>Ga0308165_1002088_pt1 | contig 25249 bp, 21 predicted proteins | sample PhyWR2_FD_201032 | JGI IMG/M metagenome (GOLD analysis project Ga0308165, IMG submission 201032) | Phyllosphere microbial communities from UC Gill Tract Community Farm, Albany, California, United States - DLSLW.R2 | ecosystem: Host-associated > Plants > Phyllosphere > Unclassified | place: USA... | reverse complement strand
ATCACGATCACCTCGGCAGCGACAACGGCCTTCTGGTCGGGCATGGAACGCAACTTCCCGGCGCACCGCATCAACATCATCGACACCCCCGGTCACGTGGACTTCACGATCGAGGTCGAGCGCTCCATGCGCGTGCTCGACGGTGCCGTGATGGTCTATGACTCGGTGGGTGGCGTGCAGCCGCAGTCCGAAACCGTCTGGCGCCAGGCCAACAAGTACAAGGTGCCACGCCTGGCCTTCGTCAACAAGATGGACCGCATTGGTGCGGACTTCTTCCGCGTGCGCCAGATGATGGTGGACCGCTTGAAGGCCAACCCCGTGCCCATCGTGATTCCGATTGGCGCCGAGGCCGAGTTCTCCGGCGTGATCGACCTGATCAAGATGAAGGCCATCATCTGGGACGAGGCCTCGCAGGGCATGAAGTTCGAGTACCGGGACATCCCCGCCGAGCTGCAGGCCTCTGCGCAGGAATGGCGTACCAAGATGGTGGAAGCCGCGGCCGAAGCCAGCGAAGCGCTGACCGACAAGTACCTGAACGACGGTGACCTGCCCGAGGCCGACATCATTGCCGGCTTGCGCCTGCGCACGATTGCGACCGAGATCCAGCCCATGCTGTGTGGCTCGGCCTTCAAGAACAAGGGTGTGCAGCGCCTGCTGGACGCCGTGGTCGAGCTCATGCCGTCGCCGCTGGATGTGCCTGCGGTGACTGGCCACAGTGAAGACGAGAACGACAGCACGGTACTGACGCGCCGCGCCGACGATGGCGAGAAGTTCTCTGCCCTCGCCTTCAAGCTGATGACCGACCCGTTTGTGGGCCAGCTGACTTTTGTGCGCGTCTACTCGGGCGTGCTCAGCAAGGGCGACCTGGTCTACAACCCGATCCGAGGCCGCAAGGAGCGCATTGGCCGCATCGTGCAGATGCATGCCAATGAGCGCCAGGAAATCGATGAGATTCGCGCCGGCGACATTGCCGCCTGTGTGGGCCTCAAAGAGGTGACGACCGGTGAGACCCTGAGCGACCCGAGCGCGCCGATCATCCTGGAGCGCATGTCCTTCCCTGAGCCCGTCATTGCGCAAGCGATCGAGCCCAAGACCAAGGCCGACCAGGAAAAGATGGGCATCGCCCTGTCGCGCCTGGCCGCCGAGGACCCCTCGTTCCGCGTGCGCACCGATGAGGAATCGGGCCAGACCATCATCGCCGGCATGGGCGAGCTGCATCTGGAGATCATCGTGGACCGGATGAAGCGGGAGTTCAACGTGGAAGCCAATGTGGGCAAGCCCCAGGTGGCATACCGCGAAACCATCCGCAATACGGTCAAGGATGTGGACGGCAAGTTCGTGCGCCAGTCGGGCGGCAAGGGCCAGTATGGCCATGTGGTCTTTACCCTGGAGCCGATGGAGTCCGGCGAAGGCTTTGCGTTTGTCGACGAAATCAAGGGCGGTGTGGTGCCACGCGAGTACATCCCCGCCGTGGAGAAGGGGGTGCGCGAGGCACTGACGACCGGCGTGCTGGCCGGCTACCCGGTGGTGGATGTGCGCGTGCGCCTGACCTTTGGTTCGTACCACGATGTGGACTCGTCCGAGCAGGCCTTCAAGATGGCGGCCATCTTTGGCTTCAAGGAAGGCATGAAGAAGGCCAACCCGGTCATTCTGGAGCCGATGATGGCGGTCGAGGTGGAAACGCCGGAAGACTATGCCGGCACCGTGATGGGCGACCTGTCGTCGCGCCGGGGCATGGTGCAAGGCATGGACGACATCGCCGGTGGCGGCAAGAGCATCAAGGCCGAGGTTCCGTTGTCCGAGATGTTTGGCTATGCCACGCAGCTGCGCTCGATGACGCAGGGCCGTGCCACCTACACGATGGAGTTCAAGCGCTACACCGAAGCGCCTGCCCATGTGGTGGCGGGCATTGCGACCCGGTCCAACCGCTAAGACCCGGGCCTGCCTGAGCAAGCCCTTGCCCGGCAGGCAACAGCGCAAAAGATCAAACCGGCACACAGCGCCCCAGGCTGTGTGCCGGTTTTTTATGCGCGGAATCTAAAAGCGCCAGGTGGCCCCCAGCAAAGGCCCGGCCATTGTCACATCGATGCGCGTGCCACCCCGGCGGTAGTCCAGGGTCAGCACCCGGTAGCCCAGCGAGACAAAGGCCTGCTCGCTCCACTGGTAGTTGACGGTGGCAGCGACCTGGTGCGTGGCCCGCGACCCTAGGCCAAAGCCACCCACATCGCCATAGGCAATAGCCGACCAATGCGGCGCAATGGGGATATGGGCGCGCAGGCCCAGAACGGGGTCGACAAACCGCTTCTCGGGCGAGGCCTGCACCAGGCCGCCCGCCACATCGACCGAGGCCTTGACGCTCCAGGCGCGCAGGCCCGCCAGCAGATCCAGGTTGATATCGGCATTTGACACGGCGCGGTAGCCCGCAGCCAGCGTCGCCGAGGCCTGGCGGAAGCTGCCCGATGCCGGCAGACCAGGCGGCAGCTTGCCCGAGCGCGAACTGGACGAATAGCTGATATCGCCCAGCAGCACCAGGCGGTCCTTGCGGGCATAGCCGGTCAAAAAGAACGCCGCATCCAGGTCCTTCATTACGTCGGAAAACGACTTGTCCATCGACACCACACTGCCGCCCCGCAAGGGCCGCAGATCACCGCCCACCCCACTGGCCCAGACATAGGGCGTGAGCTGAACAGCCCAGGTGCCGGTGGCGCCCTCCTCTGCCGGTGCAGGCAGCTGCTGCGCCACAGCGGCCAACGGCAGGCCTGCGATGGCGGCCAGCGCTGCAAGGCGCCTCGCATTCGCACACAGGAGCACCCGGGGGTGCAAGGTGGAAGACCCAGGCATCGCTATCCCTCCATCTGCCAGAGCGGGAGGCCAGGGCAGTTTGTTTGATTAATAAAACTACTTATAGATCTAACAAATCATCGCATGGATCGGCGGCCATGCACAGCGTCGGCAGAGCCAGGCCACCCCGCCCCCCCCCGCCGGTTCGCCGGTCGCCGCCCCGCTAACCTACATGCGCAAAGCGCTCTGCCAGCCAGTCGATGAACACCCGTACCCGTGCCGAAGGCTGGCGGCTGTAGGGATGGAGTACCGACACCGGCATGGGCGGCGGAGGCAGCTCGGGCAGCACCTCCAGCAGCTCGCCCTCTTCCAGCGCCCGCGCAATGCGGTAGCGCGGCACCTGCACCATCCCCAGGCCCGCCATCGCAGCACCGGTGTACAGGTCAGCGCCGTTGACGGTGATGCTGGGCTTGAGGCGCCGCTCCACCACCTGCTTGCCCACACAAAACTCCAGCGCCACCGGCCGGCCCGTGGCGCTGGAGACATAGGCCACGGCGGCATGCTGGGGCAGTTCATCCAGCGACGCAGGCAGGCCATGGCGCTCGGCATAGCCACGGCTGACCACGGTCACTTGGCGCAGCGACGCAACCTGGCGCCCGATCAGCGATGAGCTTTGCAGGCTGCCAGCGCGCAGCACGCAGTCCACCCCTTCGCGCACCAGGTCCACCAACCGGTCGTCTTCGGCCATGTGCAGCTGCACCTCGGGGTAGCGGTCGGCAAAGTCACCCAGGTGGGGCATCACAAAGTAGCGCGCCAACGTGCCCTGCAGATTGACCCGCAGCAAGCCCTGCGGCGGCGCGTGGCGAAAGGCGCTTTCCGCTTCCTGCAGATCGGCCAGCAGCCGGGTGCAGCGGCGGTAATAATCCTCGCCCTCAGGCGTCAAACGCACCTGGCGCGTGGTGCGGTCAAGCAGGCGCGCGCCCACGCGGGCCTCCAGCCGCTGGACCAGATTGGTCACCGTGGCGCGCGGAATCTGCAAGTCGTCCGACGCCTGCGCAAAGCTGCTGCGGTCCGCCACACGCACAAATACCTGCATCTCCTGAAAGCGGTCCATGGGCCAACGGGACGCTGCAGCGTCCGGTAATTATTAAAGTAAACCGAATTATAAAATTCAAATCAGGGCAATGATCTTTTGAATGGAATAGTGAAAAATCCAGCCATTCCATCAACGACAGGAAAACAGACATGACCAAGCCTACATCCATCGCCCTGATCACTGGCGCATCGCGCGGCATCGGTGCCACCATTGCCCGCCGCCTGGCCCAAGAGGGCCATGCCATCGCCATCAACTACGCCAGCAACGCGCAAGAGGCCGAGGCACTGGCCCAGACGCTGGTGCAAGAAGGTGGCCAGGCGATGGCCATCCGCGCCGATATCTCGCAGGCAGAGCAGGTCCAGGCCATGTTCGGCGCCGTCGAGCAGCAACTGGGCAAGATTGATGTGCTCGTCAACAACGCCGGCGTACTGACCACCAGCCCCCTGGCCGAAACCAGCGACGCGCTGTTTGCCAAAACCTTTGCAATCAACACCCAAGGCGTGTTCAACACCCTGCGCGAGGCAGCCACGCGCCTCAACGACGGCGGGCGCATCATCAACCTCTCGACCACCGCACTGGCACTGAACATGCCCGGCTACGCCATCTACAACGGCAGCAAGGCAGCGGTAGAGGCTTTTACCCGCGTGTTCGCCAAAGAGCTGCGCGGCCGAAAGATCACCGTCAACGCGGTGGCCCCGGGCCCTGTTGCGACCGAGCTGTTCTTTGCTGGCAAGAGCGAAGCCCAGATCGAACACTTTGCCAAGATGCCCCCGCTGGAGCGCCTGGGCGAGCCCGAAGACATCGCCGCCGTGGTTGCGTTTCTGGCCAGCAAGAACGCCGGCTGGATCAACGGCCAGGTGCTGCGCGCCAATGGCGGTATTGCTTAAGCCCCAGCGCCCGCCCTCACTGCCGGCCGGCCAGCAAGCCCATGGCTGGGGCAGCGCAGATCACCACTCCGCCACACTGCCATCCGCATGGCGCCAGACCGGGTTGCGCCAGCGGTGGCCTTCCTTGGCGCGCTCCACCACATAGGCCTCGTTCACCTCGATGCCCAGGCCGGGGCCGCCGGGCATCGCCACATAGCCGTCCTGGTAGTCAAAGGCATCGCGGTTGTGCACATAGTCGAGCAGGTCATTGCCCTGGTTGTAGTGGATGCCCAGGCTTTGCTCCTGGACGAAGGCGTTGTAGCAGACCGCATCTATCTGCAGGTTGGCAGCCAACGCAATCGGGCCCAGCGGGCAATGCAGGGCGACGGCGACATCGTAGGCCTCGGCCATTGCGGCGATCTTGCAGGTCTCGGTGATGCCGCCGGCGTGCGAGGGGTCGGGCTGGATGATGTCGACACCGCCCTGCGCAAACACGCGCTTGAAATCCCAGCGCGAGTAGAGGCGCTCACCCAACGCGATGGGTGCGGCGCCGATGGCGGCCAGCTCGGGGATCACCTCCAGGTGCTCGCTGAGCACCGGCTCCTCGATGAACATCAGGTTGAAATCGCGCAGCTCGCGCATCAGCACCTTGGCCATGGGCTTGTGCACCCGGCCGTGGAAATCCACACCAATGCCGATGTGCTTGCCCACCGATTCGCGGATCATCGCTACATTGGCGACGGCCTGCTCCACCTTGGCGTGGCTGTCGATGTACTGCATCTCTTCGGTGCCGTTCATCTTCACGGCGGTAAAGCCGCGCGCCACCGCCGCTTGCGCCTGGGCCGCCGTGTCTGCCGGGCGATCACCCCCTATCCAGGAGTAGACGCGGATGCGGTCACGCACCTTGCCGCCCAGCAGCTCATGCACAGGCACGCCCAACGCCTTGCCCTTGATGTCCCACAGCGCCTGATCCACGCCGGCGATGGCGCTCATCATCACCGGGCCGCCCCGGTAGAAGCCGGCGCGGTACATCACATTCCACAGGTCCTGCACATTGCGCGGGTCGCGGCCCACCAGGTAGTCGGACAGCTCCTCAACCGCAGCGGCTACGGTGTGGGCACGGCCTTCGACGACCGGCTCGCCCCAGCCGACGACACCTTCGTCGGTGTCGATCTTGAGAAAGCACCAGCGCGGGGGCACGATAAAGGTGGTGAGCTTGACGATTTTCATGGGAAGAAAGAAGAAGAATGGGTGGGGATCAGCGGATACGGCGGGAGTTCATTCAAAGTCCAGCAGCACTTTCATCGCCTGCGAGCGGTCGGCCGCCAGCGCAAAGGCGCGGGCTGAATCGCGGTAGGACAAGGTGGCCGATATCAGCGGCTTCACATCGACCAGGCCCTTGTTGAGCAGCGCCACGGCAGTGGCGAACTCCTCATGGAAGCGGAAGGAGCCACGCCAGTCGAACTCCTTGGCCACCAGCATGTTGATCGGCAAGCTCATCTCGGCACCGGCCAGGCCCAGTTGCACGATGGTGGCGCGCGGGCGCAGCACATCGAAGGCCCCGCGCAACGCGTGCGGGTTGCCGCTGGCCTCGAACAGCACATCGAACTGGCCCTTGTCGGCCGCGTAACGCGCTAGGCCATCGGGCGATTCGCCCACATGCACGACCTCATCGGCGCCCACCTGCAAGGCCTTGGCCAACGGGTGCGCGCTCATGTCGGTGGCGACAATGTGCTCGGCCCCTGCGCGGCGTGCCGCAATGATGGCCAGTGCGCCAATCGGCCCGCATCCGGTCACCAGCACCTTGCGGCCCAGCAGCGGGCCGGCCCGTTGCACGCCATGCAGGGCCACGGCGAGCGGCTCGGCCATCGCGCCCTCGGCATCGCTCACCTGGGGGGCGAGCAGATGGGCCTGGTGCGCCTCGACGACGATCTGCTGCCGAAACGCCCCTTGCACATGGGGGGTGCGCATGGCGCTGCCGTAGTAGCGCATGTCCAGGCAGTGGTTGTGCAGGCCCATCTGGCAAAAGCGGCACTGGCCGCAAGGCCAGCTGGGGCTGACTGCAATGCGCTGGCCCGCAGCAAAGCCCGTCACACCAGCACCCACGGATTCGATGACGCCCGAGACCTCATGGCCCAGCACCATCGGCTCCTGGATGCGCACGGTGCCAAAACCGCCGTGCTGGTAGTAATGCAGGTCAGAGCCGCAGATGCCGCCGCAGCGCACCCGCACCTGCAATTGGCCAGGCCCGGGCGCAGGTGTGGGGACGGATTGCACCCGCAGATCGCCGGGTGCGTGGATTACAAGCGCTTCCATGTCAGAAGTTCCTCGTTGGCTTGAATGAGAGAAGGTCTCAGCGTTTGCTGTTGCGGTAGCTGGCCAGCGCCGCATAAAACGACTGGGCAAACTCCGGGCCCACCGTCGCCTGGTTCTTGTCGATCACTGGCTGCACCGCCGCACGGATCTTCTCCAGCTCGGCCGGCGGCATTTCGCCCACCTGCATGCCATGCGACCTGAGCTGGGCGACCACCTCGCCGGCCTGGCGCAGCTCTTCGCTGCGCTGCAGGCTGCGGGCCTTCTCGGCGGACTGCTGCACCGCCTGCTGCTGCGCAGGCGTCAAGGCCGACCACCATTTGTCGGAGGCAATCAATGCCACCGGCGTGTAGACATGGTTGGTGATGGTCAGGTACTTCTGCACCTCGTACATCTTGTTGGCATACATGTCGACCACTGGGTGCTCATAGCCGTCCAGCGCCTTGATCTCCAGCGCCGGGTAGACCTCGGAGAAGGCCATCGGCACGGCGTTCATGCCCATCGCATTGAAGCTGGCCAGCGCCATCGGGCTTTGCATCACGCGCACGCGCAGGCCCTTCATGTCCGCCAGCGAGGCCAGCGGGCGCTTGCTGTTGGACATATTGCGGAAGGCGCCGCCCGCCCAGACCAGACCGCGCATCTTCATGTCGGCAATGCCGTCCAGCATCTGGCGGCCGATGGGGCCATCGAGCACATGGGCGGCCTCGGCGTCGCTGGCAAACAGAAACGGAAAATCAAAAATCTGCAGCGCCTTCTTGCGCGCGGCGATGGGCGAGAGCGCGCCCATGTACAGGTCCTGCGTGCCACTTTGCACCGCAATCAGCATCTTGTCTTCGCTGCCCAGGGTGGCGCTGCTGTACACATCGATCAGCACCTTGCCATCGGTCGCCTTGGCCACATCGGCGGCAAACTGCTTCATTGCGATGGCGCGGGGGTGTGTGTCGGCAAAGGAATGGCCCAGGCGTGCACGCTTGCCCTCCTGGGCTTGCGCGGGCGCCAGGCCCAGCGCCGCCAAGGTGGCGAAGGCAAGGCCTGCAACGAGGCTTCGGCGTTGGATCAGTGTCATGGTCGGCTCCTTGTCTGTTTTGGGCAAAGCCCAGCCCGGCGCTTGCAGGTACACGGGTATTTGCATGCGCCCAGGGCGCTTCAATGGATAAGGTTAGGGGGTAGCGGCTGGGGCTAGCGGCTCATCATCTCCAGCGGCCACATGACGATCTGCGGGAACACGACCAGCAGGAACATCACAATCGTCTGGGCGACCATGAACGGGATCACGCCCTTGATGGCACCGCTCATCGGTATCTTGGCGACCCCGCAGACGACATTGAGCACGGTACCCACCGGGGGCGTGACGAGGCCAATGGCGTTGTTCATGATGAACAGCACACCGAAGTAGACCGGGTCGATGCCTGCCTGCTTGAGCACCGGCATCAGCACGGGCGTCATGATCAGCACCGTGGGCGTGAAATCCAGCGCCGTGCCCACCAGCAGCACCAGCACCATCAGCGCAAAGGTCAGCAGCATCTTGTTGTCCATCAGCGGCTCGACCAGCGCGGCCAGCTGCTGCGGGATATTGGCCGTGGTGATGAGCCAGGCCGACACACCGGCAGCCGACACCAGGAACATGATGATGGCGGTGGTCTCGGCAGCGCGGTAGACCAGCGCGAACAGCTGGTTCATCTTGATCTCGCGGTAGATGAACATGCCCACGACCAGCGAGTACATCGCGGCAATGACGGCAGCCTCGGTCGGGGTGAACCAGCCGAACTTCAGACCACCGATGATGACTACCGGCAGCACCAGCGCCCACAGCGACTGGCGCGTAGCGCTCAGGCGCTCGGCCATCGTGCGCTTGGGCTCGGTGACGATCGGGTCGCGGCCAATGCACCAGCGCCAGGCCAGCAAGATCGCCAGCCCCATCAGCAGGCCCGGCACAATGCCGGCGATGAACAGCTTGGTGATGGAGACGCCGCCGGTCACGCCGTACAGAATCATCGCGATTGATGGCGGAATCACCGGCGCAATGATGCCGCCGCTGGCAATCAGGCCGCAGGAGCGGTTCACGTCATAGCCGGCCTTGCGCATCATCGGCACCAGCACCGCAGCGAGCGCGGCGGTATCGGCCACGGCCGAACCCGACAGCGATGCCATGATGACCGCTGCACCCACGGCCACATAGCCCAGGCCGCCACGGATATGGCCAATCCAGGACATGGCCATTTGAATGATGCGGCGCGTCATGCCGCCGGCGTTCATGAACTCCCCCGCCAGCATGAAGAACGGCACGGCCAGCAGCGGGAAGCTGTTGGCGCCATCCCACATGTTCTGCACGACGATCTGCGGATCGGTAAAGCCCATGTAGTACATCAGCGCCAGGCCGCAGCCGATCAGCGCAAACGCAATGGGCATGCCCAGCGCCATCAGCCCCAGCAACGACGAGATGAAAATGAAGATGGTCATACGCGGCCTCCCTGAGGTCCCGACTGCGCCTGCATCGCATGCTCGGCTTCGCGCGCCTCATCCATGCCCTCTTCCTGCACGTCGATCAGTTCGTCATCCGCTACCCTGCCCAGCACCAGGCGCACCAGGTTGGACAGGCAGATGATGCCGATGGCCGCGCCGGTGAAGTAGCTCACGCCATAGACCCAGAGCATGCTCAGTTGCGCCACCGGCGAGGCGTTGCCGGCGATGATGTCGTGCTGCAGCCAGGTGCCGTAGACGATGTAGATGCAGCACAGCAGCATGATGGCCTGGCTCAGCCCCCAGCAAACGCGGCGGCCGGCCAGCGGCATCATCTGCACCATCAGGTCCACCCCCAAATGGGCGCGCTTGCGCATGCCCACGATGGCGCCCAGAAAGGTCAGCCACACAAAGGCAAAGCGCGGCACCTCTTCCGACAGATCAATGCCGGTATTGAAAAACAGCCGCAGCATCACATTGCCGAACACCATCACCAGCATGACGAGCATGCACAGCACCATGACGATTTCCAGCGCGCGCGTCAGCCCGTCGGCGAGCATTTTGAGTACCTTGCCCATGGCAACACCTTTCCCGGCAGCATGGCCTTGTGCCGTGCCACCACCTGAAGCTTGTAGGTCGATGCCGGCAGCGCCGCGCGATGGGGCGCTGCCAGAACGTTGAAACAAAGGCCCGGCCTCACCGGGCCGGCCCGCTGCCGTTACTGGGCCTTGCGCGCCTGTTCGATTTCGGCAAAGAAGCCCTTGACGAACTCATTGCCGATCTGCGGTGCGAACTTGGCCAGCACCGGCTTGACCTTGTCCTGCATGCGCGCCAGCTCGGCCGCAGGCATGCTGTCCACCGTCACGCCCGCCTTCTTGAAGTTGTCGATCGCCTGGCTGTCGCCTTCATCGAGCAGCTTGCGCTGCAGCAGGCCGGCCTCCGTCGCGGCCTTTTGCACGCCGGCCTTGTCGGCGGCCGAGAGGCTGTCCCAGAACTTCTTCGATGCGACCAGCGCCGACGGCGTGTACACATGGTTGGTGATGGTGATGTACTTCTGCACTTCCTGCATCTTGTTGGCCCACATGTGCTGCAGCGGGTTCTCCTGGCCGTCCAGCGCCTTGATCTCCAGCGCCGGGAACACCTCGGCAAAGGCCATCGGCGTGGCGTTGGCGCCCAGGGTCTTCCAGGTGTCCAGCGCGACCGGGTTGGTCATCACGCGGATCTTGAGGCCGCTCACGTCCTCGGGTTTGGCCACGCGGTGCTTGCTGTTGGACAGGTTGCGGAAACCCATGCCGGTCCAGGTCAGGCCCACCAGGTTGGCCGGTGCGATCTTCTCGAAAATTTTCTTGGACGAGGCGCCATCGAGCACAGCATAGACCTCGGCCGAGTTGCGGAACATGAACGGCAGATCCCAGACCTGTACTTCCTTGACCCGCGAGGACAGTGGCGCCAGGGTGCCGATGTACAGATCCTGGGTGCCCGCTTGTACGGCCTGCAGCTGCTTCTCATCGCTGCCCAGCACCGCACTGTGGTAGGCCTGCACCTTGACATTGCCATTGGTGTAAGTCGATGCGAGCTCGGCGAACTTGTTCATCGCAATCGCTTGCGGGTGGCTCTCGGGCATCGCATGGCCGATGCGTGCCTTGACCTCGGCATAGGCCGCGCCAGCGCCCATGGCCGATGCCGCCAGGGTGGCCAGCAGGATGCGGCGCAGTTGGAATTGAGGGGTCATCTGTCTGTCTCCGTCTTTGTTGTGAATCGAAAAAAGCCGGCGCCGCTGGCCCGGCACGCTGGGAATCAGGGGGTTTGCAGGCTCCCGTCGCTCAGGCGCGTCTGCGTCCAGGTGGTGACGGCGCTGCTGCAGGGGTACTTGGCGGCCTCGCGCTCGTCAATGTCCACGCCCAGACCGGGCAGCTCATTGGCGTAGACATAGCCATTGCGGAACGTGGGCAAACCGGGGAACACGGCCAGCAAGGCGTCGCGCGGGCCCTTGAGCGCCTGGATCACAAAATTGGGCGGCTCGGTGCCCGACCATTCCTGCACGCCAAAATTGCGCGAGGCCAGGTCGATATGGATATTGGCCGCATGCGCCAGCGGCGACATATCGCCCGGGCCGTGCCAGGCGGTGCGCACGCCGTACTGCTCGGCAAACAGCTGCAGCTTGCGCGCCGGGGTGATGCCACCCACCTGGCTCAGGTGCACGCGGATGAAGTCGATCAGCCGCTCGGCGATGATGCCGCGCCATTCAAACGGGTGGTTGAACAGCTCGCCCTGGGCCAACGGCACATTGGTCTTGTCGCGCAGCTGGCGCAGCCAGTCGCCCTCTTCCAGCGCAATCGCGTCTTCCAGAAAGAACAGCTCGTAGGGCTCGAGCGCCTGCGCAAAGCGGATCGCGTCTGTCGGCTTGAGGCGCTCATGCACATCGTGGCACAGCTCCACCTCAAAGCCGATGCGGCTGCGGAGGGTGTCGAACATCTTCAGCGTCTCGCGCACGTACTTGCGCGCATCGAGGTAAATGCCATTAGCAGCGCCTTGCGGTGCCGTACCGGGCGCCGCGCCAAAGCCGCCGCCGCCATAACCACCGCTTTGACAGCGGATATGGGTGATGCCCTGCTCGCGGTACTTCTGGATGTTGTCGCAAAGCTCCTCCAGATCGCGCCCATCGGCATGGCGGTAGATGGGCACGCCCTCGCGCAGCTTGCCGCCCAGCAACTGGTACAGCGGCATGCCGGCCTGTTTGCCCTTCAGGTCCCACAGCGCCATGTCCACGCCCGAGATCGCATTGTTCTCGATCGGACCGTTGCGCCAGTAGGCGTTCTGGTGCATCAGCTGCCACAGCTCTTCAATCTGGCTGGCATCGCGGCCGATCAGCAGCGGGCGCAGGTATTGCTCCACCAGGCATTGCACCGCCAGATGGCGGTAGGCAAAGGTGGCGCAGCCCAGGCCGTAGAGGCCGGGCTGGTTGGTCTCGATCCTGACGACCAGGAGGTTGATGCCCTCTGGCGCCGTCGCGATGACTTTGACGTCGGTGATCAAGGTGGCCATGGTGATGCCCCGCCTACAGTACCGCCAGCCAGCCGCCATCCACATAGATGATCTGGCCGTTGACATAGTTGGAGGCGCCCGAGGCCAGGTAGATGGCGGTGCCCACCAGTTCATCGGGGCGGCCCCAGCGCTGCGTGGGGTTGCTGGCCTTGACCCAGGCGTCAAACGCCACGTTGTTGACCAGGGCCTCGTTCATGTCGGTAAGGATGTAGCCCGGGCCGATGGAGTTGGCCTGGATGCCATGCATCGCCCACTCGGCCGCCATGGCTTTGGAGAGCATCTTGATGCCGCCCTTGGCCACCGTGTACGGCGCGACCGTGGCCCGTGCCGCCTCGCTGGTGAGCGAGCCGATGTTGATGATCTTTCCGCCGGTGCCGCGCTCGATCATACGGCGCGCTGCCGTGCGGCCCACCACAAAGGCGGCCGTCAGGTTGGTGTTGATGACGCGGGTCCAGTCCTCCAGCGACACATCGAGCAAGGGCTGGCGGTGCTGGATGCCGGCATTGTTGACGACGATGTCGATTGCCAAGCCCTGGGCATCCCACGCAGCAAAGGCGGCCTCCACCGCGGCCTGATCCGCCACATCGAATGCTGCCCCCTGGGCCTGCAGGCCCATGCCCTGCAACTGCGCCACCGCCGCATCCACCGCAGCCTGCTGGCGGCTGTTGACCACCACGGTCGCCCCTGATTCCGCCAGGCCCTGGGCCAGCGCCAGCCCAATGCCGCGCGAGGAACCGGTAATCAGCGCCGTACGGCCCGACAGATCAAACAGGGAACGAGACATGGAATGGCGACCTGGAGAATTTCAGAAGTCGCCATCATCGGTTTATTTGTATGATGATTGAATCCGAGCAAACCCTAGACTTCGGCCGCCCTTGCGCTTTGCGTGACAGCCGTGCCATACCTGGATTGGCAGGCCTTAAGCGGGTGCGCCCCAGCGGGCAATCGTGTCTGCCAGCAGCGCCCGCATCCACAGCTGCGCATCATCGGCGCTGCGCCGCTCAATGGCCGCCAGCACCTTGCCATGCATGAGCAAGCCATCGTTGAACTGCCCGGCCTGCTGCGCGTTGACGGTGAGCAAGGATTCCAACGCCGACGCCACAATGCCGCCCAACGAGATCAGCAAGGGGTTGCCCGTGGCCTGCAGAATGCTCTGGTGAAACGCCAGATCGGCGACGACCCACTCATCGATCGAGGCCGCCGCCTCCATCGCGGCGAAAGCCTGCTGCAGGCTGAGCAGCTGCGCCTCGGTGTGCACGCGCGCGGCCAATGACGCGGCGGCGGGTTCCAGAATGCCGCGCATCACCATCAGATGCCGGCCCAGCTGCTGGTCCACCCCCTGGCTGCAGAGCCAGCCCAGCACATCGGCATCAAACAGGCTCCACTGCGCTTGCGGCCGCACGCGGGTACCGGTGCGGGGCCGCGCCTCCAGCATGCCCTTGGCGCTCAGCGCCTTGATCGCCTCGCGCACCGCAGTGCGGCTCACCCCCAGGCGCTCGCACAGCTCCTCCTCATTGGGCAAGGTGGCCCCTGGCCCATACTCGGGGCTGGCAATCAGCCGGCCCAGACTGTCCATCACCTGGTGGTGCAGACTGCTGCCGGGCTGTGACGATAAAGACATGGCAATCGGTGGTGGTGCTGAATCATTCATCATACAAAACAAAAAGGCTTGGGGCCAGCACCGGCGCTTTGCCGCTGCCCTGGGCCGATGATGCCCGCCTTCTGCAACCGAGCGCCGCACTCACCTTTGCTGCCGGGCGGGAACGCCTGCTGGGTACCCCAAGCATTTTGCATCTTGCCACCAGCGCCAAGGTGCTATGCCGCGTCGTCAGCCCCTGCCGCCCGGCTCTCGCGGCCAGCCACACGCACCAGAATATCGGCGCCCCGGTTGGCAGCGGGCAGTCCACGGAACAGAAAACACAGGTTGATGACCGCCTGCAACTCGGCCCAGCCAGCGCCGGCACGGCGTGAAGCGATCGCATGGGTTTCCGCCGCGTCGTTGCCATCCATCAGCAGCATGCCAAACAGCATCAACTGGATGGTCTTGGGATCGATGTGGGGTGTGCTCATCGCATGGGTGCGCATGCGCTCTTGGAGGTTGAGCATTTGCGAATCCAGCCCCCCGGTGAAGTTCAGCCGGGATTCCACCCGGTGCGGCAAAAAGCCCAGCAAGTCGCGGTAGGTGCGGGCATGGGTGCACATCGCTGTTTGTGAGGCGAGTGAATCCAGGCCCGCAAATTTAGCGAGGGCGGCGGTGTCTAGACTTGAGTTCATATGCAACTGCTTTCGATGATGGAGATAAAGGCGGACCCAGCGTGGTGCCGGCCGTCATGCCTTGCCGGTCTGCATGCCCTGGTAGCGCTGCACGCCATCCGGAAAAGCCCACTCCGCAAAGGCCTCGGCACTGGGGGCAAACTGCCGGGCCACCCAGCTGTCATCGCAGATATCTGCGTCAAAGTCGTATTCAGCAGCGCCCCCGCAGGGGTTTTTGAAGTACCAGAAATAGGCGGAGGACACCGGATGCCGCCCAGGCCCAATGTGGGTCTTCCAGCCCCGGGAGGTCATGAAGAGCCCGCCGCCGAAAACCTCATGGATGTCGCGCACATCGAATGCCAGATGGTGAAAGCCCACCGCATCACCGCGCTGGAGCAGAAACAGGCTGTGGTGGTCTGCCGAACCGGCGGGCCGCAGAAACACGCCGCTGCCGGTATACGAATCGGTGACCCGAAAGCCCAGGCGCTTTTCGTAGAACTCCGCCGTCTCCTGCAGGTTCTGCACCGCATACACCACATGGCTCATGTGGCTGGGGTAGGCACGCGGATAAATCTGCGCTGCAGCATTGATGCGCATCGCATGGCCCGGGGTGTTGAAGACGGTAGCCGGTTGCACCATGGGCTCGACACAGCTGAGCTCGAAGGCAATCGCGTGCCCGGCGGGATCGGTGGTGAGCACCCGTCCGGCCTCATCGGTACGCGTGCTGGCATCCTGGCCGAGCTCGGCCGCGATGGCATCCAGCGCGCGCTGGTTTTGCACACCCCAGACCACCTGCCGCACCGTGGGGCCCGCCACCGGCGCGGGCGCCAGCATGGGATCTGCGAGGCGCCGCACATGCACCTGCGAGCCCTCCGGCGTGCAAAAGATGATCTGGTCGGGTGCATCCATCACGAGCTGCAGTCCGAAATCAGTCCAGTAGCGGCGCGCCACATCGAAGTCCTCCACACCGTACACCACAGAATTCAACCCAACGATTTGCATCACCACACCTCCATCGATTGCAAATAATTATTATCGATATTTTGTCATTTCATCGACATTGTTTGAGATACCGATGGTGTCCATAAGTATCGGTATGGGTAGAATGCGGCCCTTCTTGTTCTGAGGATTCCCATGCAAAGCCTGCCCCTGCTGAAGACAGACAACGAAGGCAGCACCCTGGCCCATTCGCTGGCAGTGCGTTTGCGCACAGCCATATTGAACGGTGACATTGCGCCGGGTGAGCGTCTGCACCTGAGCGCGTTGAAAGCCCGCTTTGGCATCAGTTTCAGTCCGCTGCGTGAGGCGTTGACAGGCCTGGCGGCAGAAGGCCTGGTCGTGGCAGCAGGCCAGCGCGGCTTCCATGTGGCCCCGGTGTCTGCGGAGAACCTGGACGAGCTCATCCGCCTGCGCTGCATGGCCGAAACCACGGCCATCCGCGAATCGATCCGGTTGGGAGACGAGCAATGGGAAGAGGCCCTGGTCGCCGCGCACTACCGGCTTGGCCGCGTTGCCGCAGCGCCCGTCAATGCGCAAGCCCAGCAGACCTGGGAAGCCGCACACCGCAACTACCATGCGGCGCTGGTGTCCGCCTGCCGCATGCCGCTGCTGCTGAAGTTTTGCAGCACCTTGCATGACCTGAGTGACCGCTACCGTCGCCTGTTCCTCACCCGGGCGCCGCGCGACAAAAAGGTGCCCACAGAGCACTTGCAGCTGTATGAAGCGGCCTTGGCCCGGGATGCAGACAAAGCCGCCGCCATCCTGGAAGCACACATCCGCCGAACGGGCGAGAACGTCAAGCGCGCCGTGGCGCCGTTGCAGGTGTTCGCCCGTCCTGCCGCAGGCAGCAAAGAGCCCCGCCTTTCGAGGGCCAGATAAGGACACGGATCAACGTCGTGACTGACCGAGCGCGTTGCGGGCTACAAAACTCTGCCGATGTGCCTGCCATGCATCAAGCCAGCTGGCCGCCCGCAGCCACCGGCCTGCGGCCAGTAGTGGCTTCCCGCGTCACCCGCGCCCCAAATATCGCCCGCCCCACGCGCAGCACGGTGGCCCCAACGATCGATACCTGCCCGGCGAACAGCTGCCGACCGCGAAGGCCAGGAGCGGGCGCGACCGCACCCTGCTGGTGTCGCTGGTGGCGGCGCCAAGATCGGACGTCATGGACGGCAAGGCCGGCAGGATGGCGCTGGCGGACACCATCCCCAACGCAGCCCGGCGAGCATGGCCAGCACAGGGCCGCTCAGTAGCTGGGCGTGGAGCCGACCGGCGAGATGGCCATGGAAGTGGGCGTGGAAGTGGGCGTGGTCATCATTCAAGCCCTCTCCAGCACCGTGGCGATGCCCTGCCCTCCGCCTATGCATTGCGTGGCCAGCGCGTAGCGTCCTTGCTGGCGCGCCAGCAGGGCTGCAGCCTTGCCGGTGATGCGCGCGCCGGTGGCGCCCAGCGGGTGGCCGATGGCCAGGCCTCCGCCGTCGATGTTCACGGTCGCCATGTCCAGGCCCAGGTCGCGGATGCAGGCCAGGGCCTGCGATGAGAAGGCCTCGTTGATCTCCACGACGTCCAGGTCGGCGACGGCAAGGCCGGCGCGCGCCAGTGCCTTGCGCGTGGCCGGGATCGGGCCAATGCCCATGATGGCCGGGTCCACCCCCACGGAGGCAAAGCTGCGGATGCGCGCCATTCTCTGCAGGCCGTGGCGTTCGGCAAAGTCATCGCTGGTGACCAGCAGCGCTGCCGCTCCATCGGTCAGTGGCGACGAAGTGCCCGCCGTGACCACGCCATCGGCCCGGAAGGCCGGCTTGAGCCCCGCCAGCGCCTCCAAGGTGGTACCAGGGCGGATGCAACCGTCGGCCTCCACCACCTCGCCATCGGGCAAACGGATGGGCACGATCTCCTCGGCCAGCAAACCTTGGTCGCGGGCAGTTGCGGCTTTCTGGTGGGACTGCAGTGCGAGCAGCTCCTGGTCGGCACGGTTCACGTTCCAGCGCTGCGCCACGTTCTCCGCCGTCTCTCCCATGGAGATGTAGGCATCGCTCGTCGCCTGCAGCTCGGGATGGGGCGAGAAGTTGAAGCCGCCCTGCGGCACCATCGTCATCGACTCCACGCCCACGCACAGGAAAGCATCGCCCATGCCAGCCTCGATCTGCGCCGCTGCGATGTGCACTGCCTGCATCGACGAGCCGCAGAAGCGGTTCACCGTCATACCGCCCAAGGCCTGGGGCAGGCCGGCCAGCAGGCCGACGATGCGCGCCAGATTGTTGCCCTGCGCGGCTTCCGGGTAAGCGCAGCCGAGGATCAGGTCCTCCAGCAGCACGGGATCCAGATCGGCGCGCCGGAGCAGGCCCTGCACGACCTGGGCGGCCAGCGTGTCGGGCCGCACTTCGGCCAGACGGCCCTTGCGGGCAAAGTGGAATGGCGAGCGCGCATAGGCGGTGATGACGGCTTTCATGATCGGTGCTCCTTGCAGTGGTCAGTGCCCGGCGGCATAGCGGGGCGCGACGGCACTGCTGGACAGTTGGCCTGCCATCGCCTGGCGTGCGGCCTCGTACGCATCCCATTTCTCGCCGGCATGCAGCGAGGGAATGCTGACCTTCTCGCCGCGCTCGAAGCCCAGCAGCGCGGCATCGACCAGATCCTCGGTGCGCATGACGATGCGCTGATCCAGATGCTCGACCGGTAAACCGCCAATGGCCCAGAAATCGGTGGCAGTGGCACCGGGCAGAACCGCCTGCACCTGCACGCCCTTGTCGGCGAGCTCATGCTGCAGCGACTGGCTGAAGGCCAGCACAAAGGCCTTGCTGCCACCGTATACGCCATTCAGCGTCTCTGGCGAGATGGCGACGATGGATGCGATGTTGATGATCGCTCCGTGTCCACGTTCCACGAAGCCCGGCACGGCGGCATAGGCCAGCCGCATCGGTGCGGTGACGTTCAATTCGACCATGCGCGTCATCTGTTCCACGTCGCTCTGCAGCAACGGCGTGTGCGTGCCGATGCCCGCGTTGTTCACCAGCAGGGTGATGCTGGCGTCCTGGCGCAGCTTCGCCTCGACCTGCGCCAGGGCGGTACGGTCGTTCAGGTCAGCGGGCAGCACTTCCACCGCGCGGCCTGTGCGGGCGCTGATATCGCTCGCCAGCGCATTCAGCCGCTCGCGGTTGCGGGCGACAAGGATCAGGTCGTAGCCGCGCTGCGCGAGTCGCTGCGCATACAGCGCACCGATTCCGCTGGATGCGCCGGTGATGAGGGCGGTGCCGAGATGGGTCTGTGCCATGGTGAAACTCCTGGAGGGTTGAGAGATGCTGTCCATGGCATGAATGGTCCTCTATGCAGACAATGTCGTAAATGACGTATATAGTTATAAAAAAGGACATATCCCCAGGACACCCTCTATGCACCGCATTGGCTACATACTGCCCGAAGGCTTTCAGGTCATGGCGCTAGCCACCCAGGCCGTGTTCGAGCTGGCCAATCTGCTGGTGGGCCAGCCCTTTTATGCCGTGGAAACCTATGCGCTGGACGGATCGGCACGCGCATCGACAGGCCTGGTGCTGCAAGCCAAGCCGCTCAGCGCGCACCGCAGTGCTGATACGTGGCTAGTAGCAGGCACCATCAAGCCCATGCCTTCGGCCCCCGAATTGATCCGGCTGCTGAGCAAGATCGCCGTGCGCGCGCGGCGCATCGCAGGCTTGTGCACGGGTGCCTTCATTCTGGCCGAGGCGGGTCTGCTCGACGGGCGTCGCGCCACGACGCACTGGTACTGGGCTGAAGTGCTGCAGGAGCGCTATCCCCATATCCAGGTCGAGGCCGACCGTATCTACATAGCCGATGGACCGGTGTGGACGTCAGCGGGCATGACGGCAGAGATGGACTTGGCCCTCGCCCTCGTCGAGAAAGATCTCGGTGCGGACATTGCGCGCTCCGTGGCACACCGCTTGGTCATGCACCAGCGCCGCTCGGGCGGGCAATCACAGCATTCCGAGATGCTCAAGCTGGCGCCAAAGTCCGACCGCATCCAGCAGGCGCTGGAACATGCGCGGCGCAACCTGGCGCAGCCATTGAGCGTCGAAGCGCTGGCCGAAGCCGCCAGCCTGAGCCCGCGCCAGTTCAGCCGCGTCTTCACCGCAGAGACTGGCCAGTCACCCGCCAAGGCCGTGGAAGGACTGCGGCTCGAGGCCGCGCGGCTGATGATCGAAGGCAGCCGGCATCCCCTTGAAGTCGTAGCGAGGGAAACGGGTTTTCGCGACCGGCGCCATATGCGCGAGGCCTTCCTGCGTGGCTTCGGCATGCCGCCACAGGCCGTGCGGCGTGAAGCGCGGATCGCCCTACCGGCCTAGTAGCTGAGACTGGCCACTGCACGAGCAACGGCCTCCAAGGCCAGCTTCAGCCTGGCATGGGAGATGGAGCCCAGGGCCAGCCGAATGGCATGCGGAGGCTGGCCCCCCATGGCATAGGGCGCCGCAGTCGATACCAAGATACCCTCGCGTTCAAGCCGCATGGCGACTGCATCCGACCGCACTTCATCGGGCATCGGCAGCCAGACAAAGTATGACGCCGGATGGCAGATGGTCCTGAAGCCTGCGAGCGCCTTGGCCGCGATGGCCTGACGCGCGCCGGCATCGCGGCGCTTTTCCTGCTCCAGCCTGGCCACGGTGCCGTCCTGCAACCAGTTGCAGCACAGCGAGGTCACGAGAGTGGGCGTATTCCAGACCGTGGCACGTATGGCGCGACTGATCCTGGGAACGAAGGCAACGGGCGCGCATAGGAATCCGAAACGCAAGCCTGCCGCCACGCTCTTGGACAGGCTGGAGACGTAGACGGTTATGTCGGGCGCCATCGCAGCCAGCGGTGGTGGCGCCTGCTTTTCCAAAAAGGCATAGGTGCCGTCCTCCAGCAGCAGCAGGCCATGGCGCCGGGCCACTTCTATCAGCGCAAGACGCTGATTCAACGTCATGACCCAACCCAACGGGTTATGCAGCGTGGGCATGCAGTACATCGCACGCACCTTGCGGGTACGGCACAACGCTTGCAGTGCATCCAGGTCGGGGTCAGCGCCGCTTAGCGGGATGGCAACCAGTTCCAGCCGACACTGCTCGGCCACTACCTTGATGCCGGGGTAGCTCAAGGCATCCACGGCCACCACGTCGCCCGGTTGCAGCAAGGACATGGCCGCCGTGGCGAGCCCGTGGATGGCACCACTGACGATGAGCACGGCATCGGCAGACACCGACAGGCCTCGGCTCTTCAGGTGCTCGGCCACAATGGCCCGCTCGTGGGGACGGCCTCCGTGCGGCTGGTAGCGCAGAACCGACTCCAATTCACCTGCCGAGGCAAGCTGCTTGAGCGCCGTGCGCAACATCTCCGTCTGCGTGGGCAAGGCTGGATAGTTGAACGTCAGATCCACCAGATCGTCGCTGGCCGCATGCATCGCAACCTCCCCGCCCATCGAGATGGGCTCGCGAACAAAGGTGCCGCGGCCCACCTCACCAGCGACCAGCCCCATGGCCTGCAGTTCGGCATAGGCGCGCGTCGCCGTAGCCAGCGAAATGCCCTCCACAGCCGCCAGCTTGCGATGGGGTGGCAGCACCGTTCCGGGCCTCAACCGCCCTTGCCGGATGTCGTCAGCAAGCCGGTCCACCAGTTGCTTGTAGCGCGCTTGCGGCATACGAAATTGTATCTATGACAATAATTTGATTGTACTGACAATTGTCCCTAGGATGCCGGCATGGAACTGACTGCCACCACCATCCTCATCAGCTTTGCCGGTGTCTTCTTGATCTGCTTCATGAAAGGCGCGTTTGGCGGCGGCTTTGCCATCATCGGTATCCCCTTGCTGTCGCTTGTGATGGATCCAGTCACGGCAGGCGGCCTGCTGGCGCCGCTGTTCATAGCGATGGATCTGTACGGCCTGCGCTACTGGAAGCCGTCTACCTGGTCAAAGCCCGATCTGCTGTTGCTGGTACCGGGGCTGGTGGCCGGTATCGGGACTGGCTATCTGCTGTTCCAGATGCTGGATCACCGCGCGATCGCCATCCTGATGGCCATCATCACGCTGGTCTTTGTGGGACTCTGGTTTCTGCGTGGTGGCACGGTCGTGGTGCAGCCACGCTCATCGCCCAAGGCCGTGGCGGCCGGCGTGGCGTCGGGTATCACGACCATGGTTGCGCATTCAGGCGGGCCTCCCCTGGCCATGTACCTGCTGCCGCTGGGGCTGAGTACGCAGGTCTACGCGGGCACCACCAGCATATTCTTCACGGTGGGCAACATCATCAAAGCAGTGCCATGGCTGGCCATAGCTCCGCCAGCGCGCAATGTCTGGATCCTGATGGCGATCTGTCTACCAGCGATTCCCGCTGGGGTGCGGCTCGGCTGGCGTCTGCATGCCAGCTTGGATCAGCGCCAGCTGTACAAGGCCTGCTATGGCTTGCTGGTGCTCACAGCGGCTAAGCTGCTGTGGGATGGTGTCTCCGGGTATTGGCACTGACTGTGCCGCTTACCGGTGTCTTTGAGTCCGGCCACCGATGCGGCGGCTACCGTAAGCCGCAGGCCTCTGGCCTTTACCCGCGACTGCCCCCTCTGCAAGGATGGGCCGAGGTTTTCGGCTTGGTACAGCAGGGCAATCGCGGCGCGCTGAGGCCGCCTCCGCGTTCATCAGTCCCGAAGCCCACGCGAAGCAAATCGGCTCTGGCCAGCACGCCGCGCGGCCTCGATCAGTGACGATGCGGCCGGGCTGTCCTTGCCCGCAAAGGCATAAAAGCGCGCCATCGGCAGTGCGGGCAGGCCATCGTCGCGATCGAGCACACGCAAGCCTTCGATACGCTGGCTGTCAGCGATGACGGTGACCGCAAAGCCTGCACGCGCCGCCGAAAGGCAGCCAGCCATACTGCTGCTCTCGAACACGATTCGCCAGGTGCGATCCGTCCGGTCCAGCGCAGCGACAGCGGACTCGCGGTACACGCACGGCTCGGGGAAGACAGCCAGCGGCAGGGGTTCGCCGGCAGCCAAGGGCTGATCCGCTGCGTAAACCCAAACCAGCGGTTCTTCCCACAGGAGTGCGCCGCTGCGCTCGACGCGGCTGCATTGCTTGCCGAAGACCAGGTCCAGCCGGCCACGATCTTGCTGGCGCAGCAAGTCGGCGGTGATGCCAACCTTCAACTCGACCGTCGCTTCGGGGTGCCATTGCCGGAAGCGTTGGAGCACCTGGGGCAGCCAAGCACTGGCAAAGTCCTCCGAGGCGCCGATGCGCAGCCGCCCGCGCAGCGGTGTGCCACGCAGTTTGGCGCGGGCCTCGCTTTCCAGATCGAGGATGTTGCGGCTGTAGGCATACAAGGTGTCACCGGCTTGGGTCAGTTCCAGGCGACGCGTGGTGCGCGCCAGCAGGCTGGCACCGGCAATTTGTTCAAGCCGTCGCATATGCCCGCTGACGGCAGAGGGCGTCAGCGCCAGCCGATCGGCAGCGCTGGCGAAACTGCCGCTTTCCACGATTTCGACGAAGGTGCGCAGCAGCACGGTCTCGAGCGGTGTGCCGTCGGCAATGGAAGACGTACTCATTCTGGCATTCATCGCGATAAATCATCAATTATGAATGATTGTTCTCCAATCAAACAGAACTGTCCAGCTACGATGGCGCATCCTGATGAAGAGAGACCATCCCATGCAAAACTACCACTGCGCTGTGACCGACCGGCTGGACATCGCCTATCTCGAATGGAACCCCCAGGGTGTGCGAACTGCCATCCTGCTGCATGGTTGGCCCGACAGCCCCGGATGCTGGAAGGCCGTGGCCCCGGCGCTGGCCGATGCCGGCTATCGCGTGCTGGCGCCCGCACTGCGCGGCTTCGCGCCCACCCGGTTCCGTGATCCCGCCACCCCTCGCAGCGGCCAGTTGTCCGCGCTGGGCCGCGACCTTCTCGACTTCATCGACACGCTGGGGCTGGAGCGCCCCGCCCTGATCGGCCATGACTGGGGGGCGCGCGCGGTCGCCAATGCCTGCGGGCTGCGTGACGGCGTGGCTTCGCATCTGGTGATGCTGTCGGTTGGATATGGCACCAACGATCCGAACCAGCCGCTGGCGCTGCCGCAAACGCGCAACTACTGGTATCACTGGTACATGGCCACGCCGCGCGGCGCCCGCACGGTGCAGGACGAACGCGAGGCGTTCGCTCGGATGATGTGGGACACCTGGGCGCCGGCCGGCTGGTACGACCCAGCCGACTTCGACGAGGCGGCACGTGCGTTCCAGGGGGAGGACTGGGCCGAGGTCGTGCTGCATTCTTACCGCCACCGCTGGGGCTTCGCCGAAGGCGATCCAGCCTATGCCGAGGACGAAGCGCGCCTCTACCCAGCACCGGTGCTGCAGGTGCCAACGCTGGTATTGCATGGTGGCGCCGACACCTGTAACCACCCCGATAGCTCCCAGGGGCGGGAAGCCTTCTTCCAGGGCGGCTACGAGCGGCAAGTGCTCGATGGCGTGGGGCATTTTCCGCAGCGCGAGGCGCCGCAGGCTGTGGCTGATGCAATTCTGCGGTTCTGCCTGAAGTAAGCAGCGGGCATCTCGGACGCGCGGCAGCCAAAGCCATTGAAACGGTAGTTGTACCGCAACGCTCCGGCTTCAGTTGGCAACACCGCTACGAACATGCCGTCGCGGTCCACCACGTGGAATATTATTTTTGGGCGCCAAGGCGCCACGCGCTCGATCGGTCAGCAATCAGCATCTCATGTGGTTTGCCGCCGCATGAAGATACCGTCACGACAACCGTCAAATGCGCCGGCTTAGGCAAACTGGGTGAGACACCCAGAGACGCCTAAGCCTTTATTGCATTTGGAAGTTCCGTGTATTCAAGCCTGTTCGAGGCAGCGTGAGACGACGCTGTTTCACTCCCACTCGATCGTCGCAGGCGGCTTGCTGGACACGTCGTAGGTAACGCGATTGATCCCGCGCACTTCATTGATGATCCGGTTCGAGACACGCTTGAGCAGACCGTAAGGCAGTTCCGCCCAATCGGCGGTCATGAAGTCGCTGGTCTGCACGGCGCGCAGCGCCACGACGTAGTCGTAGGTGCGGCCATCGCCCATGACGCCCACGCTCTTGACCGGCAGGAAGACGGTGAAGGCCTGGCTGGTCAGGTCGTACCAGGTCTTGCCGGTGGCGTCGTCCACCCAGTTGTTCAGCTCTTCGATGAAGATGGCGTCGGCGCGGCGCAGCAGGTCGGCGTATTCCTTTTTCACTTCACCGAGGATACGCACACCCAGGCCTGGGCCGGGGAACGGATGGCGGTAGACCATGCCACGGGGCAGGCCCAGGGCCACGCCCAGCTCGCGCACTTCGTCCTTGAACAGGTCACGCAGCGGCTCGAGCAGCTTCAGGCCCAGTTGCTCTGGCAGGCCGCCCACGTTGTGGTGGCTCTTGATGGTGACGGCCTTCTTGCTCTTGGCACCG
>Ga0308165_1002085_pt1 | contig 25271 bp, 21 predicted proteins | sample PhyWR2_FD_201032 | JGI IMG/M metagenome (GOLD analysis project Ga0308165, IMG submission 201032) | Phyllosphere microbial communities from UC Gill Tract Community Farm, Albany, California, United States - DLSLW.R2 | ecosystem: Host-associated > Plants > Phyllosphere > Unclassified | place: USA... | reverse complement strand
CTTGAATGAATTTTTAGCTATCATATCCAAAGAAGCTATTTTTATATTAGTTCTACATTCTGTTTCATTCTCATTAATGCAAGATTTACTTTCCATATCTGGAAAAGAAAATCTAAATAGTGAGAGAACAACCATTGTTTTCATCTCTGGATTATTAATCCCAATAATTCTTGCATATTTTGTAAATTCTTCTAGCGCTTTAAAGAGCATTCTTTTTGGAGATTCCGTAAAAGGAAAATCTATTAAAGCCACACTGAGCTCCACATAAATTATTAGGAAAATTTATCTGCTAATTACATAAGAAGAAATTAAGTGCCGCGCCCGATAAATTGTCTTGATCATTTAAGATAAGCGTAAGCGAAACTAATGACTGTATTTGGCTTATAAAAGGCCGAATAGAGTACTGCACCTAATATGCCACTTTTAACCGATGAGACTTAAGCGGCGGGCACCACCGCACACCAACATCGTCGCGCTGCATCGGTATAATTCACATGACATGAGTCATCGTACCCCCCCCCCGATAAAAGGGATGAAATTTGGACTGCTCGATCAAGCTTTAAGAAAAAAAATTGCACAATGCTCGCTCTGAAATGTGAATGATATCAGCAATTCAAACTTTCAGCATACAATCAACCAATCAAACTTAAGAATGCCTACTTTATCGCGCTCCTCATCCGTTGATGCAAACTCAGATCACCAGTTTTGAGTCAGTCCGAACCCAAGAGTTTAATTTGTAAAATAACAACCTAAAAGAGAATTAACTCATAAGTTGCATTTTTAGCACATACACCAAAATCGAGTCACTGTATGTATTAGAAACAACTTAAGGGGAGTTTTCTATGAAGTTACTACTTATATCCGCAGCAATGTCTTTAATTGTGTCATCGGCATACGCAGCTGACGCAATTGTTGCAGAAGAAGTTGCAGTTATCGCGCCGGATACATTCTCATGGACCGGGGGATACCTGGGTATCAATGCTGGTTATGCTGGCGGCAAATTTAAGTCTGATTTCGATAATTTCTCTATAGCTACCAGGGCAAGAGCTGTCGCTCCTTACGAGCTGGACGGCTCATGGGAAGATAATGCGAGCGGATTTGTGGGCGGCGTTCAAGCTGGTTACAACTGGCAATTTGAAAATGGCTTCGTACTTGGTGCAGAAGCTGATTTTCAGGGATCCACTCTCAAAAGTAAGAACTCCGGTTCTGATGGCAGCGCTTTTTTCAACGAGAGTTCTGAGATAACGACAAAAGTTCAATGGTGGGGCACAGTTCGTGCACGTCTTGGCTATGCAGCAACAGAACGTTTTCTTGTTTACGGTACAGGTGGCTTGGCTTACGGAAAAATCAAAACCAGCTACAATTATAGCCAATCTTTTGACGAATTTAATAGTGAACTGGGATTTTCGACATCAAAGACTAAGGCTGGCTGGACAATTGGTGGCGGTGCAGAATACGCAATCACGAACAACTGGACCTTTAAATCAGAATACCTTTACACTGATCTCGGAACTGCGAAAGGCAAAGTCAACTTGTATGATTTTGCAGAAAGCGACGTCAGCAGCAAGGTTAAATTCCACACTGTTCGTGTCGGCTTGAACTACAAGTTCTAACGCTGTAATTTTTTATATTGGGAAGCCGCCCCACTATAAGCGGGCGGCTTTTTGCTCTCATCCAAATGGCTATTTTGCCCATCGGCCATCATATTTAAACTCTGGAGCTTTTTCGACTTCTTCTTTTGTCGAGTTCATAACTGCGGACCACTTTTTATCTTCATCAAAATAAGTGATATCTACCGCATCTGGAGCAACAATCACGTAGCGTTCTCCGACACCAAGAAAGCCGCCGACTGAGACGATGTAGCCGCTCAACACACCGTCCGCTATAATCAGGTCTTTAATCTCGCCAATTGCCTTGTCATCGCCGTTAACAATATTCAGGCCGATTAGATTGTAGCTAAGAACCGCCGTTGGCTGTGCGGTTACAAAAACCTCTTTTTCAGCCACAGTCGCAGTTTGCGCGTTGGCAAGCGAAACAAGAGCAACAGTGGCAGCAGCGGCGAGCAAAATACGACGCATCTCTATTCTCCAAATTAATCAATGACATATCGTTCATGAGGGAAATGCTTGCACGTCGGAAATGTTCCGCAGCTGTCTAATTTTTTTCAACGACCGTTAATCGCTGTCATTAGAATTCAACAATTTACGAGGACCTTATTGATCAGATGCGGCAAGGCAATCGACACCATCACACCTAAAAGCTTCAGTTTTTACTCAACAACAATCTAAAATAGAATTACCTTATAAGTTGCAATTTTGGCACATACACACGCAACGAGTCACTATATGTATTAGCCTTCACTTATAGGGGACTGGTTCCATGAAGTTAGTTCTTATATCGGCAGCAATGGCACTTGTGGCAACTTCGGCTTATGCTGCTGACGCCGTCGTTGTGGAAGACGTTGCAGTTATCGCACCTGATACATTTTCATGGACAGGCGGCTATGTCGGCATCAATGCGGGTTATGCAGGCGGAAAATTTAAGACAGACTTTGACAATTTTACACCATTGCCAACGGCAGAAGTTGTGGCTTTAAGAGCCCCAGTCTATCCTTTTGACCTTGATGGCTCTTCAGAAGACAATGCAAATGGCTTTGTCGGTGGCGTTCAGGCCGGTTACAATTGGCAATTCAGTAATGGTTTTGTGATCGGCGCTGAGGCAGATTTCCAAGGATCTACACTAAAGAGCAAAATTACCGGCTCGGATGGTGATGATATCACTAGCGTTTATTCCGAAATTAAAACCAAGGTAGATTGGTGGGGTACGGTTCGCGGACGTATCGGTTACGCTGCAACTGAACGTTTCCTTGTTTACGGTACCGGTGGTCTTGCTTACGGCAAGGTAAAAACCAGCTATCGCTTTGGCGTTGCGGTCAATGGTGAAGAAGATTTTGCAACAGGATTTTCAACTTCTAAAACCAAAGCAGGTTGGACAATTGGTGGTGGTGCAGAATATGCCATTACCAACAACTGGACGCTAAAGTCTGAGTATCTCTACACCGATCTCGGAAAATCGAAAGATCGGGCAACATTGGTCGACTTTAATGGCGGTGGCTTTGGCCCATCTGGAGATGTTAGCAGCAGCGTTAAGTTTCACACTGTACGCCTTGGTTTGAACTACAAATTCTAATACTTGCAGTTTTGTCGAAAAGCCGCCCTGCTCCAGTCAGGCGGCTTTTTTATTTCTAATGCTAACTCAAAAATGCCTTTTGCTGCTTGAGAACTGCCTACGCCGCTCATAAAACTTCGGACACTTAATTGCCATCTAATCCCAAAGTAGGGCCTGCAAATATTTTACCTTCTGGTAAAGCTTGCTGGCACTTTACGGGCGGGATGCCTTGGGGTGCTAGCCCTGGATCGCCCGCCAGCATCTGGGGCTTTTATTCACATAGAAGACAACCTATTGCAGAAAATACAGTCTTAAATTAATGTGAAGTATATTCTATCTTGCCGGGGGGCAAATGCATATTTTCAACGGTCATCAAACTGATATTTGGCTTCTCATATCATCACTAACAGCATTCGCCATAGCGAGTTACCTGTTATGGAAATTACCCCGTTAGCCATGACTGTTTTTTATTAATTCAAAACTCAAAAATCAGTAAATTTATATATTTAATAATTATAAATCATAATATCATTATATGAATACTGACTTATCTACTTATGTAAAATTACTAATTAAGAAATTCCACACGAGCGTAACAATCACCGCCTCCGGGAGCCGCGTGTCAACGCGACCCCATGTAATTCAGCACTTCTCAAATTCGAATGCGCTATAGTTAGATAGTTACACAAATTTTAAGCTGAAAGCGCTTTGAACTTTGCTAGAATAGCGTCGCCCATTTCAGTCGTGCCAACTTTATTTTTGCCTTCCGACCAGATGTCAGCAGTGCGAAGGCCATCATCGAGAACACCAGCAATTGCTGCTTCCAAACGATCAGCTTCATCAATCAAGTTGAACGAGTAGCGCAAGCACATAGCAAGGGAAGCGATCATGGCAATCGGATTAGCAATGCCTTGACCTGCGATATCAGGTGCTGAACCATGTACTGGCTCATAAAGTGCCTTGCGCTTGCCAGTTACGCCATCAGCAGCACCCAGCGAAGCGGATGGAAGCATGCCGAGCGAACCAGTCAGCATAGCCGCTACGTCAGAAAGCATATCCCCGAAGAGGTTATCCGTCACGATGACGTCGAACTGCTTCGGCCAGCGAACGAGTTGCATACCACCAGCGTCAGCCAACATATGCTCAAGTTCAACATCTGAATGCTTTTCCTTGTGACGAGCGGTGACGACCTGATTCCACAAGACGCCCGACTTCATCACATTGCGCTTTTCCATCGATGTCACTTTGTTACCGCGCGTCCGCGCCAGTTCAAAAGCCACATCTGCAATGCGCTCGATTTCGTAAGTGTCATAAACCTGCGTATCGATACCGCGCTTCTGACCATTCCCAAGATCGATAATTTCTTTAGGCTCGCCGAAGTAAACACCACCGGTCAGTTCACGCAAGATCAGAATATCGAGACCTTCGATCACTTCCGGCTTCAGCGACGATGAATGCGCGAGTGCTGGATAGCAGATTGCCGGACGCAGATTGGCATAAAGCGCCAAATCCTTACGCAGACGTAGAAGACCCGCCTCAGGGCGCACCTCGTAAGCGACAGAATCCCACTTGGGACCGCCAACAGCACCAAACAGTACGGCATCGGCGGCAAGTGCCTTTTCCATATCCGCATCGGAAATCGCCTGACCGTGCGCATCATAGGCCGATCCACCAACCAAGCCTTCATCGGTATCAAAACCGAGATTGAGACCTGAATTAAGGAAGGCGATGATTTTGCGGACCTCAGCCATCGCTTCGGGACCGATACCATCGCCGGGAAGGAGAAGGAGTTTTCTGGATGCCATAATGCCAAGCCTCTGTTTTTGCATACACAATAGCGGCTGAAAATTCAGTTCCTGCTATCGCTTTTTGAAGTTCCGCGAGGGTTATAGAACCCCACTGCGCCGCAAGCAACAACAGAGACCACGAAATTTATGAAAAAGAATAAGGGCTATCCAGAAACTATATAACAACCACCAATTCCGCGCTGAGGAACGAATATTTAAAAAGGTCGATCAAATTAGCGATTAAATTTGCGGATGAAAGCTATCAGTAGACGATACGAAAAAGCAAAAATCCCGGACAGAGCCGGGATTTTGATGCCTAACCAATCGGAAAAACTGGAGCGGGCGAAGGGATTCGAACCCTCGACCCCAACCTTGGCAAGGTTGTGCTCTACCCCTGAGCTACACCCGCTCGCGCCAGTCTTCTCTGCGGAGAGAGAAGTCGTTTCCGTTAGGCAGGCGCTATATCGCTGAACGTCTCGGGGAATGCAATAGGGAAAATCTGTATTCGGAAAATGAGTGTCAAAAAAATGTATAACTAATTGTAATTTATCAATAAAATATTTAATCGATCGCTGTGGAAAATCAGACTTCGAGCTGTTTAAAGCTCGTATTTTCCGAAATTCATGTGAATCAGATTGTCCGGAGTTGCACATTTATATCGACTTTCCGATTCATCCGCATAACGCTGTAGCCATTCGGCAGAAATACGAATGCACTCGAGATACCCTACGAGGACAATTTGACTATTGTCTCTTTGGGGCGTGTGATTAAGTGTACAAAACGCTTTGATAAAGGGGCTTTGAGTTGGCCTTATATTTGGGAAGTAAGATCTTATGCCTATGACGTCGGCGGAACTTCACGACTATCTGAAAAATCTCGACATAGAGGTTAGTACGGTGGATCATCCACCTTTATTCACCGTCGCTGATTCACAAGGCCTGCGTGGTGAAATACCCGGTGGACACACAAAGAACCTGTTTTTGAAAGACAAAAAAGACAATTTCTTTCTCGTAACCGTCGATGAAGACGCTGTCGTTGATCTCAAATCGATCCATCAGGTTATTGGCGCTTCCAGTCGTGTTTCTTTTGGCAAGCCGGAGAAATTGATGGAGTACCTTGGCGTGGTGCCTGGTGGCGTGACTGTATTTGGCGCAGTGAACGACACTGAACACAATGTTCAGATCATCCTCGACGCAGCTCTTATGGAAAACGACATTATCAACGGCCATCCTTTGACGAATGAAGCCACAACATCGATCAAGCGCGATGATCTCATATGGTTTCTGGCCTCCACTGGCCATGAAGCACGTATTCTCGCTGTTTCAGAAGATGCTAAGGTGTCTCTTTAGATCTAGAGTAAGCGCTGGCAATTTAGCGGAATGCGGCTTGAAATTGATCGTTGCAGATACAAACTGATATGTCGAAACAAAGCTGCTGCCGCCCTATATGCAGGTTGAAAGACGTGAGGAATATCCGATGACAAGCCAGAACAATCCCTATTCGAATACGAGTGCGCAGATGGGTGGGCAGATGACCGGGAATGTGTCTTTTGGAACATCAACTCCTAATGTTGGCGGCGATGATCTCATCAAGGATACGACGACAGCTACTTTTCAGGCCGATGTGATTGCAGAATCGCGCAACCAGCCAGTGCTCGTTGATTTCTGGGCGCCATGGTGCGGCCCTTGCAAGCAACTTACACCAATCATTGAAAACGCTGTTCGTGAGGCAGGTGGCGCGGTTAAGCTCGTCAAAATGAATATCGACGACCATCCGTCCATTGCCGGTCAGCTCGGTATCCAATCGATCCCTGCTGTTATTGCATTTGTGAATGGCCAACCTGCCGATGGCTTTATGGGCGCTTTGCCAGACTCTAAAGTCAAAGAATTTATTTCGAAAATCAGCGGTCCCAGTGATCAGGAAGCAGCAATAACTGAAGCCGTTACGGCTGCGAAAGAACTGGTTGACGCTGGCGACTTTGTGCAGGCAGCGCAGATTTTCTCGTCAATCCTACAAGTAGCACCTGATAATGTAGATGCAATTGTCGGCTTGGCGACGTGCTTGCTTGAATCCGGCGATGCTGAGAAAGCCCGCGAAATATTGGCGAGCCTGCCAGCGGATAAGCAAGATGCTGCGCCAGTCCGTGCGCTCGAAGCAAAGCTTGCTCTTGCTGATCAGGTAAAACTCATCGGTGATCCGATAGAGCTGGAGCGTCGCATTCAGACCGATCCCAACGATTTTCAGGCTCGTTACGATTTAGCGCAGGTGCGAAATGCGCAGGGGCGGCGCGTGGAAGCAGCCGACGAATTGCTTGCAGTGATGAAGGCGGACCGTAGCTGGAATGATGATGGTGCGCGCAAGCAGCTTCTACAATTCTTTGAGGCGTGGGGCAATGCGGACCCGGCGACTTTGGGTGCGCGCCGCAAACTTTCGTCGCTTCTGTTTTCTTAAAGGAGATAGTTATGCAAGTGGGCAATGCCCGTTATCGGATAGCTTCGGATATTCCGGAGCTTGTTCCGGTGTTTCCACTTAAAGGCGCACTTTTGTTGCCGGGTGGCCAGCTGCCGTTAAATATATTTGAGCCTCGCTATCTCGAGATGATCGAAGACGCATTGTCCGGCAAACGGATTATCGCGATGATCCAGCCTCGCATTAATGATGGCGAGGATGAAGACGACAGTGATGATTTCGATGAGACCGTCAAACCTGAATTGAGCCAGGTTGGTTGTCTTGGCCGGATCACCGCATATTCAGAGACAGGCGACGGCCGTGTGTTGATCACATTGCAAGGTATTTGCCGGTTTCGTGTTCTGGAGGAAGTGCACTCCCGCAGGCCCTATCGCCAATGCAAGATTGCCCCATTTCTCGCTGACCTTGATGCTGCGCATGATGTTGGAGAGATAGACCGCGAAGCGCTCTTGCGTGCATTCAAGGACTATCTCGAAGTGCATAATCTGGAGGCGGATTGGGATAGTATCTCTCGCGCAGCCAACGACACACTGGTGAATGCACTTTCAATAATGTCGCCCTTTGGTCCTGCTGAAAAGCAGGCGCTGTTGGAAGCTGCGGATTTAAAAACGCGCGCTGCGACTTTGATTGCGATTACAGAAATGGTGCTGGCGAAAGCCAAGGATGACTATGGTTCACGTCTGCAATGAGCGCATTCCAAAGAATATGAAGCGCCGAGGAAATACCAATGATGACAAATGAAAATACTGGCAATCTCGACGTAAAGCTACTCGAATTGCTTGTATGCCCAATCACCAAGGGGGCACTTCAATATGATGCGGAAAACAGCGAATTGATTTCGCAAAAAGCCAAGCTTGCGTATCCAGTTCGTGGTGGCATTCCGATCATGCTTCCGTCGGAAGCGCGTGCGATAGAATAGTCTATTTTAAGTTCAGTTGAACGCCCCCGAATGTCTAAATAGGTTTGGGGGCGTTCGAGCTCAGTTCAATTAGTAGTAAGAGAGAAATTCACGTCTACGCTTCGACAAATTCCAAGATGGTGCCAGAGGCATTTTCAGGCATGACAGAGACGCCGCGTGACGTCTCTACATAAGGCTCGCCTGCGGCATCAAGCAAAGCACGGACCGTTTCAATCGAACTCACCCGAATACGAAGTGCTGCAAATGCTCCGGATGGAGTCTTGCTAAAATCTGCATCTGGATAAAGCTTCTGCGCCTGAGCAGATGTAAGCACCAATATATCAGCTGAGTTAGGCCCCGTCGAAACCGACCATGTCCCATCGTTATCCGATGCTTTGCCATCAGCATATAATCTTGCAAAGCCTTGGGCGGATTTTGCAGGATCAGCGGAAATTGCGATGATCGCTGCCAGGCCATTGGCACCATTCGCATGCTCAAGCAATCCAGGCACCCAAACGGTGTCACGTGTCTTATGCTGACACATAAATACCATACCCTGTGGCACTTCACTCTCAGCAAAAGAAACCGTCTCAAATGCTGCGACACCTTCGCCGCCATTTGGCAATTCCACTGGACGCGAAAACTTGCCAACTTCGCCTGTTTGGATGCCTAAAGCGGCAAGTTCTGACTTCGCCTGCTGTGCATTTTCTATACGGCATGCAATCGCATGCAGTCCTTCGCCCTGCGCGCTCAGCTTCTCACGCTGATGCAGGTTGCCTTCTGTTTCAGCGACAATTCCGAGCAGTTCAAAGTAATCATCAGGGAACATAATTGTGTAATTGCCTGTCCCCTTTTCCTTGCTGTGAAGTCCACGAGGGCTCAACGTGAAACCAAGACGTCGATATTGCTCAGCACTTTTATCCAGATCGTTGACCAGAAGAAAAACGTGATCGACACCTTTAACAGGATGGGACATGCAAAGAGTTCCTTTCGCTTAATCTATTCAGCTATTTGAGTTCGGCTGTAGGGATGGGCTATTCGGGGTAAGATAGTGCACGGGGATTTTACAAGTTCAAGCTAACAAAGACAGAATTGTTATTGACCCCAGCTTTTGCGCTTCAATTTTTTGAGAAAATTAGGATTATTTTTCGCAGAAAACGCTTTGAAAGCTCCTGATTAGCAATTTCGCCCTATAGAAATGCAGAAAATTGAAACTTATTAACACCCCTTATCCGGTATATTTTACCAATATTAGCATGAATATTAGTTTATCTTGACAATATCGTAGCAAATTCTAGCATGGCAGTGCTTGCATGAAATATTTGCACTTTGAGGCGGCTTTTTGAGCAGTTTCAAGGGCTTGAACAATATTGGGCATTGCGGGAAAAGAGGCTTGAAAGCCCTCCCTCAACGTCCTTCAGGGGAACAGAGAATGCATATCAGAAAAGCCGGCCTTGGCCTGTTTCTCGCCGCTTTTTCACTCGCAACGGCGTCCTCCCACGCCGAAGAGGTGAAGCGCGGCGGCTCGGTCATTGTACACATGAACACCGAGCAGGGTGTCCTCAATCCTGCATTGCGCGCATCCACGGGCGTTTACCAGATTACTGGTCGCATCATGGAGCCACTAATCGACCGCACCTATGAAGGCTATGTGCCCGTGCTGGCAACGAGCTGGACTTCGTCGGAAGATGGCAAGGCGATCACGTTCAAGCTACGCGAAAATGTGCGCTGGCATGACGGCCAGCCGTTCACCTGCGATGACGTATCGTACAGCGCGATGAACCTCTGGAAGAAGCTGCTGAACTATTCCACGACACTTCAGGCAAATCTTGAGTCCGTTGATTGCACAGATCCGCATACGGCGGTTTTCAACTATTCCAAGCCAATGCCGCTGGAGCTTCTGGTTGCAGCGATGCCGGATCTTGGACATCCAGTGCCAAAGCATCTTTATGAAGGCACCGATATTCTCAAGAACAAGTATAATTCGGCGCCAGTTGGCACCGGACCATTCAAGTTCGTTGAGTACGAGCGTGGTCAGCACATCATTGCCGAGCGTAATGATGACTACTGGCGCGGCAAAGAGTACCCATATCTCGACCGTGTGATCTGGCGCTTTATGCCAGATAAGGCTGCGGCTGCGGCGGCACTTGAGTCAGGCGAAATGATGGAAACTGCTTTCAACGGCATTTCCATGTCTGATACCGAACGCCTTCAGAAAGACGGCCGCTTCGATACCGGCACGAAGGGCTTTGAAAACAACGTCGCGCATTCGACCGTTGAGTTCAATCTGCGCAACCCTATCCTCGCCAATCTGAAAGTACGTCAGGCTATCTACCACGCGCTTGATATTGATTTTGCGATCAAGAGCATCATGCGCGGTTATGCCAAGCCGGGCCGTGGTCCTATCCCAAGCTCGGGCGGCATCAACTACACGGACGACGTTCAGACCTATCCATATGACGTTGAAAAAGCCAAGCAGTTGCTCGACGAAGCCGGTTATAAGGCTGGTCCAAACGGCATCCGCTTCAAGCTGCGTCACCGCCCTGCACCATGGGGTGAATATACCCAGCTTTGGGCTGAATATTACGCACAGGCGATGAAAGAAGTCGGCATCGACGTTGAAATCGTGACCAATGACGCACCGGGCTTCCTCAATGGTGTTTATCGCGATCACGACTTTGATACTGCTAGCGGCTGGCACCAGTTCCGCTCCGATCCAGCTGTTTCAACAACAGTCTGGCTGCGTTCTGGCGCGCCGGTCGGCACAGCATGGTCAAACCAGTTCGACTACAAGTCGGACGAAATGGACAAGTTGATCGATCAGGCTGCGTCAGAACTTGATACAGCAAAGCGTGCTGAGCTCTATCACCAGATTCAGAAGCTTGAAATGCAGGACCTGCCGGTCATCTTCGCAATCGAACATCCGTTCGTCGGTGTGACCAACAAGGCATTGAAGAACCACCACAACACACCGCGTTGGGATTCTTCAAGCTGGTACGATCTCTGGATTGATCAATAATCAAGATCAGGCTGTTGCCGGAACCCCGGCAACAGCTCTCCACGTCTCACAATAAAACTGCTTCAAATATCTTTGCAGGATAGCCCGCAATGTCCTTGCCCCCAATCCTGAGTTTTGCGCTTCGGCGCATCTTACAGGCAATACCCGTCATTCTTCTTATAATGGTCGGCTCGTTCCTCCTGATCAAACTAGCGCCCGGCGATACCGTCGACGCTCTTGTTGGTGATATGGGTGGCGCCGACCCGCAATTCGTTGCCAATTTGCGTGCGGAATATGGCCTCGATCAGCCGGTCTGGGTTCAGCTTTGGCTGTATATCACTAAGCTTGCACAGTTCGATTTCGGCTGGTCCTATGTCTATGAACAGCCTGTGCTGGATGTTCTCCTGAACCGTCTGGTGCCGACGCTGTTGCTGATGTTGTCGTCACTCACGGTTGCATTTGTTTTCGGTATTGCGCTTGGCGCTTTTGCGGCACGCCGTGCTTACTCGCTGACCGATAATGCTATCTCGACACTTGGCCTCATTTGCTATGCAATGCCGAGCTTCTTTCTTAGCCTGATCCTGATGTTTGTCTTCTCAGTCAAACTCGGCTGGTTGCCGGTGGGCGGCTACAAGACCATTGGCGGTTTTTACTCTGGCTGGAAAAATGTCTGGGACATTGCCGTGCATCTCGTGATGCCGACAACGGCCCTCTCACTAATCTACATTGCCTTCTATATGCGCCTGATGCGGACAAGCGTTCTGGAAGTTGAAGACCTTGATTATGTGCGTACAGCCCGCGCAAAGGGCGCAAGCGGAGCGCGCCTGATGTTTCATCATATCATGCGCAATGCTTTCCTGCCGGTTGTGACGCTGCTTGGACTTCAATTTTCGACCGTGCTTGGCGGCTCGGTGGTCATTGAGACGATTTTCTCGCTGCCCGGCCTTGGCCAACTCGCCTATACATCGGTCATCAAGCGCGACCTCAACACTTTGATGGGCATCATCTTTCTGTGCTCGATACTGGTAGTGATCGTGAACTTCATCACGGATCTTATCTATGCGCGGCTTGATTCCAGGATCGAACTGTCATGACAATTCAGGACGTCCCCCTCCCTCGCCCTCAGGCTTCCCGCACCCGTGTCTTGTGGCAACGTTTCAGCCGCAACCGCGCTGCCGTGCTGGGGCTCATTCTCTTTATTGTCGTTGTGCTGATTGCAGTCTTTGCCGACGTCATTGCGCCCGGCGATCCTTTGCGTCGTGCTGGCAATCCTCTGACATGGCCATTCGTTAATGCAGCAACACCGCTTGGCACAGACCAGCTTGGCCGTGACATTATGGCTGGCATCTTTCATGGCGCGCGCATTTCACTGCTCATCGGCGTCGTGGCCACCATGATCTCAATAGCTATCGGAATTATCATCGGTGCATTGGCTGGCTATTATGGCGGCTGGATTGATGACACGCTGATGCGCATAACCGAAGCATTTCAGACCATTCCAAGCTTTGTGCTGCTGCTGGCATTGGTTGCTATTTTTGGCTCTTCAATCGAAAACATCATCATCTGCATCGGCATTGTTTCGTGGACTGCACCAGCACGCATGGTCCGTGCCGAGTTCCTCGCACTGCGCAAACGCGAATTTGTCGATGCGGCGCGCAATCTCGGTGTCGGCAACCTTTCTATTATCTTTCGTGAAATCCTGCCCAATGCTCTGCCACCAGTAGTCGTCTTTGCATCTGTTGTGATGGCCACATCTATCCTGATGGAAAGTGCTCTCGCCTTCCTCGGGCTTGGCGATCCCAACTATGCAAGCTGGGGGAATATGATTGGTCAGGGTCGCGCAGTTCTACGTACCGACTGGTTCTGCTCGGTTATTCCCGGCATCGCTATTCTGCTCACCGTGCTTTCCTTCAGCTTGCTTGGCGAAGGCCTGAACGACGCGCTCAATCCAAGGCAGAAAAAGAAATGACTGCGGCTCCCGTTCTCGAAATCCAGAACCTGCAAATTGCACTGCCCAAAGGTGCTGACCGGCCTTTTGCATTGCAAGACCTAACACTGACCATCAAGCCGGGTGAAATCGTTTGCCTTGTCGGTGAAAGCGGTTCGGGAAAATCGCTCTCGGCTGGTGCTATCATGCGGCTGTTGCCAGAGCCACATGTGCACGTCACCAAAGGCACTATCAGGCTAGAAGGCACTGACCTTTATTCGCTCAGCGAAGCCGACATGAAGAAGCTGCGCGGCAACCGCATCGGCATGATTTTTCAGGAGCCTATGACTGCGCTTAATCCGCAGAAAACGGTTGGGTGGCAGATCGACGAAGTGCTGCGGTTGCATACCAAGCTCAGCCGCAAAGAACGGCACGCTGCGGTTATCGATATGCTGAACGAGGTGAAGATTCCTGATCCGGAGTCGGCCTATAATGCCTATCCCCATCAGATTTCCGGTGGCCAACGCCAGCGCGTCATGATCGCCATGGCGCTGATTTTGAAGCCTCGCCTCATTATCGCTGATGAACCAACAACTGCACTTGATGTCACGACACAGGCGCAAATTCTCAAGCTCATCCGCGACCTGCAACGCGAACACAACACCGGCATTCTTTTCATCACCCATGATTTCGGCGTAGTGGCAGAGATTGCCGATCGCGTTGCGGTCTTGCGGCTTGGAGAGCTGGTTGAAGAAGGCCCAGCCAATGAGGTGCTCAACCAACCTCAGCATCCTTACACAAAGGCGCTGATTGCATCGGTACCGGCCCTGACACCTCCGGCTGTTAAAGCATCCGTTGAAGGCCAACCCGTCATTCTCAAAGCTGAGAACCTGCGCAAAACATTCAAAGCGCAAGGCGGACTTTTCAGCGGCAAGCGCAGTGCCGTTCCTGCGGTCAAAGACCTGTCTTTTATACTTCGACAAGGCGAAACGCTCGGGGTTGTGGGCGAAAGCGGATCAGGCAAAACCACTGTCTCACGGATCGTTACGCGTCTTCTCGAAGCCGATAGTGGTAAGGTCGACGTGAATGGTCGCGACTTTCTAAGCGCGAGTGCACGTGAAGTGCGCTCTATGCGCAAAGACATTCAGATGGTTTTCCAAGACCCTATGGCGTCGCTTAACCCGCGCCGCCGCGTTGTAGATCTCATCGCGCAAGGTCCAATTGTCCACGGCATACCAAAAAAGCAAGCCCATGCAAAAGCGCGTGAACTGCTTGAACTGGTCGAGCTGTCACCCGCTGCAGCGGACCGCTTCCCGCACGAGTTTTCCGGTGGCCAGCGTCAGCGTATCGGCATCGCGCGCGCACTTGCCCTTGAGCCGCGTATTATCGTGGCTGACGAGCCCGTTTCTGCGCTCGACGTTTCGGTTCAGGCACAGGTTCTGCGCCTGCTGGCTGATCTGCGTGAACGGCTCAACCTTTCGCTGCTCTTTGTAACACACGACCTGCGTGTTGCGGCGCAACTTTGCGACCGCATTATCGTCATGTCGAAAGGCGAGATTGCTGAAGCGGGAGAGACGGCAGATGTCTTCGCCAATCCGCAACATGAATATACCCAGCGTCTGCTTGCTTCTATTCCCGGTAAAAGCTGGACGCCACCCCGCTTAGACAGCGTAGAATGAAAACGGCTGATAACATGCAAAATATCCAGTTCCCTCCATCCATCTGGGCTGCGACAGCACCATCCCGCATACCCGCCGCGCCATTAAACAGCGACACGGAAGCCGATGTTGCAATCGTCGGCGGCGGTTTCACAGGTCTTTCGGCAGCGCTGCATCTCGCAAAGCGCGGCAAGCGGGTTATCCTGCTTGAAGCTAACGCCGTTGGCTGGGGTGCATCGGGTCGAAACAACGGACAAGTCATTCCAACCATGACAGCGGCTGAACCCGATGCCATTGCCAAACGCTATGGCGATGCCGGTGAGCGCTTTGCAAAGCTGATTGGCAACAGCGCTGACACGCTGTTCTCTATTGTTCGCGATGAGAAAATTGAAGCAGAAGCCGAACAGACGGGCTGGTTTCAGCCAGCACATTCTCCGGGCCGCGTTAAGCTTTCTCAAGCACGCGTGGAAGCATGGAAGCGCTTTGGTTTCCCTGCAGAATATCTCGACAGCGCATCGACATCAAAGCTCTTGGGCAGTGATTTCTGGTATGGCGGCATGCTCAACCCGACTGGCGGTCATATCAATCCGCTGGCTTTGGCACGTGGCCTTGCAGGTGCTGCAGAGCGTCATGGCGCGATCATTCATGAGCAAAGCCCCGTTACTTCTTTTGAACGTAAGGGCGATCATTGGGAAGTGCGCGTTGGAAAAGCAACTGTTCGTGCAAAAGGTTTCCTGCTTGCGACCAATGCCTATACCGGCGAAATAAAGGGAAGCCTTGCCCCACGTCTGGCGCGTACAATCGTGCCGGTGTTGTCATGGCAAATGGCAACAGCTCCACTCAGCGATAATCTGCGCGCGATGATCCTGCCCGGCCGTCAGGCTGTTTCTGATACACGGGGCGATCTTCGCTTTTTCCGTTACGACGCACGTAATCGTCTTATCACCGGCGGCGTAGTTATGAGCAATTACAACGTTGCAGAACGTGTAAAGCAAAAGGCTGCGCACAATCTGGCAGAAGCATTTCCAGCGCTTGGTCAGCCGGAAATGACGCATGTCTGGAGCGGTTACATCGGCATGACATGGGATCGTTTCCCACGTGTTCATCAGCTTGGAACCAATGGTTGGGCATGGATCGGCTGTAATGGTCGTGGCGTTGCGCTGGGCACCGCAATGGGCCGCGAATTTGCGCGCGCGCTTGATGGTGAACCACTGCAAGAACTTGCATTGCCGGTTTCAGAGCCAGCACCGCTGCCATTCCACTCAATTGCTCGAAAGATTGCGCCTTTCTATCTCGCATGGCTACGGCGCAAAGATCTCAAGGAACCGAGTTTATAAGTCAGACTGTCAAACATTCATGCGAAAGGTAGATCCATGAATCAATTGCCAATTCTCGAACGACGCCGCATCGAGGCACTCGTTCTCAAAAATGTTTATGAGGTTCTTTGTGAGCGGTCAGGCGAAGAAGAAGCTCAGGCAGCAATCGGCGAAGCGGTGACACGCTCCGCGATTGATCAGGGTAAGGTGTTTGCGGATGAGCTGGGTCGCACCCCAGACTTGCAGGACTTTGCCGATATTCTGCCGCTCTGGACCAAAGACAATGCACTCGAAATAGAGGTACTTTCGCAGGGCAAAGATCATTTCGATTTCAACGTGAAGCGCTGCCGCTATTCGGAAATGTATCGCGACATGGGGCTTGGTCATATCGGGCACCTGCTCTCGTGTAATCGCGATGGTGATTTCTGCATCGGCTACAACCCCGAAATGAAACTGGAACGTACCCAGACGATCATGAAGGGCGCAAGCCATTGCGACTTCCGTTACAGCCTTGAGGCACAAGAACAAGGAGCCTGAAATGCCGGTTGAAAACTGGACTTCGAACCAGCTTGACGAACTTATCGCCTTCCGCCGTGATCTGCACGAAAACCCGGAACTCCTTTATGATGTCAATCGCACCGCAGAAAAGGTGGCAGAAGCTTTGCGCGCTGCTGGCCTTGATGAAGTCGTAACAGACATTGGCCGCACAGGCGTTGTCGGCGTCATTCGTGGTCAGACCAACAAATCAGGCCGCGCGATTGCTCTGCGTGCTGATATGGATGCACTGCCGATCCTAGAAGAAACCGGCGCAGATTGGTCATCCAAAGTGCCGGGAAAGATGCATGCCTGCGGCCATGATGGCCATACAACCATGCTTTTGGGCGCGGCTCGCGAACTGGTAAAAAGTCGGGCTTTCGATGGCACAGTCATCGTTATTTTCCAGCCTGCCGAAGAAGGCGGCGCCGGTGCGAAAGCCATGATCGACGATGGGCTGTTCAAGCGCTGGCCGGTCAACGAAGTTTACGGCATGCACAATCGTCCCAACCTTGAAGTTGGCAACTTCACGATCAATTCGGGCCCGATCATGGGCTCTGTCGATGTGCTCGATATTACAATCGATGGCGTCGGTGGACATGCGGCCTCGCCGCACCATACCATTGATCCGATCCCTGTCACGGCAGCGCTCATTCAGGCAATCCAGACGCTAACCGCGCGTACGATTGATCCGCTGGATTCTGCCGTAATCTCGATTACCACTATTCATGGTGGCGATGCGTTCAACGTCATTCCACAGTCGATCAAACTGACCGGAACCGTGCGTACATTGCGTGAAGAAGTCCGCAATCTTGTCGAAGAAAAACTAACACGCGCCGTACAAGGCATTGCTGATGCCTTTGGCGCAAAGGCGACACTCGACTATCAGCGCAATTATCCGGTGACCGTCAATCACGAGCACGAAACAGAATTGGCAGCACTTGCAGCAGAGGCTGTGTCAGGCGCTGAACGTGTAACCCGCGATATGCCCGCTACGCTCGGCGGCGAAGATTTTGCGTTCATGCTCAACGAAGTGCCGGGCGCGATGATCAACATCGGCAACGGCCCAAGCGCCAACCTGCACCACCCCAAATATGACTTCAACGACGATGTCATTGCCTGGGGCTGCTCTTACTGGACGACTTTGATTCGCCAACGACTGCCAGTCTAACTGTCAAATACACAATAAATGAAAGCCGCCCTCAGTTTCGAGAGCGGCTTTTTCTTGTCTATAATCAAAATACGATCAGCTCGTTGCCGGAACCTTGAACGAGAATAATTGCAAGGCATCATAAGCAGAGAGAACGGTTTCCATCTGTGCCGTATGACCTTTGACGAAAGCATCACCGTATATCGTTTCATCCGGGTATTCTGTAATCAACGTCAGCGGAACCGTGTGACGGTCATCGACACCAACCAGACACGGAAAGCCATTGATGATGCGGAATCCAGTCTCGCCTGCATGCTGCTCGAAAAGCTTGATCTGCGCATAATTGTATTCAAGCAGACCATCGATAGCACCAAGATGCTTGGTGACATGATCCATCAACTGCTCAGCTTCTTTCTCCCATGACGCATGGTGACGTATAATCAGGAAGAAGCCCTTTGGCAGCGTCCACATCGCAAAGGAACGCGGCACATAACCCGACAGAGGGCGCGTCCATTCATGCGACGGATAACCATGCAGATTGACGTGAAGCTTCGCGTTTGTGCGGGCTTCAGCCTCGACACGTATTGCCTTTTCAAATAGCCCTTCGCCGGTGCGATATTCAAGATCATCGCCAAGAGCGGTATAGCGAGACGCATGATGCATATGATGCGGCTGCAAAACACACAGACGTTTGTGGATTTCATATCCGTCCGGGTTTTCCTGCGGGGAGATTGTAAAATGCCCGCCATCGCGCGCGGCGAGCCGCATGGCTGCACGCAATGCACCAACTATACCTGTTGTTTCATTGGCGTGCTGCCCGGCGCTGATCATCATAGGCAGATCACGGCCAGAAACATAGGTCGCACGCACACTACGACCTGCTCGCGTCTTGGCTTCAAAAGGCGAACCGCCAAGCTTTGCAATCTCGCGTCTGATCTGATCAGCGGATAGCGGAGCCTGCGCATTTTCCAGTACCTGCTCGGCAGTCAGCGCATCCGTTGTTACAAGCGGACGCGTTTCCACTTTCACATATGGGTCGGCGTCACGGAAACGAACTTCAGGCACAATCTGCCCCGGCTGCAAACCGCGATCACCAACGGGTCGACCGGATTTTTTCTGAAAGACTTCGAGCAGCGAAAAATAAATGTCTTCGTGCAGAGCTTCAGTGAGGCTCAACGCTTCTTCATCAAAGGGAAGACGACGATCTGTAATTGGCAGGCTGACCGATATGTTCAGCTCTTCAAAATAGGGTTCGCCCCTGCCCCAGTCATGAGATGCAATGGTTGAAATCGTGTCATGAAACAGCTGTTCATAAGCTGTCTCAAAGCGGGCATTTTCTACGCTGCCTTCGTGCTCAACAATCAGCCAGCCGGTTGGAGAAACAAGCGTTTCGCCGATGAAATCTACATGCACTCGATTGGGTGCAAAAACCCGATGGCTTTCGTTGTGATCATCATTAAATGTCAGATCAACTGCATAAAAGAAGTCGTCCTTACCGGAGGCGCAGAAGCTTATCTCTGCGTCAGGCAGAAGTGCAGAAAGCGGATAAGTTTCGAGCAAAAATCGGTTTTCTACACAATTGTCATGGCGTGGATAGCGGATCGTTGCAGCTTTCAGTGCAGAACCGTCCACCTCTTCAAGGAAGAAATGCAGAAGCGGTTTATAGGCTGAGCGCAGATGGGCATCGATGCCAACCTCACGCAGCTTTGTTTCAGCAGCAAAGCGGCTAGGCTGGTCATCGAACAGCCAGGCTTCCACTTTAGCGCCGCGCATTTCCGGCTTTGCAAATCGTTCGATCAGGACATTGATTGAACGCGGGTACGTCTTTTCAAAAAGCACACTCATCGCGAAGTCCTGCCAGTTGGATCGAGACTATCACGCAGCCAGTCACCCAGAAGGTTGAGGCCAAGCACGGTGAAAAGAATTGCAAGACCGGGGAAAAGGCTGACCCACCATGCCGTCTGCAGGTAAGTGCGGCCATCGGCCAGCATCCCGCCCCAGCTTGGAATGGTTGAATCAATGCCAAAGCCAAGGAAGGTTAGACTCGACTCAAGCAGGATGTTGTTAGCGACATTGAGCGTCATCAAAACAATCACGGGTCCGAGCAGATTTGGTAGCAAATGCTGGAAGATAATACGCCAGTCTTTCACGCCGATGGCGCGTGCAGACAGGATGAATTCGCGCTCACGCAGCGAAAGCACAGAGCCCCGCACCAGTCGGGCATATTGTACGCATTGCGAAACAATCAGCAGAATGATCGTGTTGACCAAACCACCGCCAAGGATGGCCATAAATGTGATCGCAAGCAGAATAAACGGCATCGCAAGCTGCACATCGACAAAGCGCATCAGCGCCATGTCCCAGAAGCCACGATAATAGCCCGCGACCAGCCCCATGATCGTACCAATGATGACCGAGCCCAAGACCGAAATGAAGCCAACAAACAGCGAAATCTTGCCACCGATGATAACGCGGGCAAGAACGTCACGCCCAAGCGGATCAGTTCCGAAAATATGGGCCGGATTAACAAACGGTGGTGTCAAGCGGGCCATAAGGTCGATTTTATTCGCACCTGCCGGAAACAGATAGCCAGAGAAAATCACTGCAAGACAAATAGTGCCAGTCAGCACGAAGCCGACAACGAATTCCATGCTTGCAAAGCGCGAAAGCGGCAGAGTTGATGTTTTGGAAGCCATTATCTCTACTCCGTCCGAATGCGCGGATCGACAAGGCCATAGGCAATGTCCACCAGAAGATTGACGCCGATAATCAGCATCGACAGAATTGCGATTGTCGCCTGAAGAACAGGGTAATCGCGTCCGGCAACGGCATCAAACGCCAGCGTTCCCATGCCCGGCCAGTTGAACACGCGTTCAACCACCACGATACCGCCGAGCAGCCCGCCGAACTGAAGGCCAATATAGGTAATCAGCGGAATGGCGCAGTTACGCAACGCATGCTTGTAAAGCACCTTGTTTTCGCTCAGGCCCTTTGCACGCGCGACCATGATATATTGCGATTGCAAGGTTTCGAGCATCGACGTGCGCACCAGACGGACATTGGTCGCCGTCAGAATGATACCCATCGTCATGGCTGGCATGATGAAACTTGCGAAGCCGCTCATTCCGCTTGGCGGCAGCCATTGCAGAGAAATACCGAACAGCAGAACCAGCATCGTTGCGAGCCAGAAATTTGGGAAAGACAGGCCAACCAGCGAGCAAATACGAATGAGCTGATCAGCCCATTTGCCACGCGATACAGCCGCTTTAATGCCCAGCGGCACCGAAATCACGATGGATACAAACAGCGATGCGAAAGCCAGCATCAGCGTTGCAGGCAAGGCACTTCCGACCAGTACGGAAACGGGTGTCCCACCCAAAAAGCTGCGTCCAAGATTAAGCGTGAACAGGCCTTTGAGGAACTCCCAATATTGCACAAGGAAAGGCTGGTTCAGGCCCAATCCTTCTCGGATGCGCTCAAGATCGGCTTCTGTGATACTGCCCGCACCTTGGGTCAGCATCAGCGCCGGATCGCCCGTAAGCCGGATTGCATAGGATACAAGCATTGTCATAGCTATAAGCACAAACAACGCCTGCAAAATTCGTTTTATCAGAAATCCGGCCACCAGAGCGCCTCCGAAATGCGGTGGCAAGCCGATAAACGGCTTGCCACATTAGTCTTATCAATCAACAGTCACGTCGGTGAGACGCAGGCGGCTATCTGGAACCGGAACAAAGTTCTTCACGCGCTTGTTCACGCCAAAGATCGCCTTGAGGTTATAAAGCGGCATTTCCAGAGCACGGTCTGCTGCATATTGCGCGATTTCCTGAAGCAGCTTTTCGCGCTCCCCACGATCAAGAACCGAACGCTGAGCTTCGAGCATCTTGTCGAGCTTTTCGTCCTTGTCATACGGGTTCCACTTTTCGCCCGAATGATACATTGAGTAAGCCGTGTTATCGTAATCGAGCGTCCAGCCACCCCATGACTGCTGGAACATCGCGCCGGTCTTGCCTTGCGGAATGATGTCGTTGAGCAGAACATTGGTGTCATAAGGCTTGATGGTCGCATTGATGCCAACCATCTGCAGGAAGGACGCCACAGCCTGTGCAACCTCATTGAAGGTCGCTTCGTTGCCGCGAACGTCGATCTGCACTTCTGCACCCGGCTGAACGCCAGCTTCTTCAAGCAGCTTCTTGGCCTGTTCAGGATCATAAGGCAGCGGCTTCATCTCTGGATCAAAACCGAACGAAAGCGAACCCTGGAAGCTTGCAATCTGCTCTGCCTGACCCGCAAGGATCGACTGAATGATCGCATCACGATCAACCGCCATGATCAGCGCCTTACGCACGCGCTCATCCTTAGTGATGCCGTCGCGTGTATTGAAACGAAGCGCATAGACAGTCGGACCAGCAGTCGTGACGAGTTCGAGTTTTGGATCGGCTTCAATCGTCGGGATCATGCCGATTGGAATGGTCGGCGGAATAACCAGATCAACACGCCCAGCCTGAAGTTCGGCAACGGCTGTCGAAGGCTCGGTAATGAAGCGATATTCAAGCTCTGAAAGCTTTGGTGCGCCACCCCAATGATCTGCAAAAGCCTCAAGCTTGATGTTGACCTTCGGCTCATAGGACACGAACTTGAACGGGCCAGTGCCAACCGGATGCGTGTTGAAATAATCATCACCCTTTTCGGTGATGTATTTCGGCGGAACGATCATCGCCCCATAAGCCGCAAGCTTGGTGATCAGAACAGGATCAGCCGCCTTCAGATGAAAATCGACCGTCTTTTCATCGATGATTTCAACCTTGTCGATTGCGGTATAATTTGAACGCTGCGGACCCTTCGCGCCTTCATCACCCAGCAGGCGATCAAAGGTAAATTTCACGGCTTCTGCGTTGAATGGCTCGCCATCATGGAACTTCACGCCTTCGCGCAGGGTGAAGCGAATGCGCTTGCCCTCATCCAGTTCTTCCCATGACGTTGCAAGGCCTGGAACGATTTTCAAATCAGGACCGCGATAAACCAATCCGTCGAAAATGTTCGTTGCGACTGAAGCCCAGTTGACGAGGAACGTATCAATCGGATCCCAGCTGCCGGGATCCTGCGGTGACGAAACGGTAAGCTTTCCAGCGGCAAAAGCCGGAGCCGAAGCGATCACAGCCGCCGAAAGAGCGGAAGCCAGAAGAGCGGCTTTCAGTGCTTTCTTTATCATTATTTTCCCCTTTGGGTTCGTTGAAGCATTTCCAGCAAAAGTGTGAAACGGCTTTGCGTTGGATAATGCGATGAAAAATGCTGCAAGAGTTTAGGCGCTTTCGGCGACGAAATGGCCTGATGAAATCTCGCGATAGTTATAGATGGTCGGCTTGTCATCGATGCGACGCGTCGTGCTTGGAATTTCGCCTTCAAGCGCTGCGCGCTCGGTACGAGCCGAAGGATCGGCGACCGGCACGGCAGACAACAAACGCTGTGTGTAAGGATGCGATGGCGTTTCAAACACCTGCCGACGCGAGCCAAGTTCCATGATCTGTCCGAGATAAAGAACCGCTACGCGATGGCTCATCTTCTCAACCACAGCCATATCATGGCTGATGAAGAGATAGGCTAGGCCCTGCTCTTTCTGAAGGTCCATAAACAGGTTGATCACCTGCGCCTGAATGGAAACATCCAGCGCCGAGAGCGCTTCATCGGCGATGATCAGTTTCGGTTTTGAAGCAAGCGCGCGCGCAATACAGATACGCTGACGCTGTCCACCCGAAAACTCATGCGGATAGCGCGATGCATGTTCCGGGCCAAGACCAACGCGCTCTAGCAGTTCTGCCACGCGTGCATTAATCGCCTTGTTATTGTCGAGAAGACCATGCGTGCGGATTGGCTCTGCAATCGAGAAGCCAACCGTCTTGCGCGGGTCGAGTGATGCAAACGGGTCCTGGAAAATATACTGCACTTCGCGGCGCATCGCGTAGCGCTCTTGAGAACTCATCTGCGAATAGGCTTTGCCATTAAAGCGAATATCACCTGCTAGTGGTGACTGAAGCTGCTGGATTGTGCGTCCAATAGTCGATTTGCCCGAACCGGATTCGCCGACAAGTGCGAGCGTTTCACCCGGATAAATGTCGAAAGCGACCTTAGAGACCGCATTGCAGACATGGGTAACTTTGCCGAAAATATTCTTCTTGATTGGAAAGCGGACATAAAGGTCATCAACGGCAAGAAGCGGCTTTTCACCGTAACGTGCAGTATCCTGAATGCGTTCTTCGCCTGTTAAAACCGGCACGCCATCGCGCATCATCATCACCGGCATACGCTTCGGGAACGCCTCGCCTGTCATGCTACCGAGTTTTGGAACTGCAGACAAAAGTGTCTGTGTGTAGGGATGCTGTGGTGCTTCAAAGATCCGGCCTACCGGACCTTCTTCGACCTTCTTGCCCTTCCACATCACGACAACATCATCAGCCATTTCTGCCACAACACCCATATCGTGCGTGATGAAAATGACTGCCATCTCAAGCTCTTTCTGCAAATCTTTGATGATGTGCAGAATCTGCGCCTGAATAGTAACATCAAGGGCAGTTGTTGGCTCGTCAGCAATCAGCAGTTTTGGACGGCAAGCCAGTGCCATAGCAATCATCACGCGCTGGCGCATACCACCAGAAAGCTGGTGCGGATAACGCTTAAGCAAGCCTTCGGCATCCGGCAGACGCACCATTTCCAGCAGCCGCTTGCCTTCAGTCAGAGCCGCACTCTTTGACATACCTTCATGCAGCATCAGCACTTCGGAGAGCTGGTTACCAATGGTGAAAACCGGATTAAGCGATGTCATCGGCTCCTGAAAGATCATCGCAATGTCTTTACCGCGAATACCGCGCATGGCTTTCTGATCTGCTTTCAGCAGATCACGTTCCCCTTTAGGACCATTGAATAAAATTCGGCCGTTTGGAAATTTTGCGCCGCTCATGTCAGCAAGGCGCATAATCGAAAGCGAGGTGATCGACTTTCCTGAGCCGGATTCACCGACAACTGCCAGCGTGCGGCCAGCAGAAACAGAGAAATTCAGATCATCAACAACGCGATTGCTGCCGAATTCAACACTCAGACCCTCAACCGTCAGCAGAGGCTTGGACACAGTTCCGCTCAAACTCGTAACTCTCTTATAGTGTTATGGCAGACCGCGTGGCCTGATTGAATGCACCGGACATGAAGCGCAGCAATGCGGCAACTTCCGAAAGGGTTTCTTCTGAAGGGCGGGCATTGGCAGTCGATTCGACTAATAGCCGCTCACGAATCTCGCGATAACGCGCGCAAGCTTCTGCGCCCTTTTCTGTGATTTTGACCGTTTTTTCCTTAGACGCCTTACCAGTGGTCAGAA
>Ga0308165_1002084_pt1 | contig 25282 bp, 26 predicted proteins | sample PhyWR2_FD_201032 | JGI IMG/M metagenome (GOLD analysis project Ga0308165, IMG submission 201032) | Phyllosphere microbial communities from UC Gill Tract Community Farm, Albany, California, United States - DLSLW.R2 | ecosystem: Host-associated > Plants > Phyllosphere > Unclassified | place: USA... | reverse complement strand
GCCACGGTGGCGCGGTGCTTGTAGTCCCACTTGGCGAGCGCGAAGCGGGCTTCATCGCGGGTGGGCGACTGGCGCCCCTCTGCCGCCACCAGCAGCGAGCCGGTGAGTATCCGCCCGTCGGCAAGCTCCACCTCGACGCCGTGGGCGCTGCGATCCCGGCGCACCGCTTCGGTTTTTACGTGCCAGGCGATGGCCGGCTCTTCGCGCGCGGCGTCGAACAGGGCGATCCGCAAGTCGCGGTTGGCGAACATGCGGCCCAGCGAGCCTTCTTCGGGCTTGGGCGTAAAATCGATCCGGCCCGGCTTCATCCCGTCGGTGACGGCAATGGAATCGATCGGGCAGCCGAGCGGTTTCAGCCGCCCGGCGAGGCCGATATTGGTGAACAGGTTCCAGCTTGCCGTCGAGATGGCCGAGGCGCGCGCATCGGCGCCCTCGGCCACGAGATCGGCCGGGTCGGCCCGGTCGATCACGTGGGAGGTTATCCCGGCCTTTGCGGCGGCCAGCGCCAGCGTCATGCCGACAAGGCCGCCGCCCAGGATTATCAGGTCACGGCGATCACCTTTGAAGGGTGCAGGGGCCGTATTCGGTGCAGTCGTATTCGAGTCGCTCATCACGAGCAGCTATCGGACTCCCCGGCGTAGATGTCGAGACATCTGCCGTCCCAGGTGCCGGCCGGTTCGCTCAAACCCACCAGCGCGGCGAGGGTCGGGGCGATGTCCACCGTCTCCACAGGCTGCGCCTGCTCCATGCGGACCTGGCCCTTGCGCCAGAACAGCATCGGCACGCGGCGATCGTAATCCCAGGGGCTGCCGTGAGTGGCGGTGTAGCCGGGAACGGCCTTGGTGCCGGGCACGACGGCCCGCTTCGTCATCATCAGCACGTCGCCCGAACGGGTCGGATCGAAGGAGGCGGCGACGATCTCGATCTCGCTCCAGTCCTGCGGATGGCCGCTGGGGACCTTGACCTTCTTCAGTTCGTCGGCGGTGTAGACGCCGGATATCTGCGGGTTGGCCTTGAGCTGGCTGACCAGTTCGGCGATCACCTTCTTGCGCTGCGCCGATGTCAGCCCGGCGTTGAGCCAGATATCGCCCGAGCCGCCTGCACCGTAAAGCAGCGGGCCGGACTTGGGGGTGATCTTAGTGATCTTGGAAACCGAGGCCGACAGCCCCTCGTCGGTCAGCGACGGGTCAAGGCGCGCGGCTTCCGGCACGCCCTGCAGTTTCATGCGCTCGGGCGCATCGGCGCCGCCGTGGTCGGCGCTGAGCGCGACCACATAGTCCAGCCCGCGCGCATCGAGCGCGCTCAGCAGCGTGCCGATCGTCTGGTCGAGCACCGCCATCTGGATGCACATCTCGACGCCCTCGTTGCCGTAGGCATGGCCGACCTTGTCGGTAGCCGAGTAGCTGACCGAGAGCACGTCGGGCACGTCGTCCTTGCCCAGCGGCATCTCGTCGAGCAGACGGATAGCCAGATCGGTGGTCGCCTCATCCATGCGCGGACTGTTGGCGAACCCCTTCATGTCGCCGGCTTTCAGCGGGAACCGGTACGTGCCGATGGTGAAACCGCCCACGTCGATCGCGCGGTCGACATCGCCGCACCAGCCCGGCACCGGCAGTTCGCCCGCGCCTGCCGCGACCGTGGCGGCAAGCGCCTTGTTTTCGGCCAGCGCGGCGGCGGACAGCTTGCGCCCCTCGAAGCTGGTGAAGCCCTTGCCCTTGAGCCAGTAAGCGGCGTCGGCGGTGTGGCCGCTCATCATCACGACCGCCCGGTCCTTGGCCGAAACCGCGACGTTGAGGCTGGCCGGGTTCTTCTTTTTGAGAAGATCGCCCAGGGTCGGCGCCTTGAGGTGATCCGGGCTGATGACCGAATCCTCGGACGTGCTCTTGGGATTGGTCTCGTCTTCGGAGCAGTAGACCTGCTTGTCGTCGCGGCCGATGCCGGGGACGAACCAGTTGTTGGCGATGATGCCCGTGCGATTGGGGTGCACGCCGGTCAGCAGGGTGGAGTGGCCGGGGCAGGTTTCGGTCGCCGCGTGAGACTGGAAGCCCGAGGGAAACACCGTGCCCTGCAGCAACCGCGCGAGGCCCTTGGTGTACCGTTCGCGGTACTGCTGGAACAGATCGGCGGAATACTGGTCGACAGAGATCGCGACGATCAGCTTGGGCGGGGTCGTGGGCGCTGCGGGCGCGGGGGCCTGCGCAGATGCGGCAGGGGCAGCTTCCTGTGCGAAGGCCGGAGCGGCAGCGCCGAGCGCGAGGGCGACAGCGAGCGATGAAAAGGCCATCGGAAGTTTAGGGAGCCGCATTGGGGGAGGTTCCTTGAAAAGTCTGCGCGTTGAGGGCAAATGCATCGGTGATCGGATCGCCACCCGCGTGCAAGGGTAGTGCAAGCCCATTGGCCAACACACGGGAAGCATCATGACCTCGCGCCGCTACGCCGCCCTTGTGACGGTTCTATGTCAACTCACGGCGCTTTTGGGAGTCTTTCTCGCAAGTGCCCTGCCGGCCCAGGCGGCGCCCACCCATATCGCGGCGGAGCTGGTCGCCGGTCCGATCGTGGACGGCAAGGCAACGCTGGCGATCCGCATGTCGCCCGAAAAGGGCTGGCACGGCTACTGGATCAATCCGGGGGACGCGGGGCTGGGCATGCAGCTGGCATGGGAGCTTACCGAAGGCGCCAGCGCTGGCGAGCCGGCCTACCCGGTGCCCCGCACGCTGGTGGTGCAGGGCCTGATGAACCACGTCTACGAAAAGGAATATGCGGTTCTGGTGCCGGTGACGCTGCCCGCCAAGGCGGCTGCGGGCACCCGCCTGCCGGTCCGCGTCAAGGCGCAGTGGCTGGCCTGCACCGATCAGCTATGCGTCCCCGAACGCGCCGAACTGGCCACCGAGATCATTGTCGGCGCGGCGCCGGACAAGAAGACCGCCAAGCGCTTTGACGAGTGGACACGGGCCCTTCCCGCCCCGCTCGATGCACCTGCCGCCTTCGCGCTGACCGACAAGACGCTGCGCCTCGCGATCCCCCTTCCCGCCTCGGTCAAGCTGGAGGCGCCGCACCTGTTCGTGCGCGAGGACAAGCTGGTGAACTATGCGGCGGCGCAGATGTTCAGCCGCAAGGGCGACGTCCTGCTGGTGACAATCCCGCGCCCCGATTTCGCCGCCACCGAGGCCGGGACGGTGGACGCCGTGCTGCGCCTCGACGGCTTCGGCAACGGCATCGCCCTCACCGCAAAGCCCGGCCCCGTGCCCACCGGCGGCGAACCTGTGGAGAGCGATACCGATGCGCCCGCACTTCCCCCGCTGCCCTGGCTGCTGCTGGCGGCGGTGGCGGGCGGCCTGCTGCTCAACGTGATGCCCTGCGTGTTCCCGATCCTGTCGCTCAAGGCGCTGAGCCTGGCCCGGGCCGGCGAAAGCGAAGCCCATGCGCGGGTCGAAGGGCTGGCCTATGCCGCCGGCGTCATCACCGCCTGCCTGATCCTGGGCGCGGGGCTGCTGGCCCTGCGCGCGGGGGGCGAGCAGGTGGGCTGGGCATTCCAGTTGCAGGAACCGGCAGTCGTCGTTTCGCTTTTCGCGCTGGCTGTGGCCATCACCGCCAATCTGCTGGGCCTGTTCGAATTCGCCGTGCCGGGCTTCGCCAGCGGCGGCAGCGCGCAAGGTTCGTTCGCCACGGGACTGCTCGCCGCCTTCGTCGCCACGCCCTGCACCGGCCCGTTCATGGCCAGCGCGATGGGTGCCGCGCTGCTGCTGCCGGTCGCTCCCGCGCTGACGCTGTTCGCGGCGCTGGGCCTGGGTATCGCGCTGCCCTTCCTTGCCATCGCCTTCGTACCGGCCCTGCGTCGGCGCCTGCCCCGGCCGGGCAAGTGGATGGTCACTTTCCGCCGCATCATGGCCGTGCCCATGGCTCTCACCGCCCTGGCACTGGCATGGCTGGTGTGGCGTCTCGGCGGTTCTGCCTCGCTGTCTTACGTGCTGGCGCTGGCGGCGATGCTGCTGGCACTTCTGGCGCTTGCCGGGCGAAACCAGCGCCGCGGCCGTCCCGCTCTGATCCCCGCCTGCGTGGCCCTTGCCATCCTTGCCGTCGGCGTGCTGACGATGCCCGAGCCGCAGCATCAGCCGGGCGAAACAGCTTCGATCATCAACGCCAAGCCGTTCTCGGCCAAAGCCCTCGCCAAGGCGCAGGGTGAAGGCAGGCCGGTGTTCGTCTGGATGACCGCCGACTGGTGCCTGACCTGCAAGGTCAATGAGGAAGTGGCGATCGAGCGCGAGGACACGAAGGCCGCCTTCGAAAAGGCCGGGGTCGTCGTCCTGCGCGGTGACTGGACCCGCCGCGATCCCGAGATCACCCGTTACCTCACCGCGCGGGGCGCCGCCGGGGTGCCGCTTTACGTGTGGTACGCGAAGGGCGCAAAGCCCGAGACACTGCCGCAAGTGCTGACCCCGGCGCTGCTGGCGCAAAAGGCGGGCTCGTAGTTTTACCCGGTTAGCACCACCCATTCTTTTGCCTCCCGAAATCCGGGAACCTCTGCCGGGGACCTTGAGGCAAGGGAGGTGGGGCCGCGTGCAACGTTTGGACGCCGTACAGGGGCTGCGCGCTGTCGCCGCCTGGTTCGTCGTGATCGCTCACGGCGCGCTTTGGGCGGGCGGTTTCGGTTCGCTCATTCTTCCCGCTCGATCCTACGAATTGCTGGGTTCGCTCGGGGTGCTGATGTTCTTCACCGTCAGCGGCTTCATCATGGTCTACATCAGTCGCGGCACGTTCGGGATGCCCGGAGCTTCCGTCTCGTTTCTGCAGAAACGGTTGATACGCATCGTCCCGCTATACTGGATGATGACCATGCTGGCCCTCGTCATCATCCTGCGAAACGCCCAGCCTGTGGGCATGGTCCAGGTGATGCAATCGCTTCTGTTCATTCCCTATATCGTCCACGGCCATCTGATCCGCCCGCTGCTCGGCGTCGGCTGGACCCTTAACTTCGAGATGTTTTTCTACGTTCTGTTCGCGGTGTCGCTGCTTGTCCGGCGCGGCCTGATGCTTCTTTGCTGCACGCTCGGAGTGCTCCTGCTGACAGACCAGATTCTGAATCCCATCTGGCACTATCATGACCCGTCGACCTTGGTGCAGGAATGGACGGACCCCCTGCTGCTGCCGTTCCTGCTGGGTATTGGCTTGGCCATTCTCCACAAATCCTACCCGGCGATGCATAATCGGCATCCGTTTCTGGGCCTTGCCGCCGGTTGTCTGGTGATGCTTGTGTTGCAGCAGACCCTTATCCCGGACCACCATGATCCTGTGTGGTGGCGGATTGCCGTTCTGGCATTGGGCGCGGTGCTGGCATCATCGGCGATCTTGGCATCGGGCCACCTCGAAGTACCGCGCTGGCTCATCCTGGCGGGCGATTCGTCCTATAGCCTGTACCTCGTCCATCCCTTGCTGTTCGGCCTCGTCAAACGCATCGGCGGGGAAGCGCTGGCACGGGAACTCCCGGTCGCCGCGATGTTGCTCTATGTCGTCCTGAGCACGGCCGCAGGCCTCGCCTTGCATATCTGCATCGAGCGGCCGTTGACGCGCTGGCTGGGGCGAAGACTTCCCCGCTCCGAGCCTCCGAAAGCGAGGCTGGAAGTAGCCGCAGCCTGAAACGGCACCCCCTGCGGCGGCGTCACAGCACCTCGGCCACGCCTTCCAGACTGGCGCGCAGCCTGTCGATCGCCTGCGCTTTGAGCTGGTGTACGCGCGGCACCGAGACCTGCAGCACTTCGGCGATCTCGGCCAGGTTGAGTTCCTCGACGAAGTAGAGCTGGACGATCAGCTTCAGCCGGTCCGGCAAGTCGGAGATCGCCGCGATCACCGCGCCGCGCGTTTCCTCGCCGGCCAGCATCGCGAAGCTATCAGGCGTTTCGGCGGCGAAGGCCATGTTCTGGTCGGAATAGGCGTCATCCAGCGAATCGAAGCGCAGCGGCTGGCTCGATGCGCGCAGGGATGCCAGTTCCCGCTCGTCGATGCCCATGGCCTGCGCCAACTCGGCCGGACGCGGTTCGCGGCCAAGGTTGCCGCGCAGGGCGGTTTCCTTCTCGGCCAGCAGGCGCCGCCGCTCACCCGCCCCGCGCGACATCGGCAGGCTGCGGCGGACCATGTCCACCATCGCCCCGTGCACGCGCATCTTGGCATAGGCGGCAAAGCCGTCCTCGGTCGGCCCGGCGTGTTTCTGCGCGCATTCGGTAAGCGCGACGAGGCCCGCCTGGACAAGATCCTCCAGCTCGATCCCCGGCCTGCCGCTGCCATGAACATGCCAGGCCTGCCGCCGCACCATCGGCAGGAAGCGCCGCACACGGTCGGCGACGTCGCCCTGATAGGCACGCATCGCTGCCGGAGACGCGGACGGGGAAGCGCCCTGAAAGGACATCTGGTTCATGCAGCCATGCTTTCGGCGTTGTCAGGTGCGGGAAGGCCGCGCGGTTCCTGCGGCGAAGCGGCGGCGCCGATCACGTCGATGACCTCGATCGGCTGGGTCGCGGGCAGTTCGGAGATCGAAAGGACGAGGCAGCCGGGCGCGCGCAGGCGCAGCAGCGCCGCCAATGCCCGGCGCGCGCGGGGCTGCACCACCAGCGTCAGCGGGATCGCGTGGGGGCCGCGCATTTCCCCAAGAGTGGTGATGCGCTCGCCGATCATGCGGGCCAGGTCGGGTTCGATCACCGGCTGGCCGGTGGTGGGATCGACCATGCCCTGCACGATCGCCGCCTCCAGCCCGGCATCCAGCGTCACCACCGGCAAGCGCTCGCTGGGCGGGCACACCCGCCCGACGATCAGCGCGCCAAGATCGGCGCGGACCAGTTCGACAAGCCGGTCGTGGTCCACAGTCTGCTGGACGGCGCGTGAAAGACTGGCGAAGATCGGCACCAGATGCGCGATCGAGATGTAGTCCTCCAGCAGCGCGCGCAGCAGGCGAGTGACGCCGGCAAGCGTCAGCGGCGCGGGATACACCGTCTCGACCAGCCCGGAGGAGTGTTCCTTCAGCGAGTCGATCAGCGCCCGCACCTGATCCGGGCCGAGCAGGTCCTGCGGGCGCGCCGAAAGCAACTGGTTTAGGTGCGTGGCGATGACAGTTCCGGGGTCTACGGTCAAGAACCCCTCCGCAGTGGCGTGATCGCGCGCGGCGGGGTCGATCCACAAGGCGGGGCAGCCGAAGCTGGGGTCCCAGGTCGGCTCGCCGCGCAGGGCGTGGTGGGGGCTGGCCTCGCCCGCGTCGATGGCGAGGACCTTGTCCGCACGGATCGCCGCGCCGCCCAGATTCACGCCGCCCAGCACGATGCGATACTCATGCGGCGGCATGTCCAGCGCATCGCGCACGCGGAACTGCGGAACGATGAAGCCGAACGACTGGCTCAGCTGCTTGCGCACGCCCGTAACCCGCGTCACCAGCGGCGAACCGCGCCGCTCGTCCACCAGTTGCACGAGGCCGTAGCCCAGCTCGATGGTGACGAGGGTGTGGTCGGAAACATCCTCCAGCTCGATCCGCGAGGGATCGGCGGGCGCGGCAGGTTCCGCCACTTCGACCGAGGCGATGAGGGCGCGTTCGGCGCGCTTTCGCAGGGCATGCCACATCCATCCCGCCAGCGCGGCGGCGGGCAGGAAGATGCTTTGCGGCATGGCCGGGATCATGCCCATCGCGCCCAGCACCACGGCCACCGGCAACCACGTGCCGGGGGCGGCAAACTGGTTGCCGATCTGCCCGGCAAGGTCGCGGCTATCGGACACGCGGGTGACGATGACGGCGGCGGCGATCGACAGCAGCAACGAGGGCACCTGCGCCACCAGCGCATCGCCGATCGCCAGCGTGATATAGGTCTGCGCGGCCTGCGATGCGGTCAGCCCGTGGCTTATCATGCCAAGGCAGAAGCCCGCGATGATGTTGACGCCCAGGATCAGCAGCGCGGCAATGGCGTCGCCCTTCACGAACTTGGAAGAACCGTCCATCGAGCCGTAGAAGTCGGCCTCGGTCGCCACTTCGCGGCGGCGCGCCTTGGCTTCGTCGGCGGTCATCAGGCCGGCGGCAAGGTCGGCGTCGATGGCCATCTGCTTGCCCGGCAGCGCGTCCAGCGTGAAGCGCGCGGAAACTTCCGAAACGCGCCCCGCACCCTTGGTGACCACCACCATGTTGATGATGACAAGGATCAGGAACACGAAGATGCCAACCGCGAAATTGCCGCCGATGAGGAAGGCGCCGAAGGCCTCGATCACTTTGCCGGCGGCTGCCTCGCCCTCGTGACCGTGGACCAGCACGACGCGGGTGGAGGCGACGTTCAGCGACAGGCGCAGCAGCGTCGCGAACAGCAGGACCGAGGGGAAGGCCGAGAAATCGAGCGGCTTTTCCGCGTTCATCGCCGCCATCAGCACCGCCACCGACAATGCGATGTTGAGCACGAAGGCCACGTCCAGCACGAAGGCCACGTCCAGCACGAAGGCCGGCACCGGCACGATCATCAGCACGATGAGCACGAGGATGCCCGCCGGCAGCGCGACGGCTCCGGCGTTGCGAATACGTCCCAGCAAATTCACAGACCAAGCCTCGCCAGCTTGGAGTACGCATCGCGGACATGGCCGCTGGCGGCGGAGCCGGACGTACCGAACGCGGCTTGCAGGGTGTCGGCCATCGAGCGTTGGCCGGTGCTGGCGGCGGCGGGAAGCCCGGCGTTGAACTCGCGCGCGATGGGGCCGGAAGGCTGGTAGCTGGCCGCCTCCAAGGCGACGCTTTCATAGCCGAGGGAGGGCGATCCGGGCGCCCATTCCCCGCCGATGCCGGGCGGGAAGTCGCCCTCCATGGCGCTGGCCACCTTGCCCCGCATCAGCGCCATGACTGACCCGACCGAACGCGGCGCGCCGCCTGAAAAGAAGATGCCGCGGTTGGCGGCGGCGGCCTTGGGCAGGATACCCGCCGCGCTCTGGTTCGGGTTCTGGGCGAGTGCCTCGAGGAACTGCCCCGCCCCGGCCGAGCCAAGGAAATGCGCGAGGTAGAGTTCGGCGGCATCCGGCTCCCGGCCAAGACGCGCGGTGAGATCGGCGCGGTTGTCGGCGGCGAGTTCGCCCGCCATCAGCGCCGAAACCTGCGGGTCGTAGCGCAGCCCCATGACCTGCGCCCGCGTGGCGGGATCGAGCGTGCCGCCCTGGATCGCATCGCTGGCCCAGCCCATGCCGTGTTCGGCGCCGTGGCGGCCCATCGTGGAAAGCCAGGTGCCGGAGGTGAACTGGTATAGCCCCGCCGCGCTGGAAGTGGCGGCGCGGGCGGTGGGGTCGAAGCTGGATTCCAGCTTGGCCTGCGCCATGAGGTACTGGAAATCGACGCCGGTGGCCTCGGCAGCATGGGCGATCGCGGCGCGTACCTGCGAGCCGCCGGATGCGGCCCCCGCTGCTGACCGCGCTGCAATGCCTGCGAAGACTTGTCCGTCGCTCAAACCAAAACTCCCGGCACACCATGTACCGGGAGCGTTTCAGCAAGAGCCGTGCCAGATTTCCTAGAGGGGCCGGGCGGTCAGCCCCTTGCCGCCATCGCGTAGCCCGGCGGGATGCGGTAGAGCTGCGGGCTGCCGGTCAGCGCATTCAGGCGCCGCGTGACATTGGCCGCGATGATGTTGCGGACCTGCCGGTTTACCTCGTTAAGCCGGCGCGCCGCGTCCAGCATCGAGCGGCATTCCTCATCCAGATGAATCGCGCCCAGACCGTCCAGCGCCCCGCACAGGCGGTTCTTGTCGAACGTGGTCCCGACGATCGCGTCGAGATCCAGACCGGCAAGGGCCTGCCGCTCGTCTTCCAGAACGGCAAGCATTTGCCGCAAGGCACCGCTAAGCTCGCTTGGGCGAAGTGGGGAAGTCGGCATTTAGTGGGCGCTCCTGAGCAACATGCCGGCCGCGATCATGGCGTCGGCGATCTTGGCCGGAACCACGGGATAGTTGCCCGATTCCACCGCCTTGCGGATCAATGCGACCCGGTCGGTGTCGATGGGGGCAGCGCCCGCGTTCAAGGCCTGCGAAGTCTCCACGGCCGGAGCCGCGGAAACGGAAGTGGTTGGCCGAGTTTTGACCGTGGCCGTGTCACCGCCCGTCACACGGGCCAGCCGGGTATCGACTGCGCCGATGCGCTGCGCGGTTCCCAGTTCGATAGGTGGCATTTGCCGCTCCTTGAGATGTCCTGTTTTGCAGAACGACATTGGCGCGGCAGTTTAAAGGGGGCGGGCGGCAGGTTTTTGCCACTTGCCGGTTGCCGCCAAGGTTTGCAGTCAAAATTTGCGGTCAGGGCATGGGAACGGAAACCAGCCCCGGCCGCTCGACCCGCGCGCGCATCATCTGGTTGCGGACGGCAAGGCTGGCGCCGGGCCCCGCCAGTGGCCGCACCCGTATCCAGCCGCCTACCGGGCCGGATTCCATCGCCTCGCCGGGCTGGGAAACGGTGAAGCCATCGCCCGATACGGCTATCGCGATGGCATCCCCGCGCGATATGGCAGCGGGGCCGCCCTGCCCTGGTCCGGCGCTGCGGACCGGCACGAACAGCCGCCAGCCGGAGGGGTCACCGCATTGCACCACGACGCTGTCCTGCGCTTGCGTGCGCCACGACATGGCCACGCCGGAATGGCAGGGCTGAAGGCGCAGGCGGCGGTCCACAGGCGTTGCCGCGCCGCCCGTCTCGCCTGCCGGGGCGCCGGTGAAGCTCGCGATCTGGCGGTCTATGGCGTCGAGATCGGCGAACTGCGCCGAAACGGCAGTGGCTAGAAGAAGCAGGCTGGCGGGCATTCGGATACCTTTGCGCGTACAGAAGCGTACCGCCCCGTCACAGCAAGTCCCGTGCCAGCTTCTCAGCGCTCCGGCACGTCATAGGCCAGGGCGACACGGGCGGGACCGGCGCCCGGCTCCACCACGATCCGCGCGGCGCGCCCATGCGCTCCGGCTTCGGCGAGCAGCCGCGCAGCCTCGGCCAGAGCCGCATCGCGCGCGCCGGGCGCGGCGCCGTAACGGGCGGTGATGGTAAGTTGCTGACGCGGATCGGCCGCCTGCTGCTCCAGCCACACGTCCAGAGGCGGGGCGCCCGCAGCGGCGTGGTAGACCGCGAGGGGTTCGGACCGCGCAGAGGCATGAAGGTCGGCCTTCGCCTGGCTGGCCGGGCGATTGTGCAGCGAGGCGGCGCTCAGCATGAACAGGATCAGGGCAAGATCGGCCAGCGAAGTCTGCCAGCCGAACGAACTGGTGCCCTTCACCGCTTGCCCCCGCCCGGCAATGCGCCCGGCAGAGCGCCCGCGACCTGGCTTTCAAGCCAGTCGAGCACGCGCTGGCGTTCATGCTCCTCCTGCGCCGCGCGCCGTGCGATCATGCGGGCAAGCGGCGCGAACAGGAGGTTGCCCAGTAGCAGCCCGTAAAGCGTGGTCAGCACAGCCATCGAGATGGCACTGGTGAAATCGGACGCCGCGCCGGGATCGGTCGGCAAGCGGGTGAGCGCGACCAGCGTACCGGCCAGGCCGAACACCGGCGAAAGTTCCGCCGCCTGCTCCAGCGTGCGCACCGCGCGGCGGCTCTGGTCGACGCGGCGGCGCTTGTGCGAGACGTGGGCGCCCTGCAATCCGCCCATCGAGCGCGAGCCGATCAGCGCATCGGTGACGGCATCGAATTCCTCGTCGCCGAAATGGTGGGCTTCGGCGCGGATGACGCCGTCCTGCTGGATTTCCTGAACCTGCGGGGCAAGCTCCGCCCGCGCTTGCGCCGCCCGAAAGCGCGGGCGCGTCAACCGGGCTACCCCCGCAAAGGCCATGCGAGTGTCCCAGACGCCGCAGCGAAGCACGGTGGCAAGGCAGGTGCCCCCAACGACGATCGCAGCGCCGGCAGGGTCGAACAGGGTGTGGGAGATCATCGGCCGTACTCCATTTGCACCAGAGAACGGGGCGGCAGGCGGCAAATTCAGCCTCAGGCGCGCATTTGCCGGTGGGCGGCAAGGACTTGCCGGTCGGCGGGTTGGGGGTGAGGAGGCCGGGGGCTTCGACAAGCTCAGCCTGAGCGGTTTTTTAAAGGGGGCTTCAAGGCCGAATTACCCTCTCAACCCCGCTCAGGCTGAGCTTGTCGAAGCCCCCACGCCCACACACCGACCTCCCCCGAAAACCCGCATTACAACCGATTGGCACGCCTCTTGCGAAACACCCGGCACACAGTTCGGGACACCACCCAATGCCGCAGGATCTATTCGGAATACATGGCAAGGCGCTGGAACTGCGCTCGCAGCGCATGGGCGTGATTGCCTCCAACATCGCCAATGCCGGCACCCCCGGATACAAGGCCCGCGACATCGACTTCACCGCCGCGATCAAGGCGGCGGACGCCGGTGCCGGGACCGATCAGGCTGCCCGTTCGTCCACGCTGTACCGCGTGCCGGTGATGCCCTCGCTCGACGGTAATACGGTGGAGCTGCAGAACGAGCAGCTTTCCTTCTCCGAAAACGCGGTCGGCTATTCGACCACGCTCGAATTCATCCGCTCACGGGTCGATACCGTGAAGCGGGCGCTGCGGGTGGATTGACGATGTCAGGTCCCATGAACCTGTTCGGCGTCGCCCAGCGCGGCATGTCGGCGCAGCTGGTGCGGATGAACGCGGCGGCCTCGAACCTGGCCAACGCAGGCTCTGTTTCGGGCACCGAACAGGGCGCCTACAAGCCGATCCGCGCCGTCTTTTCCGAAGACCTCGACCGCGCCAGCGGCCTCTCCACCGTAGCGGTATCGGGCGTCATGCGGGAAAAGGCGGCCGCCGTGCGCCAGCACAATCCCGACCACCCGCTTGCCGACGAGAACGGCGACGTGTGGTCCGCTCCCGTCGATGAGAACGCCGAGATGGTCGAGATGCTCGAAGCCTCGCGCCAGTACCAGAACATGGTCGAGGCCCTGTCCACCGCCAAGAACCTGATGCTCGAAACGATGAGGATGAAATGACCGTAACTTCCGTAACCAACCCCTCGCCGAGCACCGCGTCGGCGAACATTGGGGCGAACAAGACCTCGCTCTCGTCCCTGAACCAGGGCGATTTCCTGAAGCTGATGACCACCCAGATGCAGCAGCAGGACCCCTTCGATCCGGTCGATCAGAAGGAGATGCTGGCGCAGATGGCGCAGTTCTCCTCGCTCGCCGGGACCACCGAGATGGGCGAGACGCTCAAGACCATCTCCGGCCAGCTCGACACGCTGGCCGAGGCGCAGAAATCCACCGCCGATGCAGTGGCCGCACTCGCCGCTTCCCAGACCGACAAGACCGCCTGAAACCCTTTTCCCGGAGTATCTTAGATGTCCTATTACACCTCGCTCACCGGCCTGAAGAACGCGCAGACCGAACTCAACGTCATCTCGCACAACATCGCCAACGCCGAAACCAACGGCTTTAAGAAGAGCACCACCCAGTTCGCCGACATCATCTCGTCGTCAATCGTCACCGACCCCTCGCTGACCGTCGGCATCGGCTCGCGCGTCAGCGTGATCGCGCAGGATTTCAACGTCGGCGCCATCGAGCAGACCGGCAATGCGCTTGATCTCGCCATCGGCGGCGAAGGCTTCTTCACCACCGTTTCGCCCAAGTCCGGCCAGACCGAATATACCCGCAACGGGGCCTTCAGCGTGGACGGCAGCGGCTTCATCAAGAACGCCCAAGGTGCGCGTCTGCAGATCTTCCCGGTCGTGGGCGGCGTCACCAATACCGCGGTCCATCAGGACGCGCAGGTCGCCCCCACGAACGCCGCCGGTTCCGCCTATGCCAGCGTGACCATCGACCAGGAAGGCATGGTCGTCGCCTCTTACGACGACGGCAGCAATGTGACGCTGGGCACCGTGGCTCTGGCCAACTTCGTCGCCCCCTCGGGCCTGAAGCAGGTCGGCGATTCGAGCTGGAAGGTCACCGGCAAGTCCGGCGCGGCCAATTACGGCGCCCCCGGTTCGGGCGCGTTCGGCCCGCTGAACTCCGGCTCGCTGGAGCGTTCGAACGTCGATATCGCCGAGGAGCTGGTCGATCTCATCAGCGCCCAGCGGTATTTCCAGGCCAACGCCAAGGCCATCGATACCGCCACGCAGATCTCGCAGACCGTCATCAACCTGCGCACCTGATGAACCACGTCTGCCCGTAAAGCATGACGCTGCGTTGATATTCCTCGTCACCCTGAACTTGTTTCAGGGTCCATTTCGCCGGCAAACCTGGTGTTTGCGACCGTAATCTGCGCTGGCCGCACTATGGGCTAACCCGTCCAGTCAAACCGCGAGATGGACCCTGAAACAAGTTCAGGGTGACGGTTCTGCGGCGGCGACGTGCGGTGTGCACCAATGGAAAAGGACCCGCCGATGGACCGCCTGATCTACACCGCCGTCTCGGGGATGAACGCCTCGCTCAACCGCGAGCGCGTCATCGCCAGCAACATGTCGAACGCGCAGACCGTCGGTTTCAAGGCGGAAATCCTGCAGGCCACGCCCACCACGCTGGAAGGCCCGCAGCTGGAAGTGCGCAGCCTGTCGAGCACCGAGGTCGCCGCCGCGTCGATGAAGGCGGGCGGCCTCAACCGCACGAACTACCCGCTCGACGTCGCCATGCAGGGCGATGCGATGCTGGCGGTGCAGGCGACTGATGGCCAGGAAAGCTACACACGGCGCGGCGATCTTTCGGTCACCGTCACCGGCGTGCTGCAGAACGGCGACGGCTTGCCGGTGATCGGCGGTTCCGGCCCGATCTCGGTTCCCCCCGGCTCCAAGGTGACGATCGGCCCGGACGGCGGCGTGCTGGTGCAGGACCCGGACACCCCCGACGCCGCCCCGCAGGTGATCGACAGGCTCAAGCTGGTCAGCACCGCCGGGACCAGGATCGCCAAGGATATCGCCGGCCAGTTTCGCGTGCCGAATGGCGGAATCCTGCCGGTAGACGAGAACGCTCAGGTGATTCCCGGAGCCCTGGAGCAGTCCAACGTCAACCCTTCCGAGGTACTGGTGGAGATGATCGCGGCGCAGCGGCTTTTCGATATGCGCACCAAGCTGGTCCAGACCGCAGGGCAGCTCGACGAAGCCGGCGCGCGCCTGATGCGGCTGGACTGAAAACGCCGTCCGAACACCGAAACGCCAGAGGATTTAGACCATGCCCAGTTCCGCACTTCAGGTCGCCCGCACCGGGCTAGAGGCCCAGGACACGCGCATGCGCGTGATCGCCAACAACCTCGCCAACGTATCGACCACCGCCTTCAAGCGGGACCGCGCCAACTTCGCCACGCTCGCCTATCAGGATGCGCGGGTGGCGGGCGCGCAGTCCTCGACCGAGACGGCCTATGCCACCGGCCTCAATCTGGGCACCGGCGTCGCTGTGCAGTCGACCACGCGGATGGAGACGCAGGGCACCTTGCAGACCACCGGCAATTCGTTCGACCTGGCGCTGGACGGTGATGGATATTTTCAGGTCCAGCTGCCGGGCGGCCAGCTTGGCTATACCCGTGCGGGCAATTTCAGCCGTACCGCCGAAGGTCAGCTGGTGACCTCGCAGGGCTATGCCGTGCAGCCGGGCATCACCGTGCCCGAAGGCGCGACCACGATCACAGTTTCGGACGACGGCACCGTTTCCGCGCAGCTTGCCGGACAATCGGAGCCGACGCAGCTGGGGCAGATCACCGTGGCCAGCTTCACCAACCCCGTGGCGCTGCAATCGGCCAGCGACAACTTCATGCTGGAAACCGCCGGCAGCGGCCCCGCCCAGATCGGCATCGCCGGCGAGCAGGGACGCGGCCACATCCGGCAGGGGATGCTGGAAGGCTCCAACGTCAACATCGTCGAGGAACTGGTCGACATGATCGAAACGCAGCGCGCCTATGAGATCAATTCGAAGATGATCTCGGCAGTGGATGAAATGCTGCGCAACGCCAACCAGACGCTGTGATGATCCTTCGACAAGCTCAGGATGAACGGCTTCGACAGGCTCAGGACGAGCGGTTTCGACGTACTCCGGACGAGCGGAAACAGGAAATGCCGAAACACAAAAACCCGCTCATGCTGAGCTTGTCGAAGCACGCCGCCTTGGCCTGCCTCGCCCTCACCGCCGCCCCGGCGTTGGCGAAGAAGCCGCCACAGCCTTCCGGCTTCGAGGCCAGCCTGCCCGTGGCCCCCGCGCCTATTGCGCCGCCGACCGGCTCGATCTTCAACGTCTCGGCCGGATACGCCCCGCTGTATCAGGGCACGCGCGCGGCGCGGGTGGGCGACCCGCTGACGATCCTGCTGACCGAAAGCACCACCGCGTCCAAGGCGGTCAGTTCCAAAAGCGGCAAGAGCGGCAGCGCATCCATCACCCCGCCCACCACGGGCCTGATCTCGCAGCTGCTGAAGCCCAATTCGCTGAAAGCCGGCTCGAATTCGTCGTTCAACGGACAGGGCAGCGCCGCGCAGACATCCGCGCTCGATACCACCCTGGCGGTCACCATCGCCGAGGTGCGCGCCAACGGCACCGCGCTGGTGCGGGGAGAGAAGAAGATGCTCATCAGCCAGGGCGACGAATGGGTCCGCTTTTCCGGCATCGTGCGCCTTGCCGACATCGATCAGGAGAATCAGATCGCCTCGTCGCGCGTGGCCGATGCCCGCATCGAATATACCGGCAAGGGCGCGCTCCAGCAGGCCAGCAAGCAGGGCTGGCTGGGCCGCTTCTTCAACAAGATCTCGCCGTTCTGAGGATGCAGATGACGCTTCTTTCCCTACTTTCGTCATTCCCGCGCAGGCGGGAATCCATCTCCTGCCCTGCATGGCTACGCGGGCCCTCGAAGATGGATCCCCGCCTGCGCGGGGATGACGAAGTGTGGGGCGGCATACGCTTGCTCGCGCACCTCGCCCGTGCCGCCATCGCCCTAACCCTGCTCACCGTCCCTGCCCATGCCGAGCGCGTGCGCGATCTGGGGCAGTTTCAGGGCGTGCGCACCAACCAGCTCACCGGCTACGGCGTCGTCGTCGGCCTGCCGGGCACGGGGGATGACAATCTCGAATACCTGACGCAGGCGATGAAGGGCGTTTCGGGCCGTATGGGGCTGACGCTGCCGCCGGGCATCGCGCCCGGCCTGAAGAACGCCGCCGCCGTGATGATAACCGCCGACCTGCCCGCTTTCGCCAAGCCGGGGCAGCGCATCGACGTCACCGTTTCGACCATCGGCAAGGCCAAGTCCCTGCGCGGCGGCGCGCTTATCCTCACCGCGCTCTACGGCGCCGACGGGCAGGTCTATGCGATGGCGCAGGGCAACCTTGCCGTGGGCGGTCTCGACGCCTCGGGCCGCGATGGGTCCAAGGTCACCGTCAACATCCCCACCGTGGGCCGCATCGCCGAAGGGGCCAGCGTGGAGCGCGCCGTCGCCACCGGCTTCGACAGCGGCGAGATGCTGCGCTGGAACCTGTTCGAGGCGGATTTCCTTACCGCCGCGCGCGTGCGCGATGCGATCAACACGCGCCTGCCCAACACCGCCTCGGTCGAGGACGGCGTTACCCTGGCCCTGCGCCTGCCGGGCAATCCCGACAGCCGCGCCAGCGTGATGGCCGCGATCGAGATGATCGACGTGAACCCGGCGGAAACCGCCGCGCGGGTGATCGTCAACAGCCGCACCGGCACCGTGGTCATCAACTCTGCCGTGCGCCTGTCCCCCGCCGCGATCAGCCACGGCAAGCTGACCGTGCGCGTCGAGGAGAACCAGCAGGTCGTCCAGCCCGCCCCGTTCAGCCGGGGCCGCACGGCGACCGAGCAGCACTCGAACGTCTCGGTCGAGGAGGAGAACCGCTCTGTCGCGCTCTTCCGGGGCGGCGCCTCGCTGTCCAAGGTGGTCGACGCGCTCAACATGCTGGGCGTCACTCCGTCCGACCTCGTGGCGATCCTCGAAGCCTTGAAACAGGCCGGCGCCCTCAAGGCGGAAATGGTCATCATATGAGCACGATTCTTCCCGCAGCACCCGGCATGGCGACCAAAGCGGACGCCACCGACCGCGAAAAGCTGCACACCGTCGCCAAGCAGTTCGAAGCCGTATTCGTGCGCGAGATGCTGAGCGCCGCGCGCAAGACCAGCTTCGGCGGAGATGGCGGCCCGGGCGATATCTCCGGCGGGCAGGCGCTCGACACCTTTCGCCAGCTTCAGGACGAGAATGTCGCTGACGCTACCGTGCAGTCAGGCGTGCTGGGCCTTGCGAAAATACTGGAGGAGCAGATGGCGAAGTTCGTGGGCGGTCCTTCGACAAGCTCAGGACGAGCGGATGTCGTGGGAAGTGGCTCGACGACCAAGAAGCCGGACGGCGGCTGACGCAGCCTGTCGCCCTCCCAACCCGTCACCGCCGGACGGTGCCTGACGCAATCCGTTGCCCCTCCCACTCCGGGACCCTGAAACAAGTTCAGGGTGACGGGGATTTTGGCGGAGAGGGAAGCGGAAACGGAAAGCCAATGCACCGCCAACCCTGAAAATCCGCGCCGCACTGCCGTTCTAGTATTCGGGGCAAGCGCCCCTCCCACGAACCCCGCTCAGGCTGAGCTTGTCGAAGCCCGGGCACCGCGCAAACGGAAAACCAGGTAGCATAATGGCCTCCGACCTTCTCTCGATCGCGCGTTCGGGCGCCCGCGTTGCCCGCACCGCGCTGGACGTGACGGCGAACAACATCGCCAATGCCAAGACAGAAGGCTACGTGCGCCGCAGCGTTTCGGTGGCCGAAGTCACGGCGGGATCGCTCAACGCCACGCCCACCGGCATCAATCTGGCCGGCGCCCGGATCACCGGCATCGTGCGCAACGCCGACGTGTTCCGCCAGTCCGAGGTCCGCCGCACCGGCTCCGACGCCGCGCGCGCCTCGGCCGAAGTGGCGGGGCTGGAAAGCGTGCAGACCGCGATCGAGCAGACCGGCGTCTACGATTCGGTGGTCGCTTTCGAGGGCAGCCTCAAACAGCTGGTGTCCGATCCCACCGACGGTTCCCTGCGCGCGCAGGTGATCGAGGACGGGCGCACCATGGCGCAGACCTTCAACACCGCCGCGCAGAACCTGGACGCGGCGGGCAAGGGCCTGCGCTTCGAAGCGCAGGACGGCGTCGACACCGTCAACCGCATCGCCGGAGAAATCGCGAAAGTGAACCTGCGCCTGATGCGCAGCGGCGGCGATGCATCGGGCGACCAGTCCACCCTGCTCGACCAGCGCGATAGCCTGCTCCAGCAGCTGAGCGATCATGCCGATATCACCACCACCATCAATGCCGACAAGTCCGTCTCGGTCACGCTGGGCGGGCCGACCGGCACCTCGCTGGTATCGGGCGCAGCGGCAAAGACGCTGTCGATGGCCAGCGCGGCGAACGGCACGGTGTCGTTCTCGGTGAACAGCCAGACGGTGACGCTCAGCTCCGGCGCGGTCGCCGGCAAGGCGCAGGCGCTGGTGGAACTGGCCGGCGCGCGCACGCAGCTGGACACCATCGCGGGCAGCATCGCCAGCGCCATCAACACCGCGCAAGCGGGCGGCGTGGACCTTCAGGGCAGCCCCGGCCAGCCGCTGTTCTCCGGCACCAGCGCTGCGGACATCGCGATGGTCGCCAGCAAAGGCACCGCCATCGCCACTGCACCTGCGGGCGCGGCGGCAAGCAGCCGCGACATGACCAACCTTGCCGCGATGCGCGGCGCGCTCGAAACGGCGGACCCTTCAGGCGCGGTGGATACGCTGCTGTTCGGCGTGTCCAGCGCCGTCGCCGGCCGCACGATCACCCGCGATGCCCTCGCCGCGATTGCGGGCAGCGCGCAGTCCGCGCTGTCTGCTCAGGCGGGCGTGAACCTCGATGACGAAGCCGTGAACCTCGTCCGTTTCCAGCAGGCCTATCAGGCCTCGGCGCGGGTGATGCAGGTTGCGAGCGACATCTTCGATTCCATCCTCTCGATCAGGTAAGGCTCGCCATGACGACCATTTCCACCTCGACCGGCGCCTTCTTCGACAAGTCGCGGACCGACATGAAGTCCCTGCGCGGACAGGCGGAATCGCTGCAAAGCCAGCTGAGCACCACGCAGAAGCTGAGCCGCTCTTCCGACAACCCGGTCGCCGCCTCGCGCCTGCGCGCCCTGTCGCGGCAGGAGACGCTGTCGCAGATCGACACCGCCAACGCGAACCGCGCCAATGCCGACCTGACGCTAGCCGACGGCGCCATGTCCGACATCGCCGACACCATCATCCGCGCGCAGGAACTGGCGACCCAGGCCGCCTCCTCCACCCTGACGGCCGAACAGCGCAAGGCCGTGGCAACCGAACTGGATCAGGTCCACGCCACCCTTTTCGGCCTGGCCAATACCCGCGATTCGAACGGCCACGCGTTGTTCGGCGGCGAGAACACGGGCGATGCCTATAAACTCGACGCCGCGGGCAACGCCGCCTTTGTCGGCACCGCCAGCAGCGAAGACCTGCCGCTGGGCGAAGGGCAAAGCGTCACCCGTTCCATGACCGGCCCGCAGTTCCTGACCTTCACTGACAAGAACGGCAACCAGACCGACGTCATGGCCACCGTCAAGGCGCTGTCCGACGCGCTCAAGACCGGGGCGACACCGACCGTCGGCGCCAATGACGCCCTCGCCAATCTCCAGACCGGCCTCGACACCCTGAGCACCGGCCAGACCGTGGTCGGCACCCGGCTGGCCTGGATCGAACTGACCGGCGACCGCCGCATCGACCGGGGCGAACTGCGCTCCGCCGAACAGACGGATCTCGGCGCCACCGACATCGCCTCCACCATGGCGCGGCTTCAGGAAACGCTCACGGTGCTGGAAGCCAGCCAGGCTGGCTTCGCCAAGCTTTCCAGCCTGAGCCTGTTCAACCAGCTGCGCTGATTTCGGTACGGACGACGAGCAAGAGCAGCGCCAAAAATCATCGTCACCCTGAACTCGTTTCAGGGTCCATCGCGCCGCTACCCCGGTGTCTGCGGCAGCAAACCGCCTGCTGCGTTCTGTGGAACTACCCACCGGGTCAGGCGGAGGAATGGACCCTGAAACGAGTTCAGGGTGACGAGGCGCATGGAACCATGCCGCGCGTGGCCCACCCCGCCCCCACACCACGCAAATCTGCGTAAGCCGCTGAACAAGCGGAAATAACCAACTTCCGGCTAACCTGCATCCCTCGCAGCCGCACACGAAGGACCAGAAACCCATGTTCGCAATCATCGGCGTCGTCATCCTGCTGGTGATGGTCTTCGGCGGCTTCGCGATTACCGGCGGCGCGCTTGGCCCGGTGATGGAGGCGATCCCGCACGAGATGCTCATCATCGGCGGCGCCGCGATCGGCGCGATCGTCACCGGCAATTCGATGCACGAGCTGAAGGGCCTGGGCAGCGGCATGATGAAGGTCTTCAAAGGCCCCAAACACAACAAGCAGGACCACATCGACGTCATCATCCTGACCACGCGGCTGATGAAGCTGCTGCGCTCCGAAGGCCCGGTGGCGCTGGAAAGCCATGTCGCCGATCCCAAGTCCTCCGCCATCTTCGCCGAATTCCCGCGCCTGCTCGGCAACGAACCGCTGGTTCACCTCATCGCAGACACCCTGACGCTGATCGTCGTCTCCTCCGGCACGCTGGAGGTCCACGCGGTGGAGGATGTGATGGACAATGCGATGAAGACCCATTTCCACGAAGCCCACGAGGCGCAGCACGCCCTGCAGGGCCTGGCCGACGCCCTGCCCGCGCTGGGCATCGTCGCCGCCGTGCTGGGCGTGGTGAAGACGATGGGCTCGATCGACAAGCCGCCCTCGATCCTGGGCGGGATGATCGGCTCGGCGCTGGTCGGCACCTTCATGGGCGTGATGCTGGCCTACGGCATGGTCGCGCCGATGGCCGGCCGCCTCAAGCAGGTGCTGGAGGCGGACGAGCAGATCTTCCACGCGGTGAAGCAGGTCATCATCGCAAGCCTGCACGGCTGGCCGCAGCCGCTGGTGGTGGAATCGGCCCGGTCCGGCCTGGGCCACGCCTTCCGCCCCAGCCTGTCCGACCTGCTCGACGCGATGCGCGGTAAATAAGATGGCCAAGAGCGCCGACGAACCCGTCCGCCCGATCATCGTTAAGAAGATCACCGTCGTTGCCGGCGGCCACCACGGCGGCGCGTGGAAAGTCGCCTATGCGGACTTCGTGACCGCGATGATGGCCTTCTTCCTCTTGCTGTGGATCCTGGGCGCCACCACCGAAAAACAGCGCAAGGGCATTGCCGACTATTTCTCGCCCACGCTGGTCAAGAACCGCAAGTCCGGCACCGGATCGGGCACCGGCCTTCTGGGCGGCACTTCGCTGACCGCGCAGGACAAGCTGCCTCACCCCGGCGGCAGCGGCAACAAGGCCATCACCATCCCGCGCGACGCCACCGGCGGACCGAAGGAAGGCGCCAAACGCACCCAGCTCGCCCGCCAGCAGGTGGAAAAGAAGCTCCAGTCCACCGACCGCCTGCGCAGGCTGGCAAAGCAGGTGCGCCTGGTCGACACCACCGAGGGCGTGCGTATCGACCTTGTCGACGATGCGAACTTCTCGATGTTCCGCCTGGGCACCACGGTGCTGACGCCCGAGGCATCAGACCTGCTGGCCGCGCTGGGCGAGGCGCTGGGCCCGGACGGCGGCGGCGTCACCGTTCGCGGCCATACCGACGCCCTGCCTTTCGCGGCCGGCACCGTGGGCAACAACTGGTCGCTCTCCGCCGGGCGCGCCGAGGCGACCCGCCAAGCCCTGCTACGCGACGGCATCAAGGAAGACCGCTTCCGCCGCATCGAAGGCGTCGCCGACCGCGAACTGCTGATCCCCGCCAACCCGCACGACCCGCGCAACCGCAGGATTTCGATCACGCTGCTGAACTGAAGGCGGGGCCGGCACTAGTCCCGACCATCGGAGAATTCCCCGCACAAGGTCACCCCGACCATCGACGCCTTCTGTCCAAAATGGTCAATACTCCGCTTGCACCGAAGAAATTGGTGAATACGGCTGGAAACGGGGATTTAAGCCTGTTCCACAGTCTGATTTGAAATAATACGCAAGGCGATCCGGGCCTTGTAATTTTCGTATATGATATGTATATTGTTGCTACGCCGTTGCGTCCCGTTGGTCCGCAATACTGTCTGGCGTTGTCTCTTCACGATCAGAAATTCTTTTGATTGGCTTTCCTGAGACAGGAAATGCTTGTCGCCGAGCCCGAGGTTTCGACAGCCGGGTGCCGGCGCTGCTGATGAGGCTTGCCCGATGATCGCATATTTTCTGCTGGTCCACCGTTACCCCGCGCAGTTCAAACGTTTGTTCAGCGCGATTTACATGCCCGGCAATCAGTATGTCGTCCATGTCGACAAAAGCTCGGGCGTGGAACTGGCGACGGAAATCGCAACCTTCCTGAAACCCTATCAGGGAGTGGAACTGCTTGAACCGGAAGATGCTCTCTGGGGTGGATACAGCCTTGTAGAGGCCGAACTGCGCGGCATGACCCGCCTTCTGCAGATGGACAGCAACTGGACGCATTACATCAATTTGTCCGGTCAGGATTTCCCGCTCAAGAGCCAGAATTACATCCGTCAGTTCTTTGCCGCCCATCCGGGCAGGCAGTTCATCCGCGCGCTCGACCAGCGCAAGGAACGCCCCGACACCATGAACCGGGTCAGCCACATGTTCACCGAAGAGCGCGGAACGTTGACCGCAACCGGCGTGGCGCGGCCTTATCTTACGGGCGACACGCCGTTTATCGGCACGCAATGGAAAGCGGTCACCCGCAGTTTCTGCGAATACGTCTGCCACGATCCGCGCGCCGACCGGTTCAAGAAATTCTATCGTAACAGCTTTATCGCCGACGAGGCCTTCTTCCAGACAGTCATGATGAACAGTGGCGACCATGGCATCGTCATGAACGACGATCTGAGGATGATCGACTGGGTGCCCGATGGCGACATCAAGCTGCGCCCACGCAATTATGACGAGGCCGATCTGGGTCAGCTCCAGCGCAGTACCGACCTTTTCGCGCGCAAATTCGACGCCGAGGAGGACCCCCGGATCCTTTCGCTGCTCGAACGCCATCTGCGAACGCCCGCAGCGGACGTCTATCTCGGCGCGGGGGATACCTTCCAGGCGCCTTTGCACTTGAGCATGCCGCAAGCCGTGAATGCCTGAAAAGCGGATCATTTCGCCGATCACCCTACTGAAGGCACATTGTCACGGCGAAATCGCAGCAGAAGGCGAACCGCGAAGTTCGCAGGCCTTGAAAACATGAAACGGTAAGGATTCAGGATCATGCAGATTTCCGCAGCCCATTGCCGAGAGCAGGAAGCGTTGCAACGGGCCAAGGCTCTTAGCGAACCGCTGGAGAACCGGCGGAAAATCGCGTTGGATGCTGCCAAGGCCTGGGAAGCGGAAGCCGTCTGGGCTGAAAACCGGGCGTCAAAATCCACCCCGCTCGACAAGCTCGACGTCGCCATCGCTCTGGAGTTTGAACGGGAAGCGAAATCGGGCCTCTCCGAATGACGGGATCACGCGCTGGCCAGCCTGATGTTGCGCACACTGGTTCGCGCTGCCATCGAGAATAGCGTCCAAACGCCTTGAGCAGCATTCCCCCGGAGATGCGCTTCATCAAACCTGCATCGCGCTTACCGGATCAACCCGAAACGCCCGGCGGTCTGGAAACAGACCGCCGGGCTGGGCCCTCCGGGGGACGGGAGGCCAATCGGCACGCCGCGCCGGGCGTGCCGGTGTCGGCGTCGCTGTGCGCTTAGCGCAGTAGCGACAGGACGTTCTGCTGGCTCTGGTTGGCCTGGGCGAGCATCGCGGTGGATGCCTGGCTCAGGATCTGGGCCTTGGCCATTGCGGTCGTTTCGGCCGAGTAGTCGGCGTCTTCGATGCGGCTCTTGGCGTCGGACAGGTTGGTGACGGTGTTGGTCAGGTTGTTGATCGCCGATTCCAGGCGGTTCTGGCCTGCACCCAGCGATGCGCGGGTCGAGTTCACGTCCTTCAGCGCATTGTCCACGTTGGTCAGCGTGGCGGCGGCCTTGGTGGCGTCAGTCACGTCCAGCGCCGAGGCGACAAGGTTGGCACCGTTGATGGCCTTGGCGGTCAGCGTGACCTTCTCGCCCGAGTTCGAGCCGGTCTGGATGTCGAAGGTCAGGTCGGTGCCCGAGCTGGTCGAGATCAGCGTGTTGCCGTTGAACTTGACCTGCGTGAACGAGTCCGAGATCTGCGAGGTCAGCGCGGTGACTTCCTGCTGCATCGCCGCGCGGTCCGACGACTGGTAGGTGCCCGAGGCCGACTGGATCGCCAGTTCACGCACACGCTG
>Ga0308165_1002083_pt1 | contig 25290 bp, 33 predicted proteins | sample PhyWR2_FD_201032 | JGI IMG/M metagenome (GOLD analysis project Ga0308165, IMG submission 201032) | Phyllosphere microbial communities from UC Gill Tract Community Farm, Albany, California, United States - DLSLW.R2 | ecosystem: Host-associated > Plants > Phyllosphere > Unclassified | place: USA... | reverse complement strand
AGTTAGACTTTTTTCGGAGTAGAGAAATCTACTCCGTTTTTTATTCGTTATTAAGCTGCTTTACTTTCGGCTATTCGAAACTGTACAGGACTTTTCCAGTTCAGTTTCTTTTTCATTCGTTCGTTGTTGTAATAATAGATATAGTTATCAATTGCCATTTTTAGTTCTTCAAAACTAGAATAGGTTTTCCCGTGATAAATTTCTTGTTTTAAAAGACTAAAGAAGTTCTCCATGATTGAGTTATCTAGACAATTGCCTTTTCGAGACATACTTTGAAAAATGTTCTGTTTCTTCAGTTTATAGCTGTAAGCTTTCATTTGATACGCCCAACCTTGATCTGAGTGAAAGGTGCGACGATAAGGACAATCATTCGTCAGTTTGATTGCTTCTTCTAATCCTTCCATTATTGCCAGTGCATTTGGTTTTTCTGAGATACGATAAGAAAGAATTTCACTATTATACATATCCATAAAAGGATCTAAGTATAACTTTCTTTGACGAATGATTCCTTTGGGATCACAATCAAAATACTTTAATTCTGTTGTATCTGTCGTTATTTTTTGATGACAAACACTCGTGTAAAAGCGACGTTGGATTCGGTTCTTGGCAATCGTTCCAACTTTTCCACGATACGAGCTATAGCGACGGGATTTCCGTGTATAAGAGCGGACTTCAATCCTTAGCTTTCGAATTAAGCGTTGAACTTTCTTTTTATTCACGTGGAATCCTCGGCTCCTTAGTTCGTTCGTCATTCGTAAACAGCCGTAATCTTTATGCTTTTGACGAATATGAAGCATCTCTGTTTCAATTTCCTGATTTGGATTTTTTCGGTCAAATCGTTTTTGCCAATATATAAAGGTTGATTTAGAAAAATTCAATGCTTCAAGAAGCTCAACTAATTTGAACTGTCCTCGGAGGCTTGCGATGATTCGCGCGATTGATTCACTCGTCGTTGTTGAGCTTCCTGTTTTCGCAGCTTCCTCAGTTCTTTTAAAAAGGCATTTTCAATTTGAAGAGTACGAACCTGCTTTTCTAATTCTTTGATGCGATTCTGTTCTTCTAGCGTTTCTTTCATTAAATGCTTCTTTGTCTGTTCTTCTTTTTTTGGCACGGTAGATAGACGCCCTTTCTCTTTTGAGAGCCCATCGATTCCTTCTTTTCGGAATTTTCGCATCCAGTTGGCAATAAGAGTTGGATTATTCATTTCAAGAATATTGGCAACTTCACGATAGGAGAGCTCACTTGTTTGATATAACTCTATCGCATTTAGCTTGAATTGAACAGAATAATTCTGATTTTGACGTTTTCGTAAAAGACCTTCTTCACCAAATTCTTGATAAGCATTGATCCACCTATGGACTTGTTCCGCCGCTTTAACCCCATGCTTATTTGCTAAAGCTTGTATTCCTCCTTTCCCTACCAGATATTCTTGAACAATTTTTAGTTTAAGTTCAAAGCTATATTTAGACATAAAAATACCGACCTCCAAAAAATTAGATTTTTGGTCTAACTTTTTGGGGTCGGTTCAGAAATAAGTCTTACTATCTTTTTGTTGATTTAGTAAAAAACATGTGCAACAGAAATAACAGATATAAAAACATACTATCAATTTTATTAGTCTTTTGGTAAAATTAATCATAAAATGAATTTCTTGCTTTATTTACAAAAATATGATTGGAGTACAAACAAATGTGGGAAACAATAAGTACAGATGGTAATGCAGTGCTAAAATTTACATCTGATGTTTTAAGTGCAACTAGCAATATAGATTTTAAACCTACAAATAGTATTAATACCTCTACAAGTCCAGCAACGGATGAATTAAAAACATTAATTTCTTCTTTTCAGCAAACAATTAGTTCGTATAAAACTTGTATCGCTACCGAAGTAAAAAATGTTCAAGCCGTACATAATGCAATTGAAGAAACGGACAAAAAAATAAAAGATAGCATAGCAACAACGATGCAAGCATGAGGTGGAATAGATGGACAAAAATTTATTTAGCATGCGTATGAAAGTAGAGGAAGCAGAAGAAAATTTCAACAGCTTAAAAAAGAAAACTGGAGAGATTCCTTTTGCCTACGAAGATTGTCAAAAAGCAATCAACCGACAAAAAGAGATATGGGAACGTATCCTACATTATTCTAAAGGGACAGATTCAGAAAAACAAGTCTATCAAAAATTAGATGAATTGGAAGAAAAGCAAAGAGAATTTGCACAGATTTTTTCTATTGCCGATGAAGAAATTGAAGACGAACTGACGGATAGAAAAGCAGTTTACGAAAAAGCTGAATTACTCTATGAAGAAACTAGAAAGGAGGACGCTGATGAAAATAATGTATGAGGAACTAAGTGATGTAAAAAGCAGTATTAGCTCTGAACGGTTAAATGCTGTAAGTAGTTTTAATTCTGTAACAAGTTCAATAGATGGATTAGCAGGGAATAGAAATTTATTAGGTGGTGGCTGGGTTTCAACGGTGAGCCACCTTCAAGCGTATCAGGAGATAGACAAAGCGCTATTCAACGTTTATTATGAGATGGACAACAGCTTAAATAGCTATCTAACAGATTTTGTTGGTGAAGTTGGAAAGACAGATGAGGTGTTAAACACAGAAGATTTGGCAGGCTTGCTTAGAGACCTACAAACCGCTCAAAATGAGTACACTAATTTAATGAGTGATTTGGCTAAATAGATGAAGAATGTTCCTGTATTAGGTGATTTTTTTAAACAACAGAGCATTGACCCTATTAAAGAAGATATTGAGATTTTACAGAAATATCAAGCTTTCGAATCTAGTCATGCCTCTCATTATTCGGAATTATCTAGTTTGATTAGTGATGTAAACACAGGATTAGCACAACTAGGCAATCCAGCAAATTTTCTTAATCCAAGAGACGGTTATAAAATTATCAATTTTAACAACCAAAAATGGTACAAAAATCTAAAAGGCTATAATGATAAACAACCAAAAAGTCGTGTTGAAACTGTAACGGAACTGGATGATGTAGGGAATGTCGTTTATGTGGTTTATAGAAATGGAGTAAGGGATGAAAAGTTAACAACTCAACTAACCGAAGCGATGAAAGGCAGTTGGCTTGACAGAAGTATAGATGCAGTTGCTAAATTTTTGGATATTGTAGGAAACGTTGTGTGGACTTCTCTAGGAATCGCGACAACAATTACAGGTATAATTGGAACAATTGGAGGCTTGGCAATAGTTTCGACCACGAATGGTGTTGGTATTCTAGTTGGTGGAGAAGTCATTCTAGATGGAGTAGCTGTAACAGCAGAAGGAATAGCTATTACAGTTGATGGTATAAATGGATTAACAACAAGTAACTTTACTTCAAGTGATGGTGGAGGAAGTTATAATAAAAAATTTCCAAAAGGAAACAAGGAATTTAAAAAGACTTTTGGTACTGACAAAAATACATTCCATGACAAGATTAAACCAGAAATCAAAAAAGACTTAAAAACTGATCCAAAGTTTAAGAAGTGGTTGAACCAATTTGGAGATAATCCTGATATAGGCATAGACAGTTTGGGAAATATTGTTTTAAGAGCAACCAATGGGAAGAAACCATTCGCAGAGCTTATAACAAATTTAAAGTTAGAATGGTATTTGTTACCATAATTAAGGAGGAAAATAATGTCATTTTCAATAGATGTACTTGTTTTGTATCAAGAAGAAATTCAAGAATATACTATAACAAAATCTTTCAGAGCAAAAGCATATCATGAATCAACGGAAAAAGATATTGAGGAATTGTATGAAGAATATGGACAAAGACTTTTTATTCCCGAAACTGAACCTGATTATTTTTATGATAGTATGAAAGGTAAGTGGTATACATTAGGGAAAAATGATGATGGGCTTGTTTGGGCATTTGGCTTGATTGATACAGATTTTGGCAACCCCTTGTCTATATCTGCTCCATGGATAGACGATGAAGATGATTTTGAAGCGTTTACTCCTGTAAGGGTAAAAAAAGAATTTCAAGAAGATTTATTTGTTTTATTAAGTGAGATGCTAGATACTTCTCCGAATAAAACTCTTTTAGTCCATCCAAGATATCAGAGTGGCGATGTAAAAATAATTCAAGGTCCTATTCCATTAGAAAAATATTTTAAGTTGTTAGTAGAAGAAAAAATTCCATTTAATGTATATACAATGGTACAAAGGTAAATTGTTAATAATTATAAGGAGCTATAGACATTATTCTCAATAAATAATGTAGAGATTATACTTGAGAGATGCTATATAGAAACTTGGCTATGATAATTAAGATCTTTTATTGACTAAGAATTTTTTTATACAGATATAATGATTCGTTAGAACTTAAAAGTAAATACAGAGTTAAGTGGGTGGCTATTAAAATGTGGTGAAAAACCAGATACAGGGATAGATAGATTAGAAAACCTTGTTTTAAGATTAACAAACGGAGTGAAATAATTTTTTTAAGTAACCAATTTAAATTTAGAGTGGTACCTATTTGCAATAGGAGGAATCAAATGGGATTCTCATTAGAGGTATTTATTGTAGGTCAAGTAGAAGAAAATAAATATTATAAGACAAATTCATTTTGCGCTGAAAAGCAATATGAATTAACAGAAGAGGATATTTTAGAAGCACATGAGGAATTAAAAAAATCAGGAAAAATCATTGATGATGTCTCTTATCCATTTTACGAAAATATTAATGGTAAGTGGTATACGCTCGGTAAAGAAGAAGAGGGGGAAGTTTGGTGGGCGTTAGGATTGATCGATACAAATTTTGATAACACATTAACAATTGCAGCGCCATGGTTAACAGATGTAGCAGATTGTGAAGCTTTCTCTAGAGTAATTGTAAAAGAAAAATATCAAATTGACTTAGAAAAAATCTTAGATGAAATGATTGAATCTTCGCCAACAAAATCATTAATAATCTATCCAAGATATCAAAGTCCAGACAATGAAATTGTTCAAGGTGTAATACCTTTTAAAAAATTTATCGAGTTGTTGAGAGAAGAAAAAATACCCTTTAATGTTTATTCAATTATTCAGAAGTAAAAAATTATTCTGTTGATTATTCGGAAATAATTTGTATTTAACTAACATGAAAACTAAAAAATAAAATGCTAAAAATGGTTATCAAAGTCTAGCGTGATAAAGTACAAATATACATGGTAGTAGTAGAGAAGCTTGCTACCTTTTCTTCTATTAATTTACTGCAGAAAGGGAAAAAAGGGTTGTTTCAGAAATGTATCAGTATTACTTGATTTTTTCAAACAACAAGTATTGATTCTATTAAAGAAGATATTGAGATTTTATAAAAATATCAAGCTTTTGAATCTAGGCACACCTCTCAGTATTCGGAATTATCTAGTTTAATCAGTGATGTAAACACAGGATTAGCACAATTAGGCAATCCAGCAAATTTTCTTAATCCAAGAGACGGATATAGAATTGTTGACTATGGTAATCAACAATGGTTTAAAAATCTAAAAGGTTATAATAATAAGCAGCCAAAAGCTTGTGTTGAAACTGTGACAGAATTAGATGATGCTGGAAATATTGTCTATACAAATGGTGTAAAAGATGAGAAGCTAACAGCTCAACTAACAGAAGCGATGAAAGAAAGCTGGCTTGATCGAAGCATAGATGCGGTTGCTCAATTTTTGGATATTGTAGGGAATGTTGTTAAAACAACTTTGGGTGTGGTAACAACAATCACTGGTATAATTGGAACGATTGGCGGTTGTGCCGTTGTAACATTAGCTACAGGTGGTGTGGGAATCCTTGTGGATGGTGTGATAGTGACAGAAGGTGTAGTTGTTACGACCGCTGGTGTTACTTTAACTGTCGATGGTATTAATGGGTTAACTACGAGTAATTTTGCTTCTAAAGGAGGGGCAGGAGAGCAACGTAGTTTAAAGAAAATAGATGGAAATAAAGCTGCTAATAAACAAGCAAAAAAACAAGGATATGATGATGCTCATGATTTTAAGGAATCGTTTGTGGGTGAAAATGCAGTCTCAAAATTTGATATTTTATATGATACGGTTACAGGACAAATTCTTTTAAAATCACAGCGAGGGAATGTAATTATAGAAACTGGACATTTCTTTATAAAATAGATGGAGGAACTTATGAAATTACCAAAAATAAAAATTAGCTTAGTTGCTGATGGTAAAGATTTTAACTTAGAAAATATGACACAAAAACTAGAGATACAACCAACAAAAGTTAGAACTAAAGATGATTGGCCGGATGCAATAAAAAATAATCCTAATCTACCCGATGAATATAAACCAAGACATAATTGGTGCTATAGTAAAACGTTCGAAGAAATGTATGATTTTACTTTAGCATATCAGGAGATACTAAGTAAATTTAAACCTAAAACTAGTATTCTGAAAAAAATGGCTAATGATGAACAAATTAAATACGCTGTAGTATTATCGATAGATTGTTATAATGGAGATTTTCCAGCAATGGTAGTAGACATACCAATGCTTCATTTTCTAAGTGATATCAATGCTGAAATAAGTTTTGATATTATTAGTTATGAAGAAGATGAAGAAGAATAATAGACATATGAAATTAAATTTATCTGTTATTAAAGAAAATGAAGCAGAAAGACTAGTACTAGTAAGTGTTATTGGTTTGTTGGATTCATTGGGTAAAGATTTGTTAACAATTGAGGATTGTGAGCACTATTTGTTTAGTCCATACTCTGTAAGTATCTTGGAAGAAAAAGGTATCAATGAAAAAATTATTGAGATTATAGAACTAGGCTGTGAGTTAGAAGATATTCAAACATTGATGCCCGACAAATTAAAAAAAGGAATAAAAGATTTAAAAATGCAAGCAAGTGAGCTGTTAAAGGAAACTTCACCATCAGAAGACCCATATGAAGTAAAAAAATGGTTGGATAAATAATTAATGAATGAAGGAAATAGAGATACAAGATGCTAATAAATTTAAAGAACAAAAATACATTTGAAATATATTTGTCTGTTTTGTTTATAGGTATATTAAAGTGTCTAGAGGAAGATATACTTGATTTTGATGATGCGATGGCACTGTTGTACCAACCATTTAATATAGATAAATTAGAAAAAAAATTTCCGAAATTGGGAGAAGCGATACATTTAGGAACAGAATTAGAAGATGTCGCGACTTTAGCACCAGAAGATTTAGAAGATTCTTTAAAACAGATAGAAGAATTAAATAAAAAATTAATACAGGCAAATATTAATAATTTTAAAGAAGATGAGGATAGTACTCCCATATACAAAATAGATTAGAATTTATAGAAGTAGCAAATTTAAAACTTTGCTACTTCTTTTTATAAGAACCTCTGATAAGTTATGAAGAAGATAGCATAGGAAATATTGTTTTAAGAGGAAACGTAAGGAGAAATCTCTAATAATCTACCCAAGATATCGAAGTCCAGATAACAAAATAGGACAAAGCTAAAACGTTGTTATCAGCAGCCTGTTGTATGTCTTTTCTTCTATTAATTTACGATTGATGCCTTTTAGATCCATAAAACCGCACTATCAATTTCAATACACTTTTGATAAAATTGAACTAGAAATTGTAGCAAGTCAAAAAATAATTGATATTGGAGAAGCAATTCTATGGAAAATAAACATTTTGAACTTCGAATTACTTGGAAAGATACCTGCATAGAAATATTAGCTGGTTTTTTCATATTTTTTATAACTTTAGGTATAATACTTTGGTTCTTACTTCCTGTATTTAAAAATTTTGATATGTTCAATCGTTTTTTCTTATTTGTGTTAGTAATTTTTGCTCTCATAAGTGGCGTTTTTTATTTAGCTTACTTAGCTATAAGTTTTTCCTTTATGCTAATCATATCAGGAATCTATGACGTAAGAATATTGCTGAAATATCACGGTGTAATCTATTTAATGAACGAAAATGGACTAACTTATTACGATAATAAACAATTACGCACAAAAAAATGGAGAGATATTATTGATGTTGGCTGTTTTAAACAACAAGATAATAAAGTGAAAATCCTTTATAAATATCAGATAAAGTTTGCCGATGCAACAGAGCACGAGTTTAATTTACGAGGAACATTTCCTACAAAAGAGTTTAAAGATAAAGTTGAAGAATTTTGGCTATTTTACAATGCTTAACTTTTTCAAAAAAATAAACACACTGAACATTACTTTGCAAGGAGTTATTATTTAGTTATAAACATACAAGTTCAAATTACATAGTTGAAATAACTGTTAAAGCAGATGACATCAATGTGCACTGATGAAAGTGGTCAACTCTCTTTTATTCTCTTAAAATAAAAGCAAGTGGGACTACAAATATAGAAGTTGTTATCAAAGAGACCCCCTTAATACATCCACCTTAAATTTACCACTGTAAAAAACTTCGGTTTTATAGTAAAATACGAGAGGAACTAAACGAGAGGTGACGACGAAGGAATGGCACAATTATTTTTTAAATATGGCGCAATGAACAGTGGCAAAACCATTGAGATCTTAAAAGTAGCACATAACTATGAAGAACAGGACAAACCTGTTGTGATTATGACAAGCGGACTTGATACTAGAGATGGTGTAGGTGTCGTTTCAAGTCGTATCGGACTTAGACGAGAAGCAATCCCAATTTTTAAAGAAACGAATGTCTATGAATTAATCGAAAAACTAGATTATAAACCGTATTGCATTTTAGTGGACGAATCCCAATTTCTAGGGAAAAAGCACGTAATCGAATTTGCTAGGGTCGTAGATGAACTGAATATTCCTGTCATGGCGTTTGGTTTGAAGAATGATTTTCGTAATGAGTTATTTGAAGGCTCAAAATACTTACTGTTGTACGCAGATAAATTAGAAGAACTAAAAACAATTTGCTGGTTCTGCCACAAAAAAGCCACAATGAATCTTCATTATATCGACGGTCAGCCCGTTTACGAAGGAACTCAAGTCCAGATCGGTGGTAATGAAGCTTATTATCCAGTATGCCGAAATCACTATTTTCATCCGCCAATCGATGGTGAACAAGTAAAAAATGACAAATAAAAGACACTTACTTAAATAAAAAGGAGCAACCAACTATGTACGATCAGTTACAATCAATCGAAGATCGCTATGAAGAGCTGGGCGAATTATTAAGCGACCCAGAAGTCATTAGTGATACGAAACGCTTTATGCAATTATCTAAAGAAGAGGCGAACACTCGTGAAACAGTTGATGTTTACCGCCGATATAAAGAAGTAGTTGAAGGAATCAGTGATACGGAAGAATTACTAGGTGAAAAACTAGATGCCGAAATGGCTGAAATGGCGAAGGAAGAACTATCAGAATTAAAAAAAGAAAAAGAAGTATTAGAAGAGCGAATCAAAATTTTACTATTGCCGACAGATCCAAATGACGATAAAAACATCATTATGGAAATCCGTGGTGCGGCTGGAGGCGATGAGGCGGCCTTATTTGCGGGTGACTTATTCGGGATGTATCAAAAATATGCGGAGTCACAAGGCTGGAAGACAGATGTCATGGAAGCCAACATCACTGGGATCGGTGGCTACAAAGAAGTCATTATGATGATTTCAGGAGACAATGTCTTTTCTAAACTAAAATACGAAAGTGGGGCACATCGTGTACAACGTGTTCCATCAACTGAATCACAAGGCCGTATTCATACATCAACAGCAACGGTTGTCGTTTTACCAGAAGCAGAAGAAGTGGAGTTGGACCTTGCAGATAAAGACATCCGTACAGATATCTACCATGCAAGTGGCGCTGGTGGTCAGCACGTCAACAAAACGGCATCTGCTGTTCGTTTGACCCATATTCCAACTGGGATTGCGGTTGCTATGCAAGATGAACGTTCTCAAATCAAAAACCGCGAAAAAGCGATGAAAATTTTACGTGCAAGGGTTTATGACCAAATGCAACAAGAAGCACAAAGCGAATACGATGCAAATCGTAAATCTGCTGTGGGTACAGGAGACCGTTCTGAACGAATTCGTACGTATAACTTTCCTCAAAACCGTGTGACCGATCATCGTATTGGTTTAACGATTCAAAAACTAGATCAAATTTTAGCTGGTAAATTAGATGAAATCGTCGATGCTTTAGTGTTATACGATCAAACATCAAAATTAGAAGAGATGCAAAATGGGTAACCGTTATTTTGAAGTCCTTGAACGGGCTTCTTCTTTTTTAGAAAAACAAGGGATAGAAGGATACAGTATTCTTTTCGTTTTTCTGGAAAGAAAAGGCTGGAGTAAAACAGACTGGCTACTTCATTTGAAAGAAGAGATATTGCCAGAAGAGGAGCAGCAAATCGCTGAAGATCTAAAAAAACTTACAGAAAACTATCCACCGCACTATTTATTAGGGTATAGCGATTTTTACGATCATCGTTTTTTAGTGAATGAGCATACATTGATCCCCAGACCAGAAACAGAAGAGCTAGTCGATCGTTGCTTAAAAGAAAATCTAAATAAGCCTTTAACCGTTGTTGATGTTGGTACTGGAACAGGTGTGATTGGAATCAGTTTAAAATTAGCTCGACCAAATTGGCACGTTACGGCAATCGATATTTCAGAAGAAGCATTGAAGATTGCAAAACAAAATGCGAAATGCTTAGATGCACCGATTGCTTTTATTCATGGCGATGGCTTAAAACCGATAGGCGATACCAAAATCGACATCCTAATTTCAAACCCTCCATACATCAGTAACGCTGAATGGGACTTGATGGATGAAAGTGTTCGAACCTTTGAACCGAAAACAGCACTATTTGCTAAAAATGATGGCTTAGCCATTTATCAGCAATTGGCTGAAGAAGCAAAAGACCGACTAAATCCGAATGGAAAAATCTATTTAGAAATCGGTTTTCAGCAAGGTGAATCTGTAAAACAGCTTTTTCAGCAAGCTTTCCCGAATAAACAAATACAAATCGCCCAAGACTTATCTGGAAACGATCGAATGGTGATTATTTCATCTAAAGAAGAGGAGGGATAAAGAGTGAAAACCAAACAATTTACAGCAATTGATCTTGACCAAGCTGCGGCGTTACTTCGTCAAGGAGCACTAATTGCCTTTCCCACTGAAACTGTATACGGACTTGGCGCAAATGCTTTGGATGAGGCAGCAGTGAAGCAAGTATATGCCGTCAAGGGACGACCTAGTGATAATCCGTTGATTGTTCATGTCAGTGATTTTGAGATGGTCAAACAATACGTAACAGACTTTCCAGCACATACGAAAGCTTTAGTTGAATCCTTTTGGCCAGGACCTTTGACGTTGATATTTGAGGTGAAACCACAAACATTTTCTACCACAGTAACAGGTGGTTTAAAAACTGTCGCTTTTCGGATGCCAAATAATCAGAAAACAATAGAATTGATTAAAGCAGCGGGTGTTCCTTTAGTAGGACCCAGTGCGAATACTTCGGGTAAGCCTAGCCCAACAACAGCGCAACATGTGTATCATGACCTTCATGGCAAAATCGCTGGCATTTTAGATGACGGTCCAACACAAATCGGAGTAGAATCAACGGTATTAGATTTAACGGCAAAAGATGGCATCCCTGTAATTTTAAGACCAGGAGCTGTCACCAAAGAACGTTTGGAACAAGTTGTTGGACAGATATTAGTCGATCAGCATTTAATCAGCGAAAAAGAAGCGCCTAAAGCGCCTGGAATGAAATACAAACATTATGCACCAGATGTCCCTGTTTGGATTGTAGATGGCGATCAGGAGACGTTTAGAAAAGCAATCGAATCAGCTAAAAGTAAAAATCAACGGATTGGTTTATTTGCAGACGATCGAGTTATCGAGATTTTTTCGGATGAAGTAGAGGCTGTTTTTTCTTTTGGAGAAGAGTCAGTTGACCAGGCAACTAAGTTATTATTTGCTGGTCTCAGAAATTTAGATGAACAAAGTATCGATGTGATTTTTGCCCAAGCTTTCCCAGAAGTAGATTTAGGGATCGCTTACATGAATCGGCTGAAAAAAGCAGCAAATCAAAAAATTCTAAAAATTGATTCGATTTTCGAGTAGAGAGCATTTAAGTATGATACAATCGGTACAAACAAATGAAATGGAGGCTTGTTTAATGGATTATAAAACATTTGATCCGGATTTATGGGATGCAATTGCCAAAGAGAACGACCGTCAAGAAAACAACTTGGAGCTGATTGCATCAGAGAACGTTGTTTCAAAAGGGGTAATGGCAGCACAAGGTAGTATTTTGACAAATAAATATGCGGAAGGATATCCAGGTAAACGCTACTATGGTGGTTGTGAGTTTATCGATATCGTTGAAGATTTGGCGATTGATCGCGCCAAAGAATTATTTGGTGCAAAATTTGCGAATGTCCAACCTCATTCAGGTTCACAAGCGAATACAGCAGCTTATCTTTCATTGATCGAACCTGGAGATACTGTTTTAGGGATGGATTTGTCTGCGGGAGGACATTTAACTCATGGCTCACCAGTAAACTTTAGTGGAAAAACCTATAACTTTGTAAGTTACGGTGTTGATCCTACAACAGAAGTGATCGATTATAATGTTGTGCGTATTTTAGCTCGTGAACATCAACCAAAATTGATCGTGGCAGGTGCCAGTGCTTATTCGCGTACGATCGACTTTGAAAAATTCCGTGAAATAGCGGATGAAGTGGGTGCCAAATTAATGGTGGATATGGCTCATATTGCAGGTCTTGTAGCAGCAGGCTTACATCCAAATCCAGTACCATACGCTGATATCACAACATCAACTACACATAAAACATTACGCGGACCTCGTGGCGGACTTATTTTGACAAATGATGAAGCATTAGCTAAAAAAATCAATAGCAATATTTTTCCTGGGATTCAGGGCGGACCATTAGAGCATGTGATTGCCGGCAAAGCAGTTGCTTTTAAAGAAGCATTAGATATTTCGTTTAAAGAATACAGCGAACAAGTTATTGAAAATGCGAAAGCGATGACAAAAATATTCAACCAAACCCCAGAAGCTCGTTTAGTAAGTGGTTCAACGGATAATCATTTATTATTGATCGATGTTAGTGGCTTTGGCTTGAATGGAAAAGAAGCAGAAGCCATTTTAGATACTGTCAATATTACAGCAAATAAAAATGCCATTCCATTTGAACAACTTAGTCCCTTTAAAACAAGTGGGATTCGTATTGGTACACCTGCGATCACAACACGAGGCTTTAAAGAAGACGACTGTGTAGAAGTGGCAAAATTAATCGTAAAAGTCTTAAAAGATCATGAAAATGAAGTGGTTCTGTCAGAAGTTAAAGCGTCTGTTAGTGAGCTTACAAAAAAATATCCACTTTATAAGTAAAAGTTTCGAGTGATTGACTAGTCAATCGCTCGATTTTGTTTTACAATAGGAAGGAATAAATTATTGAAGGAGAATGAGCATGGGAAAATTCCAAGTTATTGATCATCCACTGATCCAACACAAATTAACAATCATTAGAGATAAGGATTGTGGAACAAAGGTTTTTCGTGAAGTCGTAAATGAAATCGCAATGCTTATGGCATATGAAGTTTCAAGAGATATGCCTTTAGAAGATGTTGTGATCGAGACACCGATCGGTGAAACAACACAAAAAACATTATCTGGTAAAAAGGTCGCAATCGTACCTATTTTACGCGCAGGTATTGGAATGGTAGATGGTATTTTGGAATTGATTCCAGCAGCAAAAGTTGGACATATCGGTTTATACCGTGATCATGATACATTAGAGCCAGTTGAATACTTTGTGAAAATGCCTGAAGATATTGATGCACGTCAATTATTTGTCGTTGATCCGATGTTAGCTACAGGTGGTTCAGCAATCATGGCAATCGATGCATTGAAAGCACGCGGCGGCAGCAATATTAAATTTGTATGTCTCGTTGCAGCACCAGAAGGCGTGAAAGCTTTACAAGAAGCACATCCAGATATCGATATTTATACTGCAGCGTTAGATGAGTATTTAGATAAAGATGGCTATATTGTTCCAGGTCTTGGCGATGCTGGTGATCGTTTATTTGGTACTAAGTAATTGAACTAAAATAGCTACTTGAAACATTTCAATGTTTCAAGTAGCTATTTTTTACAAATAAAAAATCCATCCAATAATAATGGATGGAAGGATCTATACTTTTTTAAGTTTTTTGTAATTGATGACGATGACGCCGTTACTTTTAACCATTAAATCAGTATTATCAGAGTTTTCATCAATTTCTACAACAGCGGAATTATTTAATTGTTTCGTGATAATTCCTGTTTGCGGCTGACCATGCATCAAGAAAGTGACCTGGGTATCAACAGTGAATAAATCCCCTTCTGCAGAAGGCTCAACAGGACGATTAAAGTTACCGAAATTTGACATTCAAAAAAACTTCCTTTCTTAACTTCTTCTATTATACCACATATGAAGGGAAATTTCAGAAAACTAAATTTATTAAAAAAAAGAACTGTCTTTGACTTTACAAAAGGTAGGTTTAGTTTTATAATTTTGACTATACTGCCAGCTTAGCTCAGTCGGTAGAGCAACGCACTCGTAACGCGTAGGTCGTAGGTTCGATTCCTACAGCTGGCATATTTTCTTGATAGAACATGAGAGTGGACATTGAAGCGATTTCGTGTATCATAAAGATATGGAAACTCATACAGGACTTTTAACCCACATCAAGGTGTTTAAAGAAAAGCCATATGCTATAACAGGCATGCTAATTTGGGAAAACGATATCTGTATTAATTGCGTCATCAAAAATAGACCGTTTGCCACGTATGTCCTATCGCTACCGATGCACCAATATGAAATTGAGGTAAAAGGAAACTATAATAGCAGAGGACAATTTGATGTAAAACATATGCGCATCGTGAACATAGATAGCTATATTGCTTTGATAGGAACACCAGAATGAGAGGTTGGGACTTAATCCCAACCTTTTCTATTCTATTATGCTACGAGTCTAGTTAACGAATACGGTTAGGTTTTATAGTATTAAAACTAAATCAAGAAAAAATAGGTTAAAATTAAAAACATTTATAAAAAAGCTAGATACTTAATGTTGATTAGGTTATCCTTAAAGTAAATAAAAATTAAGGAGATTTCAAATGGAAGTTTTTTTAAGTTGGTCTAAAAAACCTAGCCAGCAATACGCAGAAGTGTTTCACAAATTTTTACCGATAGCACTCCAACATGTTAACACCTTTATGTCAACACATAGTATAGAGAAAGGGGATAATGGTACATCAAAAATATTTGATACTCTTTCAGAAACTGGAGTGGGTATATTATTTTTGACACCAAATAATATACAAGAGTCGTGGTTAAATTTTGAGGCTGGAGCACTTTATAAAGGTGTTAGAAAAAACAGGGTTATGCCATTGCTATTTGATGGAGACAAAGATTTATTAAAGGGACCGATTACTAATCTTCAAGCAGGGGTATACAATAAGGAAGAAGTATTTTCTATCTTTGAGGTAATCAATAATATGTCAAGTAGTGAAAAAATTGATCCTGAAAGGCTCAAAAGCTCATTTGATTTAATATGGCCGAAAATAGAAAAAGAGGTAATGGATGTCTCCAAAAATACAGAATATTCTAACGAAGAGTTAGAAGTAGATAATACTGAGTTGAAATTCCAACAAATATTAGATGAGCTTCAAAAATTAAAAAGTAATAATTCTAAAAGTTTCGAAGTCCAAAAGTTTAGTGAAGAAGACAGTAGACAATTATATAAGGTTTGTGAAGAATTTTTTTCCAATCATGAACCAACGGATCCTAAGATAGATTCTATAATAATAGATGTAGTGAATAATAAATTCAAGAAAGCGAAGCTAAATGACAAACTTTCAGTTTACAATATTATGAAATTTTATCAATACAATGTATATTCAAAAGAATTAGAACCTAGTGAGAATACTTCTGGAATCATTGAATAAACTAATTTTGAAGGTTCAATGCTTTAATAGTTTTAACTAATAATTTGTGAAACAAAGACATAATTTTTGTGTATTTACAAAAAAGAGCCTACACTTAACTTATAACTAAGGATATAGGAGGAATGCATCATGTCAGAAAAAGTTGATAAAATTACAAAACTAGCGAATGAAGCGAAAAAAGAAGTCGAACGTTTAGAAGATAAACGTCAAACAAATCTTGGTAACTCAATCAATTATATTGAAAATGAATTGCAAATCCAACGTTTATATGCTCAAATCGAAGCTTTTGAAGAAGTTTTGGATATTGTAAAATAATGACTTAACAACGTAACGATAGTCAAAACAATTAGAAATAATGAAAGAAAAGGAAACTAAGTATGTTTTCTTTTCTTTCATTATTTTTTTACAGAATACTTGTCTATTTTCTATGAAAAGTAATACCATTTGTCATCTGATCTGTCTCTGGAACATACGTATAAATAAATGGTTGAGGGTTTCCAGGGACAGTTACGCTATCTATATCCCATAATATGGTAAAGGTATTGTTGCTTTCAGTATAACTTGTTACTTTATATGTTTGTCCGTTGGTAATAATAGTATTTTCTGTAATCGTTACTTCAAGATCTTGTTCCCCATTGTTCCCTATCCAAGACCCTCTTAAATTTTGTGGAGTGGTTGCTGTTATTTCTGATGGTTCTGATTCTTCGCTAGATTGTTCTGAGGCTTCAGGTGCTTCAGATACTTTGTCAGTCGAAACTATAGTAGAAGAAACAATAGAGCTATTTTTTGTTGTTGAATGTTCCGATGATTTTTTTGTAGAATCAGTAGTTTGCTTAGTACAACCAACTGTAACTAGTAAAAGTGTGATAAGCATAATTGTTTTTTTCATTTTATTTAATTCTCCCATTCAATTTAATTAGCATTAATCAATGCATGAATTCGTTATTTAAGCGTTTCCTGAGCGCGATCTTGAATCAGCATTAGATCGTAACTGCCATCATATGAAATAAAAGATACATGATGAATATGCAGTGAAGAATCAATTTTTGGCAAATCAGTCACCAACCTTTTCGCAGCATCGACTACAATTGCTGTAGTTTCACTTCCTTCAGGAGAACCTTGAAACGCGCCAGTAATGATTTTGTCACTCTCAATTGTATCTGGTAATATCGTAACCGAATATTCATAGCGGCCAGTATCATTATTAAATGAATCGTTTGAAATGGTGTAGTGAGCACCTGTTATTGGATAGTTGGCAGTAAGATAGCTTGTAAGGTCAAATGTTTGAGCTGCAGAGGGCGTATTTTCTGGACTATTCTCCATTTCAGATGCTTGCTCTGGTAAATTTACAGTTGCATCCATGTCAGTTGTTTGAGAAGTTGTGGTATCACTAGAAATACTTGTTTTTACTGATGAAATTTTACTCTTTTCTGTTTTTATTTTTTCAGAAGAAGCGGTAGTTTGTGCGGTACTTGTTGAAGAATCACTTGCCTCTTTTTTTGCTGTACTAGTTGGTTGCTTTGAACATCCAACTGTAAATAGGACCATTAATAGTAATACAACGGACTTTTTCATTTTTTTACACCTTTCATAAATTTATTTTTGTTTGCCTAACCAAATAATAGCTGATGAATCAAAACAATTTTTCAGTTTTACTCCTATCTGTAATGTTTATGTAATAATTGTAATATAAAATTTTTTTTCGTAACATAGAAAAGCAACTTCTTAATATTTTCTTAAGAAATAACTAAAATTAGCTACATTCACAAGAATAAGAATCAATCGATAAGAAGAGAAAAGAATGAAATAAAGGTATGCTTGTCATACTCGTTTCGGTTCATTGCTTTTCCTTAAAGTTTTTCCAAAATCATCAAGTCTATACTTTCTTTTCTTCCTATAGAAAGTTATAATAAAAGGCGTATGATTTAAGGAAAAGGGATGACGAATGAATAAAAATAAACTAATGCGTAATTTAGATAATAGAATTGATTATGGTGTGATCTTACCAGTATTCCTTCTTTCAATCATTGGGATACTGTCACTTTATGTAGCGTTGAGTAACGATCCAAATCGACCAGAGATCGGCAATATGCTGATGAAACAAGGGTTATGGTATTTAGTCGGCGGTGTTAGTATTGTGATTGTGATGAATTTTAGTTCTAAATTACTTTGGCGATTGACTCCGATTTTTTATGTGATAGGTCTGATCATGATGGGCTTGCTTTTGAAATTTTATGATCCCTTTCTAGAATCCCAAACAGGTTCTAAAAACTGGATCAGTATCGGCGGAACAACTTTCCAGCCTTCGGAATTGATGAAGGTCGCTTTTATTTTGATGTTGGCCTATGTGGTAACGATGCATAATGTAAAAAACGTCAATCGGACGATAAAATCTGATTTTTGGTTGATTGGTAAAATGATGCTAGTTACACTACCGGTGATCATCCTCATTTTACTACAAGATGATTTTGGGACGATGTTAGTCTTTTTAGCTATTTTTGGCGGCGTATTTTTAATGTCTGGAATTTCTTGGAAGATTATTTTACCAACCTTTCTAGCTGCTATTTTGATAGGCGCTGGGACTATTTACTTGGTAACAACTACTACTGGTCGTGAATTCTTGTATTCTGTGGGATTTAAACCGTATCAGTTTGACCGGATCGATTTGTGGATGAACCCGTTTCATCATGATCCAGACCGCTCCTTCCAACCGGCATTGGCCATTACTGCTATCGGTTCCGGCGGTCTGCTTGGAAAAGGATTCAATGTCAGTGATGTTTACGTTCCTGTTAGAGAATCAGATATGATTTTCACAGTGGTTGGCGAAAACTTTGGTTTTATTGGCGGCTGCTTTATCATTCTGTTATACTTTATTTTGATTTACCGTATGATTCGTGTTTGCTTTGAGACCAACAATGAGTTTTATGCCTACATTGCAACTGGGATCATCATGATGATTCTATTCCACGTATTTGAAAATATAGGAGCGAATATTGGACTTCTACCATTAACAGGGATTCCATTACCATTTATTAGCCAAGGTGGCTCCTCGATTTTAGGGAATATGATAGGTGTAGGCCTGATCATGTCGATGAAATATCAAAAAGAAGCAACTATTGAAGAATATTAAATGAAAGAAGGCGGTAAAATGTACACATTTTTCTGGTATCCAAAATGTTCAACTTGTAAGAAAGCAAAGGTCTGGTTAGATGAGCGTCAAGTACCCTATGAAACGATCGATATGATCGAAAATCCACCCACTGCAAAACAATTGGCAAGCTGGATGGAGCAAAGTGATTTACCGATTCGCCGTTTCTTTAATACAAGTGGAATTCGTTATAGAGAGCAAGGCTTAAAAGATAAGGTCAATGAGTTTTCGATCAAAGAAGCTAGTGAGTTATTAGCAACTGATGGCATGTTGATCAAACGTCCGATTTTTGTTAAAGGTGATCAATTTTTAGCAAACGGATTTAAAGAATCTGATTATGAAGGAGCTATTAAATAATGTCTGAAGAAATCAAGATTATTGATAGTTTATGGGTTTTAAAAACAGCTGAAGGGTATAAAATCGGTTTAACGAATGATGCGCAAGAAGATTTAGGTACGATCACCTTTGCTACAATGCCTAAAGTTGGTCAACGCCTTGTAAAAGGGGACTCTTTAATAGAGTTAGAAGCTGAAAAGGCGGTCAGTGAATTTAGTTCACCAATCAGTGGTACGATTTCAGCAATCAATGTGGCTGCTGAACAAGACCCAAGTGTCCTAGACGACGCAGATCAAACCAAAGCATGGATCGCTGTTTTAACAGATGTAGATGGAACAGAGTTGCAATAAGATTAAAAATGATTGACAAGCGATTTGGATGTTGCTATAATTTCATCAATATAAAGTAAAAGCTTTGAAAAGAAGAGTACGTATCAAAAGTGTTTTAAGAGAGCCCTGTTCGCTGAAAATGGGCAACATGATTGAAATGGAAGATGGTCTTTGAGCGGAATAAGCGAGCGGATGTGAACTTATTACGGGAGTGCCCGTTACAGCACCACAGTATTTGAAATTTTGTACTGTATAAGGCTATTATTGTGAGATAATGGTAAATCAAGGTGGTAACACGAAAGACAGGCTTTCGTCCTTTGTCAGTTTAGTGACGAAGGGCGGAGGCTTTTTGCATGTTCAACATCAGTTTACAAAGTATACTGATGTTGAACAGTACTTGGTGAACGAAGTGAGAGAAGTTTCCGTATTAGTGAATCACCATCAAGTTATCACGTCAATAAAGGGTAGAAGAGTAGCACAAGAAATGATCGACGCAGTTGGCAAAATAAAAGAATGAACCTGCGGATTATCATACAACATAGTGCAAACCATGTAGTATAATAAAAATGAAGTAAAACCAAAGAAAGCGGAGGGGAAAAAATGCCTCTAATCGAATTGCAACAAGTACAAAAACAATTTTCCGGTAAAAATGGACAAGTTACAGCGGTGAAAGATGTTTCTCTATCTGTCGAACAAGGTGATATCTACGGCATCGTTGGGTATTCTGGAGCTGGTAAGAGTACCTTAGTTCGTTTATTAAACGGTTTAGAATTACCTACTCAAGGTGAAGTGATTATTCAAGGAAAAAACATTGCGCAACTGACGAATAAAGGTCTGCGCCAGTTTCGTAAAAAAATTGGGATGATTTTTCAGCATTTCAATTTATTATGGTCAAGAACTATTTTAGAAAATATTATGTTACCGTTAGAGTTAGCCAATGTGCCAAAACAAGTTAGAAAAGAACGGGCACAAGAACTTTTAGATTTAGTTGGCTTAAAAGGACGTGGAGATGCCTATCCTAGCCAACTATCTGGAGGACAAAAGCAGCGTGTGGGGATTGCTAGAGCATTAGCCAATAATCCAGAAATTCTGTTATGTGACGAAGCGACCAGTGCACTTGATCCGCAGACGACTGATGAAGTGTTAGATTTACTTTTAGAAATCAATCAAACCCTAAATCTAACAATTGTTTTGATCACTCATGAAATGCATGTGATCCGTAAAATCTGTAACAAAGTAGCTGTAATGGAACTTGGTCAAATCGTTGAAGAAGGAGACGTTTTAGAAGTCTTTAGACAGCCAAAACAGGCGGTTACAAAGCGTTTTGTTCAACAAGAGTTAGAGCCGAAAGAAGATACAGAAGAACTATTGCAAGAATTGATCAAGGAAAATCCAGCAGGTCTTGTAGCAACTCTTCAATTTAGTGGGGATAATGCCAATGAGCCAGTTATCTCTCAAGCAATTCGTAAGTTTGATGTGGATATCAATGTCGTTCAAGGACAGGTTCAACAAGCCAAAGAAGGTGCTTTTGGTTCTTTGACTGTGATGATCATTGGCACAAAAGATGAAGTGGAAAAAACATTGACCTTCTTTACAGAAAAAGAAGTAGTTTTTGAGGTGATTCACGATGGCAAATGAAACCTTTGTTGAGAAGTATTTAGACTTTAGTCGAGTGAATCCAGAATCAATGCAACAGGCGGCGATCGATACGTTATTCATGACAATCGTTGCAATGATTTTTGTTATTATTATTGGTTTTTTATTAGGGTTACTGCTTTATAGTTTAAGTCGAAATTCATCACCTTATGCTAAAGTTTGTTATAGTATTTTATCAGTGGTCAGCAATATATTTCGTTCGATTCCTTATATCGTATTGATCATTTTATTGATGGACTTTTCAAGAAAACTGGTTGGTACGGGGATTGGTGCCAAAGCAGCGATTCCTTCGTTGATCGTATCGGCAGCCCCTTTTTATGCTCGTTTAGTTGAAATTGCATTTCGTGAAGTTGACAGTGGTGTGTTGGAAGCAGCAGACGCCATGGGTGCTTCTAGAATTCAGAAAATCTTTAAAGTGCTCATTCCTGAAAGTACCCCAGCGTTACTATCGGGTGTGACGCTTACAACAATCACGATGATCGGTTTTACCGCTATGGCGGGGATCATCGGCGGCGGCGGTCTTGGTGGTTTAGCTTACCAAGAAGGCTTTAGCCGCAACAATAATACAGTTACATTGGTTGCTACAGTTTTAATCTTGGTTATTGTGTTTATTATTCAATTTGTTGGGGATCAACTAGTGAAACGTTCTGACAAACGATAAACAATCAAATAGAAAATATTGGAGGAAGTAAGTATGAAAAAGAAATTATTCGGTTTAGCAGCGCTAGCAGTTGTCACTTTAGGATTAGTTGCATGTGGTGGTGGAAATAGTAAAACAGATGATAGCAAAGTCTCAGGTGCTGACAAAGATTCTTCTGTTCTAAAGGTAGGCGCATCTGCATCACCTCATGCGGAAATTTTGGAACAAGTAAAACCAATTCTAAAAAAAGAAGGTATTGATTTAGAAATCGTTCAATTCGATGATTACATCTTACCTAACAAAAATTTAGCGGAAGGGGATATCGATGCCAACTATTTTCAGCATATCCCTTACTTTAATTTACAAGTGAAAGAAAACAACTATGATTTTGCGAATGCTGGCGGTATCCATATTGAACCAATGGGCTTATATTCAAAACGGATTAAAGATATCAAGGATTTGAAAGATGGTGCAACAATCATTACATCAAATTCAGAATCTGATTGGGGTCGAATTATCACAATTTTACAAGATGCTGATTTAGTAACTGTGAAAGATGGCGTTGATTTAGAAACTGCAACCTTTGAAGATATTGACAAGAATCCTAAAAATTTGAAATTTATTCATAATATTAATCCAGAGGTGTTAACCACAACGTATAATAACGATGAAGCTGATCTTGTAGCGATTAATGCTAACTTTGCCTATAGTGCAGGTTTAAATCCGTTGAAAGACTCTGTATTGTTGGAAAAAGATAATTCACCATATGTCAATATCGTGGCTGTTCGTTCCGAAGATAAAGAGAGTGATAAAATCAAAAAATTAGTTGATGCATTACACAGTAAAGAAATCCAAGATTGGATCCTTGAAAAATGGGATGGATCAGTAAAACCTGTTGAAAAATAAACTATTGAAAGAGGATGGGACAGAAGTGTTAAACCCCAAGAAATAAGAGGGAATTCACGAAAATTGTTCTTCAAATTTTTGTGAATTTCAGCTTATTTCCGAAGGGGTTGCGTCTGCTCCCACCGTTTATCCGGATTCCACGTGAGCGGGATATGACTCGAAGAGTTATGTCCCACTCACTTTTTTTGTATTTTAATTATCTGCTGATTTGAAATTCTATTAATTTATGTTGAAGTTAAATAAAGTTTAATAAATAGAAAAGTAGAACTGACTCTCAATAGAAGACAATTCTACTTATTTTAACATGGCAAACAATAAGAGATTATTTTGATTTGAGTAATATTTAGCGTTGTTTTACAAGTTTTTCCAGAATATCTGCAAACGTTGGATCGGCATTAAATGGATGGATATAATGGAAATACTCTCCGCCATGCGCCATAAAATAACCATAATTTTCCTCTTCGATTTCTTCGACTGTTTCTAAACAATCAGAAACAAAACCAGGAGTCAGGATCAAAATATTTTTAGCACCTTGTTTAGGAAGTTCTTTTAACGTTTGGTCTGTCGCTGGTGTCAGCCATTCAGCTGGTCCAAATTTTGATTGAAATGTACTGATAAAAGGAACATCGCCAACCAGTTTCATTACAGCTTGAGTTGTCTGTTCACAGTGTTCTAAATAATGGTCGCCTTTTTCAATATAAGACACCGGAATGCCATGATAAGAGAAAACAATCTTATCAATCTTTTTTTTAGATAACGCTTGTTTGATTAGATTCGCTAAAGCTTCAATATATAAAGGCTCATCATAAAAAGACTGAATAAAATGCAAAGTAGGAATTGCTTGAGCTTTCAAATAAAATTTAGCAACTTCATCAAAAATAGGTGCTGTGGTAGTGGTTGAATATTGTGGATATAATGGAATGATCGTTAAATCAGTAACACCAAGATCGTGCATTTCTTTTAGTACTTCTGGGATCAAAGGCTTACTGTAAGACATTGCATACCGCACAATACGATCTGGAAAACGCGCTTGCAATTGATTGGTCTGTGATCGAGTAAAGATAAGTAAAGGAGAACCCGCTTCTTGCCAAATTTGTTGGTATAAAGCAGCTGATTTTTTTGGTCTCGTTCGTAGAATGATCCCATATAAAACCGGTAGCCAGATCAAACGGTTCATGTCAATAACACGTTTATCTCCTAAAAAGCGTTTAAGATAAGCTCGAACTTCCTTGGTTTCTGGTTTACCTGGTGTACCAAGATTAACGATAATGATTCCTTTTTTAGACATTGAAAAACCTTCCTTCAAATGGCTGGAACAAAGTAATTTTTGTTCTAGTTAAAAATTTCCTGAAATCGTTGTAAATTATCTCACAAAGGTTGAGGGAAATCAAAACTTTTTAGGTTGTTAGTAGTCAATAGTTCATCAAGTATAGCCGAGAAAAGACTATAAAAATGAGAAAGGAAAAGAATAACCATTTTAGAAAGATTCTAATTAAGTCCACTTTTTCACAAAGAAAACCTAGACTAAATAAGAATTATTCTAGTAAAGAGATTGCTTATCATTCTCAATTAGGATAAAATGAATGAGAACGATAAAATAATTATTTTAAGTTGGAGGGAATTGTACATGTCCGTTTTAGAAATTAAAAATTTACACGTATCAATCGAAGATAAAAAGATTTTAAAAGGGGTTAACCTGACGATGAAAACAGGTGAAATCCACGCAATCATGGGGCCAAACGGAACAGGTAAATCAACTTTATCTGCGGCGATCATGGGAAATCCTAATTACGAAGTTACAGAAGGTGAAATCTTGTTTGACGGCGAAAATGTCTTAGATCTTGAAGTGGACGAACGTGCTCGTTTAGGTTTATTCCTTGCCATGCAATACCCAAGTGAAATTCCAGGAATCACCAATGCTGAATTCATGCGTGCGGCAATCAACGCCAAACGTGATGAAGACGATAAAATTTCAGTCATGGAATTCATCAAAAAATTAGACAAAAAAATGGATCTACTAAATATGCCCGAAGAAATGGCTGAACGTTACTTAAATGAAGGCTTCTCTGGTGGGGAAAAGAAACGAAACGAAATCCTACAATTATTGATGTTAGAACCAACATTTGCAATCTTAGATGAAATCGATTCTGGTCTAGATATCGATGCATTAAAAGTTGTTTCAAAAGGCGTAAACGAAATGCGCGGGGAAAACTTTGGCGCCTTGATCATCACCCACTACCAACGTCTATTGAACTACATCACACCAGATGTGGTGCATATCATGATGGAAGGCCGTGTGGTGAAAACTGGCGGTGCTGAACTTGCGAAACGT
>Ga0308165_1002081_pt1 | contig 25305 bp, 28 predicted proteins | sample PhyWR2_FD_201032 | JGI IMG/M metagenome (GOLD analysis project Ga0308165, IMG submission 201032) | Phyllosphere microbial communities from UC Gill Tract Community Farm, Albany, California, United States - DLSLW.R2 | ecosystem: Host-associated > Plants > Phyllosphere > Unclassified | place: USA... | reverse complement strand
GCCGCCATCTCGGGAAAAAAATTGTTTTTTCTGAGTTGCCTGCTGACTGCCAAAAACTTGTTCTATCTGATCTGAAAGGGTAAGCCATGAACACGTTGGAAAAACTACTTGAAGAATTCAGAACCGAGTTGAAGCAGCAAACTGACCAGATCGGGCATTTCGATGATTTCAAGGTTTTGCGTACCGCCTCCAGGAGCCAGTGGATTGCAATTTTGCGAGATTGCAACGATAACCAGAAGTGGCGCATTCAGCGTTTTGATAAAGATGGTTTCATAGGGCATCAGCTCTATCATTCCAAAGAAAAAGCGATTGAGGCTGCAGCCCGTGAGCGTTTTTGCATTTCTGATGACGGCGCATTGGATCGTCTAGCGAAAACACCAGCTTTCCAACTTGGGAACGAAATAAGCAATGAGCATGATTTTTTGAATTCCTCAAAAATCACTTTCAAAGAATTTCTTGCCCGAGTCTCACAGCTCAAACAGAAATACGCACTAGCCTGAGCATCCCTCAAGCCCTGTCATTCATTTGGCGGGGCTTTTTCTTATTCACAAAAACTGTGGATATGTAGCAGTGAATTCAGGCTGCAAGCCAGTCTTGGCGTGGGTTTTGGTGCATTGATTGTTTTTTAAGCACGCCCAGGTTAGGACGAGCTGCCGATGCGCGAGTGATCGTTTCATTCACTTGCTCAGATTAGTACAAAGTCCGTGAATGTGCCGATCACTCGCAGATATGCGCGCAGCATTGCAATGCTTCGCTTATGTGTAAGTGCTCGCGTTTGAAACCAGACATGCTCGCATTAGCTGCAAATGCGCTTGCATTTATCGGTGCCGGCTCGCATTCCACGGTGGCATGCTCACATTATTTGCAAATGAAAACCGCCAGTAGCGCCAAATTCGATGCGGCGTTTCTACCTTCCTCGCGCGCCCGCCACCTCTGATAACCCGAAATTCGCACAGGCCCGCCTACAAAGCGCCATCGAGTTTGGCGACCAGCTGGCCCAGCGCCTTGACGCCAATGGGTGGGCGCGCAAGCCATGGCAACACGTAGGCCCTCTTGGCCAAGTCATTTTCAACCCTTGCCATCTGTTTAGCTTCGCCCGTCAATCGTGCTTGCAATAACGGGTCATGGGTGTCGGCTGCCAGGATGCTTTTGTTGATGACCCAGGCAAAGGGCTCAATGTGGGCGCGACGAAGGTCGTCTTGCAGTGCTTGAGCCTGCAGCACCGGCGTGGTTTCCGGGAGCGTGACCAAAATGATTTTGGTGTACTCGGGGTCTTGCAAGCGCATCAGCGGTGTGACCAGACGGGCCGAGCCGTGACTTTCGAGCTCTCGCAGCATCTGGCGGTGGTAGGCGCCGGTGGCGTCCATCAGCAGCATCGAGTGGCCCGTAGGGGCCGTGTCCAACACCACAAATGCACTTCGGGCCTCACTGACCACGCGTGAAAACGCGTGGAAAACGGCGACTTCTTCCGTGCAGGGTGACTTGAGGTCTTCCAGCATCAAGGCCCGCTCCTGCTCGCTCAGACCGGCGCCTTTGGTCGCCATGATTTTGTCGACATAGCGCTGGGTCTCAACAACAGGGTCAATCCGGTCAACACGAAGGCCTTGCACAGCGCCGTCCAGTGTTCCAGCCAGATGGGCTGCCGGGTCGGTGGTGCTCAGGTGTACGGATTTACCGCGCTGGACCAGGCCCAACGCGAGGGCCGCAGCAACCGTCGTCTTGCCAACGCCGCCCTTGCCCATGACCATGATGAGGCCGTGTCCGGCCAATGCCAGCACATCGGCCAGTGCAGCCAAGCCTGCTGCCTGCTTCATCGTCGGCGCCCCCAATGCCGTGTTGTCCCGGCTTGGTTGCTTGCTGCTGACCAGCAATGCGCGCAGGGCCGGCAGTCCGACGGTATCGAAGGCGCGCAATGGAACCTGGTCCTGCGGGAGCTTGCGCAGGTTGTCCGGCATTTCATCCAGCGCTTGTGTTCCCAAGGCTTCAAACGCATTGGCGACCTCGTCGGCCTTGTTGCTCGCATGGAACACGCCATTGACGACCAGCCGTTGGTTGTTCAGGCCCAGTTCCCTCAACTCTTCGGAGGTACGGGAAGCTTCTGCGATGGCGCCCTTGTCGGGCCGGGTCACCAACACCACCGAGGTCAGCGCGGGATTGGACAAGGCGTCCAGCGCCGCCTTGAAGCGAATTTCCTGCATCTTCAAGCCGGAATGCGGTCCGAGGCACGACGCCCCCTGGTCATTGTTGGCCAGAAAGCCGCTCCATGCTTTGGGCAAGCTCAGCAATCGCAGAGTGTGGCCAGTCGGAGCCGTGTCGAAAACAACGTGGTCATACGCTTCGTTTTTATCGGCCAGCAGTGAAGAGAACTCATCGAAGGAAGCAATTTCCGTCGTGCAGGCGCCAGACAACTGTTCGCGCACGGTCGAGATTTCTGCGGTGGTGGCATCTTGCGCCATTTGCCCGACAACACGTTGCCGGTAGGCCTCAGCCGCTGCGTCCGGGTCAATGTTGAGGACCGACAACCCTGGTGCTCCCGGTACGGGGGTGGGATGATTGCTCAGAAGCACGCCCAGCATCTCATCGAGGTTGGAGGCGGAGTCGGTGCTGACCAGCAGCACTTTCTTTCCGCAGTCGGCCAGATGAAGGGCTACTGCAGTGGACAGCGAAGTCTTGCCCACCCCGCCTTTGCCAGTAAAGAACAGGTGGCGTGTTGGCTGCTTCAGCAAATCCAGTGGCTTGGGCCTCAACCAGACTTCCACTTTTTCATGGGAGGGAATTCCTCCACTGTGAACGAGCTTGCCCTCGACCATCACGGCGGGAGTGGCATGAATTCCAAGACGTTCCCGGTCTTCTTTGTTCACGTTCAAGGTGAGGTTGACGGGTACGCCCAAGCTCTTGGCCACACGCTCCACCAATTCAGCGGTGCTGTGGCATTTGCTGCATCCCGAACCCAAGACAACGATGTCCATACCGAATTCTCCAAGTTGAGGCGGGTCAAATGCCCACCGTGGTAACTGACGCGAGGGGCGTCATAGGCCTGTAATACAATAATTCCAAAACTATTGTATTATTTGCACATGAAAGAAGTTGATGTTGTTCGCTCACTTGCTGCGCTAGCGCAAGAAGTTCGCCTTCGGATTTTCCGCGCTCTTGTGGTAGCGGGACAAGAGGGGCTCACTCCTGGGGTCATCCTGGAGAGGCTCGGGATGACGCCGGCACTGCTGTCCTTCCATCTGAAGGAGCTGGTGCAGGCCGGGCTCGTGACCCAGGAGCGCCAAGGGCGCAACCTGATTTACCGCGCATCGTTTGATTCCATGAACGAGCTGTTGGGCTACCTCACTGAAAACTGCTGTGCTGGCCAAGCCTGCCTGACTTCTGACGCCACCGCATGCCACTGCTAAAAAAGGAGAACCACCATGAAAAGATTCCACGTCCATGTTCACGTCGATGATTTGACCAAAAGCGTCGCTTTTTACTCCAAGCTGTTTGCATCCGCGCCGGCGCGGGTGGAGGCAGATTACGCAAAGTGGATGCTCGATGACCCGCGCGTGAATTTCGCCATTTCCACCCGTGGCGCCAAGCCCGGCCTGGACCATTTTGGATTTCAGGTGGACGATGCGTCAGAGCTTGCGCAACTCAAAGCGCGCGCAGAGTCCGCAGACATGGCCCTGTTGGACGAGGGTGACACCACGTGCTGCTATGCCCGCAGCGAGAAACACTGGGTCACCGACCCGCAGGGCATCGCGTGGGAGCACTTTCACACGCTGGGCACCATTGCCGTATTCAACGAGGCGAGCAAGCCCGTGGTGGCCGGCGCATGCTGCGCACCAGCGCCAGGCGCGGCCAAGGCCGAACCGACATGCTGCGCGCCAGCGGGCACTGAAGCGGCGGCTGCATCTGCCTGCTGCACTCCCACCGCTCAAGCCGTCGCCAAGCCTTCCTGCTGTGGCCCCAAGTCATCAACATCTTCTTCTTGCTGCTAATTTATGACCACCATGCCTTGCCTGAACGTCCTGTTTCTTTGCACCCACAATTCTGCGCGCAGCATCTTGGCCGAAGCCTTGCTCAATAGCATGGGAAAGGAAGGTTTCAAAGCCTATTCGGCCGGCAGCAGCCCGCGTGAAAACCAGCAGCCCAACCCCTTGGGACTGCAGGTCCTGCAAAAGGCCGGCATTTCCATTGAAGGCCTGCGCAGCAAAAGTTGGGATGAGTTCGCAAGCCCTGACGCCCCCCAGATGGACCTCATCGTCACGGTTTGCGATAACGCAGCCGGTGAGGTGTGCCCGATCTGGCCGGGTCACCCTGCCACTGCGCATTGGGGCTACCCCGACCCATCTGAAGGTGAGGGCTCGCAAGCACAAAAGCTCGAAGCCTTCCGCAAGACCATGCATGCCATGAAGCGGCGCCTGGAGCTACTCGTCAGCCTGCCGAGAACCAAGCTGGAAAAGGGCGTTCTGCAGGGAACGGCCCGTGACCTCGCCAAGAGCTGAACCCGACATGAGCAGCAATCAAATGGCGCTTGGCAAGCAGCCAGCAGCAGTGGCGCCCATGAGCGTGTTCGAGCGGTATCTGACCGCATGGGTGTTCCTGTGCATCGTGGCAGGCATCGCACTGGGGCAACTGTTGCCAGGCGTGTTCCAGGCCATCGGCCACATGGAAATGGCCAAGGTGAACCTGCCAGTGGGTTTGCTTATCTGGGTGATGATTATTCCGATGCTGGTGAAGGTGGACTTTGGCGCACTGGCAGAGGTGCGCAAGCACGTCAAGGGCATTGGCGTCACGCTGTTCGTCAATTGGCTGGTCAAGCCGTTTTCAATGGCATTTCTGGGTTGGCTGTTCATCCGGCACTGGTTTGCACCACTCCTGCCGCCTGACCAGCTCGACAGCTACATTGCCGGACTTATCCTGCTCGCCGCAGCGCCCTGCACCGCCATGGTGTTTGTGTGGAGCCGGCTCACGGGCGGAGACCCATTGTTCACGCTCTCGCAAGTGGCACTGAACGACAGCATCATGGTGATTGCCTTTGCACCCTTGGTGGCGTTTTTGCTCGGGCTGTCTGCCATCACGGTGCCATGGGATACGTTGCTGACCTCGGTGGTGCTGTACATCGTGATACCCGTCCTCCTGGCCCAGTGGCTGCGCAAAACACTGCTGGCCAAAGGCTCAGCCGCCTTTGACGCCGCGATGGCCAGGATTGGACCCTGGTCCATCACCGCCCTTTTAGCGACGCTGGTCCTGCTCTTTGCATTCCAAGGCGAGGCCATCTTGAAGCAGCCCTTGGTGATTGGCCTGTTGGCCGTGCCCATCCTGATTCAGGTGCTCTTCAACTCAGCATTGGCCTATTGGCTCAACCGCGCGGTTGGCGAGAAGCACAGCATTGCCTGCCCATCGGCCCTGATTGGCGCTTCCAATTTCTTTGAACTGGCGGTGGCGGCGGCCATCAGCTTGTTTGGATTCAACTCCGGGGCGGCATTGGCGACGGTGGTCGGTGTCCTGATTGAGGTGCCGGTGATGCTGTTGGTGGTGCACATCGTGAATAACAGCAAGGGATGGTACGAGCGGGCATGAGCATTTTGCCGCTGGAGCATTGCGAACTCTTCCAATGCATACACATAGCGACAAAATCCGCCACGCATTTTTGTACCGGCTTTTGATGGGTTAATGCCTGTGCTGGAAGGTCTTGACGGCGGAAATCAGCAACATCACGCCAAGCAAGGTCATCAGGTGATGTGTCGGCACCAGGCCCAGCAACATGCCACCCAAGGCAGCGCCCAGGATCGAGCCTGCTGCCATCCAGCGGAACAAGGGACGCTCCTGGTGCAACACGGCGAAGGCATCCGAGTGGGTATAGCGTGCAAAACCGACAATCATGGTGGGCAGACTCACGACCAAGGAAAGGCTCCCGGCCAGCTTCATGTCCACGCCGTAGAGCAGCACGATGGTGGGGATCAGCAGTTCGCCACCGGCCACGCCCAGCAGGGCGGCCACCACACCAATGCCGAACCCGGCAATCAGTCCGGCCACCAGCCGCACAGGCCCATCCTGAAAAAGCGGTGCAGCGCCGTTGTGCAGGCCGAACCAGGCTTCTGACAGCATCACCAGCGATAAGCCTGCCAGCATGACCATGATGATGCGGTCGAGCCATCTACGCGGCATGGTGATGGCATGTCCCGCAGCCCACCATGCACCGACAAGGCTGCCTGCCAGCAGATTCAGCGCCACACTTAGATGGGGTGTCAGTTCAGCCAGCGCAATCGCCTTGAATCGGAAGATCAACGCAGAAGCAACGACAACCAGACTCATGGCCTTGTTGAGGATGACAGCTTCCAGGGTGTTCATCTTGAACAGGCCCACCAACACCGGCAGGCGAAATTCCGCACCACCCAATCCAATCAATCCGCCCAAGGTGCCGATCAGTGAGCCCGCAATAAAGCCTTGGCTGCTACGAATTCGTGTGCTCATGGCTTGCTTGCCACTTCGCCCGGCAGTACGAAGCCGTATTTCACCATCACGGCGCGAGCCGTCTTGCTGGCCATGTAGTCGGCAAACTGTTTGGCAAGTGCATTGCTTGCTGCGCGCTTGGTGATGATGAAGCCCTGTTCCAGCGGCGCATGCAAGTTGTCGGGTATCAGCCAATAACCCCCATCGTTCGCCATCTTGGGATTGAGGGCCAAGGCCAGCGCAATGATGCCAACCTGGGCATTGCCGGTCTGTACGAACTGTGCGGCCTGGGCGATGTTCTCGCCATAGACCAGCTTTGGTTCGATCTTCTCCCATAGTCCTGAAGTTCGCAGCGCTTCCTCGGCGCGTTTGCCGTAAGGGGCATGCTTCGGGTCAGCAATTGCAATACGGGTGATTTTCGGATCAGTCAAGCTGTCCAGTCGCATCTTTGTGGCGTCCAGGCGGTTGCTCCAAATGACGATGCGGCCTATGGCGTAGGGCATTGCTTGAGAAGCGGCAAAGCCGCTTTTCGCCAACTCCCGGGGAAAAGCAATGTCGGCAGAAAAATAGAGGTCATAAGGTGCGCCCTGCTGAATTTGGGTGTGGAACTTGCCCGACGAGCCGTAGCTCACGAGCACCTCCTCGGTTGGGTTGGCTTTCCTGAAGGTGCTGACGATCTCGTCCATGGCGAACTTCAGATCAGCCGCCGCCGCGATGGTGATCGTTTCGGCATGGGCGGACAGACACAGCAGCAGTGAACCGGCAGCAAGAAAAATGGGTTTGATGAGCTTCATGGACGTTTCCTGTTTCGTTAACCATCACCAGGAACACCGTCCAAGTGACGTTTGTCGTGTTCCCGACACCGTTAGGTCAAAAATGACATAACGCAAATCGTAAAGCATTTGGTGTGCCAGGAACCTCATTGAAATCAAGGAAAAGTCAGTTCACCAAAGAGCGGATCGCTTCAAGCTCGACTGCCGCCTCGGCGTTGAGGCGCTGTTCCAGTGCGTCATAACAGGCAATGAGTCGGTGCCCCAGCGGGGTCAGGGATGCACCGCCGCCGCCCTTGCCTCCGGTTGCGGTTTCAACCACCGGATGGCCAAAACCTTGCTGCAGCGAGTCGATCAGCAGCCACGCCCGTTTGTAAGGAACTCCCAACGCTCGCGCTGCCGCCGCGATGGAGCGGGTGCTGCCAACTTGTCTCAACAAGTCGATCTTGCCGGGGCCAATGGAAATATCTTCGCCAATGTAGATACGTGGACGGACCAGGATTACAAGAGGATTGAGCGCGGCCATCTTCATCGGTATAGGTTATTGCAAGGTATTTGGTGGTTTATAGGAGGCAAGGCAAGCAATGATTATTGGCTCACGTACCAAATTTTGCCTTCTTGATACCCCGGCCAACAGCGCATGACTCGCATGACCGTAGACGGTCTGAGCAGCCCTTCGCAATCACAAATTCAATGTCTTAACCGCTGTATTTATGTCTTACCAAGGTTTACTCGAACGGGCCGCTGGCTCCGAGACAAATCCAGTGTATCAATAGGGTTCAATTCGCGTTTTTAGACATACCACATTTGCCGTCTAGACCCAAGCGAGAAGAAATTGTGGCCGTCATCATTTGCAGTTAATTTGAGCACGCCACCATGGAATGCGAGCTGGCACCGATAAATGCAAGCTCATTTGCAGCTAATGCGAGCATGTCCGGTTTCAAACGCGAGCACTCACACCTATGTTGTTTGCTTTTAAATTTAATAATGTTATAATCATTGCAACAAATTAAATTTTTAGCCTTAAATTTCATGAGCTTATCCGAGTGCAATCTTCCCACTTCAGGGAAGGTCAAGCTATCCCGTTAGGGTTCCATTTAAATACATGCAACTGACCTACAAATTTCGGCTTCGTGATAGCTGCGACAGCGAACTGACCCGCCAGGCACGGGCTGTCAATTTTGTTTGGAACTACTGCAATGAGACTCAGCAGCAAGCGGTAAAGCGTAAACGCAAGTGGCTGACATGGCACGATTTGCAAAAATTGACGGCAGGCAGCAGCAAGGAACTGGACCTTCACGCGCATACGATCCAGCAGGTCTGTCAGGTCTATGACCGCAGCCGAGCAGCGAAGAAAAAGGCATGGCTGCGCTGGCGCGTGAGCAACCCAAAGTCGCCAAAACGCTCTCTGGGCTGGGTGCCCTTCAATAAGGGGCATGTTGCCTTTCGTGAGGGTGCGTTCGTGTTCCGGGGCAGGCAATACCGCGCATGGGTTTCCCGCGAACTCAAGGAGGGGCAGACCTTTGGAGCAGGCTCGTTCAGCCAGGATTCTCGCGGGCACTGGTATATCAATCTTCCGGTGGAAGTCCCATCTCTGGCGTCCGCTGGCAGCGACCCCATCGGGATTGATCTTGGCCTTAAAGATTTGGCGACCATCAGCACGGGCGAGAAGATAGATCATCCGCGCTGGTATCGAAAAATGGCGTCACGCATTGCCGTGGCGCAACGGGCAAAGAAAAAGAAACAAGTGCGGCAGCTGCACGCCAAGGTCAAGGCGCAGCGCAGTGACTATTTGCACAAGGTTTCGACCCGGCTCGTGCAGTCGCACGGAGCCATCTTTGTTGGCAACGTCAACGCATCCGGTCTGGCAAAAACGAACATGGCCAAGTCCGTGCTCGATGCGGGCTGGTCAGCGTTCAGGAATCAACTTGAGTACAAAGCCATCAGGCATCAAGTTGTGTTCCGAGAAGTCAGCGAAGCGTATTCAACCCAAACCTGTTCTCAGTGCGCCAGCATTGAGGGGCCGAAAGGTGTCGCAGGGCTTGGCGTAAGGCAATGGCGGTGTTCATGCGGGGTCGAACACGACCGCAACACGAACGCTGCGAAAAATATTGCCCGGCGCGGACTTGCGTCGCTAGAAGTAGGAGCCTCAGCATGAATACCGGGAATCAGAATCCCCGGTATTCAGGTTGGGGAGAAGTCAACAATGACTTGATGCAAAAAGACTTGGCAAATGTGAAGGCCGCGCTGGTGGCAAGAACTGCCGAGGTTGCCAGTCTGACCCTAGAGAGGGATTCCTTGCTGGCCGATCTTCGGCTGATTGCGCAAACGGACCCGATAGATGCAGCGCTTGACCCACAGCGGGCGGTTCGGGTTGCTGCTGCAGCCTTGGCCAGAAGTTGGATCGGGGCATCGCGGCAGCTACAAGCTGATGAGCGCGCACAACAGTTGGAGAGCTTGGCAGGCCCGCGCACAGCCTGAGTCCGAAGGTTCCAAAGGTTGAGCTGGGATGGAATTGTCAAAGAGTGAGGTTCAGACCAATGCTTAAAACTATCGCCAGCTTGATCGGCTATTTTGTGATCATCTGTGGAGCGTTGATCATGATCGGAACCATCGTCATGGTTTCCTCAAATTTCCTTTGGGGTCGAATCCAAAATGCCTACGACCTGGGATGGCTGCGTAGGGCGGTTTGCTTCTACGAAACAAGCAAGCCAAGTCCAAAGGAAAAGTTCAAAGACCAACCTAGAATTGACTGAAACTTTCACATTAAATTTTAAAAATAATTTAAACCAAAGTCTTATTCAATCTCTATATTAAATAACAAATATCAAGAAAATATGGCACTTCTATCTGTTGGCAAGCATTACCCAAATGCGGTTTTCAATGCAGTGATAATTCAATTGCTGTGCATCATCCTGTCATTGATCGGAATGACGTTGGATGTCATTTTTACGGAGTTGTCGTTTTCTTCTTTTCTTGTTCAAACTGGTTTTGCATTTTTATATCTGTTGTTTCCCTACAAGATAATTGGAGGAAGCGACTTTTTTAGATTCCTATTCGTGGTGCTTGAGGGTGTAAGCATTGGAATTTACTTGACTACGGAAATTCCAATGCCGCAGTTTTCCACGGTTGCCACTTATGTTCAGTTTCCGCTAATTGGCTACACCATCTATTTGCTTTTTTCCAGAGAAAGCAATAAATGGTTTGCACTGGCAAAAAAATAATCTGCAATGGTAATTTTTAAATTGGGTTTGTTATAATCATTGCAACACATAAAGTGTTGTTAAATTTTTAAGGAGTTTGAAATGGCAGTTGAAAAAGTGGTCTTGTTCCGTTCTGCTGATGGTGTATTGCATGAGAGTGAGCAAGCTTGTCTGTTTCGCAATTTTGCGATTGATTCGCGTCCAAAGCTCATGACTTCCCTGACGAGCAACGCAGTCTGCCTGGACAAAGAGCCTGGCGTATTCAGCGCCGAAGCGATCTGCGATTGGGTTTTGAAATGCACACCTGAAATTCTCTCCATCCTGACGCCGTTGGTGGTTCCGGTGGAGCCGCCGCGCCGTGGCCGGCGAACGAAAGCTGAAATGGCGCTGGAAAAAGCAGCTCAAGCCGTCCTGCAATCTGAGGCTGGAACCAAGTCTTCGCCTACCGAGAAAACCCAGTCGCTCAATGACTTTGCAGCCAAGGAAGCGCAACTGCTGGGCAGTGCGCCTGCGCCTAATGCCCAGGTCGATGACAAGACGGGTGAACTCGAACTGGAAGGCACATTTGGTAATGGCGGCATCAATGCCTGAAGACCCATATCGTTGATCTGTTTGCATACCTACCTCAAGCCCTTAATTGGGCTTGATTCTTTTTAAATTCGCAACATTAATTCAGAATTTATTGTTCATCGGTTGTATTGCAAGCGTGATGAAACTGCTATTTCTCTCTTGCTTAGATTGTTTTGATTAAATGACTAATATGACAGCGCTTACCGCAAACGTTGCAATCGAGACAATTTCTCTTGTCATTCCCTGCTTCAATGAAGAAAAGGCTGTGCCACAGTTTCTCAATGAAATATCTTCTGTATTAGCCAAGATCAGTGAAGTGAATTGGGAAATTATTTTTGTCGATGACGGAAGCAGTGACAAAACAGTTTTCATGCTGAGCATTGCGGCAAAAATTGATTCACGCATACGGATCATCAGTCTATCTCGAAATTTTGGAAAAGAAACTGCCATCACGGCAGGTATCCATGCAGCTACAGGCGAAGCTGTCATTCCGATGGATGTAGATTTACAAGACCCTCCATTGCTTTTGATCGAAATGATAGAGAAATACAAAGCGGGCTGGCCTATCGTTCAGGCAGTCAGGCAGAGCAGGGGAACGGACAACTGGTTAAAGCGCACGACAGCCAATCTCTTTTATTCTTTTGCAAGAAAAGTAGCGCCATTTGAAGTTTGTCCGAACGCGGGGGATTTTCAATTACTGTCACGCAAAGTCATTGAAGAAATAAAACGATATCCAGAGCGCAACAGGTTCATGAAAGGCGTTACCGCGTCGGTAGGATTCCCACGGGCCAAAATTTATTTTGACAGGGAGCCGCGAGCCAACGGGGTTACCAAATTCAGCTTTTGGAAACTGTGGAATTTTGCCTTGGATGGAATCACTTCCTTTTCGACACTCCCACTGCGAATTTGGTCATACATCGGAATGCTGACCTCCATGATTGCGTTCGCATGGGGAACATGGTTGATTTTCAGAACCTTGTATTTTGGTGTTGTCACACCAGGTTATGCGTCCGTCTATGTTTCGGTTTTATTTATTGGTGGAATTCAACTTCTTGGCATTGGCATTATCGGTGAATATATTGGACGAATTTTGACAGAATCAAAACAGAGGCCCCTCTACCACATTGCCTTTGACTCAAAAAATAATGAAATCTGAAACAGTGCCCATGATCAAGCAAGCCGATATTGAATTTCAGAGTAATCTTTATCAGTCAAAAAATCCGACCCGCCGATGGATTCATCAGGAACGTCAAGCCTGGGTACTTCAAAATATTTATGATTACTCACTCCCGGATTCAAAGGTGCTTGAAGTCGGCACAGGCTGCGGAATATACACCACTAAAATTGCAAATTGGTTTAGCGATATTACAACGCTTGATGTGAATTCAGAGTTTGTTAATTCAGCCAAGTCAAAATTTCCAAAAATTGATTGTCAGGTTGCTAATATTGAGACATTCAAGAGCGCCAAAAAATACGATTTGATTTTTATGTCGGAAGTGCTGGAGCATGTGTCGAACACTCAGGATTCACTCAATACAGTTTTCCAGCATTTAAAACCTAGCGGGTTTTTCATCCTAACAACGCCCAACAAATACAGCACGACCGAGTTGGTTGCAAAACTATTGAAGTTTCCGCTGCTTGCACTATTGGCAAAAAAAATTTACGGTGAGCCAGTTGATGAGTTAGGGCATATCAATCTGAAAACACGAAGTCAGCTTATAAGCCAACTGGCAAAAGCTGGATTTACAGTGGTCACCAGTCACAACCTCGCTTTTTATTTGCCAGTCATTGCGGAATTTGGCGGCGAATATGGAAAAAAATTTCTCCAATCAATTGAACGACGGTTCCGTAAAAGCTATTTACTCAGCAATTTTTTATGGACTCAGTGTTATGTTCTCAAGAAAGAGCGCGCATGAAACGAGCTTCCACCAGTTTCGCCACTGGCGCAATTTCAATTACATTCCTGATATTTGCCGTTGTCGCGCTTTTCAGGAGCAGTCTTTACCATTCGTCATTGATTGTCGGAAATGATTTTTTCTGGCATCTTGAATATGGAAAGTATTTTCTTTCTCACCATGCTTTGCCCGAAGGTGACTGGCTGACCTGGACAAGCGCCAACCAACCCTATGAGATCACCCAGTGGCTTGGTGAACTGTTGCTGAGCATTCCGGTTCACTGGGGCGGAAGCCAATTCCTGTCGATCACGGTAGCCGCTATCGGATGCCTGACATTGTTCTTTTCGTGGCGCACCGCTGCCATCTTTCTGGAGAACTCTGTCTTGGCACTTTGTGTCGCGTTGTTCACTCTCTTGCCAGTGTTGACGCTCAATGCAAGACCACAACTGTTCGGGTTCACTGCCTTTGCCGCGCTGGTGTGGGTGATGGCCGAATGGTTCGCAGGCAAGAAGCGATGGGCACTTTTTGCCATGCCGACCATCATGGTGTTTTGGGTCAACGCGCACGGCAGCTTCATCGTTGGCGTGGCTTACATTGCAGCCCTTGGGGGAGGGGCCTGGCTGTCCACCTTTGCCGAAATGCGGTGGCGCTTCCTTGACTCTGTTCGGGTTCACCTGCCCCTTGCAATTGCGTCGTTTGGCGCGCTGTTCGCTGCCTTGATCAACCCTTATGGCTGGCGCGTGTTCGAGTCTGTGTTGATGATTTCCAATCTTCAAACCACCAGGTCAGGCGTGATTTCGGAGTGGTTGGCAACGTCCATGACCACCATGCACGGCGAGATCTTTTTTTCCATTTTCTTTTGCGTTCTGTTCGCGCTCGCAATGGCAAAAAACAGACCTGACGGTAAAACCATCCTCGGCTTCATTGGCACCGCCTACTTTGGACTTTCGGCTGACCGGCAGACTTTTTTTGCATTGATTGCCATGGTTCCATTTTTTGCGCTGGCTCTGAAAGGCAGTGCGCTAGAAGAATTGTTCAATAAGAAGTGCAAAACATATGCCAAACCGCTGCAAGCCGTTTTAGTTTTGGCTGTAGGTTCGGTACTTGCATGGCTGGTTCATTACAGTGCTGAAAAACATATTCAGAATAGTTTTACCGAGCTTTATCCAGTGAAAGCTATGGCTTTCCTTGAAAAAAACAATATCACAGGCAAGCTATTCAATAAGGTCGAATATGGTGGATACATTGAAAGCCTAGGAGAAAAAGCTTTCATAGATGGCCGTCTTGACCTGTTCGGTGACGAAATGGTTTTGGGTACGATGAATGCCTTGGCTGGAAAACCGGGATGGGATCTGTTTTTGGCTAAATACAATCCTGAAATTTTTATTTTGGATAACTCTGATCCTTTAAAAGAGCTTTTGCAGTTGAAGTCAGCCTGTAAACCAATTTACAGCGATAACTTTCATGCGGTAATTCAATGCCCTTTCCTGCCCGGTACGAATACATTGGCGGTAAGAAATGAATAGTGGAAAAACGGTACTGATCACGGGATGCTCCAGCGGGATCGGCCTGATGGCAGCTTGCCGCCTGCATGCGCTGAACTACGAGGTAGTTGCGTCGGCTAGAAATCCAGATGATGTGGTGATGCTCAGATCGTTGGGCCTGCGTGCGGTGTGCCTCGACACATCCAACCTGTCATCGGTTGATCAAGGCTTGGACGAGGCCTTGACGATGGCTGGTGGACGCTTTTACGCCGTCTTCCACAACGCGGGATACGGCCAGTCGGGCGCGCTTGAAGACCTGCCTGCTCAAGCCCTGGTGGATCAGTTCATGACCAACGTGGTAGGCGCGCACCATATCAACCACAGGCTGATACCCTTGATGCGAAGCGCGGGCCAAGGCCGCATCATTTTCAACTCGTCAGTGCTTGGCCTGGTTGCCATGCGCTACAGGGGCGCGTACACCGCCTCAAAGTTTGCGGTGGAAGCGATTGCCGATACCTTGCGGCTGGAACTCGCTGGCAGCGGCATCAAGGTCGTTCTGCTGGAGCCTGGGCCGATTGCCACGGACTTTCGCAAGAACTCGCTGGCAGCGTTTGAGCGCCATGTCACGCCAGAGCGCAGCGTACATTCTGAGCCTTACAAAGCATTTCTTGCCCGCCTTGGAATGACAGGGAACACATCCAGGTTCACCCTCCCGCCTGATGCGTGTATGAGGCCACTACTTGAATCGCTGGAAAGTTCAGATCCAAAGGCCCGGTATCCGATCACGAGGCCAGCTCGGCTCATGGCCGTCTTCAAACGGGTGCTGCCGACAAGGATGCTGGACAAAATTGTTTTCAAAGGGATTTGAGGGTGAGTCGCTGAGTTGTGCAAACGAGATCAACAAAAAGGAAAAACCATGTGTGCATACGAAAAATTCGCAGATATTTTTATGAGTTCCATGGCCGGTCAAATGACAGGTCTGACACGGGAACAATTTATTCAGATTTGCAAAACAAAATATCCGGTAGAGGCTGACTTTGCAAAGATGGCCGAGTGTTTGGAATTGCAAGCTATCGAGCAGATCACACGGCTACAAGAAAGTGTAAAGCCGGGTGAAATTCTCGCTTTCGCTTATCCAATAGATGCGGTTGGTAGCCGAACCGTACATTAAAAAACAGTCAACAAAAAAAATTATGTCAACTTGGATTTTGCTATTGGTTGTAATTGCTGTAGTTGGAGCGATGGTTCCCAATGGAAATCGACGAAAGGGTTCTGCAAAAGCAAAAGGGAGGGCCGGAGAAAATTCAGTTATTTTGATGAAGAAATTATTTTTGGACTCAAAAATTTATATTGACATTAACGATGTAACCCTACAAACCCCCACAGGGACGACACAAATTGACCACATCATCGTGAGCAAGTTCGGCATCTTCGTTGTTGAAACGAAAAATATGAGTGGCTGGATATTCGGCAGTCCCAGCCAGTCCAATTGGACGCAATCCCTACCTGGCGGTAAAAAGTTCCGGTTTCAGAATCCATTGCATCAGAATTACAAACATACGAAGACCCTTGAAACATTCCTGGGTATAGATCATGACTTTATTCATTCTGTCGTGATGTTTGTTGGGGAGACTAAATTTAAAACTCCAATGCCTGCCAATGTTATGGACAGTGGATTTATTTCATACATAAAAAGTAAGACTAATATTTTATTTTCGGATTACGAGGTAGAGAGAATGGTTCTTGCAATCCGCAACGGCATGATGCCGAAGTCTGAACAGACGAGGCGCGAGCATGTTGAATCTCTCAATGCAAAACATCATCGTAATATTCACTGAAATATTTAACATACAAATTCAGAGGTTCGAGTTGTCGTGTTCAAAAATTCAATAAGCACTGCATAATAATTTCCTTAAGCTCAACAAGGGAAACCCCTATGACCAGTCCTGCGCTCAGGCAAAAGATCAACAAAGCCAGAGCATTCGCGCCCCATGAACTGCCCAAGGCGCGACTATGTGCCAATGTGATCCTGGCCATGATCGAGGACAAGGATGCTCTGCAGGCAGCCATTGCACAGCTCAAGCAAGGCGTAGGGAACAACTGGTCGCACATCACCGCCTTGCAATTTATGTCTGGCCGACGCGGCGAGTTTGCCGCTGAGTGCGCCCCGCTCGAAGAGCGGCTGCAACTCACATTGGCTCATCTGGTTGCAAAACAAATGTGCAGTCAGCATGGGCTTGGAGCCGTCCAATCCATAGACGGCCTTGATCTGACAAAACTGCGTGCTCTGGCCTTAACGTTTGAAGCCGACATGCGCGAGCGCGAGAAACTGGTAGAAGTTCATCAAGAAAGTAAGAAATGACGGCATCACGCTGGGCAAGGCCATACAGACTTAGGTCGTTCTCGCGCTTTACATTTTTAACGCCTTACATTAAAGTAAGGAAAAGGAGTGTTAGCCATGACCACCGCAACCATTTCGTCCAAAGGACAAATCACAATACCGGCAGAGGTTCGGCATGCCTTGCATGTGGATACCGGCGACAGGGTTGAGTTTGTAGAAATCGAGCCAGGACGCTATGAATTCGTAGCGGCAACCCACTCAGTCACTGAGTTGAAGGGGATGTTCGGCAAAGCCATACGAACCGTTTCTATCGAGGAAATGAACAGTGCCATTGCAGCTCAAGGATCGTCGGCACGATGATTGGACTGGATACGAACGTGCTGGTGCGTTACATCATGCAGGATGACCCTGTACAGTCACCCAAAGCTACCCGAATCGTTGAATCGCTGGATGCCGTTGACAGTGGATACGTCACGCTGGTTTCGATTGTTGAACTGGTGTGGGTTCTCAGCGCAAGTTATGAACTGACACGATCTCAGGTATCACAGGCGCTGGACGCCATTGTTCGCACCAAGCAGTTCAAAATTGAAAATGCAGAACAGGTGATTCGGGCGCTCCGGGTTTTCAAAGAAGGTAAATCCGATTTTGCGGATTGTCTTATCGAGCGTTCAGCCAATAGTGCTGGCTGCGAAAAAACAATCACGTTCGATGTCAAAGCATCCAAGTATTCAGGTATGACTCTTATAATTTGAATTATTGAATAGAGACAACCTGGCAAGTAATGGATTTGCGTCAATTGAATATCTATTGGCAAAAAGACATATCGTTGTGAAAGGCGTGTAAAAACCATCTTAAAATACAGAATAATTATTATTTTGTGAAATTTTGATGGAAACAGAGAACATTTTTGCTGCTTTTGTGGTGGCACCAGCGATTACTATGATCCGTCGCCCATTGGTAGCAGCAACGACCCGCGCTGTAGATCACTGCGAGTTCGGCAAGATCGGACTTCCAGGCAGCAAGGTCAATGAAAGCGAAAGCGCTCGTGACGCTGCACTGCGCGGGTGCGAAGAAAAAGGATGGGCCATTACTGGCCTGGCTGACAAGCCGTATCACACGGCAGTCGTTTATGGCAAGCCGATAGCCTGGTTTGCCGCCAGCTCGGCAAAGGTTTTACCTTTGTACAAGGAGCAGAAGCATATTTTGCCTATGGCTGTTACGGCCAAATCAATTGCACAATTGAGCTACGACAATGAAGTTGCTATGGCAGCGTGGGCGCAATCCGTTGGATGGACAATTTAACGCTCTCATTAAGCAAACGGCGCAATGGTTTTCGATACCAGCAGATCACCAAAGCCGAAATAATTTTGAATCTGACGCTCGAACGTAAAAAAGTCTTTTTTGAGACTATCCGGTATAGTCTCCTTCATGATCGCTTATGCTTCAATCAAATACGATTTTGTTTGCCCAAGGACAGGCCGTGTTGCCGTGTCATTGTCTAAGTTCGCCACAAGCGAATTCAACGGTCAAACCAATTCCTACTTTTACAGTCAAGCCAGCGAGGAAATTGGCTTTGATCCTTGGACAACTATCGACAGTATCGACGTTCCCAATGAGGGAAACAGTTTTGATGTGTGGCTGTCGGATGGCTCATGCAAGAAAAACGTACTTGGTGATGCGGTCATTTTTGTAAGAGCATCTGTTGCGCAAACGCTCATGGAAGTAGGAGTTAATAGACGAATTCAAGGTGGCTTCCATTATGAGGAAGTATTCACAGATTCAGGATTGAGTTTGACCTAAGAGTGCGAACGGCGAAGATGCTGGAATTCCAAGCACAGGCGGAGGAGGAAACTGGTAACCAATTTTAGGCTTGTTGCACAAAGCATCGAGCTTTCATGTTCCGCAAACCGTCGAAAATTGTGGTGATCCGCGTCAAAGGTGATTCCATGCGTAACGCAGGAATATTCGATGGTAATTTCGCAGTTATTGAAACGTCTCATACGGCCATTGAAGGCCAATTTGTTGTCGCGTCGATGGGCGGTGAATTCACTCTCAAAGAATTGAATTTCGAAAATAAACGTCCTGTACTGCTTCCCCGTAACTCGCTGTTTGCACCAATACATCCAAAATCTAATCTGAAAATTTTCGACGTTGTACAAAGCATCGTTCAAAATTACGGATTGGTTAAACTAATGCAAGTTACATTATTAACAGGAGATAAAACATGACGACTATAAGTCGGATTGAATGGACAGAGCAAACTTGGAATCCAACGGTCGGATGCACCAAGATTTCTGCTGGTTGCAAGAATTGCTATGCTGAAGCTATGGCGCATCGTTTGCAGGCCATGAAGACACCGGGGTATGAAAATGGTTTTGAACTGACAGTATTGCCGCAACGTCTGAATGACCCCATCAAACGGAAAAAACCAACTATCTATTTTGTGAATTCAATGTCTGATCTTTTTCATGAAAAAGTACCAGATGACCATATCGATCAAGTCTTTCGTGTCATTCAAAAAACACCACAGCATACGTATCAAATTTTGACGAAACGCGCCACAAGAATGGCGGACTACTTCATAAATCGCGTAGTTCCAAATAACGCTTGGTTGGGGGTATCTGTTGAAAACCGAAAGGAAGGCGTACCGCGCATCAATAATTTGAAAAAAGTGCCTGCTCAAATTCGATTCTTGTCAGTAGAACCTTTATTAGAAGATGTTGGTAAGCTTGATTTGACAAGCATTCATTGGGTAATTGTTGGGGGTGAATCTGGACCAAAAGCACGACCAATGAAGCAAGAATGGGCCGATGCTTTGCGGTCCCAGTGCGAAGAGCAAGGAGTGGCTTTTTTCTTTAAGCAATGGGGTGGCTGGGGTGCGGATGGAAAGAAACGTGCAAAGGCAGCGAATGGGCGGCTGCTGAATGGACGTACTTGGGATGGAATGCCAGAAAATGCAGGTGTACAAATACAAGCTTAACTTATTTATAAGTCCGCGAGTCTGTATCTTGCTTAGTCACCAATTAAAAACCATAAATCAACTTTATTTACATAATGGTCAAGCGCTCAGATAAATATCACTGGCATATTGGTACTAAACCGCCAATCATTGATCCTCACAGTCTGATTAAGCACAAAATTGTTCGCGGCTACTTAGAGCGTTACATCAGCGTGTTGATGAGCAACTATAATATGGACAAGCTTAAATTATCCATTGTTGATGGATTTGCCGGTGGAGGTGAATATTCAGCGCAAGACGGATCAAAGTTTTATGATGGTTCTCCTCTGATTGTTCTCAATGCTATTGCTGATCAAGAAATCGCATTGAATATTGGACGTAAAAAGACTCGAACAGTTGATGCGAAGTATTATTTTGTTGAAAAAATAGAATCTAACTTTCAATACCTTGACAATATGCTTAGAGCAAGATTTCTTGCATCCCGTTTCGATAATGATATTCAATTGCTCAGAGGCTCATTCCAAAATAATGCAAAAAAAATTATCACTGATATAAAGCGGCGTGCTGGTGGGGAAAGAGCCATTTTTCTTTTGGATCAATATGCTTATGATCAAGTGACAGGATCAATGCTGCGGTCAATATTTTCTCAGGTAAAAGGTGCAGAAATAATTTTGACATTTGCTGTTGATTCATTGATCTCATTTCTCGCTGATAACGAAACAAGCCGCAAAAAATTAGCAGAAATGGGGATCGATTCACACATTGACTGGGCTGAGCTTGAAGCATTGAGATCAGCACCTCAAAATGTTTGGAGGTCAGCAATACAGCGTAATTTGGCAAAAGGTCTTGTTGAAGCTAGTGGTGCAAAAAATTTCACTATTTTTTACATCACTCCAATGGGTAATACAGCTTGGACATATTGGTTCATTCATCTTTCTAATAGCGCCAAGGCACGTGATGTCATGATGGAGTTGCATTGGCAGTCTGCCAATCATTTTTCTCATTATCTTGAACCTGACCTGTTCACGCTTGGTTATCAGGCCAATCGGGATAAAGTAGCAACAAGACAGAATTCACTTGAGCTTGGTGAAGTTCACCAGTTTGACGCTATAGCTGCCAGTCGGTGCAAAACAGGATTGGCTGAGAAATTGGTGCCAATTATTTATGACGGAAAACCAATCCCGTTTTCTAAACTGATTGAAACAGTAGGAAGCTTGACCCCAGCCACTTCAGGCATGATTCGCGAAGCATTAGACCCCGCCATTCGATGTGGTGATATCTTAGTTCGATCTGCTGATGGGATTACGCGATCAAAAGGAAGTTCAATTAAAGCCGGTGATGTATTGGCAGCATCACCACAAAAGTCGCTCATCTCGTTATCTGGCATTAATTTTCGGCTGCTGTAGCCTTTTCGTCTTTTAAATTAGTATAAAAATGGCAAAATTTTCATTCATCGAAACGATTGAGAAGATCAAAAATACACCACCTGGCAAAGAAGCATCGATGTATGGCCCGATCAGAGACTTGCTAATCCATTTGTTTGGCTACAACGCACCCGACGTTGACATTGATACCGCTGGCGAAGGCGGACGGCCTGATGTAACGGCCAGAGCACCATCTGGTTTTCTTGATAGCACTGGTAAGTCGATGAAAATTGACTGGATCGTTGTTGAAGCCAAGGATGAACGAGGCTGTTTCAAAAACGCCAAGATCAGGGAAAAAATATTCGGTCAGAAATCCAAATATGTTACGGCTGACACTGCCTGGTTTGTGATGGTCGAGCCTGAAGCTTGGGTGATTCGTCCGGTTGCTGGCGTAACGCTTACCGCCAATGCCGATATTTGCATACCCATTCACGGATTAACTGAACAAGAAATGGTCAGCCAAGCCGGTATGCTGATGGCTAGCCAAGCAGGGGTATCGGAGCGACTTACCAGATTTAGAGCTGGGGACACTTCACTCATTGCCATAGATAAGCTTTCTACTGCTACGGACAGCACAAACTCAGAGAGTGTCCAGAATCGAATTAATCTAAACAGAAGGCGATTTTTCCAGCAAATCAGGCAAACGACACAACACTTGCAAAGCGCAGTTGGTATGGCCATGGGCCGTTTGCAACCAGAAATTAAAAAATACCATGAGCTGTCGGCTTCGTTTTGGAAAGAATTTGACACTGCTGAAATCGGCTTTGATCAGCACACACTGAGCCTGCACGGGAAGCCGTATGGCCCGGAAGAAAGTAGAAAGCATGATCGTGAATCAGCCAGATTAAGGCGCGAGTTTTCGAAAAATCCACACATAGCCAGATTAGCTATTAGTGGTCTAAGCGAATTTCAGTCGCGCACGGGAGTTGTGAATGAAAAACTCAACGAGCTTTTTGCTATTGAAACTGCTAATCTTATTCTTGCCAGAATATTGCTTCTCCGGTTTCTTGAGGATCATAAGTTTTTTGGTAATCTGAAATATGTTTGCAACGGCGGTGTCGATGCCTTTCAAAAAATGCGTTCGTACTTCAAATCGAGCTATGCAAAACTTTTGGAACAGGCGTACCAAGAGGGAAGCAAGCTCTACGCCTCAGCCTTCGAAGAGACTGAACTTGACTGGATCATTGGGACACCGGACGAGTCACTATCGAGCGCTATTGAATTGACGCTCTTTCGATTTGCGCAATACGATTTCACGACCGTTAAAGGGGACATTCTCACAGGTATTTATGACCGATTCATGGACAGAGATCAACGTAAAAAGCTTGGTGAGTTTTATAGCCCGCCATCGATTGCGCGGTACATGATCAGTCGGCTAAACGTCAATCGAGATACCAAATCCTTCGACCCAGCGTGCGGCTCCGGTACATTTCCAATCGAAATGTATCGCCATATGGTGGGCAATGACCTAGATCGTGGCATGGCTGAATACGCTGATGTTATCGCTGTGCTTGAGCGAATTGCAGGTAATGACCTTAATACATTTTCTGCCGTTTTGGCGCAAATTCAGATTTTATGGCAAATTCTTTCACTTAAAAATGATATTGAAATACATGGGTTTCCAGACCTACTGATTACCGCAAAAGTTAATTCGTTAGTTGAAAGCGACCATTGGGATTCACTCAATCGATTTGCTGAAATTGACCAGACAAAATATGATGTGGTGATTGGAAATCCGCCTTATGTTAGGGCAGAAAGAAGCTCACAGGCGCTTGATAGACGGTCGTGTGAGGAATTTGAACGTAGTAAAAATGGATTTCCTGGTGTATCTTCTAAAATCAATGCGTATGCCTTGTTTTTATACCGAGCGCTGGATAGATGGTGCAGACCCTTGGATGAAAATGGAAGCGCAGGGAAGGTGGCTTTCATCCTTCCAGTTTCTCTGTTTGATGGTAACGATACGGCAGATTTAAGAAAACTATTTGCGTTGGGTGGTCGTTGGCGAATTTGTGAAATAGTTGATTTAGAGGTGATATGGCGGGCCGTCTTTGATGCCAAGGCCATTACGGCTGTATTTATTGCAGAAAATCGTCCAGCTCGTGATGACGACGTTGTAACCGTGCGGTTCGCAGATCATTCATGTATTAAACGTTTAGATGCTGATTCAGTGCCTGAATTTGATCTTGCATCTCTAAAAGAGTCGGTTATTCCATACAGAGATATATTTTCTCCTGATGGGCGAGTGCTCACCAGAATGACTCAGACACGATTAACGATAATTAATGTTCTTCGGAATAACTCAACATTTGCTGACGTTGCCAAAAAATTCTGGGTTCGCAAAATTGGCTCGAAGATTGTTGAATGGGTTGATGTCAAACCAACGGCCGGTACTTGGGAGCCGCGTTCAATGATAGCGGGTGGCATCGCTTTTAGAGGATCAAAACCTCAATGTGCAGACGGAATAGATGTTTATAAAGGCGAGAATATTATCGCTGCTGAATTACAAGGTGATCCAGCACTATCAAATACTGATATGAGTCGGGTTGATGATATTGGTTTATGGAAATTTTCATCTATACATCCACAAAGAGGACTTGCTGTAGCATGCGTAGCTCATTGTGCCAACGGGGTGATGTTTGATACGAAAAAGGTGACATTTACTAATACGGTCACAATTTTATTACCGCGCGATGATTTAGATTCAATCCCCTTTGATCTGATTTTGATTTCAAATATTTATGTTTGGTTTTATGCTCTGGCAGCAAGAATGGGAGTGCTTGATACGCAGCGTAGTCACATTTACCCAACTAATATTGCATTTTTACCTTGGAATGAAAAGTTGCTAAATAGCAGTGTGCAAATTGAAGCTTTGCGTGGAAGGATTATTTCCACTTGTTCTAGTTTTCTAAATGCTGAAGAATCAGTTAAGACCGAACTTGAAAAGCTAAATTTTCAAACATTTAAAAATAGGTTGCGTGATGATCCATTTGCCTTGCTAACTTGGGGTAATAACTTTTCAATACCGAAACATGAAGTTCAGATCAATAATCTAACTATTGAATTTATTGAAAATATGTGGCGGGTTCGATTATCAACGGATATGTTTGATTGGGTTGAATGTAATCGCGAAGATGTTGCACGAGGTTTGAAGATTTCCCTTGAACAAAAAATTGGAAAATCGATTGATAAATCTATAATTTTGAATATGCAGGTTCCAGTTACTATAAAAGAAATCTCTAGCTGGAATGATGTTCTAAATAGACATAAAACTGATACACTTTTGGCAGATATGAATGTTGTGTTAAATGATCTTGACCAGCTTGTTGGTTTGGCGCTTGGTCTGGAAAAATCTGACATTGAAGAAATACAAACTGACTTGCGTACTGATCCGTTTCTGAAAGGTATTCGCCCACGATACCCTGGTACAGTTACCAGAAAACAAGGATTTCGAAGTGGACTTGATTCAGATGAGCGGTATTCATGAATTTGATAAGGCTAAGATAGTTCGATAGTAATCTGATTGGAGTAGCATTGATAATTGGAGATGTGTTGAAATTAGTAAGTGACCTTTAAAATTTTCGCGACCAATGCAAATTTGCAAGAACGTTACGATTGCTTAACGACGGGTCAAGGATTCGATCTTCCAACTCCAAAATTGGGTTCTTCCCTGTCGTGTAAACCTTGCCATTGTTGATAGACAGTACGTAATCACATACTAATTCATTTAAAGCTGTTTTAACTTTGTCTGTGATTTCCTTACTTGAATCATCATCACACCCGAGGCGCAATAATTCGTCTGCATTGATACCAGGATGAAACCACGCTTCCCGCGCCAGGGTGATTCCAATAACTCCTGATCGGGTTGCTGCCGTCACTTCAATGCGAGGCGGCAATTCATCGGCTGTTGAAGGCATAGGGGGAAGTTGCCATCCGCGAAGCCAGAATTCCAGCATAAAGCGCAGTCGAATAACATCAATCCGAATGGTGTCATCAATGCAGTTAACTGCATCTTCCAGATGCAAGCCACCAAAAGATCGACAAAAGAAAAAATCAATCGCTTTTATCTTTGTCAAATCGTTAGGGTTAAATTGTTTTGCCTTCGTGTCAGCAAATAAATTTTCGGCATATCCGTAAATCAATAAAAAGGCATCCCGTTCAGGCCCTTCTTCAAAGTCTTCATGGGTTATATAGATTTTTTGCGCTGACGCTGCCGCAGGG
>Ga0308165_1002080_pt1 | contig 25321 bp, 19 predicted proteins | sample PhyWR2_FD_201032 | JGI IMG/M metagenome (GOLD analysis project Ga0308165, IMG submission 201032) | Phyllosphere microbial communities from UC Gill Tract Community Farm, Albany, California, United States - DLSLW.R2 | ecosystem: Host-associated > Plants > Phyllosphere > Unclassified | place: USA... | reverse complement strand
ACATCGTGTCGTCCTCGTCGATCTACGGCGGCACGTACAACCTCTTCAAGTACACGCTCGCGAAGCTCGGCATCGAGACCACCTTCGTGGAGAACCAGGACGACGCCGAGGAGTGGCGGCGTGCGGTTCGCCCGAACACGAAGCTGTTCTTCGCGGAGACGATCGGCAACCCGAAGATCAACATCCTCGACATCCGCCTCGTCGCCGACGTCGCGCACGAGGCCGGCGTCCCGCTGATCGTCGACAACACGATCGCCACGCCGTACCTCATCCGTCCCTTCGAGCACGGAGCGGACATCATCGTGCACTCGGCGACGAAGTTCCTCGGCGGTCACGGCACGGTCATCGGCGGTGTCATCGTCGACGGCGGCACCTTCTCCTGGACCGGGCACGCGGACAAGTTCCCGGGCCTCACGACGCCGGACCCCTCGTACCACGGCGCGGTCTACACCGACGCCGTGGGCGACTCGCTCGCCTACATCATCAAGGCGCGCGTGCAGCTCCTGCGCGACCTGGGTGCGGCCATCGCCCCGGCGAGCGCCTGGCAGCTCATCCAGGGCATCGAGACGCTCAGCCTCCGCATCGAGCGCCACGTGCAGAACGCCCAGCAAGTCGCCGAGTGGCTCGACGCCCACCCAGACATCGCGAGCGTCAACTACTCGGGTCTGCCGTCGAGCCCCTGGTACGCGGCGGCCAACCAGTACGCCCCGAAGGGTGTCGGAGCAGTTCTGTCCTTCGAGCTGAAGGGCGGGGTCGACGCCGGCCGCGCCTTCGTGAACTCGCTGCAGTTGTTCTCGCACCTCGCGAACATCGGCGACGTCCGTTCGCTCGTCATCCACCCGGCGTCGACGACGCACTCGCAGCTCACCCCGGAGCAGCAGCTCACGGCCGGCGTCACGCCCGGGCTCGTGCGGCTCTCGGTGGGACTCGAGAACATCGACGACATCACGGCCGACCTCCAGGCCGGTCTGACCGCCGCGAAGCAGGTCGTCGAGGCCGCCCGGGTCTGAGTCCGTCCCGAGGCGTCCCCTCCTGGGTTGCGCCAGCGCGGTGCGCTGACGCGAGCGCACCCCACAACCGCGAGCGCGGGTCTCCAGAGACCCGCGCTCGCGTCGTTCGTTGCGCACTCGGGCCGGTTCCTCGTCGCTCGGGCCCGTTCCCCGTCACTCGAGCCCGTTCCGGTGCGCCGGAGCCGACGGGAGTGCACTCGCGCCAGCGCACCGCGCCGACCTCGACCGATCGGTTGACGTAACACGGCCGGTCGACGCCCCAGGGCACGCCACAATGGAGACCTATGGACTGGCAGACCCCGGAAGACAGCGTGCCCTCCCGCTTCGTGACCGAAGCCGAGGTCGGCGCCCTGCTCGCGAACCCGCCCTCGAGCGGCGCCTGGCGCGACGGCGACCGGCCGGGCGACCGGCTCTTCGCCCCGCTCGGCCGCCTCGACTTCGAGCACGGCGGGAGCATCCCGCACGCCAGACTCGCCTACGAGACCTGGGGCACGCTCGACGACGACGGCGGCAACGCTGTCCTCATCCTCCACGCGCTCACCGGAGACAGCCACGTCCTCGGAGGCGCCGGCAACGGGCATGCGACCGCCGGGTGGTGGGCCGGCATCGTCGGTCCGGGACTCGCCGTCGACACGGACCGCTGGTTCGTCGTCGCGCCGAACATGATCGGCGGCTGCCAGGGCAGCACCGGCCCCTCCTCCTTCGCGCCCGACGGCGTCGAGTGGGGTTCGCGGTTCCCGTACACCTCGATCCGCGACCAGGTCGAGGCCCAGCACCGACTGCTCGGACACCTCGGACTCGACCGCTGGGCCGCGGTGATCGGTGGCTCGATGGGCGGCATGCACGCCCTCGAGTGGGCCGCCACCCACCCCGAGCTCGTCGACCGACTGGCCGTGATCGCCGCGCCCCCGGTCACGACGGCCGACCAGATCTCGCTGAACTTCGTGCAACTCGAAGCGGTCCGCACGGACCCGCACTTTCAGGGCGGCGACTACTACGACGCCCCGGACGGCGAGGGCCCGCACCGAGGCCTCGCGCTCGCCCGCCGGATGGCCCTGCTCAACTACCGCAGCCCGGGTGAGCTGAACGCCCGGTTCGAGCGCAGCTGGCAGTCGAGCGTGAGCCCGCTCGGGCACGGTGGACGCTTCGCCGTCGAGTCCTACCTCGACTTCCACGGCAACAAGTTCACGCGACGCTTCGACGCCGGGAGCTACGTGACCCTCGTCGAGGCGATGAACTCGCACGACGTCGGACGCGATCGCGGCGGCGTCGGCGCGGCGCTGCGGGCCTACACCGGTCCGTCGCTCGTGCTCGGGATCGACAGCGACCGGCTCTTCCCGGTCAGTGGGCAGGAGGAGATCGCGCTCCACCTCCCCGGCAACCTCGACGGCACACGACCGTCGGTCCTCCGGTCCGACTTCGGACACGACGGCTTCCTCATCGAGAACGCGTTGGTCGCCCCGCATCTCAGCCGGCTCCTCGCCGTCTGACAGCTGCGCCCCGTCTGTCCGACACCCGTTCCGCGGCGGTCGCGTCACCCGATAAGGTGACTCCTCAGAGGAGCGTGAGCATGGATCGGGTGGCGAGGACCCAGCGACGGCTGCTGCTGCGTACGACGCGTCTCTTCGGACTCGCGGGGTGCGTCACGGCCGCGATGATCCTCAGCGTCCCGGGCGTCGTCTCGGGCGGTCGGTACACCGTCCTCCTCATCCTCGTCGCCGCCCTCGCGCTCACGCACGTGGCCGCGGAGCAGTACGACGGCCGCCGCTGGCTGGTCCTGGTGTTCCTGGTCGGTGTCGGGGTCGTCGTCGTCATCGGTCTGTCCGACGGGAACACCGGCCAGGTCGGCTCCGCGAGCGCGATCGCCGCGATCACCTCCCTCGGCATGGGCGCCGTCGCGGCCCGACTCGTGCCGCTCCGGCGCACCTGGCCGTTGCTCCTGACCGCGTTCGTCGTGACGGCGGTCACCATCATCGTCGTCACCGGGCCCACCGCGCTCACGGTCCCGACCATCGGCCTGACCGCGGTCGTGTGGGTCGCGATCGGTGCCTTCGGCGGGTGGCTCGACACGAGCATCCCGCGGCTCATCCGCCGGGTCGACACCATCGGCAACGCCTACAACGCCGAGCGGCTCGCGAGCCAGGCCGAATCACAGCGACGCCAGGACGCACGACTGCTGCACGACACCGCGCTCGCGACCCTCACGATGCTCGCCCACTCCGGACGAGGCGTCGATGCCGCAGCCCTCCGCTCGCAGGCCGGGAACGACGCGCACCTGCTCCGCAGCCTCCGCCTCGGCGAGGAGCTGAGCCCCGTCTCCTCCGGCACGTACATCCTCCAGCGGGGTGCCGACTTCACCCTCGACGAAGGCATCGAGGCCGTGACGGACCGGTTCGCCGGGCTCGGCCTCACGGTCAACGTCTACGGCGGTGGACAGGCGAACCTCGACCCACGCGTGCGCGAGGCGTTCCTCCTCGCACTCGGGGAGTGCCTGGAGAACGTCCGGCGTCACTCCGGCGTGGATTCGGCCGACGTCACGGTCTCGATCGACGAGCTGACGGCCCGACTCCTCATCACCGACACCGGCACCGGGTTCGATCCGTCGGCCGTGCCGGACGGCCACCTCGGCGTCGCGGAATCGGTCGTCGCGCGCATCCAGGAGGTCGGCGGACAGGCGCGCGTCTTCTCCGCTCCCGGTGCCGGGACGACCGTCATCCTGGAGGTCCCGCAAGCATGAGCGTCGACGCCCTCGAGGAGACCACGGGACCGACCCGGCGCTACCGTCATCGGCGCGCCATCGACCGGCAGCGTTCATCACTCGGAACGACACAGCTCGGCATCGGTCTCTCGGTGTCCGGCGTCATCCTCGTCCTCTACGCCGCGATCCGCTTCGTCGGCTCGGTCCACCACTACCCGCGACCACTGCTCAGCGTCGTCGCCTGGCTGCTGCTCACGGCGGCGATCTCGTCGACCTTCCTCCTGCTCCGTCGTTCCGCGTTCCACCTCTCGGATCGACTGTTCGTCGCGCTGCTGATCCAGCTGGTGGTGGTCGCCGCGCTCGACCTGGCGAGCGTCTGGAGTCGCGACGCCGTGGGTGTCTATCCCACGGCGGCCGCGGCGGTCGGCGGCGTCCTGCTCGCGGTCGTCACCCTCCGACCGGTCCGCGACATCGCCGCCGCGACCGTGGTGCTCGGACTGATGCTCGTGGGGTCGATCCTCACGATCACGCGGACCCAGACCGCGACGCTCGGGGCGGAGCTGCTCTTCGCCGCGGTCGCCGTCGTCCCCCCGCTCATCGCCTGCGCCATCGTCTCCCAGTACCGCCGGATCGTCCGCCTCGAACTCGACCGGGTCATGGTCGCCTCCACGGTCGCGAGCGTCCGGGACGCACTCGGGTTCTTCGACTCGGAGGAACTCGTCACCCTCGACCTCGAAGCGGAGGAGCTGTTCGTCGGTGTCGCCGACGGTTCGGTCGACCTCCCGCTCAGCCCCGAGCTCGCGGCGCGCGCCTCACGCCTCGCGACCGAGCTCCGGCGTCATCTGATGTCCGAGGGCAAGGAGTCCTGGCTCGAGCACGCGTTCCAGGAGTCGTCCGTGTTGTCGGACCGCGCGACCCTGCGCGACCCCGAGCGACTTGCGACGTATCTCGCAACGGATCAGCGGGATGGACTGCTCTCTGCAGTATGGTTGCTCCTCGGGGAAGCAGATGCGCAGAGTGCCAGAGCTGTGCTGACGCTCGGACCGGTCGACCGCTCCGAACGACCGGGCCGATCTGGTGCGCTCGTCATCCCGATCGTCCTCGAAGCGGTCGGAGTGCAACGCGCCAAGGTGGATCCCGCGGTGTGGGAAGCGCTCGGACGAGTGGGCAGCTCCACGGACACGTACCAGAAATCCCGGATCAGGATCGAGATCGACAGCACCGTCGACAATCCTGCTGCGGGCCAGCGGAAAGGGGAACGTCAATGACGTCACAGGAGTCTCGCATCAGGGTCGGCATCGTCGATGACCACCGGATGCTGCTCGGTGCGCTCACCGAATGGATCAGGAGCGTCGCCGACGACATCGAACTCGTCGTCGTGACCCCGTCCTGGCCGGAGCTGCTGACGCACCCCGCCTTCCCCGTCGACGTCCTGCTGCTCGACGTCGACCTCAAGGACAACGTTCCGGTCGCCGTGAAGCTCGCGACGCTGAAGACCACGGGCGTCACGACCGTCCTCATGAGCACCTACAGCGACCCGGCGGTCGTCCGCGAGGCATTGGCCGCCGGCGCCCTGGGCTACCTCGCGAAGAGCGAGGACGCCGAGACCATCGTGCACGCCCTCCGTGCGGCGTCACGCGGTGAGTCCTACATCTCCCCCGAGCTCGACCTCGCCCTCGCGAGCGGCGCCTCCGGGACCGGCCCCCGCCTCAGCGCGCAGGAGCGTCGCGTCATGGCGCTATACGCCGCCGGTGAGCCCGTGAAGATGGTCGCCGAGAGCCTCGGCATCTCCGACGAGACCGCGAAGAGCTACCTCAAGCGCATCCGCGAGAAGTACCGCAACGCCGGCATCGACGTCGGCACGAAGGTCGCCCTGCGCAAGCGGGCGATCCTCGACGGCATCATCGTCGACTAGCAGCGCGGTGCGCCGACGCGAGCGCGCGGGTGTCGGTCAGACGGGGATCGGTGCCGTCGGCGGGTTGCGGTCCGCGATCCGGCGATCCTCGGCGTCATTCGCCCGCAGGAGTTCGCGCCGGAGCTGCCGGCGTTCGACGGAGAAGCTCGTGATGACGATCCCGAGGCCGATCACGGTCAGCACCACACCGGTCCAGACCGGGGCGAGGTAGCCGAGGCCACCGGCGATGACCACACCGCCGAGGAAGGCGCCGAGCGCGTTGCCGATGTTGAGCGCCGAGTGGTTGAGCGCTGCGGCGAGCGACTGGCTGTCGCCGGCGACGTCCATGAGCCTCGTCTGGATGGCCGGACCGAGGCCCTGCGACGCGAAGCCGACCGCGAAAACGAAGAGGAACATGGTCGGGGTCCATGTCGCGGTGAGCGCGAGGGCGGTCAGGACCACGATCATGAGCGCGAAGAAGACGATCAGGGCTCGCTTCACCCCACGGTCCGCGAGATGCCCACCGACCAGGTTGCCGATCGTCATGCCGACCCCCATGGTCGCGAGCGCCCATGGGACGAGGGTCGCCGACTCCCCCGCGACCTCGGTCACGAGGGGCGCGAGATAGCTGTACACGGCGAAGAGGCCGCCGAACCCGATGGACCCGAACCCGAGCACGAACCACACCTGGCCTCGTCGGAAGACGCGGAGCTCCCGACGCATCGTCTGCTGCGGGTTGCCCGCCTGCACCGGCACGGCGAACCAGATGGTCACGGTCGCGAGCGCGAAGATGCCGGTGACGATGAGGTAGGCGGAGCGCCACCCGAACTCCTGGCCCACCCAGGTCGCGAACGGCACGCCCACGACGTTGGCGATCGTCAGCCCGGTCATGACGAGCGCGACGCCCTTGCCGCGCTTCCCCGGCCCCATGAGGCTCGCGGCCACGAGGGCGGCCATGCCGAAGTAGGCGCCGTGTGGCAGGGCCGCGACGAACCGGGCCAGGAGGACGAGGCCGAAGCTCGGCAGGACCGCAGACGCGAACGTGCCGACGGTGAACGCGACGCCCAGCCAGAGCAGGACGGTCTTGCGCCGGTATCGCGCGACGAGCGCGGCGATCGTCGGCGCACCGACCACGACGCCGAGCGCGTACGCCGTGATCAACCAGGCGGCCTGTGCGTTCGCCTGCTCCTGGCTGCGAGCGGCCAGCTCGGGCAGGAGGTCGGTCGCGATGTTCGGCAGCAGACCCATCGCCACGAACTCGGTCGTACCGATGCCGAAGGCCCCGACGGCGAGCGCGAGGATGGCAAGACGAACACGGGTCGGCGACAGCTGCGTCGACCCGTCCAGGATGGTGGGCATGGATCGAGTGTACGGGAATCCTCGAATCGATTCGAGTCCCCGAGCGGCGAAACCGGACGACCGCTCGGGGGTGGGCTCAGCCGTCGTTCTCGAGCGCGGCGTCGAGGCGGTCGAGCTTGGCGGTCAGCTCACCCGTGTAGCCGGGACGGATGTCGGCCTTGAGGACGAGCGAGACCCGGCTGCCGTAGGCGCCGACCGCCTCGGTGGCGTCCTTGATGACCGCGAACACCTCGTCCCACTCCCCCTCGATGGTCGTGAACATGGAGTCGGTCCGGTTGGGCAGGCCGGACTCGCGGACGATCCGCACGGCCGCGGCGACCGCGTCGTGGACGGAACCGTCCGAGTTGCCGGAGCCGCTGGGGGCGACGGAGAAGGCGACGAGCATGGTCACTCCTTGTGGGTTCGAGCGGGGACGGGGATGGACACCGACGAGACGTCCTCGTCGTGGTGGGACGGGGTGAACAGCGCGTGGACGGCCCAGCCGGCGAGGACCAGGTAGGCGAGGTTGCGGACCGTCAGCACGGTCACGAGGACCGGGTCGACGTTGAGCAACCACAGGTACAGGTAGGGGTAGACGAGCTGCGTGAGCGCGGCGATCATCAGCGCGAGCACGGCCGGCGCGACGAAGCGCCGACGCTGCAGGACGATCCCGAGGATCACCGGTGCAGCCAACCACATCGCGAACTGCGGTGACCCGACCTTGTTGAAGATGATGAGCGTGAGGACGAAGAGGAGCGACAACGGCGCGAGCACCTGCACGAGGGGGCGTCCGGACCGCACCGCGAGCACCCCGAGGAGCACCGCCCCGGCGACGGCGAGGCCGAGCAGCGGCGTCATGACGGCGATCGCCGTGTCGACACCCGGGCCGGTGACCTGGAAGGTCAGGATGTCGCGGTCGTAGTAGACGAAGCTCTGCGGGACACCCAGGACGGCGAGCCACAGGTAGGCGTTGCCGATGGGCGACTCGATCTGAAGACCACGTCCGGTCTGCTCCGTCACGAAGCTGACGGCGTTCGCACCGCCGAGCACGAGGCCGACCCCGAGGACCACGACCGACGTCGCCGCCGCCGCGACCAGGACCTGTCCGCGATGGCGGTGCGCCAGGACGATCGCGCCGATCAGGGCCGCCGGCCAGATCTTCATCCAGGCGGCGAGCGTCAGGAGGACGGCGGCGACCCGCGGGCGGCCGGCGACCCAGAGGAGCCCGACGATCGCGATGGGGACGGTCACGGAGTCGATCCGGGCGAGCGCGATCGGTCCGAGCAGGAGGAGGAACGCGAGCCACCACCATGCCGCGATCAGCCGTGGGCGCGAGTGGCCGTTGCCGAGGAGGACCGCGAACGCCCCGGCGTTCATCGCGGTCACCAGCAGGAGCCAGCCGACGCCGTACCCGGCGCTGCCGAGCAGCAGGGGGATCAGCATCGGCACGATCGCGAGGATCGGATAGACCCAGGGCTCGTCGATGGCGGGGATCGGGCCGCCGGACGTCGCCTGTTCGACCCACGGCCGGTACACGAGGACCACGTCGCCGAGCGGGAGGCCCTCCGCCACGAGGCACAGCCAGCCGACGAGGAGGTGCACGAGGCCGAACCCGCACCAGAGGAGCCAACGCCGCATCACGTGGACCATCCTAGGCTCGTGCCGCCGGTGGAACCGGTCCGCCACTCGCTCGACGCCCGAGCGGGTCGGGTCCGCGAGCCTGCTGATCAGTACCCGCTGAAGGCGTCGGTGCGGACGTGTCCGACGCCGATCCCACGCAGGGCTGGCTTCAGGGCCTCGATCATCGCGGGCGGACCGGAGATGAAGACCTCGCGCTCGGCAAGGTCGGGGACGGCCTCGGCGAGGCGCTCGTGGTCGAGGCGCCCGGGTCCGAGACCACGCCAGCCGTCCGGCAGCCGGACGTCGTCCGTCGGTCCCACGACGAGCACCGGTGTCCCCCAGGTCTCGAGCTCGGCCGCGTAGGCGAGCTCCTGCGGGTCGGACACGACGTAGACGAGGACGACGTCGCGCTTGTCGGCACGGAGGTGCAGTCGTGAGAGCTGGCTGACGAACGGGGTGATCCCGATCCCGGCGGCGAGGAGCAGGATCGGCTTGCTCGTGTCCTTCGGCAGGACGAAGTCGCCCCACACACCGGTCGCCGAGAGGCTCGCGCCGACCGGCAGCGCGTTCAGCGCCCGCTTGAAGCTACTGGCCCGCTCGGGCACACGCATGGCCACGCGGATCGTACGGTCGTCGTCGGGTGGCGAGGAGATGCTGAAGACGCGCCTCGAGCCGCGGACGTCGGCTCCGCGGTGCGGCAGCGACAGCTCGAGGTACTGGCCGGCCGCGAACGGGATCGACCGCTTCGAGCTGAACCGGTACTCGACCGCCGTCGGGGTGAGCGCGCGGGTGCCTTCGAGCGTCAGTCGCATCCCCCGACGACGGGCGACGATGAACGCCAGCACGTTGCCCACGATAAGCGCGAGCTCGGGGGTCGACGCCACCTGGCCGAGCGTGAACGGGATGGAGAACAGCGCCGCGACGATCGCCGCCTCGGCGAGCTGCTGCCAGCGCCGCGGTGGAAGCGTGAGCGGCTCGGTGAGCATGAACGCGGCGAGGAAGAGGATCGGGTAGGACGTGAGCGGAGCCAGCAGTGCCGGTCCCAGCTCTTGACCACCGGTGACGAGCCGGACGGTGACGAGTGCCCAGGAGAGCACGATGAAGACGAGTGCCATCGTGAGTCGCTTCGTCCGGATGAGGACGAGGCCGCCGAGGATGACGACACCGGGCAGCAGCCACGGGTTGGCGACCCACCAGACCGACGGTGACACACCGGGGAGGGTGACGTAGCTCGCCAGCACACTCATCACGAGTGCGGCGATGGCCGCCGGGTTGAGGACGTGTCGGCCCCGGATCGCGAGCAGGTACTTCGACGCCGAGGCGACCGTGGCGGCGAGGGCGATCCAGGCCAGCGCGGTGGGCTCGCTCGTCGGCCACAGGATGAAGAACAGCAGGAGGGAGGTGATGACGGACGACTCGCTGTGCGGCTGCACCTGGAACAGCGCGCCGAACAGGCGGTTGGTCAGGTAGCCGACGACGAGCAGCGTGGCCAGGGTGGCGAGGAGCTCGAGCGGCTTGTAGAACACCTGCCCGAACAGCGACAGCACGAAGGCGTAGATCGCGAGGGTGCCGAGTGACAGCGTCACGAGGCGGTACATGGTGACCCGCCCGAGGACGGTGCCGAAGAAGGAGCCGGTGCGGCCGTTCATGTGCGGTCTGCTTTCTGGGAGATGGTGCCGTCCGGGCTCGAGCCCTGTGGCGCGTGACTCAGGTGAAGAGTTCGCCGGGGAACCCGACGGACCGGTCGGTGAGACCGGTCGTGAACATACGGACGCTCTCGAAGGTGAACGCCTCCGCCAGGGTCTCGTGATCGGTGAAGAACAGTGCGGTGGCCAGTCCGTCGGCGACCATCGCGTCCGGGGCGGTGACCCAGGTCGCCGCGACGGTCCTCGTCGGTTCGCCGGTCCGGCCGTCGATGACGTGGTGGAGTCCGTCGCCCCAGGCACGACGATTGGTCGCGGAGGCGCACAGGGCTCCGGCGTCGATCGTCGCGACCCCGATGGCCTTGCTGGGATCGTACGGATGCTCGAGCGCGATACGGAGCGGGTCCGCCGGGCGGGACCCGTGCTCGTGACGCAGGTCGCCCGAGGCGTCGACCGTGAAGGACTCGTGACCGCGGCTGCGGAGGAGGTCCGCGACGAGGTCGACGAGCCGCCCCTTGCCGGCCGCACCGATGTCGATCACGAGCGGGAGGCTCGTCTCGAGCACCTCGCCGTCCCACCGGGCCACGTCGTCCCAGTGCGGGGCGGCGACCGCCGGGCCCTGGGGGACGAGCGAGTAGGAGGCGTCGTAGCCGAGCCGTTCGAGCGAGGTGCCGATGAACGGCGTCACGGCCCCGGCGGTGGCATCGTGCAGACGCCGGTACGTGTCGAGCAGTGCGACCGCATCCTCGCGCGCGTCGTCGGGGAAGGCGGTCGAGACCGGGCCGGCGGCGAACCGCGCGATGAACGCGTCGTCCCGGAACCTCGACCACGTCCGGTCGAACCGGTCGATGCACGCGGCGACGGCCTCAGCGGTCTCAGGCGCGAGCGGGAGAGCCGTGTCGAGCTCCCATCCGGTGCCGATCGCCTCGAAGCGCAGTGTCGTCTCGCTCATCGTCGGTCCGGCCCCGCGGCTCAGCCCTTCGCTTCGGTCTTGATCGTGTCGATGGCCGCGTTGAAGCCGCCGCTCGTGAGCGAGGAACCGGCGACCTTGGAGACCTTGAGGCTGTCGATGTCCTTGCCGACCACCTCGGCTGCGATCCCGGAGATGAACTCCGCCTGGTAGCGCTTGCTGTTCGCGCTCTCGGCGTGCGAGACGACGTCGACCGCCGTGACCTTGTCCTCGGCGAGCGTGACGGTCACCGTGATCGACTCGGTGCCGTTCGGCGACTGGTAGCTGCCGTCCGCGGTGTACGAGCCGTCCTGGTAGTCGGTGGCGCCGGAGCCCGCTGCAGCGTCGGTGGAGGTGGTCGCTTCCGGCGCCGCCGTGCTCTTCGTCTCGGGAGACGTGGTCGTGGTCGAGCTGCCGGCGTCGGCCGCCGAGCAACCGGCCAGGCTGCCGACGAGGGTGAGGCCGGTCAGGGCTGCGAAGGTCGTCTTCTTCGCCGCCACGGACAGGCGTGGCGTGCGGACGGGAGGCTGGGTGGTGGTGGGGTTGCGCATCGTTCAATCTCCTCGGGCGATGTGTGGGCCGCGGTGCGGCGGCCGCCGTGGCGAGGTCTCCGCCGCGGTGGCACCAGTGTCCTGAGCTTCCCTATGGGCGAGCTATGAGCGTTCTGGGAGTTGTCCTTCGTCCACCGATGAACGATCGTTCAGCGGAGGAGAACACCGACGACGCCGCGCACCGCTTCGGCCACGTCGAGCGCGGCCAGCGGGCCCTCGGCCGCCGCGGCGTCCCCGGCAGCCGCGTGCAGCAGCACCCCGCTGGCGGCGACGCTCGCCAGGCAGCCGGGGTCGGCGAGCACGCGCTCGGCGTTCGTGGCGACGAGCGCACCGATGATCCCGGCGAGGGCGTCGCCGGTGCCGGCGGTCGCGAGCCACGGCGATCCGCCGGAGACCGTGATGGCGTCGCCGTCCGGCGCGACCACGTGGGTCGTGCCGCCCTTCAGCACCACGACGATGCCGAGGCGGGCGGCGACGTCGGCCGCGTACGACACCGGGTCGGCACGGATGGCCTCGACCTCGGCCGGGCTCCCCAGGCCGCTCAACATGGTCGCCAGTTCACCGACGTGGGGCGTGGCCACGATGCGCCACGAGTCGTCGACACCGAACGCCCGCTGGTGGGCACCTGCGGCGACGCGACGGAGTGAACCGGCATCGGCGACGACCGGCTCGCCCCCGTGCAGGGCGGCGTCGAGCAGGGAGCTCTCCTCTCGGGTCAGCTTGCCGGGGTCCATGCCGGAGCCGATGAGCCACGCCTGCACGCGCCCCTCCGCCGTCACGATCTCGGGGCGGCGCTGCAGCACGAGGTTCGCCGGTCGGTCCGCACCGAGGTACCGGACCATGCCGACGCCGGTGCGGATCGCCGCCTCGACGCCGATCACGGCGGCACCCGGGTAGCGTTCCGACCCGGTCACGACGCCGAGGACGCCCCGGGAGTACTTGTCCGATTCGGCGTCGGGCACGGCGATCCAGTCGCGTGCGTCGGCAGGGGTCCAGAGTCGCGGTTCGGCCATGCCATCACCCTAGGCCAGTCGTCGCGGCGGACTGACGCTGAGCCGTCGATCGTTGGTCATCCTGCAGGCGGGAATCCGAACGCATTCCGGAACGTTGGGCCGGGTGGCGACTCCCGTCGCCCCGAGACCCGAGGAGTTCCGTGCCCCAGCTGTTCGATCCGATCACCATCCGCGACCTCACCATCCCCAACCGCCTGTGGATCGCCCCGATGTGCCAGTACAGCGTCGCCGCCCAGGACGGCGTCCCGACCGACTGGCACCTCGTGCACCTCGGCCAGTTCGCGGCGGGCGGCTTCGGCCTCGTCATCTCGGAGGCGGCGGCGATCAGCCCCGAGGGCCGGATCTCGCCCCAGGACGCAGGCATCTGGAACGACGGACAGCGCGACGCCTGGCGACGGATCACCGCGTTCATCACCGAGCAGGGTTCCGTCCCCGGCATCCAGCTCGCGCACGCCGGCCGGAAGGCCTCAACGTTCGCCCCCTGGGGCACCGACGGTCAGGGCAGCGTCCCGATCGAGGACGGCGGCTGGTCGACCGTCGCCCCGTCGCCCGAGGCCTTCCCGGGCTACGCGGTGCCGGAAGCCCTCGACGATGAGGGCATCGACCGCGTCGTCGACGACTTCCGGGCGGCGGCCGTCCGGTCGGTCGACGCCGGCTTCCAGGTGATCGAACTCCACGCCGCGCACGGCTACCTGCTGCACCAGTTCCTCTCCCCGCTCGTCAACCACCGCGAGGACGGCTACGGCGGCTCGCTCGAGAACCGGGCCAAGCTCCTCCTGCGGATCGTCGATGCGGTGCGTGAGGTCCTCCCGTCCGGTCTGCCGTTGTTCGTCCGGTTCTCGGCCACGGACTGGGTGGACGACGGATGGGACGAACACCAGACCGCGACCGTCGCCGCCTGGTGCGCCGAGCGCGGGGCCGACTTCTTCGACATCTCCACCGGCGGAGCCGTCGGCGGCGTCCGCATCCCGCTGTCCCCCGGCTACCAGGTCCCGTTCGCGGCGCACATCGGGTCGACGGGTGTCGACACGAGCGCCGTCGGACTCATCACCGACGCCCAGCAGGCCGCGGCCATCGTCGCCGACGGGCAGGCGGAGGCGGTCATGGTCGCCCGCGAGGCGCTCCGTGATCCGCACTTCGCGTTGCGCGCCGCCACCGAGCTCGGTGTGGAGGTGGCCTGGCCGGGCCAGTACGAGCGGGCCAAGCCGCGCGCCTGAGCGCGACCCCGACACGACGACGGCCCGCACGCGATCGCGTGCGGGCCGTCGTCGTGTTCGTGCTCCGGCGTCCGATCAGCGACGCCGGGTGGCGTCCTGGACCTCGCCGACGAGCTCCTCGATGATGTCCTCGAGGAAGAGGACCCCGGTGGTGGCGCCCGCTTCGTCGAACACCCGGGCGACATGTGCTCCCGAGCGGCGCATCGTGGTCAGTGCGTCTTCGACGTCCGAATCCTCGAACACCGACACGAGCTGCCTGATGTGCTTCGCGGGCACCGGCCGCTCCTCGTCACCACTGCCGTCGAGGTCGTCGTACCGCAGGACGTCCTTCAGGTGCAGGTAGCCGATCGGCACCGACTCGTCGTCGACGATCACGTAGCGGGAGTAGCCGTACTTGGCGACGGCGCGCTCCACGTCCGAGGGGGTGGCCTCCTCCGTCAGCGTGATGAGGCTCCCGAGCGGCAGGGCCACGTCGTGGACCTTCTTCTCAGTGAACTCGAACGCCGCCACGAGCGCACCCGTCGAGTCGGTGAGCACACCCTCGCGGGTGGACTGGTCGACGATGGTCGCCACCTCGTCGAGCGTGAAGGCACTGGCAGCCTCGTTCTTCGGCTCCACCCGGAACAGACGGAGGACGGCGTTCGCGGTCGCGTTGAGGGACACGATGATCGGACGGAAGACGCGCGCCACGAAGACGAGCGGCGGAGCGAGCAGCAGGACCGCACGATCCGGGATCGAGAAGGAGAGGTTCTTCGGGACCATCTCGCCGAAGACCACGTGGAGGTAGGAGACGAGCAGCAGCGCGATGATGAACGCCACCGTGCCGATGGTCTCCTCGGGCCAGCCGGTGAGCGCCAACGGCACCTCCAGCAGGTGGTGGATCGCCGGCTCGGAGACGTTCAGGATGAGCAGCGAGCAGACGGTGATGCCCAACTGACTCGTCGCCAACATGAGCGTGGCGTGTTCCATGGCCCACAGCGCGGTCTTGGCGCTCCGGCTCCCCTGCTCGGCGAGGGGTTCGATCTGCGACCGACGCGCGGAGATGACCGCGAACTCGGCGCCGACGAAGAAGGCGTTCGCGAGCAGCAGCACCACGAGCCAGGCGATTCCTGCCCAGTCGCTCATACGTCACCACCGTCCTCCGACACGACGGGTCTCGGGGTGAATCGGATCCGATCGATCCGTCGGCCGTCGAGTCGCTCCACGCGGAGCGTGCCGTCCTCGAGCTCGAGCTCGTCGCCTGAGACCGCGAGTCGTCCGAGTTCGCTCATGACGTAGCCCGCGACCGTCTCGTACGGACCGTCTTCGGGGACACGCACGCCGGCGCGCTCGAGGAGCTCGTCGGGACGGAGGCTGCCCGGGAAGGTCGTGGAGTCGCGTCCGCGGACCACCCCGGCACGCGAACGGTCGTGCTCGTCGGCGACCTCGCCCACGAGTTCCTCGACGAGGTCCTCGAGGGTGGTCACGCCGGCGGTGCCGCCGTACTCGTCGACCACGACGGCCATCTGGTAGCCGCGTCCGCGCAGCTGCGAGAGCAGTACGTCCAGCTTCATCGTCTCGGGGACGCGCAGGGCCGGCGACTGCAGGGCCGAGACGGGCACCTCGCCGCGTCGGTCGCGCGGGACCGCGATGGCCTGCTTCACATGCACGACACCGGTGATGTCGTCGACGTCGGCATCGGTGACCGGGAAGCGCGAGTGGCCGGTCGACCTCGCGAGGGCGAGCACCGCCTGGGCGGGTTCGCCGCGCTGGATCGACGCGATGCGCGGCCTGGGCGTCATGACGTCCGACGCATCGTGGCTCGAGAAGCGGAGGGTGCGGTTGAGCAGGGTCGCGGTGTCGGCCTCGAGTGTGCCCTCGAGCGCCGATCGACGCACGAGGGACGACAGCTCCTCGGCCGTCCGGGCTCCCGACAGCTCCTCCTTGGGCTCGATGCCCATCGACCGCAGCAAGCCGTTGGCGCTGCCGTTGAGGACGACGATGGCGGGCTTGAACACCCAGGTGAAGGCCGTCTGGAACGGGACGACGAACTTGGCCGTCTGTCGGGGCAGCGCGAGCGCGAAGTTCTTCGGGACGAGCTCGCCGATGATCATGCTGAGCAGCGTGGCGAGGGTGATCGCGACGATCGTCGCTACGATGGCGACGACGCCCTCGGGGATCCCGATGGAGCCGAGTGGACCGGCGAGCATCGACGACAGCGCCGGCTCCATGGTGTACCCGGTGAGGAGCGTGGTCAGGGTGATCCCGAGCTGCGCGCTCGACAGGTGCGTCGAGGTGATCTTGAGCGCTGCGATCGTCATCGTCAGGCGGGTCTCGCCACGGTCGCGGCGGGCCTCGAGGTCGGCGCGGTCGAGGTTCACGAGCGCGAACTCGGAGGCGACGAAGAAGCCCGTCCCGATGGTCAGTACGAGGCCGACGCCGAGCATGATCCACTCAGACATGACGATCCCGTCCGTGCTGAGCGGTCGATGCCGGAGTGGGGGTTCCGTCGCCCGGGTGGGCGGTCGTCGCCCGTGATCGGGTCAGCACGGGGCTGGGATGGTGGCCGGGGGATCTGTCTGAAGGAGGGTCGTCCATTGTGCGGACGAGTCTATCGGACATCCGCGGCTGTGGACCCCGGATTTCCGGGGTTCTTCTCAGCCTCCGCGAGACGCCGGCGCTCCTCGGCCGCGCGACGCTTCCGACGCCGCAGGAGGAGGAACCGCACGCCGATGCACGCCGCGGCGAGCGCCGGGACCCCACCCGAAACGATCATGCCCACGTGTGCCCCGGCGACCTCGACGAGCCACCCCATGAGCGGACCGCCGATCGACTGTCCGCCGAGCAGCACCAGGATGTACAGCGACATCACCCGGCCACGGATCGCCATGTTGGACGACAGCTGGACGAGTGAGTTCGCCGCCGTGATGAAGAGGAGGTTCGCGACCCCGCCCGCGACGAGCAGGAGGGCGAAGGGGAGGAGCACGGGCATCGCCCCGGCGGCCGCCTGCAGGACGCCGACCGCCGCCGCCGCGACGATCACGATGCGCAGGTCCACACCCCCGCGCCGCGTCGACGCGAGTGCACCGGTCAGCGCGCCGACGGCGACGAGGGCGTTGAGGAACCCGTAGCCGCTCGCGCCGATGTCGAAGACGTCCGAGGCGTAGGCGGCGAGCAGGACCGGCAGGTTGAACGCGAACACCGACATGAACGCGACCATGATGACCGTCCACCGGATGGCCGGCTTCCGCATGGCGTACCCGAGTCCCTCCTTGAGCTGGCCCTTCGCCTTCGCGACGACCGGCGTCGGGACGAGTTCCGAGACACGCATGAGCGCCAGGGTGAGCACGACGCCGGAGCAGGCGAGGGCGTTGATCGCGAAGGACCACCCGGAACCGACGGCGGTGATGAGGACACCACCGACGGCCGGACCGACGAGCTGGCCGAGCTGGAAGACGGCGGAGTTGAGGCTGATGGCGTTCCGCAGTCTCGCCGGGCCCACGAGCTCGTTCACGAACACCTGCCTCGCCGGGTTGTCGACGACGGTGACGAGACCGAGCATGAAGGCGATGACGTAGATGTGCCACACCTCGACCGCGCCGCTGAGCGTCAGGATCGACAGCGCGACCGCGAGGACGGCGGCGAGCGACTGCGTGATCATGAGCAGCACGCGCTTGGAGTAGCGGTCCGCGATCACGCCGCCGAGCAGCCCGAACAGCAGCATGGGCGCGAACTGCATGGCGACTGTGATCCCGACGGCGGCGACGCTGCCGGAGAGCTCGAGGACGAGCCAGTCCTGCGCGATGCGCTGCATCCCGATCGCGGTCGTCGCGACGATGTGCCCGATCGTGAAGAGTCGGAAGTTCGGGACGCGGAGCGAGGAGAAGGTGTCCCGCCAGGCGGGACGCTCCCCCACGATCGGCATGGGGGCGGTGGGCGGTGGTGGAGCGACGGCGGTGTCGGATGGAGGGGTCACGGAGAGGGCCAGCGTTTCGTATGTCGAGTGCGTGTCGTATGGGTGGAGCCGCGGAGGCCGTCGGCTCCCTTCCACGCTATTGCCGACGCGACCATTTCCGAGCAGGATGATCCCTATCAGTCCTATTCGATTCCCGAATGATCGGCTCACGCATGTTCGACCCCGCCCTGCTGCGCACCTTCCTGGCCGTCGCCGAGACGAAGAACTTCACGCGCGCCGCCGCGCAGCTCGGGTTGAGCCAGCCGACGGTCAGTCAGCAGATCCGACGGCTCGAGGAGGCTGCCGGCCGGTGGCTCGTCGTCCGGGACACGAGAGCGGTCCGCCTGACCGACAACGGTGACGCGATGGCCGGGTTCGCGCGCACCATCCTCGCTGCACACGCCTCGGCGGAGAGCTACTTCACCGGCTCGGCGATGAGCGGTCGCCTCCGCTTCGGGGCCGCCGACGACCTCGCGATGACCCAGCTCCCCCGGATCCTGCGCCACTTCCGTCAGGGTCACCCGCAGCTGAACCTCGAACTCACCGTGAACCAGAGCGGGCCGCTCTACCGTCGGCTGAAGGCGGGCGCCCTCGACCTCATCTTCATCAAGATGCACCCCGGCCAGAACGAGGGCAAGCTCGTGCGGACCGACTCGATGGTCTGGGTCGGTCTCGAGAAGACCACGATCGAGCCGGGCCAGCCCGTCCCCCTCATCGCCTATCAGGACCCGAGTCTCTCCCGGCAGCTGGCGATCGACGCCCTGGAGGACGCCGGGCGCACCTGGCGGATCACCTGCAGCACCCGTGAGGTGAACGGCGTGCTCGCGGCGGTGCGGGCCGGGCTCGGTGTCGCGGTCTTCCCGCGCAGCCTGATCCCGAGCGACCTCGTCATGCTCAGCAACCGGCTGGAACTCCCGACCCTGGGCGGCGTCGACTTCACCCTGCTCGCGAACCCGTTGGCGGCGGCCGGCCCGGTGGAGGCGCTCTCCTCGGCCATCATGGACCGGTCGCTCGCCTGAACGAGCACGCGGCGGTCAGGCGTCGACGGACTCCGACGCCTCGGCGAAGGGTGCGGGGATGAGGTAGGTCTCGCGGACCTCGGCCGATTCGTGCGGGCCGCTGCCGTCGGGCGGCGTGAAGGGTTCGTCGAACTCGACGATCCACGTCGTCAGCTGTTCGGTCCACACCGAGATGAACGCCGCAGCACGCTGGCGGCCGGGTGCGACGATGACCCCGGAGGCACGCTCCCCCGTCGAGGGATCGGATCCCGGGTCCACGAGCACGAGGACCTGCATGCCGACACCGAACCCGTGCGTCCCACCGTTCACCACCATGGGCCCATCATCCCACCGCGGTCGTGCGTGTTGCACCAGCGCCCCGGCTCACCAGGAGACGGGCAGCGCCTTGCCCTCCTCGTACCCGGCGGCCGACTGGACGCCGACGATGGCGCGCTCGTGGAAGCCGGGGACCGAGTCGGCACCCGCGTAGGTGAACGACGAGCGCACCCCGGCGGTGATCATGTCGAGGAGGTCCTCGACCGAGGGCCGGAGCGGGTCGATCGTGATGCGGGAGGACGAGATGCCCTCGGCGAAGAGCGTCTTCCGCGCGAGTTCGAACGGGTCGAGTCGCCCGAAGCGCTCGTGCACGGCCTTGGTCGACGCCATGCCCCAGCTCTCCTTGTAGAGCGACCCGTCGGCGGCGCGCTGCAGCTCACCGGGGGCTTCGATCGTGCCGGCGAACCAGGAACCGATCATGACCGAGGACGCGCCGGCCGCGAGGGCGAGGGCGACGTCGCGGGGGTAGCGGACACCACCGTCCGCCCAGACCTTCGCACCGAGGGCGCGGGCGGTCGCGGCCGTCTCGAGCACGGCCGAGAACTGCGGACGCCCGACCGCCGTCATCATCCGCGTGGTGCACATCGCACCGGGTCCGACACCGACCTTGAGGATGTCCGCACCGGCGTCGACGAGGTCCTGCACCGCGACGGCGGACACGACGTTGCCGGCGACGATCGGGAGGCCGAGACCGAGGGCACGGACGGCCGCGATCGCCCGGAGCATGCCCTCCTGGTGCCCGTGGGCGGTGTCGATCACGAGGACGTCCACCCCGGCGGCGGCGAGCGCCTGCGCCTTCACGGCGACGTCGCCGTTGATGCCGATCGCCGCGGCGACCCGCAGTCGGCCCGACGCGTCGAGCGCCGGCGTGTAGATGGTCGAGCGGAGCGCACTCGTGCGGCTGAGGGTGCCGACGACGGCGCCGTGGTGCAGCACGGGCGCGAACTCGAGGTCGGCGGCGACCATGAGGTCGAACGCGGCCCGGCCACCGGTCACGTCGTCGGCGTCGATCGAGGCGAGCGACCCGCGAGCGAGGTCGCCGAGCCGTGCGTCGGGCAGCGCCGTGGCGAGACGTGCGGCCGGGATGCAGCCGGCGAAGGCGTCGCGCTCGTCGTGGAGCACGATGCCGTGACCGGCGACCGCGGGGATGAGGCGCAGGGCGTCGGCCGCGGTCTGATCGGCGCGCATGATCAGCGGGGTGTCGAAGGCGACCGGCTGCTCCTTGACCCAGCGGATCGCAGCGTCGAGCTCCTGGAGCGGCATGTCCTGCGGCAGGACGCCGAGTCCGCCGCGCCGCGCCAGTGCCGCCGCGAGGCGTGGGCCGGTGACGGAGTTCATGTTGGCGGAGACGATCGGGATCGTGGCGCCGGTGCCGTCGTCCGGAGCCAGGTCGACGTCGAGTCGACTCGTGATCCCGGAGCGGCTGGGGACGAGGAACACGTCCGAGTACGTCAGGTCGTGGCTGGGAATCTCACCGATGAACCGCATGAGAACACCGTATCCCGACCGGCGTCCGAGCCGCACCGACGACGGAATGGGTTTAGGCTTGATGACTGGATCGTGCGGGCATGTTCCCTGCCTGCAAACAGTGAGAATTCAACGGAGAGAGTGGGCGATCGACGGTGTCGAGCCAGATGACCGGAGTGGGCGCCGATGACGGCGCAACGAACGAATTCGGAGCCAATGAATGGCTCGTCGACGAGATGTACGAGCAGTACCTCGTCGACAAGGATTCCGTGGACCGCTCCTGGTGGCCGATCCTCGAGCACTACCGGCCGGTGAACGGCGCAGCCCAGGGAACGACGGGCGGCCAGTCGGACGACGGTGCGGCAGCTGCCGGCGCCACGGCGTCGGCCCCAGCGCCTGCGGCGGCGGACGAGGCGGCCCGGGTCAACCCGCCGACGGCCCCAATCCAGGTCATCGGCGCGCAGCCGGTCGCCCGCACCACCTCGGTCCAGGCGAAGCCGGCCCCGATCCCGGCCGACGCCCCGATGACGAGCCCGAACCAGGTCCAGCAGCCGAAGAGCGACCAGACCGAGCCCGCTCCGGAGGACGTCGACAAGGTCACCGTGCTGAAGGGCATGGCCAAGTCGCTCGCCACCAACATGGACGCGAGCCTGACGGTCCCGACCGCGACGAGCGTGCGCACCATCCCGGCGAAGCTGATGATCGACAACCGCATCGTCATCAACAACCACCTGAAGCGCGCCAGAGGCGGCAAGGTCAGCTTCACCCACCTCATCGGCTGGGCCCTCATCCAGGCGTTGAAGGACTTCCCGAGCCAGAACGTCTACTACGAGGAGACCGACGGCAAGCCCACGGTCGTCGCCCCCGCGCACATCAACCTCGGCATCGCCATCGACCTCCCGAAGCCCGACGGCTCCCGCGCCCTCATGGTGCCGGGCATCAAGCGCGCCGACACCCTCACCTTCAACGAGTACCTCTCGGCCTACGAGGACCTCGTGACCCGCGCCCGCAAGGGCAAGCTCACCGGAGCCGACTTCCAGGGCGTCACGATCTCGCTCACGAACCCCGGTGGCATCGGGACCGTGCACTCGGTCCCCCGTCTCATGAAGGGCCAGGGCTGCATCATCGGCGCCGGCGCCCTCGAGTACCCGGCCGAGTTCCAGGGCGCCTCCGAGCGCACGCTCAACGAGCTGGCGATCGGCAAGACGATCACGCTCACGAGCACCTACGACCACCGCGTCATCCAGGGTGCCGGCTCGGGCGAGTTCCTCAAGGTCGTCCACGAGCTGCTCATCGGCAGCCGCAGCTTCTACCAGGACATCTTCGCCGCGCTCCGCATCCCGTACGACCCGATCCACTGGTCGCCCGACATCAGCGTCGACCTCGCCGACGCCGTCGACAAGACCGCCCGCGTCCAGGAGCTCATCAACGCGTTCCGCGTCCGCGGCCACCTCATGGCCGACATCGACCCGCTGGAGTACGTGCAGCGCTCGCACCCCGACCTCGAGATCGAGACCCACGGCTTGACCTTCTGGGACCTCGACCGCGAGTTCGTCACGGGCGCCTTCGGCTCGGCCCGCACGGCCAAGCTGCGCGACATCCTCGGCGTCCTCCGCGACTCGTACTGCCGCACCACGGGCATCGAGTACATGCACATCCAGGACCCCGCGCAGCGCAAGTGGATCCAGAGCAAGGTCGAGCGCAAGTACGAGAAGCCGACGCACGACGAGCAGATGCGCATCCTCGGCAAGCTCAACGAGGCCGAGGCCTTCGAGACCTTCCTGCAGACGAAGTACGTCGGCCAGAAGCGCTTCAGCCTCGAAGGCGGCGAGTCCACCATCGCCCTCCTCGACACCATCCTCCAGGGTGCGTCGCAGGCCCAGCTCGACGAGGTCGCGATCGGTATGGCCCACCGCGGCCGCCTCAACGTCCTCACGAACATCGCCGGCAAGACGTACGGTCAGATCTTCCGCGAGTTCGAGGGCACGCAGGACCCGGCGAGCCACGGTTCCGGCGACGTGAAGTACCACCTCGGCACCGAGGGCACGTTCAAGGCCGAGGACGGCCGCGAGATCCCGGTCTACCTGGCAGCGAACCCCTCGCACCTCGAGGCCGTCAACGGCGTGCTCGAGGGCATCGTCCGCGCGAAGCAGGACCGCGGGCCGATCGGCGCGTTCGGCACCCTCCCGATCCTCATCCACGGCGACGCGGCGATGGCGGGGCAGGGCGTCGTCCTCGAGACGATGCAGCTGTCGCAGCTGCGCGGCTACCGCACGGGCGGCACGGTCCACGTGGTCATCAACAACCAGGTCGGCTTCACCACGCCTCCTGGCGAGGGCCGCTCCTCCATCTACAACACCGACGTCGCGAAGACCATCCAGGCGCCGATCTTCCACGTGAACGGCGACGACCCCGAGGCCGTCGTGCGGGTCGCGGAGCTGGCCTTCGAATACCGCCAGGAGTTCAAGCGCGACGTCGTCATCGACCTCGTGTGCTACCGCCGACGCGGCCACAACGAGGGCGACGACCCGTCGATGACGCAGCCGCTCATGTACAGCCTCATCGAGGCCAAGCGCTCCGTGCGCAAGCTGTACACCGAGGCGCTCGTCGGCCGCGGCGACATCACCGAGGAGGAGTACGAGGCCGCGCACCGCGACTTCCAGGACCGCCTCGAACGCGCCTTCATGGAGACGCACGCCGAGCAGACCTCGCCGACGCCGATCCCGACCGAGGTCCTCGACGAGGACGGCTACTCCGGCGAACTCGAGACGACCGGCGTCTCCGAGGGCGTCGTGCAGCTCATCGGCGACGCGTTCAACAACAAGCCCGCCGGGTTCACCGTGCACCCGAAGGTGCAGCAGCTCCTCGAGAAGCGTCTCGACATGAGCCGCAACGGCAACATCGACTGGGGCTTCGGAGAACTGCTCGCACTCGGATCGGTACTCATCGAGGGCACCCCGGTGCGGATGTCCGGACAGGACTCCCGCCGCGGCACCTTCGTGCAGCGTCACGCCGTCCTCCACGACCGGGTCAACGGCCAGGAGTGGCTGCCGCTCGCGAACCTCAGCGACAACCAGGCCCGCTTCTGGATCTACGACTCGCTCCTCAGCGAGTACGCGGTCATGGGCTTCGAGTACGGCTACTCGGTCGAACGTGCCGACGCGCTCGTGCTGTGGGAGGCGCAGTTCGGCGACTTCACCAACGGCGCGCAGACGATCATCGACGAGTTCATCTCCTCCGCCGAGCAGAAGTGGTCGCAGCGGTCGAGTGTCACGCTCCTCCTCCCCCACGGCTACGAAGGCCAGGGCCCCGACCACTCGTCCGCGCGGATCGAGCGGTTCCTGCAGCTCTGCGCCGAGGACAACATGACCGTCGCCCGGCCGTCGACCCCCGCGTCGTACTTCCACCTCCTGCGTCGCCAGGCGTACGCCCGCCCGCGTCGGCCGCTCGTCGTCTTCACCCCGAAGGCGATGCTGCGTCTGCGTGGCGCGACCAGCCCGGTGGCGGACTTCACCTCCGGCCGCTTCCAGCCGGTGATCGACGACGCACGGATCACCGACAAGGCCGCGGTCAAGCGGGTGCTCCTGCACTCCGGGAAGATCCACTACGACCTCCTCAGCGAGCTGCAGAAGCAGCCGAACGACGAGATCGCCCTCGTCCGCGTCGAGCAGTTCTACCCGGTCCCGGTGGCCGAGCTGAACACCGTGGTCGCGCAGTACCCGAACGCCGAACTGGTGTGGGTACAGGACGAGCCGGAGAACCAGGGCGCGTGGCCGTTCATCTGCCTGGAGGCCGCCAAGCACCTCGAGGGTCGGACGATCCGCAACGTGTCGCGCACCGCGTCCGCCTCCCCCGCCACGGGTTCGGCGAAGCGTCACGCCGCCGAGCAGGCGGAGCTCCTCCGCACCGCGCTGGCGCTCTGACCTCAGCCGCACGACCGACGACCGCCTGTTCCGACAGGCGGTCGTCGTCGTCTGCGTCGTCGTCCGGACGCGGGTGGTCAGCACGGCGACAGCGATCCGTGAGTGGGCGGTGAGCCACCGCCAATAGGCTGACGCCATGGACTTCGCATTCCTCGCCGTCGTCGCGGTGGTGACCATCGTCGCGGTGGCCCGCTTCGCGAACAAGCTGCGCGTGGCAGCCCCGCTCATCCTCGTCCTGGTCGGGCTCGCTCTCAGCTATCTGCCGTTCGTGCCGGACGTCGAGGTCAAGCCGGAGTGGATCCTCGCCGGCGTGCTGCCACCGCTCCTCTATTCGGCCGCCGTCAACGTGCCCCTGGTCGACTTCCGCCGCAACCTCAAGGCGATCTCCGGGCTCTCGGTCGTCCTCGTCGTGGTGTCGTCGGTCCTCATCGGCTGGATCCTGTCGACGATCCTCCCCGACCTGAGCCTGGCCGCCGGCATCGCCCTCGGTGCCGTCGTCAGCCCGACCGACGCGGTCGCCGCGACCTCCATCGGTAAGCGATTGGGCATGCCGTCGCGCCTCGTCAGCGTCCTCGAGGGCGAGAGCCTCGTGAACGACGCTTCTGCCCTCGTCCTCCTGCGCTCCGCCATCGCCGCGACTGCTGGGACGGTCTCGTTGTGGGGTGTCCTGGGCGACTTCGCCTATGCCGTGGCGCTCGCGATCGCGATCGGGATCGTCGTCGGGTTCATC
>Ga0308165_1002078_pt1 | contig 25348 bp, 17 predicted proteins | sample PhyWR2_FD_201032 | JGI IMG/M metagenome (GOLD analysis project Ga0308165, IMG submission 201032) | Phyllosphere microbial communities from UC Gill Tract Community Farm, Albany, California, United States - DLSLW.R2 | ecosystem: Host-associated > Plants > Phyllosphere > Unclassified | place: USA... | reverse complement strand
CCAGCGAATAATACAGCAAATGCCCGCCATCTAAAACCGGGATGGGCAGCAGGTTCATCACTCCCAGACTGATGCTGATGAACGCAATGAAGCTCAGGTAGCTGACCAGGCCGACTTTGGCGGTCTGGCCTGCGTAATCCGCTATGGTAATCGGGCCGGTGATATTTTTCCATGAAACTTGCCCGACGATCATTTTTCCGATCATCTTGAGCGTCATGGCGCTGGTGTCCCAGGTCTTTTCCGCCCCCTTGGTAATGGCCGTCCAGGGTGGATCGCTGACTACCGTCATTTCGGGAGCCAGCGGTACTTCGACCTTGATGCGGCCGATGGTCTGGCCATTGTCGGTGAGCGTATCGGGCGTCACCGTGATGTGGAATTCGCTCTGGCCGCGCAGGCCATGCAGCGCCAGCGGCTTGCCCGGGGAAGCGCGCACCAGCTCGACCAGCGCCAGGCCATCTTTGACCGGCGCACCGTTCACGGCGAGGATCAGGTCACCCTTTTGCAGACCGGCCTGCATGGCCGGACCGTCCATGATCTTGCCCAGGATCGCCTTCGGACGCGCCAGCGACAAGCCCAGCTTGGCCAGGAAGTCGCCTTCCAGATCTTCGGTGGATATGCCGTCGAGCGGCAGCCTGACGGTATTGATCAGCTTGCCGCCGTTTGGAGCATCGCTTTCGACATCGAGACGCGCCGGCGTCTTTTCCAGCACGTGCTGCATCAATTGCCAGCGGACTTCGGTCCACGCGTGTACCGGCTCGCCATTGACTGCAGTAATAGTTTCGCCGCCACGCAAGCCGGCCTGGTAAGCAGCACTCTGCTCCGCCATGGCGCGCAATTTGGGAACAGGTTCCGGAATGCCGTGCATGAACAGCCCGGCGAACAACAGGATGGCGAGGATGAAATTGGCCAGCGGACCCGCGGCGACGATAGCGATGCGGCGCCAGACGGATTGGCGCGTGAATTCGCGCTTGAGATCTTCCGGCGCCATCTCGCTGACATCCTGCTCGCGCGCATCGAGCATCTTGACGTAGCCGCCCAGCGGCAGGATGGACAATGCCCATTCGGTCTGGTCCGGGCCAAAACGCCGCGACCACACGATACGTCCCATGCCCACCGAAAAACGCAGGACCTTGACCCCGCAAAGCCGCGCCACCCAATAGTGGCCGAGCTCATGGACAACTACCAGTGTGCCGAGTGCAACAACAAAAGCCAGCAAGGTGTGCAACAGGTTCATGACGTAGAAATCATAGAGTCAGGCAGGATTGCGCCACGGAACGCGCGATCCTGTCCTGCTCGATCAGCGCATCGATATCGGTGACCGGACCGTGGGGCAGCTTATCCATGACACGAGCGATCACTTGATCGATCATGCGGAATCCGATTTCCTGATTCAGGAATGCCTCCACGGCAACTTCGTTGGCGGCGTTGAGAATCGCCGCCGAGCTGCCACCGGCGTGCAGTGCATCATACGCCAGTTTGAGACACGGAAAACGCGCCAGGTCGGGACGTTCGAAAAATAGTTGGCCGATCTGCGCCAGATCCAGCTGGGCCACCCCGGAGGCGATGCGCTCCGGGTAAGCCATGGCATTGGCGATGGGCGTGCGCATGTCGGGATTGCCCAGTTGCGCCAGCACCGAGCCGTCGATGTAGGACACCATCGAATGGATCACGCTCTGCGGATGGATCATGACTTCGATCCGGTCTGCGGGCGCACCGAACAGCCAGTGGGCCTCGATGACCTCCAGCCCCTTGTTCATCATGGTCGCGGAGTCGACCGAAATCTTGCGGCCCATGACCCACTTCGGATGCGCCACCGCCTCGTCCGGCGTGACGCTGTCGAGCGTTTCGACCGCCCGCTTGAGGAAAGGTCCGCCGGATGCCGTCAACAGGATCTTGGCGATACCACCATCATCCAGCGAACGCCTGAAATCGTGCGGCAGGCACTGGAAAATTGCGTTGTGCTCGCTGTCGATCGGCAGCAGCGTGGCCTTGTGTTCGGCCACGGTGTCGATCAGTAGCTGGCCCGACATGACCAGCGCTTCCTTGTTGGCGAGGAGAATTTTTTTGCCGGCGCGTGCTGCAGCCAGCGTCGAAGCCAGGCCGGCAGCACCGACGATCGCCGCCATGACCATGTCGCACCCGGCTGCGCCGGCGACATCGCACAGCGCCTGCGGGCCGTAAGCGACCTCGGTACGCAGCCCTTGCGCACGCAGTTTTTGCTGCAGCCGGGCGGCGGCTTCGGCAGTGCCGACTACGGCAACCTGCGGATCGAAGCGCAAGCATTGCGCCGCCAGTTCGTCAACGCGCGAATGCGCAGTCAATGCATACACCCGATAACGCTCAGGGTGACGCCCCACCACGTCCAGGGTCGAAACGCCGATGGAACCAGTGGAGCCGAGAACGGAAATTGCCTGCATGAAACTCCTACAACCAGAGATCGATCAACGCCGCCAGCGGCAGGACGGGGATCAGCGCATCGATCCGGTCCAGCACGCCGCCATGTCCCGGCAGCAGATTGCTGCTGTCCTTGAAGCCGGCGCGACGCTTGAGCTGCGATTCGAACAGGTCGCCGACGACGCTGGCAGCCACCAGCACACTCATGACGATGATGAAACCGAACCAGCCGAAACGCTCGTACAGCCGTCCGGAGAAGGTGTCGCCGTCCAGGTACATCACCGTCGCCGCAGCCGCAACCAGCACCGCCAGCCAGCCGCCGACCGCGCCTTCCCAGGACTTGCCAGGAGAAATCGACGGCGCCAGCTTGTGGCGGCCGAAGCCTTTCCCGGCGAAATACGCACCGATGTCGGCAATCCAGACAATCGCCATGACCGACAGCAAATACAGCGGAGAATGTTGAAACAGGGAAACGATGGCAATGAAGCAACCCAGCAAGGCCAGCGTATAGGTAATGCTGAGCAGGCGATCGGCGGGCGTCTTCAGTGGCGGCAAGCCCAATTTCAGCGCGGGAACAAAACGGATCACCCACAGTGCCACGCACACCGCGAACAGGCTGCGTACGCTTGGCAAGCCGCTGACGAACACCACCACGGCGTAGCCGACCGTCCAGAAACCGGCCCACAGCTCGGCGCGCGAATAGCGGAACAGCCGCAAGCTTTCCCAGGCGCCGGCAGCGAAGAACGCCACCGTGACGGTAGCAAAAGCAAAAAAATTATTCAGGAAGAGTACAGGCAATAAGATTGCCAGGAGAACCAACGCCGTGATGACACGCGTTTTTAGCATCAGGAAGCCTTTTTCTGCTCGACCAATTGCTCGCTGGTCCGACCGAAGCGCCGCTCGCGCTGGCGATACGACTCGATCGCCTTGTCCAGCTCGGCCCCATCGAAATCGGGCCAGTACGTTTCGGTGAAATACAGCTCGCTATAGGCCAGTTGCCACAGTAGGAAATTGGAAATGCGCTCTTCGCCACCGGTGCGGACGAACAGATCCGGTTCAGGTGCGTAAGCCATCGCCAGATGGGGAGTCAACTGCTCTTCGGAAAAATCGGTCGCGCCGGGCTGCTCGCGAAGCATCTTGCCGACCGCCTGCATGATGTCCCAGCGGCCGCCGTAGTTGGCGCAGATGGTCAGCGTCAGACGCGTGTTGCCGGCGGTCTGCGCCTCGGCCTTGGCCACCATGTCCTGCAGCTTGGCGTCAAAACGGCTGAGGTCGCCGACTACGCGCAGACGAATGCCGTTGGCGTGCATCTTGCTGACCTCGCGCTCCAGCGCCGTCATGAACAGGCGCATCAGCAGCGATACTTCATCGGCCGGACGGCGCCAGTTCTCGGAACTGAAAGCGAACAGCGTCAGGTATTCGATGCCGCGCTGGGAACATGCCTCGACGATGTCGCGCACGGCATCGACGCCCTTGACATGCCCCGCCACACGCGGCAGGAAGCGTTTGGTCGCCCAACGTCCATTGCCATCCATGATGATGGCGACGTGGCGCGGCACCGATGAAACCTGGGGCACCGCCTGGGTTGAGCTTTTATGAGTCATACAGTGTAAAAATCCAGATGCGCGATGATGTCGACATCAGCCCGAAACGCAGCCGATCCCTTCATCATCGCATAAACAACAGCGATAACGCGCTTACACCGTCAACACTTCTTTTTCTTTTTCGACCACCAGCTTGTCGACTTCGGCGACGAACTTGTCGGTCAGTTTCTGGATATCTTCCTGACCGCGGCGCTCGTCGTCTTCGGAGCAAACTTTATCCTTGACGAGCTTCTTCAGGCTTTCGTTCGCGTCGCGACGGATGTTGCGGATCGAGATCTTGGTGTCTTCGGCTTCGCCCTTGACCAGCTTGACCATTTCCTTGCGGCGTTCTTCGGTCAGCGCCGGTGTCGGCACACGGATCAAATCGCCCTGGGTCGCCGGATTGAGGCCCAGGTCGGCTTCACGGATGGCCTTCTCGATGACGGCCAGCATCTTCTTGTCAAACGGCTGGACGCCGATGGTACGGGCGTCGATCAGCGTCAGATTGGCGACTTGCGACAGTTGTGTCGGCGAGCCGTAGTACTCCACCTGGACGTGATCCAGGATGCCCGTGTGGGCGCGACCGGTACGCACCTTGGCCAGGTCGGCGCGCAGCGAGTCGATCGACTTGCTCATTTTTTGTTCGGTGTTTTTCTTGACGTCAGCGATGGTCATGCTGCTCTCCTATCTAAAACCAATTTGTAACAGTGTTCGGAAACGTGAATTTATACGTGGACCAGCGTGCCTTCATCCTCGCCCAGGACTACGCGCTTGAGCGCGCCGGGCTTGACGATGGAAAACACCTTGATCGGCAGTTTCTGGTCGCGGCACAACGCGAATGCGGTGGCGTCCATGACCTGCAGGTGCTTGGAAATCGCTTCGTCGAAGGTAATGATGCTGTAGCGTGTGGCGGCCGGATCCTTCTTGGGATCGGCGGTGTAGACGCCATCGACCTTGGTGGCCTTCAGGACGATCTGGGCGCCGATTTCCGAGCCGCGCAACGCCGCTGCGGTATCGGTGGTGAAGAACGGGTTGCCGGTGCCGGCGGCGAACACCACGACCTTGCCTTCTTCGAGGTATTGCAGCGCCTTGGGGCGGACGTAAGGCTCGACCACCTGTTCGATGGCGATTGCGGACATCACGCGCGCCGTGAGGCCGGCCTGGCGCATGGCGTCGGCCAGCGCGAGCGAGTTCATGACCGTGGCCAGCATGCCCATGTAATCGGCCGTGGCGCGGTCCATGCCCTGCGCTCCAGGTGCGACGCCGCGGAAGATGTTGCCGCCGCCGATCACGATCGCCAGTTCGACGCCCAATTGGGTTACTTCCGCCACGTCGGCGACCATGCGCTCGATGGTGGCGCGGTTGATGCCGTAGGCATCGTCGCCCATGAGGGCTTCGCCGGAAAGTTTAAGGAGTACGCGCTTGTAAGCTGGTGTCGTCATGTGCTGGGCTCCGTTTGCTATCCGATTGACTTGTAATTCCGTGCGCCTTGCCTCTTGCTGCTGCAAGGAAAGGACGCCATTGTATGCTGCCGTACTCTGCTGCCGGGATTTGGTTACATGTTGAAATGCCTGGCCATTGACCTGACAAATCTTATCCAAAGTCCCTGAAACCGGTCGAAAGTTCCGACAGGCTTAAAAAAACGGGCCTCTCGGCCCGCTTCCTTGTTGCTTACTGCGCTTGCTTGGCGGCAGCAACCTGGGCTGCCACCTCGGCTGCGAAGTCATCCTGTTTCTTCTCGATGCCTTCACCAACCACGAACATGCTGAACGACTTGACGGAGGTATTCGCCGCCTTGAGCATTTGTTCAACGGTTTGCTTGTCGTTCTTCACGAAGGACTGGTTGAACAGCGACACTTCCTTCAGGTACTTCTGCACCGAGCCGTCCACCATCTTGGCGACGATATCGGCCGGCTTGCCAGATTCGGCAGCCTTCAGGGACGCAACCGAACGCTCTTTTTCGATCAGATCTGCAGGCACCTGATCCGACGACAGCGCAACCGGCTTCATCGCGGCAATGTGCATGGCGACGTCCTTGCCGACTTGCTCGTCGGCGCCGTCGAATTCGACGACCACGCCGATGCGTGTGCCGTGCAGGTAAGACACCAGTTTGCCGGTTGTCTCGAAGCGCTGGAAGCGACGGATCGACATGTTTTCACCGATACGGCCGATCAGCTCGGTACGTGTTTCTTCAACTGTCTTGTCGCCCAGCGGCAGTGCAGCCAATGCGGCCAGATCGGCAGGATTCTTTTCTGCGATCACTTTGGCGACAGCGTTTGCCAGAGCGATGAATTCATCGTTCTTGGTGACGAAGTCGGTTTCGCAGTTGATTTCCACCAGAGCGCCGACGCCGCCGGCGATATACGTTGCGACAACGCCTTCCGAAGTGATGCGGGAAGAAGCCTTGGATGCCTTGCTGCCCAGTTTCACGCGCAGGATTTCTTCAGCGCGGACCATGTCGCCTTCAGCTTCGGTCAGTGCCTTCTTGCATTCCATCATCGGCGCGTCGGTCTTCGCGCGCAGTTCGCCTACCAGTGCTGCGGTAATTGCCGCCATATGTTTCTCCTAACTAAGTTGACATGTCGTCATCGGGACGTCACATCGGGAATTCGATCAATTTACTCAAAAAAAAGGGGCGAACTGCGCTAACTCTCGCTGTTACCCCTTTTCTTTTCGCCCGCAGATGAGTCTCCACGGGCGCTGCAGGCAAATTAAGCCTGTTCGTTCACTTCGACGAATTCGTCGCCGCCGTTTTTGACGGCTTCGACAACTTCGTTCACTGCATTGGCGCGGCCTTCCAGGATCGCGTCAGCAACACCGCGAGCGTACAGAGCGATTGCCTTGGCGGAATCGTCGTTACCTGGAATGATGTAAGTCACGCCTTCCGGGGAGTGGTTGGTATCGACCACGCCGATGACCGGGATGCCCAGCTTGGCGGCTTCGGTGATGGCGCCCTTGTGGTAGCCGACGTCGATCACGAAGATGGCGTCAGGAATGCCGCCCATATCCTTGATGCCGCCGATTGCCTTTTGCAGCTTCTCTTGTTCGCGGCTGAACAGCAGTGCTTCCTTCTTGCTCAGCTTTTCGTTGGAACCGTCGGCGATGGCGGCTTCCATGTCCTTCAGACGCTTGATCGACGTCTTGATGGTCTTGAAGTTGGTCAGCATGCCGCCCAACCAGCGTTGGTCGACGTAAGGGACGCCTGCGCGTTGTGCTTCAGCTGCGATGGTGTCGCGTGCTTGACGCTTGGTGCCGACAAACAGGATAGTGCCGCGGTTGGACGACAGTTGGCGCACATACTTCAGCGCTTCCTGATACATGCCCAGGGTCTTTTCCAGGTTGACGATATGAATCTTGTTGCGATGACCGAAGATAAACGGGGCCATCTTTGGGTTCCAGAAGCGTGTTTGGTGACCGAAGTGGACACCTGCTTCCAGCATTTCGCGCATAGTTACGGACATAAATTTCTCCAGGGTTAGGTCTGGAATCCATTCGGCCATCCGGGAGGACAGATCAACTGCTGCCCGGACACCCTTTGCGAACGGATTCGCGATTCAAAATTAACAACAACTTATTTATTTCACTACTTATTTCACCAAAGCAAGATTTGCATCAAACGGCGCAAACAGCCGAAATTGCTGCAAAAACTCGCTTTCCAACCTGAGTGACTCAAGTTAGCCGAGCATTCTACCTCATCCGGAGAATCCATTCAAGCGCCGAAAGCATTGTTTTCATTAGCTTTTGCCCGCCCCGCAAGGCCAATCCGCGCCGACAGAACCGCCTGCCCTCGTCTATAATCTCCACTTAACGATTTTTAGCGAATTGCGACAAACTTTATGGGCTCCATCTCCATCAAAACCGCCGAAGACATCGAAGGCATGCGCGTGGCTGGCAAACTGGCCGCCGAAGTGCTTGATTACATTGCGCCCTTCGTCAAGGCCGGCACCACCACCGGCGAACTTGACCGCCTGTGCCACGAGTACATGACCAATGTGCAGGACACCATTCCGGCGCCGCTGAACTACTGTCCGCCAGGCTATACGCCGTACCCGAAGGCGATCTGCACGTCGCTCAACGACATCATTTGCCACGGCATTCCCGGTGACAAGGTCATGAAGAACGGCGACGTCCTGAACATCGACATCACCGTGATCAAGAACGGTTACCACGGCGACACCAGCCGCATGTTCTTCATCGGCGAACCATCGATCCTGGCGCGCCGCCTGACCGAAATCACCTACGAGTGCATGTGGCTCGGCATTTCCAAGATCAAGGCCGGAGCACATCTGGGCGACATCGGCCACGTGATCCAGCAGCATGCGGAAAAAGCCGGCTACAGCGTGGTGCGCGAGTTCTGCGGCCACGGCATCGGCAAGGTTTTCCACGAAGAACCGCAAGTGCTGCATTACGGCCGTCCCGGCACGCTGGAGAAACTCGAAGCCGGCATGATCTTCACGGTAGAACCGATGATCAATGCCGGCCGCCGCGAAATCCGCGAGATGGGCGACGGCTGGACCATCAAGACCAAGGATCGCAGCCTGTCGGCACAATGGGAACACACCGTGCTGGTGACTGAAACCGGTTTCGAAGTGCTGACGGTATCGCCCGGCATGCCCGCGCCGCCCGCCTTCATCCTGCAAGCGGCCCCTGCCCTCGCCTGATCCGCCTCCCTTGCCTGATCCATCGACCGGATTTCTATGCCCTCCCTTGCCGTCACCCTAAAAAAGCAACTCAAAGCAAAGCGCCAGGAAGCGATTGAAGCCTTCCAGGCCGACGGCAAGACCGACCACCTGTTGACCCAGCTGCGCCGCAATGTCGACGCTGCACTCACCGAAGCCTGGGAAAAGTGCGACTTGCCGCGCGACATCGCCCTGGTCGCGGTCGGCGGCTACGGACGTGGCGAACTGTTTCCGCATTCCGACGTCGACGTCCTGATCCTGCTCAACGAAACGCCCGGCAAGGCCATGCAGGAAAAGCTGGAATCGCTGGTGCAGCTATTCTGGGACATCGGCCTTGAGATCGGTCACAGCATCCGCACCATCGACGAATGCATGAGCGAATCGGCCGCCGACATCACGGTGCAGACCAGCCTGCTGGAAGCGCGCCTGGTGACCGGCAACAAGACACTGTTCCAGTTGCTGCAGGTGAAGTGCCAGGCGGCCATGGACCCGCGCGCCTTCTTTTTGGCGAAAACCCTGGAACTGCGCCAGCGCCACGTCAAATACGAAGACACGCCCTACAGCCTGGAACCGAATTGCAAGGAAAGCCCGGGCGGCCTGCGCGACCTGCAGGTGATCCTGTGGGTGGCCAAGGCGGCAGGCCTGGGCGACTCCTGGAGCAAGCTGGCCCAGCGCGGCCTGCTGACCGCAACCGAAGCGCGCCAGCTGACGCAGAAGGAACGCGCCTTCAAGGATATCCGGATACGCCTGCACATCTACACCAACCGCCGCGAAGACCGGTTGGTATTTGATATCCAGACGCCGATCGCCGAGAGTTTCGGCTTCAAGAGCACCGACACGCGCCGCGCCAGCGAATACCTGATGCAGCGCTATTACTGGGCCGCCAAGGCGGTCACGCAGCTCAACACGATCCTGCTGCAAAACATCGAAGCGCAACTGTTCCCGCAGGATGTCATCCCGCAAAAGATCAACGAGCGTTTCAACGAACTCAACGGCTTCCTCGACATCGCCCACGACAACGTCTTCGAAGACACGCCGTCGGCCATGCTGGAAGTCTTCCTGGTGTTGGCCCAGCATCAGGAACTCAAGGACATGTCGGCGCGCACCATGCGCGCGCTGTGGCATGCACGCTTCAAGATCGACAACGCCTTCCGCGCCGATCCGGCCAACCATGCGCTGTTCATGCAGATCCTGCAGGGCAAGCGCGGCATCATGCACGCGCTGCGCCGGATGAATCAGACCAGCGTGCTGGGCCGCTACCTGCCCAACTTCCGCCGTATCGTCGGCCAGATGCAGCACGACCTGTTCCACGTCTACACGGTCGACCAGCACATCCTGATGGTGGTGCGCAACGTGCGCCGCTTTACGATGAGCGAACATGCGCACGAATATCCGTTCTGCAGCCAGTTGATGGCCAACTTCGCACAGCCGTGGATCTTGTATGTGGCGGCGCTGTTCCATGACATCGCCAAAGGCCGCGGCGGCGACCACTCCAAACTGGGCATGGCCGATGCACGTCAATTCTGTGTGCAGCACGGCATTTCAGAAGCGAACACCGAACTCGTGGTGTTCCTGGTCGAGCACCACCTGACCATGTCGCAAGTGGCGCAAAAACAGGACTTGTCGGACCCTGACGTGATCCAGCAATTCGCCGACTCGGTCAAAGACGAGCGCCACCTGACGGCCTTGTATCTGCTGACCGTGGCCGATATCCGCGGCACCAGCCCGAAGGTCTGGAACGCCTGGAAAGGCAAGCTGCTGGAAGACCTGTACCGCATGACCTTGCGCGTGCTGGGCGGCGAAGCGCCCTCCGCCGACCGCGAGCTCAAGAACACGCAGCAGGAAGCGATCAAGACGCTGCGCCTGTACGGCCTGCCGGCAGATGCTCACGAAAATTTCTGGCGCCAGCTCGACGTCGCCTATTTCCTGCGCCTCGACGCGTCCGACATCGCCTGGCAAACGCGCTCGTTCTACGACAAGATGGACAGCAAGGTGCCGCTCGTCAAATGCCGCCTGGCGCCGATCGGCGAAGGCGTGCAGGTCGCGGTATACACGCCTGACCAGCCCGATCTGTTCGCGCGCATCTGCAGCTATTTCGACGAAAAGAATTTCAGCATTCTGGACGCCAAGATCCACACCACCAAGACCAACTACGCGCTCGACGCCTTCCTCATCAGCGCGCCGGTCTTCGCCAAGAATTACCGCGACATCATCAACCTGATCGAGCATGAACTGGCGCACCTGCTGCAATCCGACAGCCCGCTGCCGGCGCCGGCGAAGGGTCGCTTGTCGCGCCTGTCGCGCACCTTCCCGATCAATCCGTCGGTCGACCTGCGTCCCGATGAACGCGGCCAGTATTACCTGCTGTCGGTGTCCGCCAACGATCGCAACGGCCTGCTCTACACGATTTCCAACATCCTCGCCAAGTACAAGATCAACCTGCACACGGCCAAGGTGATGACGCTCGGCGAGCGGGTCGAAGACGTGTTCCTGGTCGACGGTGCGGCGCTCAACCATCCCCGCAACCAGATCATGCTGGAAACCGACTTGCTCAAGGCGCTGCGTATCTGACATTGTGACCTTGCGCGCTTTTTTTCTGCTTTTTTCTGCTTTTATTTAACCAGATTTTTACCCTGCTTATCCATCATGACTGAACCCGTACGCCTGTCCAAACGCATGTCCGAACTCGGCCTCTGTTCGCGCCGGGAGGCCGACGAATGGATAGAAAAAGGCTGGGTCCGCGTCGACGGACAGGTGGTCTCGGTGCTCGGCAGCAAAGTGCTGCCGCACCAGCGCGTGAGCGTCGAGCGCCAGGCTGCTGCGGAACAATCCAAGCGCGTCACCATCCTGATCAACAAGCCGATGGGCTTCGTCAGCGGCCAGGCCGAAGACGGATACAAACCTGCGGTAGCCCTGGTGGAATCCGCCACGCGCTGGAAGGAAGACCACGTCGACACGCAATTCCATCCGACGCAGTTGCGCAGCCTGGTGCCGGCCGGTCGCCTGGACATCGACTCGGTCGGCTTGCTGGTGCTGACGCAGGACGGGCGCATCGCCAAGCAACTGATCGGCGAAGACAGCAGCGTCGACAAAGAATACCTGGTGCGCGTGCAATACACCAAGCCGGGCAAGCTGCCCGACAGCGACCTCAAACGCCTCAATCACGGCCTGTCGCTGGACGGCAAGGCGCTCAAACCGGCAAAGGTGCGCTGGCAAAACGACGATCAGCTCAGCTTCATCCTCAATGAAGGCAAGAAGCGTCAGATCCGCCGCATGTGCGAGCTGGTCGGCCTGAAAGTCGTCGGCCTCAAGCGCGTGCGCATCGGCGGCGTCAAGCTCGGCGATTTGCCTACGGGGGAATGGCGCTACCTGCGTCCTGACGAGCAATTCTGACGAACGCGCGCACATAAAAAAACGGCTGCAACCGATACGGAAGCAGCCGTTTTTTATTGTGCTCCGGATTTACAGGAAGCGATCCAGAATCTTGCGGCCGTGCTTGTCCAGCGCTTTGATATCCCGGATCAGGAACTGGATGCCGTGGCTGTCGGCGATCAGCAATGCCGAGTTGGGCAAACGGCGAATATCCTCTTCGCCCTTGAGCGTGAACGAGGTATTGCCCCGATTGGTTTCCACTTCCCAGATGCTTGGCGTGGCGAAGCTGGAGACGCCGACGATGCGGCTGATCTGCGGCATGAATTCGCGCGCGGCCAGTTCTTCTTCGATGATGGCGCGAAGTTCCACGGAGATGTCCGACCATTGGTCGATCCAGGCCAGCTCATGCCCCTCCGCGCTGACCAGGGCGATGCCCTCATCAGGCGCGCCGATCGGGAACGCGCGCACGGGAATCGCGCCTTCATGCGCGACGCCTTCCGCGTCGACGAAGACCAGGCGGCCGAAACTGTTGCGGCGCAGGGTGAAATTATGGGCGGCGGCGCCGTTGTGCGTAGTCATCATTCGTCATCCTTCTCTTCGCTGCCCGACACTTCGGCTTCGGGATTGCGCGCCTGCGCCTGATACAGGCGGTAGTAGGCGCCCTGCTTGGCCATCAATTCTTCGTGCGGACCGACTTCGACCACCTGGCCCCGGTCAAGAACGACAAGACGATCGGCTTTGCGCAAGGTCGACAGGCGGTGGGCAATCGCGATCGTGGTGCGGCCTTGCACAAGATTGTCGAGCGCCTTCTGGATTTCCTTTTCGGTAGTCGTGTCGACCGAGGACGTCGCTTCGTCGAGGATCAGGAAACGCGGATCGATCAGCAGCGCGCGCGCAATTGAAATACGCTGGCGCTCGCCGCCCGACAACGCCTGTCCGCGCTCGCCCACCAGCGAATCGTAGCCTTGCGGCAGACGCAGGATGAATTCATGCGCATGCGCGGCACGGGCCGCGGCGATAATCTCGGCGCGCGTGGCCTCGGGCTTGCCGTAAGCGATGTTCTCGGCAATCGTGCCGAAGAACAGGAAGGGTTCCTGCAAGACCAGGCCGATGTTGCGCCGATATTCGGAGATCGGCAGCGAACGGATATCGACGCCGTCAATGCGGATCGAACCTTCCGAGACGTCGTAGAAACGGCAGATCAGATTGACCATGGTGCTCTTGCCGGAACCGCTGTGGCCGACCAGGCCGATCATTTCGCCCGGCGCGATCGACAGATCGACGCCGCGCATGACCGAGCGATTGCCGTAGCGGAAACCGACGTTGCGCAGCTCGATGGCGCCCTTCACTTTTTCGATGTGCACCGGATTGGCAGGCTCCGGCACGCTCGACACGTGGTCGAGGATATCGAAGATCCGTTTGGCGCCGGCAGCGGCCTTTTGCGTCACCGACACGATGCGGCTCATTGAATCCAGGCGCGTGTAGAAACGGCTGATGTAGGCCAGGAACGCCGTCAGCACACCGACCGTGATCTGGTTGTGTGAGACCTGCCAGATGCCGAAGACCCATACCACCAGCAGGCCGATTTCGGTCAGCATGGTCACGGTCGGCGTGAACAGCGACCAGATCTTGTTGACGCGATCGTTGACCACCAGGTTATGGCGATTGGCTTCCTTGAAGCGGGCCGCTTCACGCTTTTCCTGAGCGAAAGCCTTGACCACGCGGATGCCGGGGATGGTGTCGGCCAGCACGTTGGTCACTTCCGACCAGATGCGGTCAATCTTTTCAAAGCCGTGGCGCAGGCGATCGCGCACCACGTGGATCATCCAGGCGATGAACGGCAACGGCAGCAAAGTCACCAGCGCCAGCCACGGATTGATCGAAATCAGGATCACGGCCGTCATGATGATCATCAAGACGTCGATGATGAAATCCAGCAAATGCAGCGACAGGAACACGCAGATGCGGTCGGTCTCGGAACCGATGCGCGCCATCAGGTCGCCGGTACGCTTGCCGCCGAAGTATTCCTGCGACAGCCGCAGCAGATGTTCATAGGTCGACGTGCGCAGGTCGGCGCCGATGCGCTCGCTCACCAGCGCGAGGATGTAGGTGCGGGCCCAGCCGAGTATCCAGGCCACCATGGCCGAACCCAGCAAACCGCTCAGGTACAGGCCGGCCAGACGAGAATCCAGCGGCGCGCCGTTCTGGAACGGAATCAGCACGTTGTCCATCAACGGCATCGTCATGTACGGCGGCACCAGCGTGGCGGCGGTCGATGCCAGGGTCAGCAGGAAGCCCAGCAGCAAGGAACCCTTGTAAGGTTTGGCGAAGCGCGTCAGGCGGAACAGCGCCCAGGTCGATGGCGGCGCTTCCTTGGCTTCCGGACAGATGGCGCAGGTCTCCTGGCCCTGCGGGATCGGCGCCTTGCACTGTGGACACACGTCCAGCGCTTCTTCCACCGCGGCCTGGCCGGACGCCTGGGCGTCGCGCTGCTGGTCGAACTGGTTGATCAGGCGCAGCGCCTGCGGATTTTGCGCCAGCGTGTAACGCCAGAAAGCCAGCCGCGATTGCCCATCCTGCAACTCCAGGCTGCCGACACCGGCGTGGTCATGGTGCTTCAATGCCAGGCCGGCACGGTATTCCCAGGTGCTCCAGCCCTGGTTCTCGCTGTTTTTGGCGAGCAAGCGGCGGTCGGTCGCGACGATCAGCCCGCGGCTGAATTTCAGCGCGGTGTCTAAATCGAGTTCGAGCCAGGTAACGATCTTTTCGTCGAGCGCCAGCTGGGCTTGCGCTTCCGCGCGCCACGGCGCGGGCAAATTGGAGGAGCTTGGGATGAGGGATTCTCTATTCATCTGAACGGCATGTTTGTCCTGTGCGGACAGTGAGGAATGGTTTTGCTGGCAACTTTTTGCCGACAATCTATGCCGCGCATATTATATCGCAAGGGTTTGCCACACCGACAACGCGCAGCCCTCCCCCTGCGATGACAAACAAGCGCCGGTTTGACGGCAAATCCTGACGATTCCCTGATCTTTTTGCATGCAAGACGGCAAACAGTCTGAGACAATATCGTTACATATTGTGTATTCCGGCAACTTATGGGAAGGGGCTGGGACAAATATGGGACGAAGAACAAGAAAATCCTGCAAAAACATTCGCAGGCCGATGGTAGCGCTCGCATTTTGTTGATGTGAAGTAAACCAATCGGCGCTTAATGCGTTATTCATGCTTGGATCGACAGAACGCACAACGCTTAGCGGCACAACTGCTTACTCATGAAAAATATAGAATTTCTCCGTATCCTCCCGTTGCACGGCCCCAATATCTGGACCTATCGCCCTGCGCTGGAGGTCTGGATCGACATCGGAGAACTGGAAGACTTTCCGTCGAATATCATTCCCGGCTTCAATGAACGCCTGACCAGTTGGCTGCCGTCGCTGATCGAACACCGATGCAGCTACGGCGAGCGCGGCGGTTTCCTGCAGCGCCTGAAAGAAGGCACCTGGCCCGGCCACATCATGGAACACGTCACGCTCGAGCTGCAAAACCTGGCCGGTCTGCCCGGCGGTTTCGGCAAGGCGCGCGAAACCTCAGTGCGCGGCGTCTATAAAGTCGTCGTCCGCGCCCGCCACGAACAAGTCACCCGCGCCGCCCTCTACGCCGGTCGCGACCTCGTCATGGCCGCGATAGAAGACAAGCCTTTCGACGTCGACGCGACCGTCGAAAAACTGCGCGACATGGTCGATTCGCTGTGTCTCGGCCCCAGCACCGCCTGCATCGTGGACGCCGCCGACGAGCGCCGCATCCCGTCGATCCGCCTGTCGGAAGGCAATCTGGTGCAACTCGGCCATGGCTGCAAGCAGCGCCGCATCTGGACCGCAGAAACCGACCAGACCAGCGCCATCGCCGAAAGCATCTCGCGCGACAAGGACCTGACCAAGACATTGCTGCAATCCTGCGGCGTCGCCATTCCCGAAGGCCGCATCGTCGACAGTCCGGCCGATGCCTGGGAAGCCGCAGAAGACATCGGCCTGCCGGTGGTCGTCAAGCCGTCCGACGCCAACCACGGCCGCGGCGTCTTCATCGACCTGAACACGCAAGCTGAAGTTGAAACCGCCTATAAGGCCGCGCTGGAAGAAGGCAGCAGCGTGCTGGTCGAGCGCTTCATCCGCGGCAACGAGCATCGCCTGCTGATCGTCGGCGGCAAGCTGGCCGCAGCTGCGCGCGGGGAACCGATCTTCGTCATCGGCGACGGCAAGTCCACCATTTCGCAACTGATTGACGTAGTCAATCAGGACCCGCGCCGCGGCGATCTTGAAGAACACCCGCTGAACCCGGTTATCCTTGACCGCGAACCGGCCGCCCGTCTCGAACTGGAACGCCAGGGCCTGACCGCGGACTCGGTGCCGCCAAACGGCAAAAAAGTTCTGCTGCTGCGCAATGGCAACGTTGCCATCGACGTCACCGATCAGGTCCACCCCAGCGTCGCCGCGACGGCAGCGCTGGCGGCGCGCGTGGTCGGCCTCGACATCGCCGGCGTCGATCTGGTGGCCGAAGACATTTCGCGTCCGCTCGACGAACAGCGCGGCGCCATCGTTGAAGTCAATGCCGGTCCCGGCTTGCTGATGCACCTGAAACCGTCCGAAGGCACGCCGCGTCCGGTCGGCCAGGCTATCGTCGAACACCTGTTCAAGCCGGAAGACACCGGCCGCATTCCCATCGTCGGCATCACCGGCACCCACGGCAAGACCACCATCGCCCGCCTGGTCGCGCGCATCATCGACCTCAGCGGCAAGCATGTCGGCCTGGCTTGCGGCGACGGCCTTTACCTCGGCCAGCGCCTGGTCGAAAAAGGCAACCGCGCCAATTGGGGCGCCGCACACCGTGTGTTGCTCAACCGCGCCGTCGAAGCCGCCGTGTTTGAAAACGGCAGCGTTTCGATTCTCTCTGAAGGCCTCGCCTACGACCGCTGCCAGGTCGGCGTGGTCACCAACATCGATCCGGCCGACAGCCTGCCCGAGTACTACATCGACAATGCCGAGCAACTGGCCACCAAGGTCAAGCGCACTCAGGTCGACGTCGTGCTGCCGGACGGCGTCGCCGTGCTCAACGCCGAAGATCCGCTGGTCGCCGACATGGCCGGCCTGTGCGACGGGGAAGTGATTTTCTTCGCCGTCGACAGTCAGGCGCCGGTCATGACCGAACACCTGAAACAAGGCAAGCGCGGCGTCTTTGTGCGCAACGGCGACGTCATCCAGGCGACCGGCGACAAGGAAGTCCGCGTCAGCACCGTGACCGCGATCCCGATTACCGGCGGCGGCGCCGTCGGCTTCCAGATCGAGAACGTGCTGGCCGCAGTCGCCGCGACCTGGGCGCTTGGCATCACAGCCGACCTGATCCGCGCAGGCATCGAATTGTTCGGCACCGAACAGGCCGAAGAGCAAGGCAAGAAGCGCAAGGCGCAGACCGCCTGAAGCGGATCTGAAGCAGATCATTTCACAGCACCCCAAAGCAAGGCCGGCCTCTGGTCCCGGTCAAGAAACTTAAAACAGACACATTCAGGAAGACTCGTTGATGGACGTTTCACGTATTCGCGTACTGCGCGGCCCTAACCTCTGGAGCAGGCACACTGCGATCGAAGCCATCGTCTCGTGCCCCGAGGTCGAGCGCGCCATCGAAGGCATGCCGGGATTTGAAGTGCGCCTGCGCGCGCGCTTCCCGCACATCGGCTTCCTGCAACCGGCCGGTGAAGTCAAGGCCGTCTCCATGGCGCACGCGTTGCAAGCCGCCGCGCTGGGCCTGCAGTCGCAAGCCGGTTGCCCGGTGACCTTCAGCCGCACCGTCCCCACCGTCGAAGCCGGCGTCTATCAGGTCATCGTGGAATACAGCGAAGAAGCCGTCGGCCGCCTCGCCTTCGAACTGGCGCAGAAGCTGTGCAACGCCGCCGTCGACGACAAGCCGTTCGACCTGGCCGACGCACTGGCGCGCCTGCGTGAACTGGATGAAGACGTGCGTCTCGGCCCCAGCACCGGCGCCATCGTCGCTGCCGCGGTCAAACGCGGCATCCCGTTCCGTCGCCTGACCGACGGCAGCATGGTGCAGTTCGGCTGGGGCAGCCGCCAGAAACGCATCCAGGCCGCCGAGACCAGCAACACCAGCGCCATCGCCGAATCGATCGCGCAGGACAAGGAACTGACCAAGATGCTGCTCAACGCCGCCGGCGTGCCGGTGCCGAACGGGCGCGTGGTGGAAACCGTCGAGGACGCCTGGGCCGCCGCACAGGAAATCGCTGCGCCGGTGGTCATCAAGCCGCGTGACGGCAATCAGGGCAAAGGAGTCGCCGTCAACATCAGCAGCCATGAACAAATCGTCGCGGCCTTCAACGCTGCGGTCAAAATCAGCGATGAAATCATCGTCGAACGCTACCTGCCCGGCCACGACTACCGCCTGCTGGTGATCGGCAAGACCCTGGTCGCCGCCGCCCGCCGCGACCCGCCGCAAGTCATCGGCGACGGCGTGCACACCATCCGTCAACTGGTCGACACGGTCAACAGCGATCCGCTGCGCGGCGACGGTCACGCCACCTCGCTGACCAAGATCCGTTTTGACGACATCGCATTGGCCACGCTGTCCAAACAGAATTACGACGCCGAGTCGATCCCGCCACAAGGCGCGCGCATCGTCCTGCGCAACAATGCCAACCTGTCCACCGGCGGCACCGCCACCGACGTGACCGACGACGTCCATCCGGAACTGGCTGCGCGCGCAGTCGCCGCAGCGCAAATGGTCGGCCTCGACATCTGCGGCGTCGACATCGTCTGCAACACCGTACACGCTCCGCTGGAAGAACAGGAAGGCGGCATCGTCGAAGTCAACGCCGCACCCGGCCTGCGCATGCATCTTTCGCCGTCCTACGGCAAGGGCCGCGCGGTCGGCGACGCCATCATCTCGACCATGTTCGCCGACGGCGACGATGCCCGCATCCCGGTCGTCGCAGTGGCCGGCACCAATGGCAAAACCACCACCGTGCGCCTGATCACGCACCTGCTGGCGCAAAAGGGCCTGCGCGTCGGCATGACCAATACCGACGGCGTCTACATCGACAATCAGCGCACCGACACCGGCGACTGCAGCGGTCCGCGCAGCGCCCGCAACGTGCTGTTCCATCCCGACGTCGACGCTGCCGTGCTGGAAACCGCGCGTGGCGGCGTATTGCGCGAAGGCCTGGGTTTCGACCGCTGCAACGTTGCCGTCGTCACCAACATCGGCATGGGCGACCATCTCGGCCTCAGCTACATCAGCACGGTCGAAGACCTGGCCGTGGTCAAGCGCGTGATCGTCGAAAACGTCGCATCGACCGGCTACGCAGTGCTCAATGCCGCCGACGCGATGGTATCGAGCATGGCGCCATCCTGCCCCGGTGCAGTGATCTTCTTCGCACTCGACCCGACCCATCCGATCATGGCGACGCATCGCGCGCAGGGCCACCGTGTGGTCTTCCGCGATGGCGACGACATCGTGGCGGCACAAGGCGAGCAGGAAGTTCGCCTCGCACTCAAAGACATTCCGTTGACCCGCAACGGCGGCATCGGCTTCCAGGTAGAGAACACCATGGCGTCGGTCGGCGCCGCATGGGCCCTGAGTCTTGACTGGAATATCGTGCGCGCAGGCTTGCGCACCTTCATCAGCGACGTCGGCACCGCACCGGGCCGCTTCAACATGTTCGATTATCGCGGCGCCACCGTGATCGCCGACTACGGCCACAATCCGGACGCCATCAATGCGCTGGTCAAGGCCATCGAAAGCATTCCCGCCAAGCGTCGCTCGGTAGTGATCAGCGGCGCCGGAGATCGTCGCGACATCGACATCCGCCAGCAAACCGAAATCCTCGGCGATGCCTTCGACGAGGTCGTGCTGTATCAGGATCAATGCCAGCGCGGTCGCGCCGACGGCGAAGTACTGGCGCTGCTGCGGCAGGGCCTGGCCAACGCACGCCGCACGACCGTCACCAAGGAAGTCTACGGCGAGTTCCTGGCCATCGATACGGCGCTGGCTTCGCTCAAGGAAGGCGAACTGTGCCTGATCCTGATCGACCAGATCGAAGAAGCGCTGGCGCATATCGGCAAGCGCGTGGCTGAAGGCTAAGGCTGAATTGCTTCTTGCACGCTTGCTGTAACCGGCAATGAAAAATCGCGTATGAAGTCAGGCTTCATACGCGATTTTCTTTGGGTCGAAGACAATGATCCGACTTGACCGATTGCTTGAGCAACTCAATCGTCGTCGTTCGGGTCCAGTTCGGGAAACAGAATTTCGGTGAAGCCGAAGCGCGTAAAGTCCTTGATCCGCATCGGATACAGCACACCGATCAGATGATCGCATTCGTGCTGCACAACGCGCGCATGGAAACCATCGACAGTGCGGTCAATGCGATTGCCCTTCTCGTCCACGCCTTCGTAACGCAGGCGGCTCCAGCGCGGCACCACGCCGCGCAGACCCGGCACCGACAAACAACCTTCCCAACCCTCGTCCTGCTCGTCGCTCAGCGGCGTCAGGGTCGGATTGATCAGTACCGTCTCAGGTACTTCGGGCGCATCCGGATAGCGCTGGTTCTTCTTGAAACCGAAAATCACCAATTGCAGGTTGACGCCGATTTGCGGCGCCGCCAGGCCCGCGCCGTTGACCGCGCGCATGGTCTCGAACATGTCGGCAATCAGCACGTCCATCTCCGGCGTGCCAAATTGCTGCACCGGCTCGGCCTGGCGCAGCAGGCGCGGATCGCCCATTTTCAGAATTTCACGAATCGCCATATCGGTCCTCTCGCCCTGCTCTGGTTCAGGAATTGACGCCGAGCTGTTTCAGGTACTCGGTAAATGCCGGGCCGGTCTCAGCATGCTTCATGCCCATCGCGACCGTCGCCTTGAGATAGCCCAGTTTGGAACCGCAATCGTAGCGCTGGCCTTCGTAGCGATACGCCAGCACGGTTTGCGCGTGCATCAGCGCCGCGATGCCGTCGGTCAGCTGGATCTCGCCTCCGGCGCCCTTGCCGATGGTTTCAAGGTACTCGAAAATACGGTTGTTGAGCACGTAGCGGCCGACCACTGCCAGCGTCGACGGCGCCACATCCGGAGCCGGTTTTTCGACGATGCCGTTGACGCGTTCCAGATTGGTCTGGTACGCAGTGGCGCTGACGATGCCGTATTGCTTGGTATCGCTGCGCGGTACGTCCTGCACCGCCAGCAGGCTCAGGCCTTCGCGTTCGTAAACTTCGGTCATCTGCGCCATGACCGGCTTCTGGCCGGGACCGACATCCATGAAATCGTCCGCCAGCAACACCGCGAAAGGCTCGTCGCCGACCACCGGACGTGCGCACAGTACCGCGTGCCCCAGACCCAGCGGAGCGGATTGGCGAATGAAGATACAGGTGACGTTCTTGGGAATCACGTTCTGGACAATATCCAGCAATTGCTGCTTGCCGGCGGCTTCAAGTTCGGCTTCCAGTTCATAGGCCTTGTCGAAATGGTCTTCGATGGCGCGCTTGTTGCGGCCGGTGATGAACACCATCTCGGTGATGCCCGCCGCGACCGCTTCTTCCACTGCGTAATGGATCAGCGGCTTGTCGACGATGGGCAACATCTCCTTCGGCTGCGCCTTGGTAGCCGGCAGGAAGCGGCTGCCCAGACCGGCGACAGGAAATACGGCTTTCTTGATTCTCTTGCTCATTGCAACTCCCGATAACATATTGAGTGTATTCACGTGGCGCCGGACGCCTGGCCCATGATGCATGGCGCCATTATCGTCCAGTATCGCCGATTATTCTGCGGCTGCCGTTTCCGGAGCATCCTGAGGGCCGGTTTTGATCAATGCCTGCAGGCCGTCCTCGTCGAGGATGGCGATGCCCAACTCTTCGGCCTTGGCCAGTTTGCTGCCGGCATCGGCACCGGCCACCACATAGCCGGTTTTCTTCGACACTGAACCGCTGACCTTGCCGCCGGCAGCTTCGATCATGTGTGCCGCCTCGTCGCGCGTCAGTGTCGGCAAGGTGCCGGTCAGGACAAACGTCTTGCCGGCCAGCGTCTTGGCCTGGATCTCGATGCCTGCGCCTTCGCTCCAATGGATGCCGGCTGCGCGCAACTGATTCACCAGTTCGACATTCAGACTATCGGAAAAAAAGCTGACGATGGAACGCGCCACCACCGGACCGACGTCGGCCACTTCCAGCAGCTGTTCCTCGTTCGCCGCCAGCACCGCATCCATGTTGCCGAAATGGCGTGCCAGTTCCTTCGCGGTGGCTTCGCCGACGTGGCGGATGCCGAGACTGTAGATGAAACGCGCCAGCGTGGTCGACTTGGATTTCTCCAGTGCATCAAGCACATTCTGCGCCGACTTCTCCGCCATGCGGTCAAGCTCGGCCAGCGCAGTCAAGCCAAGCCGATACAAGTCCGCCGCCGTGGTGATGACGTTCTTGTCGACCAGTTGTTCGATCAGCTGATCGCCCAGGCCTTCGATGTCCATTGCGCGGCGCGAAGCAAAATGCTGCAGGCCGCCCTTGCGCTGCGCCGAGCACTTGACCCAGCCGCCCGAACAGCGCGCGATCGCCTCATCCTCAAGACGGATGATCTCGGAACCGCACACCGGGCATGTCTTCGGCATGTCGAACAGCCTGGCGTCGGCCGGCCGCGACTCCGGTACGTAAGCGACCACTTCCGGGATCACGTCGCCGGCGCGGCGCACGATCACGGTGTCGCCGATCCGGATGTCCTTGCGGCGCACTTCGTCTTCGTTGTGCAGCGTTGCGTTGGTGACGGTCACGCCGCCGACGAATACCGGCGCCAGCCGCGCCACCGGCGTGATGGCGCCAGTGCGTCCGACCTGCACTTCGATGCCTTGCACCACGGTCAGCGCTTCCTGCGCCGGGAATTTATGCGCGAGCGCAAACCGCGGCGCACGCGACACGAAACCGAGCTGCTGTTGCTGATCGAGGCGATCGACCTTGTAGACCACGCCATCGATTTCATAAGGCAACTCGGCGCGCTTGGCGCCGATACCGTGGTAGAACTTCAGCAAGCCATCGGCGCCTTGCACCACCGCACGCTCCTTGCAGACCGGCAGACCGAGTTCGGAATACCAGTCGAGCAGCGCCGAATGCGACGCCGGCATGGCCGTACCTTCCAGTACACCGATGCCGTAGGCAAAAAAGCGCAAGGTGCGCTGCGCCGTGATCCGAGAGTCGAGCTGGCGCAGGCTGCCCGCCGCGGCATTGCGCGGGTTGGCGAATTCCTTCTGGCCGGCATCGCGCTGGCGCTGGTTGAGCCGGGCGAAATCATTTTTGTACATCAGCACTTCGCCGCGCACTTCCAGCACCTGCGGCGCCTTGTCGCCATGCAGACGCAAGGGAATTGCGCGTACGGTGCGGATATTGGCCGTGACATTCTCACCGGTAGTGCCGTCACCGCGCGTGGCGGCGCCGACCAGCACGCCGTCTTCATAACGCAGGCTGATGGCGAGACCGTCGAATTTCAGTTCGGTGGCGTAAGCAATGTCTGCCTCAGAAGACAAGCCATCCTTGACGCGCTTGTCGAACGCGATGATGTCTTCATCATCGAAGCCGTTGCCCAGCGACAGCATCGGAATCGCGTGACGCACCTGCTCGAATTGCGGCAACGGCGCACCGCCCACGCGCTGGGTGGGCGAATCGCTGGTGGCCAGTTCGGGATGTTCGGTTTCCAGCGCCTGCAGCTCGTGGAACAGCTTGTCGTATTCGGCGTCGGGAATGCTGGGATTGTCGAGGACGTAGTAGGCGTGGTTGTGACGGTCCAAGGCCGCCTTGAGCCAAGCCGCCCGCGCGTGCCAGTCGCCTGGCGCCGCGGGTGCTGAATGTGAATCTGGATGCATGGTAGGAGCGCTCAAAGAATAGCGCGCAAGCTTAACTGAAGAGGCGCATCGCGCGCTTGGAGCCGGCCGGGATTTCTGCAGATTCCATGGCGCTGTAGAACGCGCCGACCTGCTCGGCGATATCGCTCAGCGCGGCGTCCGACAGCAACTGGTCGCTGTCGTCGACCACGGTGCCGCCCAAGCGCATGGCCAGCGAACGCGCGCAGGCGATCATGGCGCCGTAGCCGTCACGAGCCGGGCCGACGCGCGGCACGTCCAGCAACAGCGTAAGGCGATCGGTAGTCTCGGCTGCGCCGGTGACGTTGGTCGACATCGAGAACAGCACTTCGCCTTCGCCGTCCTGCATCACCAGATGACCGTCGGTACGGCGATCGAAACCCTGGCGGGTCAATGCCGCAAGCAAGGTGGTGACGTTCCACGGCGCACCGTTGGAACGAACGTTGACGCCCAGCTGGACGTCATGATCCATGATGAACTGATGCAGCGCTTGCGCCGTCTTCATCACATCGATCATGTCGGGGATTTCGGGCTCTGCACCGACCGCGTCGGTGAATTCGCGCAAACGCACAATCAGTTCGGAATATTCAAGCTCATTGAGCGCGTTGTTGCGATTAGCCAGCTGCACGCCGGCCAGCAAGGCATTGTAGGAACTGCCGTGGCCGATCGGCTCCCATTCGCCTTCCGTCGTGCGGCCGACGAAATTCACGGTCTTGTTGCCGACATGGCGCAGATTCTGCACGCCCGGCAACAGCTTCTCGCCGCGCACGGCGACTTCCAGCGCAATCGGGATGATGCAGTCGACCAGTTCGTCGACCGGCAATTCGCGCTGCGGCGCCGCCGGCGCCTGCGCCACTTGCTCGCCGGCAAACATCTCGGTGTCGTTGAGCGTGGCTTCGACATGACTCAGGTCGGAGTTGAGATTGTCCACGTTCATCGGATCAGCCAGATAGTCGTCATGGCTGTCCAGCGGTGTATCGATCGACAGGTAGGGCTCGACCGGCGTGTCCAGATCGGCTTCGGTAACCGGCGGCGTAATCGGCTGCTGCGCGGGCGCCGGCACTTGCGGACGGCGCTCGGGCATCTGGTAAAGCTCGGGCTCGACGCGGTCATCGTCGTCGTACATCGACAGCGGCGACTTCGCAGCGGGCGCCGATTGCACAGGAGCAGGTGCAGCCTGGAACGACGGCGGCACGGCGGCGGCCGGCGCGCTCCTGGGCGTGGAAAGCGGCTGCGCCGCACTGTCGGCGTTCATCAGCACATCGTCGTGATCGGACGCAAACGCACGTTCGACGGTCTTGCGCGTCTTGTGCTCCTGCCATTTATTGTAGGAAATCACGCCCACGACGATCACGCCGCCGATGACGATCAGGCTGGTCTGGAGGTCTGTCATGCCGAATGCACCCTGGAATTTTTCTTGGAAGCGAGGCG
>Ga0308165_1002077_pt1 | contig 25363 bp, 27 predicted proteins | sample PhyWR2_FD_201032 | JGI IMG/M metagenome (GOLD analysis project Ga0308165, IMG submission 201032) | Phyllosphere microbial communities from UC Gill Tract Community Farm, Albany, California, United States - DLSLW.R2 | ecosystem: Host-associated > Plants > Phyllosphere > Unclassified | place: USA... | reverse complement strand
GGTCTGGGCAAAGGTCAGCCGTGGGCCATGTTGGTGCACCAGCCGCGCCAGCGCCTCAGGGTTGGTCACGCCTTTACGTTGCAGGGTTGGGGACAGGTTGATGGCTTGGGCGTTCTGGTTCAGCCCCATGAGCACGGCCATGTCGCTGCCCGGCACGCCACCGATGCCCAAGTGCACGGCGTAGACCAGCCCATACAGGCAGTGCGCGGCGTCCAGTTCGCCACTGACCAGTTTGTCCCGCAGGTTGGCCCATGATGACTGGCGCTTGAGGTTCAAGGTCAACCCGTAGGGCTGGGCGAAACCCTGCGTGGCCGCCACCACGACCGAGGCACAGTCGCTCAGGGCCATGAAACCGAGGTTGATTTCGGTCTTTTCCGGGGCATCGCTGCCATTGACCCAGGCCAACGGGCCGGCTGATGGTTCGTTCATCGCGTCTTCACCTTGCAAAAAAAAGCGTCGCCCCGCGTCCTCGCATGCGCAAGGCCGGGTGACGACGCCGTTGTCCGTGCACTCATCCCGCCGTTGACATGAGTGCTGATACCCGGTGGGTGCAAGGCATATGCCAGAGCGGCTTTCATCAGGTTTTCATCAGGACTTGCAGGGCGCGGTCTTTCATCCTGCCGAACCTTGATCGCCAGGCTGAACAGAAAATGGGCGTGCACACTGAACCTCTTTGCCTCACACATCCTGCCCCTGGTCGCTGCGGCGAATGGGTGATGCATTTGCGCATCAGCGAATCGGGCCTGTGTCTGGGGGCGGCGTCACACTGTCGGCTGCCCGGCGGTTGGGAAGGGTTGGTCGCGGCCAGCGAACCGTTGCACATGCACGGTGGCGGCGTGCAGGTGCTACCGCTGACGCCGGCATTGCTGGTGAAGTTGCAGGTGTTTCTCGACGTGAGCGACGTGCTGATCGACCCACAACCGCGCCCCGGCACATGGGCGATGTTGCCAGTCGGGTTGGACACCGTGCGGTCGGAGCGTGGGTTGGAGCAGTGGTACATCGCCCAGGCCCTGGGTGGCGGTCCGGCTTTCCAGGCGTTTGCGCAGGTGCTGCGACATACCGAGAGTTACGGGCTCGTGCGATTCCTGCTGGAGCAGGGCACTCGCAGCGAAAAGCTCATCGAACTGGCACGGCGATACGGCGTGTCGGTGTCGCACTTTCGGCGCCTGTGCCGCCAGGCATTGGGCAGCGCGGCCAAACCTGCGTTGCGTGGCTGGCGCACGGGCAGGGCGCTGTTGAACATGAGCCTGCAAGACAATTCGCTGACAGATGTTGCGCTGGACCTGGGCTATGCCTCGTCTTCGCATTTCTCCCGGGAAATCCGCGAATTGGTGGGCTTCTCCCCCAGCAGCCTGTGCGACATCACGTATCTGCCGGGGAAGTGAGGCAATGAGCCATCGATTGATTTTCCTGTTGGCCATCTGTTTGCACAGCGTATGGCTCCTGGCGCCACCCAGTGTGCAGGCCAGTGTCTACGAAGCGCGCGAGCAGAGTGTGCGCACCTTTTTCAGCGAGTTGTCCGGGCCGCTCGGCAAGCCGGTCGTCGTCAGCAAGAGCGCGGCGGCGAAGCGGATTTCGGGAACCTTCGATCTGCGCGAACCGCAGCAGGTCTTTGAGCGCGTCAGCAGGCAGATGGGACTGATCTGGTACAGCGAGGGCCAGGCCATTTACCTGTACGACGCCGGCGAATTCAAAAGCTCGATGATGGCACTGCAAACACTGACCGTGGCAAAACTGCAGGCGTTCCTCGAGCGCTCCGGGTTGTACGACTGGCGCTATCCGTTGCGCCACGACGGGCTGCGCACCTTCCATGTCTCCGGACCGCCGATGTACGTCGATCTGGTGATACAAGCGGCCGGGATGATGGACAACCAGCGCTCGGAGCTGATGCTGGGCAAGCAGCAGATTGGCGTGATCCAGGTGCGCAACACCTTCGTCGGCAACCGCCAATACGATCTGCGCGACGACAAGATCACGATCCCTGGCCTTGCGACGGTGATCGAAGACTTGCTGCGAGGCGAGCGCAATGGTGTCGAAGCGACCGTGGCGCAGGCCTCGGTGGAACCACCGGCACAGATGCCGACATTTCCGCTGGCTGGCCTGGCGAACACGCTTTCGGACCAGGACCCGTCTGCACCGCGCATCCTCACGCGAGACATGGCCGCCGGCAACATCCGGGTGGTGGCCTATCCCGACACCAACAGCCTGCTGGTCAAGGGACTGCCGGAGCAGGTGCGTTTCATCGAGAACCTGGTGACGGCGCTCGACACGCCCAAGCGCCACGTCGAGCTGTCGCTGTGGATCATCGACCTGCACAAGGACGAACTCAACCAATTGGGGATCAACTGGCAAGGAGCGGCGAAGGTGGGCGGGAAATTGGGCGTATCGCTCAATACCGGCTCGACCACCACCCTCAATGGCGCGTCATTCGTCGCGCGGATCCTGGCGCTGGAGCGTACCGACCGGGCGAATGTGGTGTCGCGACCGATGATCCTGACGCAAGAAAACGTCCCGGCGATTTTCGACAACAATCGCACTTTTTATGCGCCGCTGGTGGGCGAGCGCAGCGTCGACCTGCAACACGTGACCTACGGCACGCTCGTGAATGTCTTGCCGCGCTTTGCCCAGACCGACGAAATTGAAATGTCGCTGACCATCGAGGACGGCAACCAGATCGACAATCCGGCCCAGGGCGAGCAACCGAGTGCATTGCCGACGGTGGGTCGCACCCGCATCAGTACCGTGGCGCGGGTGCCTCCGGGCAAGAGCTTGCTGGTGGGGGGCTTCACCCGGGATGACCACAGCGAGCAAATCGGCCGGATCCCGGTGCTCGGCTCGATTCCGTGGATCGGTCGGCTGTTCAGTTATCGGCAAAGTCGTTCAGCCAACACGGTGCGTGTGTTTCTGATTCAGCCCAGGGAAATTCGCGATGCGCTGGAGCCGCAGGTTTCAGAGCCCGCTGCGCAATTGCTGACCCCGCAACAGCACGAACGTGTAAGGCGAAGCTACCTGCGGGGGGACGACCGGTGATCCCGTCCCCGATTTCCAGCGGCGGGCGTGCAGCCCAGGCGCGGCTCAACAGCGAGAAGGCGGGTGAGTACCCACCGCCACAGGCCATCCAAAGTGAGGCCGACGACGGTGTTGCGGTCACGCTAAGCCAGCGCCTGGTGCAGGCCAGTGATGAAATGTCCGCTGCGCTCACCCAGTTTCGTGTACGGCGACATTTCGAATTGAAGTCCGAAGGTGTGCCGGACAACTTTGAGCGGGTGCTGGAAGACGACGTTCTACCCAAAGTGCAGCAACTGCTCAGGCTGGCGCCGCTTGCCGACCCACCGGTTGCCGGGCTACTGAGTATGGCTCGCAAGCTGTTCGCCGATGACAGTGATCTGGTGTGGGTGTTGCGTGAGTTGTTGCGCCGCAAGGCGCTGGACACTCTCAGTCGGCAACGACTCGAAATCCTGTTGCAGGCGGTGGTCGCCCAGGCATGTCCCAAGCGCGTTAGCGCGGGGATCAACGCCGCACTCAAGGCCCGACTGTTCGGTGCCAGCATGTCCGTGCGGGCCGCATTGTTGCGAGAAACCTACCGGGATTTTCTCGAATCCGATGACGGACCGGTCGGCTGTTATCAGGACTGGATTGCGCTCTACGGATGGAGTCAACGCAGGCACGTGCTGGCCTTCATCGAGGTAGCGCTGCTCACCGACATCAGCGCCCAGGACCCGAGTTGTTCACGCCTGGAATTTGGCCAACTGCTGACCCGACTCATGGGGCTCAAGTGCCTGCGTTCAGCCGAAATGCTGTTTATCGATGGTGTGCTCGGCGATCCGGCGCTGTGCCGGCACAACGCGGACGAAGGCGACTGGCTGGTGTTCCTGCTCGGGCTGTTGACCTGTCCGGATGAACTCGACGCGTGGCTGTTCGGCGTCCTCGGTGAGTCGGTGCGCTTGAGTTCCCATCCTGAGCGGTCGGCGCTGCTGCAGACGGTACGACGCCTGAGCCTGCAATTGCCGTTGGCGTTGTTTGCCGACGAACAGGCACTGCAGCGTCTGGCACTGCAATTTGTGCATCTGGCCACCATTGCCTTCGGTCACGAAGGCCTGGCCTTGAGACGATCTGGTGGTGACGCGTGACCCGCCTGCTCAATGTGTTTTTAAGCAACATCGGCGCACGACCGGAACTGCTGATCCTGAGCCTCATGGTGATGATCATTGCGATGCTGATCATTCCCTTGCCGACGGTGCTGGTGGATTTTCTGATCGGCCTGAACATCGTCATTTCGCTGTTGGTGTTCATGGGCTCGTTCTACATCGAGCGCATCCTCGCTTACTCGACTTTTCCTGCGTTATTGCTACTGACCACGCTGTTTCGCCTGGCGCTGTCGATCAGCACGAGCCGCCTGATCCTCAGCCAGGCCGATGCCGGTGAGATCATTGCCTCATTCGGCGAATTCGTGATTGGCGAGAGCCTGGTGGTGGGCTTCGTGATCTTTTCCATCGTCACCATTGTCCAGTTCATCGTGATCACCAAAGGTTCGGAGCGGGTCGCCGAAGTGGCGGCTCGGTTCTCCCTGGACGGGATGCCGGGCAAGCAGATGAGCATCGACGGCGATCTCAAGGCAGGTGCACTCAGCGCCGAGGAAGCCCGGGAAAAACGCAGCGTGCTGGAGCGTGAAAGCCAGTTGTACGGCTCCTTTGACGGTGCAATGAAATTCATCAAGGGCGATGCGATTGCCGGCATCGTCATCATCTTCGTCAACTTCATCGGCGGCATGGCCATCGGAGTCGGGCAATTGGGCTTGGACATGTCCACCGCCCTGTCGACCTACACCCTGTTGACCATCGGCGATGGCCTGGTCGCGCAGATTCCCGCGCTGCTGATCGCCATTGGTGCCGGGTTCATCGTCACCCGCGTCAACGGCGACGACAGCAACCTGGGGCGCAACATGCTCACGCAGACCCTGGGCAACCCGTTCGTGCTGGGGGTGACGGCGCTGCTGGCATTGGGGGTAGGCCTGCTGCCGGGTTTTCCGTTGTTGACCTTTGTGCCCATCGCCGCGTTGTTGGCCTCGGTGGTGTATTGGCGCCAACGGCGGGGCACCGGGCAGGCGGGCCCGCATGCCCCGGCCAGCGAGCCGGATGCGCTGAGTCCAGGTCCGGGGTTACTCGATGACATCGACCACATCGCGACCCAAACCATTGCCCTGATGCTGTTGGTGCCCACCGCCCAACTGGGCGGTTTGATCAAGGCTCGTTGGGCTGCGCGTTTTCGCAGCCAGTTTTTCGTCGACTACGGCCTGCGCATTCCCGAACCGCTGCTGCGTGGCAACGACGGCCTGCCGGCGCATCAGGTGGCGGTGCTGATCAACGAAGTGCGTGCCGAGCAGTTCGATATCCATTTCGATCACTGGCGCCTGCTCGACTACTCGCCGGATCTGGAACCCCTGGGGTTCTCCCTGGTGCGCGGCAAAGACAGCAATCGCCAGGGCGGCGTGTGGGTCAATGCTGTCGACAGGGAGCAGGTCCTGCAACTGGGCTATCAACTGCGGGCGGCCGATGAAGAATGTTATCGCTGCCTGGTGACCTTGCTGGCGCGCCATATCCAGGAGTTTTTTGGCGTCCAGGAAACCAAGCAATTGCTCGATGAAGCGGAAAGCCGTTACCCCGACCTGCTCAAGGAGGTGTATCGCCACGTCACGGTGCAGAAGGTCGCTGAAGTGCTGCAACGGCTGGTCGGTGAGCGTATTTCCGTTCGCAACCTCAAGCTGATCCTTGAGTCGCTGGCCTATTGGGCCTCGCGGGAAAAGGACGTGCTGGCCCTGGTCGAACACATTCGCGGGACGATGGCGCGCTACATCAGCAACAAATTCGCCCAGGGCAATGACCTGCGGGTTTTGCTGTTGTCGCCGGAGTTCGAAGACGTGGTGCGACGGGGCATCCGGCAGACGTCGGGTGGCAGTTTCATCAACCTGGAACCGGCTGATGCCGAGGAGTTGATGGACCGCCTGGGTGTCGGCCTGGACAACCTGCACATCGCGCACAAGGACATGGTGCTGCTGTGTTCGGTCGATGTGCGGCGCTACCTCAAGAAGCTGATTGAAGGGCGCTTCCGTGAACTGGACGTGATGTCGTACGGCGAAGTGTCCGAGACCGTTTCGGTCAATGTCCTCAAGACGATTTGAACGCCCGATGAACGACTTCCCAACCCCTCTGCAATTGGAACGGCGCGCGGCGCACCCGCTGCGTTTGCGCGGCCCCTTGCTCGAAGCGGCACTGGACAATGTCGTGGTGGGTGAAATCTGCGAAGTACGCGGTCACTGGCGCTCGCCGCAGGTGGCGGCGCGGGCGCAGGTGATCGGTTTCCAACCCGACGCGGTGGTGCTCAGCCTGCTGGGCGACGGCAGGGGGTTGTCCAGGGCGTCCATGATCGTGCCCACGGGCGCGACTTTGCGCCTCAACTGCAGCGAGGCGCTGCTGGGCAGTGTGGTCGATCCCCAGGGGCAGATTGTTGAGCGACTGGCACCGCCGAGCACCGAGGCACCTCAGGCGTATCCGGTGGATGCCAATCCTCCGGCGTATTACCAGCGGCGGCCGGTGACACAGGCGCTGAGCACCGGTATTCGGGTCATCGATGGCCTGCTGACCTGCGGGGTCGGGCAGCGCATCGGTCTGTTCGCCTCGGCGGGGTCGGGCAAGACCACCTTGATCAACATGCTGATCAGTCACAGCGATGCCGACGTTTTTGTCATCGGCCTGGTCGGTGAGCGTGGGCGTGAAGTGACCGAATTCATCGAGAGCCTGCGCCAGTCGCCCCGACGAGCACAGTGCGTGGTGGTGTTCGCGACTTCGGATTACTCCTCGGTGGATCGCTGCAATAGCGCGCTGCTGGCCACGACCATCGCCGAGTATTTCCGCGATCAAGGCCGGCATGTGCTGTTGTTGATGGACTCGCTGACCCGCTACGCCAGGGCGCGTCGCGACCTGGCCCTGGCGGCTGGCGAGGCGCCGGCCCGTCGGGGTTATCCCGCGTCGGTGTTCGACGCCTTGCCGCGATTACTGGAACGCCCGGGCGTCACTGCCAGCGGCAGCATCACGGCCTGGTACACGGTGCTGTTGGAAAGTGACGACGAACCGGACCCGATTGCCGAAGAGATCCGCTCGATTCTTGACGGCCATCTCGAGCTCAGCCGCGCGCTCGCCGCCAAAGGGCATTACCCGGCGATCGATGTCTTGCGCAGCGTCAGCCGAGTGGCCACCCAAGTGACCTGCGCGCAGACGCAGCAATTGGCCGCGTCGGTGCGCGATGACCTGGCTCGCCTGGAGCAATTGCAGGTATTTCTCGACATGGGTGAGTACACCGCGGGTGTCGATGCCGCCAACGACCAGGCATTGCAACGCCGCGAGGCCCTGACCTGTTGGCTGCGTCAACCGACGGCCGAACATTGTCCCCCGGACGAAACCCTGCGGAGCCTCGATGAACTCTTTGCCTGACCGACAGCGCCTGTTGTCCCTGCGCCAAATGCGCCAGCAACGTGCGCAACGGGCGCTGCACCAGACTCACCAGCAGTTGCAGCCACTGCTGCGTGAACTCTCGGCATTCGACGGCCAGGAGGCCTCGTTGCGCAATCTGCTGGCCAGCCATCGCGCCAGCGATTGCACCCTGGATTGCAGGCAGCTGTTGGCGTTGTTACGTACCCAGGCAGTGATCCGACGACAGATTGATCTGCTGCGCCTGGAGCGCGATCACGTCGCCGGGCAGTGCAGGCAACTGGAGCAGTTGCTGCACCAGCAACGGCAGCAGTTGGGTGATGCGCGGCGTCAGTACGAGACGTGCGCGCGGTCTGTGCAGCAAATGGCACGTACGCAATGGCTGGAGCGATTGCGCCGAGAAGAACGAGACAGCGAAGAAATGATGGGAGCAGGGCGATGAACGACGTTTCCTCGGTTACACCGGCGGCGGCACCGAGTGGGTTACCCGATCACGAAGTGATCGCCCATGGGCCGTCGGTTTTGCGCGTACCGGCTCAACTGGATGAACTGCCGCAAGGCGTGCTGGATTTGCTGGCGATGCTGGTGGGGCAGCCCCCATCCAATGGTGGTGCTGTCCAAACGCGGGCCCTTGCGGGGGAAAAGCGCCCTGGGCGTGCAGCGCAGCGACGACTCGACTTACCCGTGAAGGCGCCCGTGCAGCCAACGACCCCCTCCCTGAGTGTGACGCCAAACATCGTCGATACCTTGGCCGACGCGCCTGGCCCTCTGCCCATTGAGCAAGCGGTTGATGTCCCGGTGATTCCCTCTGTCGACGAGGCCGAAGTCTCCATCAACCTATACGGCACACGCCCCGTACTTTCGGGCCAGCCGCTCTTGCTCCCGACCACTCCGACACCAACCCCAAAACCCGTCCTCGAGATGAGGAGTGAAACGCCGGTGGCACCTTACCCAGGTCTGTTGCAGGTGCCCTTCAACAAAGGTGTGGTCAGCGGGCAGGTGACGGTCACTCGAGAATCCGAGGAGCCGGCGCGCACGCTGCTGCTCACTCCGAGCAACGGCCAGGTGTTCGACCACCTCAAGGCACCGTTCGAACACCTGCGCGATCCCGGTTGGCGGTTGGTGGATCAGCGGGGTGAGCAACCGCGTCAGGATGCCCGGCAGGCACGGGAAGACGAACCGCAAGAGTCTCCCGAATGAGTTCGTTGCAGTTGCGCCGGGTAGAGGCCGTGACGCACGCCCGCGTAAAAGCGGTGCAGGGCTGGCGCCAGGCTGGTCAGGGGGCGGGGCTGGGCCGGCTGGCGCCACAAACGACTTACCTCGGGTTTTGCGCTGGCGACTGGCGTGGCCTGGTCAGCCCCCACGAGTGGCTCCAGCACACGCTGCCGCAACTGCACGCCTGGATGCCCGGGGAAGGTTCGGCCACGAGCATCGCGCACCTTTTCCAGTCCGTGCCGCAACCGTTGCTGCCGCAGGTGCAGGCATTGCGTTACCAGGCACTGACCGAGATTGAACTGGTCACTGGGCAGGCCCTGCCGGGCGACGACTTGCCATGGCTCGACACGCCGCGCGGACGAGTGTGGGTGACGCAGCTGCCGACGCGGCGACCGGTCAGTGAACAGCCGCCATCGACGCGCGTGTTGCAGGATCTGCCGCTGCATCTGCAGTGGTTGCTGGGTATCAGCTACCTCACTCATGGCAGTTTGGCGAGGCTGGGGCAGGGCGATGTCCTGCGTATTGAGCATCGAACCGACCGCTGTCTGCTGGCCAATCGTTGCATTGGCGTTTTCACGTTCACTGAAGAGGGACTACACATGCAAGCAACGGTCGCCGACCAGGCCATCGCCGCGCCGGACGAACTGACGACTCTGCCAGTGCGCCTTGAATTCCTGCTCGCCTCCCAGGCGACTGATCTGGGCACGCTGGCGCGGATATTGGATGGACAACTCATCGCTTTGCCGAGCGATGCTGCCCGTCACATCGAGATACGCGCCAATGGCAAATCCGTTGCCCGTGGCGAGCTGGTGCAACTGGACGATGGGTTGGGGATCGAGGTGCTCCAGGTGTACGCGGCGGAACAGTCGCGATGAATGATGTCTCGCTGATTGCACTGCTGGCATTCGCCTCGCTGCTGCCGTTCCTGGTGGCGGCGGGCACCTGCTACATCAAGTTTTCCATCGTGTTTGTCATCGTGCGCAACGCCTTGGGTTTGCAGCAGGTGCCGTCGAATATGACCCTCAATGCGATCGCCTTGATGCTGGCGATTTTCGTCATGACGCCGGTCATGAAACAGGGCTATCGCTATTACAAGGAAGAGGCGGTCGCCTTTACCGACATCGAGTCGGTGGTCGATTTTGCCGAGAACGGCCTCGGTGGCTACAAGGATTACCTGCGCAAGTACACCGACCCTGAACTGGCACTGTTCTTCGAGCGCGCGCAAGCGGTGCAGAGCGATGACGAGAGCAGCGTGGCCGACGATGAGGCGCTTGCGCCCTCGCTGTTCGCCTTGTTGCCGGCCTACGCGCTGAGTGAAATCAAAAGCGCGTTCAAGATCGGTTTTTACCTGTACCTGCCTTTCGTGATCGTTGACCTGGTGATTTCCAGCATCCTGCTCGCGCTGGGCATGATGATGATGAGCCCGGTGATCATTTCGGTGCCGATCAAACTGGTGTTGTTCGTTGCACTCGATGGCTGGGCGCTGCTGTCGACCGGCTTGGTCAGGCAATACCTGACCCTGCTGGCCTAGGGGCGCTTGTGAACGATCTGGTGTATGCCGGCAATAAAACCCTGTACCTGATTTTGCTGATGGTGGCCTGGCCGATCATCGTCGCCACGGTGGTCGGCCTGGTGGTTGGCCTGGTCCAGACGGTGACTCAGTTGCAGGAGCAGACGCTGCCTTTCGGTTTCAAGCTGCTGGCGGTGGCGGCATGCCTGTTTCTGCTGTCGGGATGGTATGGCGAAACCCTGCTCGATTTCAGCCGTGAAGTCATCCGCCTGGCGTTGGCTTAGCGGGATGTCGGTGACGCTGTTCTTCGATCTGTACGCCTGGTTTGCTGGCGCGCTCGTGGGATTCGCGCGGCTGGCGCCGATGTTTTTCATGCTGCCGTTTCTCAACAGTGGCGTGCTGACCGGAGCACCCCGGCAGGCGGTGATCCTGCTGGTGGCGGCCGGGTTCTGGGGATATATAGGCGAGCCGCTGCCGCGTCTCGACAGCCTGGCGTTTCTCGGCTTGCTGCTGCGCGAAGCCGGGATTGGTGTGTTGCTCGGGTGCCTGTTGTGCTGGCCTTTCTGGGTCCTGCACGCCATGGGCAACCTGATTGATAACCAGCGCGGGGCTTTGCTCAGCAGTACCGTCGACCCCGCCAACGGCGTGGATACCTCGGAGGTGGCGAACTTTCTGCAACTGTTTGCCGCCGTGGTGTATCTCGAAGGCGGTGGTCTGCTGTTGATGCTCGAGACCGTCGGCCATAGCTATCGCCTGTGTGCACCGGTCACCTCCTGCGCCGTGAACGTGCAGGCGCTGTATGGCCTGCTCGATGCGCTGATGGACAAAATGTTGGTCATCAGCGCGCCGGTGGTGGCCACCTTGTTGATCAGTGAAGCGCTGCTGGGTCTCCTTTCGCGGTATGCACCGCAGATGAACGCGTTTTCAGTGTCGCTGACCATCAAGAGCCTGGTGGCACTGGCGGTGCTAATGGCGTATTTCGGCGTGCACTTGCCCGATGAAGTCCTGCGCATGGCACCCAGTTTGCCAATGCTCGAACGGCACCTGACTGTCGACGGAGAGGCGGGCAATGTCCTCCAGCGCTTCGAAGACTGAGAAACCCACCGCCAAGCGCCTGCGTGATGCTTCGCGCAAAGGGCAGACGTTCAAGGCGCGGGATCTGGTGGTCACCTGCCTGACGCTTTGCGGCATCGCCTACATGGTGTTCAACAGTTCGCTGCTGGACCTGATGGAAGGCTATCGACGCATCATCGCCTCGGGTTTTAACGCCGACCTGCAGCAGTATTCGGCGACACTGGTCGTGGTGGGGCTCAAGGCGCTGATGCCGCTCCTGGTGGTGTGCGCCCTGACCAGCGCCATTCCGGCATTGCTGCAAAGCGGCTTCGCCATGGCCAGCGAAGCCCTGAAGCTGAACTTCGGCGCGTTGAACCCGATCAATGGCCTGAAAAAACTGTTCAGCCTGCGCACGCTCAAGGACACGGTCAAAGCGCTGTTGTACCTGGGCAGTTTTGCCCTGGCCCTGTGGATTGTCTGGATCACCCAGCGCAAATTGCTGTTTGCCCAGCTGTTTGCCCGCACCCGGGATCTGTTTGCGATCTGGGGCCACTTGCTGCTGGTGCTGGTGTTGGCGTTTCTGCTCTGCGTGCTGTTGATCGTGGTGCTCGATGCGCTGAGTGAATACTGGCTGTTCATGCGCGATCAGAAGATGGACAAGGACGCCGTCAAGCGTGAACACAAGGAGCTGGACGGCGACCCGCAGATCAAGGGGCGCCGCCGCGACCTGCACCTGGAGTTGTTGTCCGAGCAGGTCAAATCCGATGTGCGCAGCTCACGGATGATCATCGCCAACCCCACTCACATCGCCATCGGCGTGTATTTCCGGCCGGAAATCACCGTACTGCCTTTCATCTCCCTGATGGAAACCAACCAACGCGCCCTGGCCGTCCGGGCGTATGCCAACAAAGTCGGCGTCCCGGTCATCAACGACCCCGCCCTGGCCCGGCGCATCTACAAGACCCACCAGCGCTACAGCTTTCTCCAGGTGCAGGAGGTCGAGGAAGTGCTGCGCCTGTTGATCTGGCTGGAACAAGTCGAGCAGGCCTGACGCATTCCCGTAGGCGCTGCCGGTCGAGGCTCGATGGCTCGCGAGGCTTGCATGAGCGCTATTTGGCAGCGCTGCCTCGTGATGCTTTGGCTCAATGCAGTGGCCAGTAGCGCTGGCAATTTTTCAGGAGTGTGGCCGATGAGTCGCGACAAGCAACAACACGAACAGGTCGCCATGGACGTCGTCGATGCCGTCCTGGGTGGGGCGACATTGAAGGAGGTGCAGGGACTTCGCGACGAACACATGGACGGCCTGTATGGCTTCGCCTTCAAGTTCTATGAACAGGGGCGGCTGGACGATGCCGAGAAGTTTTTCCACTTCCTGTGCATCTACGACTTTTACAACAGCCATTACTGGATGGGTTTGGCGGCGGTGCATCAGCTCAAGCACAACCACCAGAAAGCGATCGACCTGTACGCCATCGCCTTCGCCCAGGGCCGCAACGACTATCGACCGATGTTCTACACCGGTCAGTGCCAGCTCGCCCTGGGCAAGATTGGCAAGGCCAGGTCGTGTTTCCAGTACGTGCTTGAACAGGCCACGCAAGAGAACTTGCGCCAACAGGCCCAGGTGTACCTCGACACGCTGGCCCCCATCGAAGAGAACTGAACATGAGCGAAATCAGCAGCACATTCATTCCGGTTTTTACGCCAGGTCCTGGCCGTTCCGAACGCTTGGACGACAAGCCTACGAAGCTGGACGCCGTGAATTACCACAAGGCAGGCCAGGAAGCGCTGGGGAACCTGATGTCGGTTCAATACGACGCGGGTGCGCGAACGCCCGTCGAGGTCATCGGCCGGCCGCAATTGCACCCGCCCCTGGCCCGCGACAATGGCAAGGCATCGCAGGGTGATCTGTTCACGTTGCTCATGGCGATGATCAGCGAGCTGCTCGGCGAGGTCGATGTCAACAAGCTCAAAAACCGGTTGACGATGTTGCAAAGCCTGGCGAGCGCGAGGCAACAGGGCCACGAAAAACTGGCGGCCAAATACACGTCGGCGGTGGCCGCGATGGAAGCGGTGGAAGGCGCCGTGGACCTCGGTCGACAACAGTTGGAACCTTTGCATGAGCGCGTTCAATACCTGAAGCGCCAATTGACTGAAAGCGAAACCCGCCTGGCAGGGCTGGCGCCCGGCTCTCCTGAACAGGTGAACGAAGCGGCTGTTCGCGACCGTGTTAAAACCGAACTGGCCAAGGCCACCCGGGTGGTCGAGAAAGCCACCGATGCCCAACTGAAACTGATCGAGACCGCCAATGCCGCCGCCCGGTCCTTGCTGGTCGTGGCCCGGCAGGTGGAGCAGGCGGGCGTGATTGGCCCGTCGATCAGCCAAGCCGATGAAAAAGCGCTCAACGCCAGTGCCCTGGCCTTGCTCAACCGGTTGAAAATCATTGAGCTGCTGGGCGACGCCGCGCAGAACAAGGAAGAACTCAACCAGGCGTTGTTGCTGGAACTGCAGGCCCGGTTGCAGGAAAAAATGAAGGTTGAGTCGGAAAAATACCTGGAAGAAGTCCGTAAAGCCGAAGCAATGCAGAAGACCATGGGCTGTGTCGGCAAGATCGTCGGCGCCCTGGTGTCCATCGCCAGCATTGTCGCGGGCGTCCTGACGGTCAATCCGGTGCTGATTGCCGTAGGCGTGATCGGTGCCGCCATCATGATTGCCGAAGAGGTGGTCAAGCAAGCCACCGGAACGTCGTTCATGGGCGAAGTGATGAAGCCGCTGACGGCGGTGATGCAGGAAGCCGTGAAGCTGTTTACCGAGCTGTACACAAAGACGTTGATGGCCTTGGGTGTCGATGAAAAAACGGCGAAGGACATCGGCCAGATCGCCGGCATGATCGCAGGCATCGCCGCCACACTCGCCGCAATCGTTCTCACGGCCATGGTCGGAATCAAGGTGATTGGCCCGATGCTTGGCGCCATCGCGTCGAAAATCGGCGCGGTGGTGGCGCAAGCCGCACCGGCCGCGGTGCAGGCCACCAGGCAACTGGCGTCCTCGCTCGGTAATACCCTGACCCAGATGCTCAGCCAACTGCGCCATTTCGTCAGCAACGGTGCGGACCCGGTGACGTTGGCCCGTTACGCGGCCAGGGTCGAAATCGCCCAGGCTGTCACCGAGTTTGCGGGCGTCGGTGCGCAGGGAGCGCTGGGTGTCCAGAGCGGTGCGCATCAAGCCCAGGCCGCCCGGCGCCTGGCGGATGTGCGGGTGCGCACGGCCGTCAACGAGCAAATTACCGGCTATCTCACGCGGGTGGTCGAGGATTATGGCAAGGCGATGCAGGACCGCAGCCGACAGATCGAGCAAGTCCTTGCCGACCAGCAACGCAGCCATGCGGTCAGTCTGTATATGGCACGCAACGCCTGAATCCACGGATACAAGGAGTTTTCCATGAACATCAATCCCAGCACTGCAGCCCCAATCCTGTCACCTGTCACGGTGATCACGGACAAAGTCTGGCTCTCGTCCGATGACTCGGACCTCAAGCGCGTGGTCGGGCAGGGACAGGTTTTGCAAGCGTTGTCGGACACTTCGCCAGAGGAACTGGCGCGCGCCATCAACGGCTATCAACCCAACGAGTCCGATCAGCGTGATTGGCTCGCCGCCACGCTGGCGGCAGGCGATGAAGTGCGCAACGATCTGATCTTCGACCCCGGCGCCTGGGAGAAGCACGCCAACGTGCTGGTGGCCGCGATCATCGCGTTGAATGTCGCACGGGTGGCCAACGCCCAGCTTCGAGGGCATTTCAGCGTGATGGCCTCTGACGCCGCCAAGTCCCAGGGCGCGGCGATTGTCGAGTCGGGCAAGGCCGCGATGTACAGCGCCATCACGGCCGCAGTGGTTTCGGGGACCATCGCCGGTTTTGCACTGCTCAAGAACTTTCAGGGGCAGGGACTCAAGCAGGCAGACATTGATCTGCACAAGCGCAATTCGCTGGATGCCGGCACCCTGGAGCGTGACTTGCAGCAGGCGCGCGCTCGCGATGACTGGAACCCGGACACCCCTTACAAGGTGACCACTTTCGATGATTTTGCCCGCCTGAAAACCGTCGATTTCAAGCCCCAGGGCTCGACGTTGAGCGCTCAGGAGCAAGCCTGGTTCAACCGTGAAATCATCAAGGCGCAGAACGTCGGGCGAACGTCCGACTGGCTGAGCCAGGCGAGCGGAAAAGGCATTGAAAAGCGCCTGGAAATCGGCCGTGCGCTCAACGCGATGTCGATGAGCCTGAGCCAGGTGGTAACGAGCATGGTGCGCATGGGCGAGCACGCCGCGCGGGAGAAGGAGGTCCTGCAACAAAGTGCACAGAACGTGCAAAAAGGCCTGGGCGATGAAGTCGCGCAAAAGGACTCGGCGGATGCCGCGTTGTTGCAAAAACTCATGGAAATAGCCATGCAATTGTTTCAGTCACGGATAGACGTGATCAGCAAAATGGCCTGATCGGAGAACTGCATGAACATTGTCGACTTCATAGCGCCCCAGAATCGCCAGACCGTAGATTCCCATCAAGTTGCCGACATCCCCCAGCCGTCCGAATTACCCGCAGCAGCGAAGGTTGACCCACCTCTGGGCCAGCTGTTGGAACAAGCGAGCAAAGGGGTCAATCGCCAACTTGGCAACCTGCTGAGGGTCCAGCCACCCGCTGAAAAGCTGACGAGTCTGTTGTTGACAGGCGCTACTGCGCAAGCCGACATCACCGCGTTTAGTGAGCAGCTCGAGGGTCAACGCATTCGCGGCCAAATCTGGGCGCAGCAAGTGGACCGGACGGGTACGCTGATGGCGCATGTGCAGCAAACCCTGTCCGAGGCAGAGCAGGACCGTCTCATTGCCGCTCAACAGCATGTGTGGGCCGAACTGGACGACAAGGCTGCACTGCCTGGGAACATTGCCGACGCCTTGGATCGGCGCGATGCCCCGCCTGGTGAATTCTTCGGCAAACTGCGCGAACTGATTGAGCTGATCAAGAACAGCTACCTCGCCGTCTATCAACACATCATCGATGGCTTCACCCGGTTCTTCGGCGACTTCAACCAGGCGATCACCGCCAAGCTGAAGGACTGGATCGAAGGTGTGAAGGACGGCAAGGAGGTCAAGCTGGATGTGGGGCAGCTTGCAGCAGCGTTGCGCACACTGGTGCGCAAATATTCGCCACCCAATCCCGCCGCCGTATTGTTCCCGGCTCCGGGGATGAGCAACGGCGCGAGCAGGGCAGAGGCACAAAAGTGGCTGGCGGCGCTGGGCCTGCCGGCCGAAAGCCTCAGGAAAAACACCAACGGCACCTACAGCGTGGTCATGGACCTCAGCCCCTTGAACACCATGATCAGCCAACTGCCGACGGGGGCCAGTGTCACCTGGGATTCCGCCCGGTTCCAGTCCTGGCAAACCGGCTTCAACGCCCAGGAGGAGCGACTGAAGAACATGCTGCAATCCTTCACCCAGAAATACTCCAACGCCAATGCCTACCACGATAACTTCAACAAGATCCTGTCTTCGCACCTGAGTCAGTATGCGGAGATGCTCAGGGCGATGCTCAACATCTGACAGGCACGGTATTTTTACGGTTTTGTCCTACGGCAACAGTCGACTTTCCTTTCGCACAGATGTGATATCGCCCTGCGGAATCATCGCACTCAACTTCCTATAGTCACGCAGCTTGTCATCTTGAGCCCGCTCTACGGCGGGCTCGATTGCGTTTCAGTACCTTCCTGTAGAGAAGTTTTCCAATATGGACAGTGCAACTGATGAAAAGCCGGGCCGGTCATTTGTGTTTGACCGCTGGCTCCTGCAAAGCGACGGAACGCTGATGCGAGATGGACACGGAGTCCATGTACCCCCCAAAGAACTGAGTGTGTTGCGCTTGCTGCTGGCATCGGCGGGCAAGGTGATCACCAAGGATCATCTGCTCGACTGTGCATGGCCGGCGATCGATGCCGGCGAGGAATCGTTGACCCGCTGCATTTACGCCTTGCGCAAGCTGCTCAGGGACAACAAGGATTACATTGCAACGGTATACGGCAAGGGTTATCGGTTCACTTGCCCGGTGGTGGCACTAAGGGTCAACGAACAGACAGCGGCCAAGGTCTCGTCCTTGGCTGTCCTGCCGTTTCGCGGTGTGAGTCAATCGCTGGCGCTGGATTGGCAGGACGCAATGATCCGCCAGTTGACCACGGCATTCGGCGAGGCGCTTCACGTCGTTCCATCAAGCTTGATGGTCGCCTATGACCCGCCTGTCGACACGCGGGGTATGGTCGAGGAGCTGATGGCGGACTTTTACCTGACAGGGCGGCATGTGCAGCGTGAGGGTGGACAACAGTGGTCGACCGAGTTGATACGCGGCAGCGATCATGCGCTGTTGCATGCACAGGCGCTGCCCGGGGAGAGCCTGGAAGAGGCGCTTGGCGAATTGACCCGTCTGGTTGCCCAGCGTTTGCCGGGCCTGCGCCCCTGTGCCAATACGTGCTCGTCCTACCCGGCCGTGGTGGCTTACCTCAACGGGTTATGCAACGTTCAGCAACACACACCGCAAAGCCTGCGCGAAGCACTGGTGCAGTTCCGTCATGGCCTGCAGCTGGATGAGCGTTACGCCCCCGCCTGGTGTGGCCTGGTCGATGTCTGGCTGGGGCAGGCGATGCTGGGATTGTGCGATCAGGACGACGCCATTGACCTGGCACAGTCGGCGGTCGCCAGAGCTCTGACGCTGGACCCCGGCAGCACATCAGCCATCGCACGGCTTGCCTTGCTCACCAGCTTGCGTGGTTGCGAGGAAGCGGCGCAGGTGCTGTTCCGACGTTGCCTGCTGGCCGCCGACCAGGCCGACGTGCATTTCCTGCATGGGTGGCATCTCTGGTTCTGGCAACGTAATGGGCAGGCAATCCAGAGCCTCGACAGGTGCCTGCACCATGATCCCCATTGCGTACGGGCAAAGTTGCTGCGAGCGCGCATCGCCCAGGCCGGTGAGCCCGGGCAAATCATCGGCGTCGTCTCGGCGGGTCATCCGGCGGTTTTGCCGAGTCGCCCCAGCGCTCTGTTCAATTCTGATGAGGGTAGGGCCGTCACCGCATAATTGGGTCAGGAACCGCACGTGCAGGGCCTCTAGCATGGGGGTACTTTCACTGCCCGGAACCTGATCGGTGACACAGACCTCAGCCTCCCCTCAACAGCCCTGTGTCCTGCGGATCCTGAACGGTCCGCTCCAGGGCTGCGAGTTTCCCCTGGCGGCGCCGCGCACCTTGTTCATCGTCGCGCCGCTTGATCTGTTAGGCACGCAAGCCCTGGCCGTGAGTGTTCCCGAGGACGCGATATTTGTTCCCCTGGAGCAGGGCGGTTGCAACTTTGAAGTGGTGTTGAGTGAGCATGAGCCGAACGGCGTGACCCTGCACATTCTCGGCGACTGCGCGCAAACCCGGCATTGCCCCTTTCAGCAAGCCACCCAGATCGGGGGTTTGCAGATGGTCGTGCTCGAGGCAGGACAGGTTTGGGCACTGCAGGTGGTGGGGCAGCCGGGGCTTTCGACGAATGCGCCTGATCGTCACTGGCCGCCAGCCCGGTTGGCGAAATGGGTGGCGGCGGGGCTGGGGGCTGCACTGCTGATGGCGTCGTCGGGCTTCTGGTCGATGTCTGGCCCGGCGCCACAAACCCAGGTGCGCAGCCTGATTATGGGCGCCGACATCGAGGTCGTGCTGGGGCGAGACCAAAAGGTGTACGTGTTTGTCGCCTCCGAGCGCGATGCCGGTTGGAGCCGGCAAGTGTTGATGCGCAACACGGCGTTGACCAGTCAGGTACTGGTGGTCGAACAGGAGCGCCGTCGCCTGGAGCGCCTGCTGGTCGACCACGATCCACAATTGGCCTGGCACGCGCTTGACCTCAGGGACCCGGCGAAACCCCGGCTGCTGCTCAGTGCGCAGCGCAGTCTGCTCACCCCCGAACGCCAGGCGCAACTGCTCGACGTGTTGCTCAAGGCGGCTCCCTATGCCCGGGAAGTGGTGGTGCAGGTACAGGATGACAAGCTGCTTGCCGACTTGGCCGAACAGGGCTTGCTCCGTCTGGCACTGGCCTTCAGGCGGGTCGGGAATGCCAACAGCGTGACCTTCGCCATCGGCGGGGATTTGCAGGACGCCGAGCTGGCGGCCGCTCGGCAGTACGTCGATGCGTTTCATCGACAGTGGGGTGATCGCTACGTGCATTTCGCTGTCGAGCTCAAGGATGACTTGCTCAAGGGCAAGTCATTTCAAAGTGGCCCACAGGGCTACATCAAGACGACGACGTCGTCCTGGTTTTTTCCCAATTGAATCTGGAGGTGACCTATGCCTGGCGTAGGGAGTGCGGTGAGTTTTGTCGATGATTTTCTCGGTCAGCAAGCGGCAGCGTTCGAAGTCGGCGCGAGCAAGCTCAAAACAGAGCTGGACAAGGCATTGGCTGATCTCGGGAACGATGCGTCCGATCCCGGGAAGCTGGCGGCCTACCAGGCAGCCTTCTCGTCCTACACGGTGTTCCGCAATGCCCAGACCACCACGGTCAAGGGCTTCAAGGACATCGACATGGCGATCATCCAGGCGGCCCGCTGATTGTTTTTCCACGGGTCATCGTCCCCTGGCGATGGCCATTTTCACGAGTGCACGGCATGACTGTTCAGAGCATTTCTCCACCGCTGTTCGAGCCTGCGGCCTTCACGCAATTGCGCAGCCCGCAGGAAGGTTCGGTGGTTTCACTCGAGCATCGTCTGATCGAAGCGTTCGCAGGTGGAGCGGTGGACAGCGCGCGGGAGGTGGCGGCAATCGAGCACCTGTCACAACGTCCCGATATCACCAGCCCCGAAGCGCTGTCGCAATTGCAGGAGCGGATGGGGCAATACAACGTCGACATCAATCTGCTCAATACGTTGGTCCGCAAGGCGGTGGGCACCGCTGAAACATTGTTGCGCGCATCATGAGGGCGAGTGTGTGTTTGTTGGTGGTGTGCCTGGCACTGGCGGGATGTCGCCAGCCGAGTCTGCTGGAAGGGCTGGACCAGCAGCAAGCCAATGAAGTGTTGGCGCTGTTGCAACGCAACAACATCGCGGCGAACAAAGTCGACGCCGGTAAAGCCGGTTATGCGGTGAAGATCGATCAGGCGGATTTTTCCGCCGCCGTCGATTTGCTCAACCTCTATTCGTTGCCCTCCCGGCCTCGGCTGCAAGTGGCCGATATGTTTCCCGGCGATGCGTTGGTGGCGTCCCCCAGAGCAGAAAAAGCCAGGCTGTATTCGGCATTGGAGCAGCGCCTGGAACAATCGATCGCCGTTCTTGAGGGTGTGGTCTCGGCACGGGTGCACATCAGTTACGACCTGGATGCCGGGGAGGGCGGACGCAAGGTCGCACCCATTCACCTGGCGGCCTTGGCCGTGCATGAACGAGACGTCGAGCCGCAGTTGCTGATCAGCGACATCAAGCGCTTTCTGAAGAACAGTTTTGCTGGCGTCGACTACGAGAACATCTCGGTGGTGCTGTCGGCACGTTCGCCCACGCAACACGTCGCACCTTCGGTGGTTGCGGCGCCGCAGGATGCGCGCTGGATCTGGATGCCCTTGATTGTGCTGTTGGCCGGTGGCGCTGGGCTCGGTTACCGACTGTCCAAAAGAGGATGGCGCAATGTCGTGCGTTGAGCGTTTGCGGCGGATTCTCGACGAACCGCTGGATTATCTGCACCCGCAGCGGCTGCAATTGCCGGCCGGGTTCAATCATGCAGAGGCGCGACACGCACTCAACCAGATCCTGCTTGAAAGGATGGACTCACCTGAGGCATCGACTTCGATGCCACTCACTGCCGTGGCGCAGTTGTGGATTCGGACGTGGCGGCAATTGCCCTACATCGCTTGCCTGATAGGGGCCTGGCGCCTGTTTCCGCAACTGGTGCGGGACAAGGTTTTGCAACAGTTGCCAGCGCCAATGCGCCACTTTGCCGGTTGCCGGCCTGGTCCTCGCGTTTGCCTGCCGCTCGAGCGCTCCTGCGCGGTGCTGCATCAGGTGGAAGCGGCGGGTTTCAACGCGCTGGTGGGGTTGTCCGGGTTCATCCCGCCGCCGTTGATCCAGCGGCTGCCCTTGCAGTTTTCTCCCTTGGTTGTCGATCAGCATGCGCAGTGGCCGGACGCAGCTGCCGATACAACGCTTTTTTTCCTGGCGGTGCAGCATGCTCGACTCTATCCGAACCCTGAGTGATATGCCGGCATCGAGCGACGCGCGGGTCGCCCGTGAAGACCTCGTCGCGGCGCGTCAGCGACGGGCCTTGCAAATCCAGGCGCAGCGGCGTGCGCGAGCGTGTGTCGAGCAGGCTCGTGGCGAGGCTGAAGATATTCGCGCCCAGGCGTTCAGCGAAGGCTATGCCAGTGGCATCGTTCGCGCCGCGCAGGACCTGGCAAACGGCTTGCTCGGATCGCGGGCGCTCGGCTTGCAACTGCGCGAGGACCTGGCGCGCGGTGCACGCGAGTTGCTGCGCGATGTACTGGTCCGCGGCGAGTGGCTGGACGAGATGCTCGAGCGTTGGCTGGCCGAGCAGTCCGATACCCGGGTGCCCTTGCAGGTGTTGTTGCCTGAACGCTGCAAGTCTCAAGGCCCTGCCTTGCGCGAGCGATTGCAGGCGCTGTGGTCCGGCGCGCTGGTTTTCGATTATCGGCCCGAGGAGCGCTACGTGTTTCGCCTGGCTGACCAGTTACTTGAATTTGATCTCGACGCCGTTTGCCAGCGCCTGGAACCCCTGCTGATGGCGCGGCTGACCCACCTGCCCGAGTCGGTGCGACGCCTGGATGCAGCTTCCATCGATCTGTTGCAGGACCTCTGTTCCAGGTTCTGCGCGCAGGTGCGCCATGAAGATTGAGTCCACCTATCACACGCCCAGGTCGGTGACCGCCGTCGAGTCCCTCGAATCGCGATTCATGACCGCGCTAGGCAAGCCTGCAGGGGCGCCCCCGGACAAGTCGCCGGCCGGTTTCGAAGAACTGTATCGGCGCCTGTCAGCGATGGAGGGGCGGGGCGAAAAGTCTCATTACGTTTTTCTCAAGTCGCTGCGTGACGAAGAGGGCACCACACGGCTGTACCCCAACGCCCAGGCGTTGTTGACGGTCACGCAGCAGTTGCTGGTTCGCCTGAAAGAGGATGGGTTGGAGCAGTCGCAACTCTACAAGGAAATCAAAGGTGCCAATGGACGGGCCTTCAACATGAAACTGGCCGTGCTGAACTACATGCGTGATGTGTTTCAGCCGATGGACGACGATGCCAGGGAGAGCAATTAATGGAAACCAACGTACTAGGCACTTTGCCCCCCCCGTCAGCAGCGCACGCCACAGAGTCGCGAGGCACTTCCCCGCCTCTGCTGGGGGCGCTGGCGCTCCATCCCTCTGAACTTGCATCGCAACTTCCGCCGGATCTTCAATCGAAGCGATTTGCGGCGAGTCTGAGGCAGATGGGCGCCGCCGCTGCAAGGGAGTTCGAGGCGATTGACTTAGGTCACATCGACGCCCAGGTCGCACAAGACATCGAAGACTTCGTCAGGAATGGCCAGCGCTCTGGAGGCTCCGATCTCGAGTCGGTGTTCGTTCAGGCGCAGCGGCTGACCACCGAGCAGACCCCGGTCGGGCGCATGAATGCCCTGTTCGAAGCCGCCAAGGATTTGCTGGCAGCGGCCAAGGGGCCGGCACTCAATCTGGCCCACGTCGCCGGGCGGACCGGATTGATCGTCGGGCTGACGAAAATGCTCAATTACGTCGTGCGTGATTACGTCGACGATGCCATGAAAATGGGTAACACACCCGACGCGGTCAAGGCCTGGTGGGTGTCAGCGCTGGCAATGATTGGCCCGGCACTGATCCTGGTCGGGGCGGTTCGAAACGGACTGAACGGCACGGGAAGCGTTTCTTCGAACCTCTGGCGTGTGCTGACGGCAAGCTTGACGGTGGGGGCGCTTATCGCGTCGCGCCTGACAGGCATGGATAGCAAAACGCTGCCGGCGATGGTGGGGGCGACGTTGTACTCGGTGCTCAGGGACCTGCTCAACACGCTGTTTCCACTCAAGGACAATGCGGCCGCCCCCAGCGGGATGAACACCGGGGCGACGGCGGTCATCTACGGTGTGTCCCAATACATTCTGGCGCAGGTGGGACAACTGATCCCGACGGTTAATGGTAGTGGATTGATGCCCAATCTGATCCGCACCAGCCTGGACAGCTTTGGCCTGGTCCTGGATGACGTCGTCTACATGCTGTGCAGAAGCTGTGACTGGCTGACGGGCGCGTCGATGCCGGAACCACCGGTTGCCGGTTATGAACAGGAGCGAGACAGAACGCTCAAGGTGCTCGCAAGCGCTCAGGTACCTGACCGGCATCAGTGCGCCAATACGGCGTTCAACATTGGCGGGCAGCGGATGGCGGTTGCGCATGCGTTCACACTGATACTGCCGGCGATGTTTTCCATTTTGCAGACGTCAGAGGTCGAAGATCCGCAGGGCCTGTTGAACCTGTTCATCGGATTCATGTCGGCCGCTATCTACCTTCCTTTGGTTTTCGGCGCCCTGATGCGCACCGACCGTTCCTACACGCTGAGCGAAACCCCGACGGCTTGAGTCCGAGCAAAGCAGTCGCCTGTCTGCGCCGTGCCGGCTATAATCGCCGGCACTTTTCGCCGCCCTGAGTTCAAGCCGCCCATGTACAGCCTGGCCCGTCAACTGTTGTTCAAATTGTCTCCGGAAACCTCCCACGATCTGTCCCTCGACCTGATCGGCGCGGGCGGGCGTTTGGGCCTCAATGGCTTGCTGTGCAAAAAGCCTGCAAACGTGCCGGTGAACGTCATGGGCCTGGAGTTCCCCAACCCGGTCGGCCTGGCCGCCGGTCTGGACAAGAATGGCGCGGCCATCGATGGGTTCTCCCAGTTGGGCTTCGGTTTCGTCGAAATTGGCACCATCACCCCGCGTGCGCAACCCGGTAACCCAAAGCCGCGAATTTTCCGCCTGCCCGAAGCCGAGGCGATCATCAATCGCATGGGCTTCAACAACCAGGGTGTCGATCACCTGCTGGCGCGCGTGCAGGCGGCAAAATACAAGGGCGTGCTGGGCATCAACATCGGCAAGAATTTTGACACCCCGGTGGAGCGCGCCGTTGACGATTACCTGATTTGCCTGGACAAGGTCTACGCCCACGCCAGCTACGTCACGGTCAACGTCAGCTCGCCCAACACACCGGGCCTGCGCAGCCTGCAATTTGGCGATTCGCTCAAGCAACTGCTGGCCGACCTGGCCGAGCGCCGGGCGGAACTGGCGCTGCGTCACGGCAAGCACGTGCCGCTGGCGATCAAGATCGCACCGGACATGTCGGACGAAGAAACCGTTCAGGTGGCGCAAGCCCTGATCGAAACCGGGATGGACGCGGTGATCGCCACCAACACCACCTTGAGTCGTGTTGGCGTCGAAGGTATGGAACACGGTGACGAGGCGGGCGGCTTGTCCGGCGCGCCGGTGCGGGACAAGAGCACCCACACCGTCAAAGTGCTGGCCGCCGAACTGGCGGGTCGTTTGCCGATCATCGCCGTGGGCGGCATCACCGAAGGCAAGCACGCCGCCGAGAAAATCGCCGCCGGCGCGAGCCTGGTGCAGATCTACTCCGGCTTCATCTACAAGGGCCCGGCGTTGATCCGCGAGTCGGTGGATGCGATTGCTGCGTTGCGCTGACCAGTTACCCCTGTAGGAGCGAGCCTTGCTCGCGATGGTGGCCCAGGCACCGCGGGGCATCAGACAGCCCGCGTTATCGTTGACGACCATCGCGACGGTTCGACGCCTCGACGAGCCCGCTCCTACAGTAAGGGGGGCAGGCATAAAAAAGGGCTCCTCGAAGGAGCCCCTGGGCCGAAGCCCGCCGCCCGGATGGGGCGTGCGTGGTAAGTCGAAACGTAATCAGGTTGTCGTGTCGGAATTAAGTGCCCTGTGTCAGCCGACGGCGTGAAGTTCGTTGAGTCTGTGGATACCCGCAGTGCCGGTCATACCGTCCCAGTTGTCGCCGCGTCCTTCTCGCCAGCCGTTGATCCAGGCTTGGCGTACTG
>Ga0308165_1002076_pt1 | contig 25376 bp, 23 predicted proteins | sample PhyWR2_FD_201032 | JGI IMG/M metagenome (GOLD analysis project Ga0308165, IMG submission 201032) | Phyllosphere microbial communities from UC Gill Tract Community Farm, Albany, California, United States - DLSLW.R2 | ecosystem: Host-associated > Plants > Phyllosphere > Unclassified | place: USA... | reverse complement strand
GGCCGTGGCGAGGTGCGCGGCGTACGCGCCGAGCCCCGCCAGCCTTGCCCGGGTGGCCTGGTCGTAGACCGCCACGAATCGCCACGGCTGCCGGTTGCGCGCCGAACCTGTCCACCTCACCTGGTCCACCAGCTGCCTGACCACGCTCACCGGGACGTCCTCGTCCAGGAACGAGCGGACGGTCCGACGAGCGATGAGCGAACGGAGCTGTTCCATCTGGCCATCCTGCCCGGTCGGCTCGTCCCAGAGACAGTCGTGCCCGGGGGAGGGGTGGCCGGTGCGGGGTCTGAGCCGGTCTGCGGGAGACCGCGGGCGGTCCTGCGACAATGTGGTGCCCCGGGTGGGATTCGAACCCACACTGGATCGGGTTAGGACACGAGGTAGCCGTTGTGTGCCAACAGTTGCCGTTGCCCCGGAATTTCAACGAATTCTAGGGCAGCGGGCCGGTCAGCGGTCTCGTCCTCTGGGGACATCACGCATCGTTTTCGTTGAGTAAACGTTGACCAAGCGTGTGTGGGTCGGAGGAGCTAGGCGACGCAGAGCCGTCCGGCGAGGTCGTCGAACGGTGCGCCGAGGCTCTGCGGCAGGTACACGCGATGAACGGGCGCCTCGAGCACGCGATGAGAGAGACGAACGTCAGTCCGATGCTCGACGACCTCTTCGCCAAGCTCCGTGCGACAGGGCGGCAGACCAGTCCCGATCCGAACGCCCCAGACCTGCACGGAACCGTGTGATCGGTCTCGTCGGCGAGGCGATTCACTCGATGATATCCCGTCGGCCGAGGAAGCAGCTGGCGACGAGACAGCAGAGCAGCCCAGAGCCCCACAGCAGCGAGAGGCCCCGGACGTCTGTGCCATTCCGCAGGGGCGCGCCTCGGAAGGCCCAGGCGTACGGTGAGATGTCCTGCAGCCACTGGAGGCTACCGACCTGCCGACCGACGGCGTTGGCCAAGAACGCCATGACCGCCACGCTGGCACCTGCCGACGTGGCGTCTGCCCTGCGGCCCGTGGCGAAGCCTGCCACGAGAGCAGCAGCCCCCGACAGAAAAGCCAGGCCCGTGAGAGCAGCGCTCGCGGCCACGACGTCCATGGTGGCGATCTCCAGCCTGAACGGCCTGGTCAGGGCGATGACCAGTGCTCCGGAGAAGGCCCCGAGCCACACCACCTTGATCAGGATGACGAGGGATGACTCGAACGCGTACTGGAATCGTCCCACTCCGTGCGCCAGGGTGATCGAGAGCCATCCAGACTCTTCCGCTCCGCCAGTGCAGGACGATCCCCAGGACGTCGCGGCGATGATGAAGAGGACGAAACCCATGAGGCCGTAGAAGGTGCTCTGTGCATAGCCAGCACCAGAGTCGATGTCCGTGTAGCCGAGCGTTTTCACGAGGGCGGGAGGCAGACTATCGATGACGTGCTGCATCTGACCGTTGCCACCGATGCTGGGATACAGGGGCAGGTACAGCAGGAGCGTTGCTGCGACGGCGATGGTCCACGCCAGCAGAGCACGTCGCGATCCGACCAGCGAGTGGCGCGCGATCGGGAGTCGACTACTCATGGCGCCGGGAAGGTAGGTCTGCGCCCTGCGGGGCATACAACCGGAGCACCGACTCTTCGAGGTCTGGTTCTTCGACCGTCAGCTCGAGGACATGGTGTCGAGCCAGGACCTTGATCAAGGGGTCGATGTCGCCGTCGACGGTGACGGTCAGATGGGCGGGTCTGGTCCCAGAAAGGTCCAGCGAGGACAGGGATGGGGTCGAGGAGAGCTCGAGTCGCAGCTCTGAGGCTGCGACTCCGTCGATGCTCGCGCGGACGTGCCGGACCTGGGCGAGCCGCAGCGAGGCGACCGTGTTGTCGGCGACGACCCGCCCGGCGCTCAGGATCGTCACGTTGTCCGCGACGTGCTGGACCTCGCTGAGGATGTGCGAGCTGAGCAGGACCGTCTGGCCCTTGTTGCTGGCCTCGCGCACCATCTCGAGGAACTCGCGCTGGGCGAGCGGGTCGAGACCTGTCGTGGGTTCGTCGAGCACGAGGAGCTCGGGCCGGTGCATGAAAGCTTGGATGATCCCGATCTTCTGCTTGTTGCCCTTCGACAGGCTGCGCAGCGGGCGGCCAAGATCGGCATCGAGCCGCTCGGCCAGGGCATCGATCGAACCTGGGGGGACCGGCCCGCTGATCTCGGCGAAGTGGTCGAGCATCGTCCTGCCGTGAGCGCGGCCGTCGAGTCTGAGCGCACCGGGGATGTAGCCGATGCGGCGCCGTAGCGCGGGCCCTGCAGTCCGTGGGTCATCACCCAGCACCAGCACTGTGCCGCGAGTGGGGCGGAGGAGGTCGAGCAGCAGCCGCAAGGTGGTGGTCTTTCCTGCTCCGTTCGCTCCGATCAGCCCTTCGATGCTGCCCGCACCGACAGTGAGGTCGAGACTCTCCAGAGCAGTGAAGGAGCCGTAGCGCTTGGTCAGCCCGCGGGTTGTGACGGCGTCGCTCACAGGTGCCGCCTCTCGTGTCTTGTTCCGCCCAGCACGGTGAGCGCAGAGGTGGGCGTCGGCTTCGACGGCCGGTGAGCGATGAACCGACCGGCACGTCGTGCGACCCGGTGATGATGCCCCCGCAGACGAGCCGGTGCCGTCGCGCGCCCGGCCCGTCGCGTGTCCCACGCGAAGAAGCGGACCTTGGCGACCTCGACGACGACAAGGTAGGAGACGACCAGAGCGACGAGGACGAGGAAGAACGTCGCCGGGAGCGGCTGGAAACCGAGCACGCTGGAGAGCGGCGAGTAAGGCAACCACACTCCCGCGGCGACGACTGCCACCGAGGATCCCGTCAGCGCGACCGAGGGTCGGCTCCGGAAGAAGGGAGTCCGTCGGGTGCGGATGACGAAGATGATGAGGGTCTGCGTCGCGATGGACTCGATGAACCACCCGGACTGGAACCGGCTCTGTCCCGCCTGCAGCACGACGATCATCGTGACGAAGGTGACGGCGTCGAAGAACGAGCTGACGGTGCCGAAGAGCAGCATGAACCGTCGGATGAAGGCGATGTCCCAGTGCGAGGGGGCGAGCAGCTGCTCAGGGTCGACCCTGTCGCTGGGGATGGCCAGCTGCCCGGTGTCGTAGAGCAGGTTGTTGGTGAGGATCTGGCCGGCAGTCATCGGCAGGAACGGGAGGGCCAAGGAGGCGACTGCGGCGCTGAACATGTTGCCGCAGTTGCTGGATGACCCCATCAGCACGTACTTGACGGTGTTGGAGAAGATCCGTCTGCCTTCGCGCACGCCGGCAGCGAGCACCGCGAGATCTTTGTCGAGCAAGAGCACGTCGGCGGCGTCCTTGGCAACGTCGGCCGCGGTGTCGACCGAGATGCCGATGTCGGCCTCGTGCAGGGCGAGCGCGTCGTTGACACCGTCACCGAGGAATGCCACGGAGCGACCTGACCGGCGCAGCGCCCGGACCACGCGAGCCTTCTGCGCGGGTGAGACCCGGGCGAAGATCGTCGTGCTCGCTGTGGCTGTGCGGAGGGCGTCGTCCTCGAGTGCGTCAACGTCAGCTCCGGTGAGGGTGCCGGCGGACGTGATCCCGATGCTGGTGAGCACCTTCTCCGCGACGGCTGCGTTGTCTCCGGTGGCGATCTTCACGGTGATGCCGAGCGAGGACAGCGCCTCGATGGACGTGCGCGCACCGGCCTTCGGCGGGTCGAGGAGCACCAGGAAGCCATCGAGTGTCAGACCGGTCTCGTCTGCTCGAGAGAGCCGTTCGTAGCCGGTCCCGGAGGCGTGAGCGACGGCGACGACCCGCGCGCCGGCGGCGTACTGCTCGGTCAGGGCCGCATGTGCTCCTGGCGGCACGTTGGTGCACAGGGGCAGTAGGTCCTCAGGTGCGCCCTTGCTGACGACCATCCGACCGTCCTGCGGGAGGTCGACGAGGACGCTGACCCGCCGCCTGTCGTGATCGAAGGGCAGCAGGTCGATGCGCCGGCAGGCGTCGGTCTGGACGTCGTGCGCTGCAGGTGAGCGCCACAGAGCTGCGTCGAGAGCGTCGAGACCGGAGAGGGAAGCCGGAACATCCATGTCGCCGAGGTCCTCGATGCAGACGAGACGCTTGACGAGTACCTTCTGCCGGGCGAGCGCCCGCGACCCTGTCGCCAGGCTTGAGCTGACCACGGCTGGGAGGAGCTGCGGCGTGATCCCGACGGCGATCGCGAGGGAGAAGAGCAACGAGTCGACGACCGGGCGGTCCAGCACGACGTTCACGGCGAAGATCGCGCTCGTCAGGATGATCGCGACCTGCAGGAGCAGGAGCGAGAAGCGACCGAGCCCACGCTGGAACTCCGTCTGCGGCTGCTGCGTACCCAGCGCGACGGCAACCTGCCCGAACTGGGTCCGCGACCCGGTGTCGACGACCACAGCGCTCGCGGTGCCGGACTGGACCACGGTCCCCATGAGCAGGCAGCACGTCAGGTCCGCGACGCTCGACCCGGCTGGCACCGACGCGACGTCCTTGGCCACCGGGAGTGACTCTCCGGTGAGGATGCTCTCGTCGCACGACAGGTCGTGGCAGTCGAGCAGACGCAGGTCAGCCGGGACCACTGCGCCGACGGTCACCCGGACCACGTCACCCGGGACGAGCTCGGTCACGGCGATGGTCGTGGCCGATGCGTCGCGGAGCGTCGTGGACGTGTGGAGGACGGTGTCATGGAGTGTGTCAGCCTGGCGCTCGGCACGGTACTCGTTCGTGAACCCGAGCCCGACGCTGGCGGCCAAGATCACCCCGATGATCGCCGAGCTCGTGGTCTCGCCGACAAGAGCTGAGAGCACCGCTGTCACCAGGAGGAGCACCAAGACTGGACTCTTGAGCTGACGTCCGAGCACGTGCCACGGCCGGGCGTGATGCAGCAGCAAGGCGTTCGGTCCGTTCAGCGTCCGTCGTCGCGCGGCCTCGACCGCGGACAGGCCTCCCGATTGGGACCCCAGACGTTCGAGCACGTCATCGGCATCGAGCGAGGCCATCAAGACGATCTGGGACGAGGAACGCGGAGCGGCGCCCCGTCGTGTGCCGCCAGACGGGTCCTTCGACCACGCCCGGACCGCGCGTCCTGTCATGGTTGGCGATGTACCAGGCACGGGGCCCTCCTACGGTCGAGGCGCTCGAGAAGCAGTCAGGCTGGCAGAGACATGCGAAGCCTGGCCTCGCTGCCGACGGGCCACCATATGGTCGGCCGACGGGGAGGTTGAGGGCCCCGCGCCGTCACGGGCACGTCAAACCGTGGGAGGACCGGGCCGAGGAGAGGTGATCTCCTGGATCGTCCGGCGAGGCGTGTGCTGCTGCTCGGTGGTGTAGCCGAGTCGCATCAGCATCTGGGGGTGCCCCACCAGGTCCAGCGTCCGCGCGAGGTCGTGGCGTGTCGTCGGGTTCTCCAGGACGGTTGTCGCGAACGAGGCGCGCACGAAATATGTGGTCGCCACGAGCAGAAGGCGCTCGAGGGCCTGTCCTGCACTGATCCAGTCGTGCGGTTCGTCGCCTGGGGTCAGCAGCACGGCCAACGTCGATCGGTGCTCGAACTCGCTGCGGGGTGCACCCGCGGAGAAGTGACGGACCGGCGCCTGCTCGTCCTGAGACGTCGAGCTGAGCATCTCTTCGGGTATCCCGTCGTGCCGCTCGGGGGTCCGGGAGACCCACGCCGACTCCTCCTCGGCTGCTACGGCATCTTCGGCGGCGAGGGCTTCGGCGCGACGCATGAGCTGGATGACTGCAGGGCGCGCCGGGTCCGTGGGGTGGATCAGGCGCAGACTGCCACCATCGCTGCGTGCGGCGACCTCCAGCTCGAGCAGCACGTCCGTATCGAGGGGTTCGTCGTCGAACGGCGCCCGAGAGGTCGTGCGGCGCTTGATCGCCACCGCGAGGTCGAGCTCGTCGATGTCGGGATCGACCCCAGGCTTGAAGAGCACCGTGGCCACGAGCAGAGGGTCGCCAGGGTGGGGGAGGATGAGCGGGACCGCGACGAGCGACTCGCGTCGTGCCGCTACGCGGACGTTGAACAAGAAGGCACCGCAGCTGATGAGCATCTCGCGACCGAGCGGGTCGACGTGGCGCAGCTGTCGAGAGGTGTCGGCATGGATCATCATCCGGTCTCGTCCGAGCTGGACGTCCCACGGTTGGGTGTTGTGCACGCTCGGTGCCGCCGCGGCTGCGGTCACGATCCTCTCGAGCCGAGAGTCGTCGACCTTCATGGCACCTCTTCACTGGAGATGGGACGGCGGTGAGGGCCCCGTTTGCCCGAGGCTCGTGGAGAAAGAGGTCCTGCTGGGGCGTGCAGTCTTTCAAGATGCGCCTGCTGACGGGTCTAGTGGTCCAGCCTGACCTGCTGGTGCTTGACATCAGAGATGTCCTGCGAGGAGACCTGCAGCAAGCGGTCCGACAGGTCACGAAGAGCCCTGGCAGTCGAGATCTCCTCACCGATCTGTCTGCTCGGGGTGTCCCGCGGATTTCGGACGGCGTTCCCATAGCCCTCGAGAGTCACCCCGGACGGAGTCTTCAGGACAGCACGTGCTGAGGTCAGGACGTCTCCCGGTTCGCCGCGAGCGGCGTCGGAGAGATGGAGCGTCAGGTCCCAGGTGGTGCTCATGGCAGTGTCCTCTCGACCGGGCCCGCCGCGTCGCACAGCCCGGTAGGTGTGTGCCCTTGAGCGTGGCACGCCTGCCGAGGCCAGCGACAGAGGACAACGCCCTGTGTCACGACGATCCTCCTCTCGTCGTGCGCCGGAGCGGGCTCGAGGCCGTCCGCCTGCGGTGATGCGGCGGTCAGGCCACTCTCGGGCGTGCCGCGCGGGACGGTACCTGCCGCCGGAATGCTCTCCCTCGGTCAGGTCTTCCGGCACTGGCACCTGTGCTCCACGCCGCGCACCGTGAGGTAGAGGACCACCCGGAGAGGACGGAGGACACCGTGCACTCGAAGTCAGAGATGCCTATCGTCGTGGGCGTCAACGGCACGCCTGAGTCTGACCGCGCCGTGCGCTACGCGGTCAGGCGTGCTGACCGGGCTGGTTGCGGTCTGCACCTCGTCAACGCCGCGCACGAGCTGGTGCCGGTGTCTCCGCTGTGGCCCTTGCTCAAGGGCGGCAGCGTGATGCTCATCAGCCGCGGGGTGCTCGACGACGCCAGAGACATCGTGAACGACATGGTCGGAGAGCGGGTCCCGGTTGCGCTGCACTCTTCCCTCGGGCCGGCGGCCCCGGTCTTGGCATCGGCGGGATCGGCTGCTCGCCTGGTGGTCCTCGGACACCGTGGCGGCGGCATCGCCTCGGGCCTGTTCACCGGAGCGACGACTCTGGGCGTTGCCGCTCGAGCCACGTGTCCAGTGGTCAGCGTCCCGGGGCAGTGGGAAGAGACAGCTCTGACTCCCCGGATCGTCGCAGCCGTCGACGGCTCAGAAGCATCCAAAGCAGTACTTGCCTACGCCTTCGCGATGGCATCCGAGAGAATGGCGCACCTCGAGGTCGTCCACTGCTGGGAGCTGAGCTCGGCGTATTCCTGCCTGGACGACTTCTCCTCGGTGAGACAGGAATGGGTGGCACGTGCCTCGGCAGTCCTGAAGCGGCTGGTCGACGGCTGGAGAGCTCTCTATCCCGAGGTGGACGTCAGCACGCACCTGGAGTACGACAGCGCGGCGCGAACGCTCATCCGGTATTCCGCCGGTGCAGACGCGCTGTTCGTCGGGCGGCACGGAGAAGGAGGGCTCAGCTCTCGGATCACGATGTCAGCCCCCGGGAGCACAGCACGAATCCTGATCGAGCACGCGCAGTGTCCTCTCGAGCTGGTCCCCATGCTCTTGCCCCAGGCGTCGATCTCCCGGCACTTCGCAGGGAAGCAGCCCGCATAGCGGCAGAAAGCGGCAGCTCGCCGGCACCGCCAGCCCAACAGCTGTGCCCACGGCCTGCCCCGAGAGAGCCCACGTCGCCGTCTCCGGTGCCGAGGGTCGATCGTCCAGACACGACAGGAGAGGTGCGAGACATGACCGATGCATGGGACCCGTGCGGTCGGGAGCACACGCTGTGCTCCCTCGTCGGCCAGGAGCCTGGCATCCACGACGGTCTCCGGTCCCTGGCCGACAGCGACCGGCCGGCCTTGATCCGTGACAGCACGACCAGGTCGAAGGCGGCGAGACGAAGGAGGCAGTCGACGAGCTCCGACCTTCAGGACCTGCTCTCCAGCATCGTGCGCTCTGCGTGCGAGCTGACGACAGCCCGGTACGGTGCCCTCGGGGTGGTCGGCCCTTCGGGAGGCCTCGTCGACTTCGTCACCGAAGGTCTCACGGTCGAGCAACGATCACAGATGGGGCACCTTCCCCGAGGCCGCGGCCTGCTGGGCCATCTCCTCACCCACCCGGGGCCGATGCGGATAGACGACCTCGCGTGCCACTCAGCCTCGAGCGGCTTCCCTCCCGGTCATCCCCTGATGACCTCCTTTCTCGGGACGCCGGTCCGGGTGCGGTCGAGGGTCTTCGGAAATCTGTACCTCACGAACAAGGCAGGCGCTGAGCAGTTCTCGGAGTCGGACGAGGATGCCTTGGTCGTCCTCGCTGCGCTGGCTGGGACCGCGATCGAGCAGGCGTACCGGCGTGAGGCTCTCGAACGTGAGATCCGATGGGTCAAGGAGACCGCCAGGCTGGGAGTCGACCTCTGGACGGGCGATCCAGCCGTAGGGTGCTCGGCTGCTCTGGTGGCTCATGCTGACGCCGCAGCCGACGCCAGCGGCGTGCTCCTGGTCGCGATCTCAGGCGCCACGCCTCCGGGCGTCTCGGTCAGGGAACGCACGGGCTCGGTGCCCTCGGGCCTCGAGGCCGCCCTGCCACCGATCGTCCGTGCAGTCGTCACCGAAGGCGCATCGCGTCCGTTCACCTACGGGCGCTCGCACTGTGTCGTAGCGCCCGTCCGCACAGCCCCAGGGCAGGTCGAGGCGCTCGTCGTCGTGTGGAGGGTCGAGGACGATGCACTGGCCAGCGACCTCGACCACCAGCTCGTGACGGACTACTGCGAGGAGGCCTCCCGCGCGATCGAGGAGCGTCGTCGACGGTCGGCGCGGTGCCGGGACGCCCAGGCCGTCGAGCGGCTGACTGTCGCTCGAGATCTCGACCGCACCACGGCGGCGGGTCTCCTCGACGTCGACATGCAGCTGACGTCGCTGTGCGCTCGACTCCTCCCTCCGCACAGCACGAGACTCGAGAGTGCCATCGACGACCTCGACACCGTTCTCGACGAGCTCCATGCCAGGAGCGACGCTCTGCGGGGCGTCGGGTCGGGCGTGCCCTTCCGTGCGCAGCTCGAGCGGGTCGTCGCGGACCATGGACGGCACCTGGTCTGCGCTCCGTCGCTGTCGACCTCTGGTCCGCTCGAGACGCTCGTACCCCCGGAGCGGCGCGACGACCTCCTCGCAGCCGTCGCGCGGTCCTTGGACTCCTTGGCAGACGTCGGATCGGTCACTCAGGTCATGATCCACGTCGAGGCCGTCCCCGGACTGGTGACCTGGACGATGCACCACGACGGGGACGGCGGGGGAGGTGCTGGCCCGCCGCCTCTGACGACACATGCGATCTCCGACCGTGCTCGTGAGCTCGGAGGGTCCTTCGACATCGCTCGACGTCCTGGCCACGACACCACGCTCGTGTGGCAGGTGCCCCTGGATCACCGAGCACCCCCTGCCACGAGAACGCCTAGCCCCGCGTGACGGCCTTCGGTGCCGGTCGTCTCGCACCAGCCCCGAGATCCGCTCTTCCCAGACAGAGGTAGACCATCATGAGAGCAGCAGTAGTGACCGCGTTCGGAGCCCCCGTCACCATCCACGAGAGGCCCGTCCCGGTCCCGGCCCCAGACCAGGTACTCGTCCGGATGCTCACCTGCGGGTTGTGCCACACCGACATCCACGCGGCCCGGGGTGACTGGCCGGTCCAGCCGCCGTTGCCTTTCGTCCCGGGTCACGAGGGCATCGGCGTCGTCGAAGAGCTCGGTTCCGCGGTCACCGGTCGCCATGTAGGGGAGCGGGTCGCCATCGCCTGGCTCGGGTGGGCGTGCGGGCAGTGCCAGTTCTGCGTCGACGGACGCGAGACGCTCTGCGAGAAACAGCTCAACAGCGGCTACTCGATCGACGGTGCTTTTGCAGAGTACGCGGTGGCGAGCGCCGAGTACGTCGTCCCGGTTCCTGCATCGATCCAGGCGATCGAAGCCTCACCTCTGAGCTGCGCCGGCCTGACCACCTACAAGGCGCTCAAGGTCGCTCACGTCACCCCGAGCGAGCGAGTGGGAATCTTCGGCGTCGGAGGTCTGGGGCACCTGGCGGTCCAGTACGCACGTCTTATGGGGGCCACGGTGATCGCCGTCGACGTCGAACGGGTCAAGCTCGACCTGGCGACCGAGCTCGGCGCGGACGAGGTGGTCGACGCAGTCGCCAGCGACCCGGCCGAGGTCATCCAGGCAGGGGGTGGCCTCGACGTCGCTCTGGTGCTCGCCGTGGCTCCGCTCGTGGTCGAGCAGGCCTTCGCCTCGCTGCGGCGTGGTGGGCGGCTGGTCTGCGTCGCGCTGCCTGCGGCCGACGCGATGAGCCTGTCGATCTTCGACACCGTGCTCAAGGGCATCTCGGTCATCGGTTCGATCGTCGGCACCCGCCAAGACCTCACCGAGGTCTTCGCGCTCCACGCCGCCGGCAAGACACGGGTCATCGCAGAATCTCGCCGCCTCGAAGACGTCGACGCAGCCTTCGAAGAAGTTCTCGCTGGCTCGGTGCCTGCACGACTCGTCTTCGACCTCGCGCACGACGTATCCCGTGCGCGGACCGAGTCTGCGCCGTCTTCGGTCCCGGTACCTCGTCGCTCCTCGACTACATGAGCCCTCGGCTGCTGGGGATGCCACGGCCCTCGGCCTAGAGGCGGCGAGGCCGAGGGACGGGGGAGCTGCAGGGCTGTACGGTCTCACCCCTGCAGGAGTAGAAAGGGTTCATGGACCCTGTCCGCGTCTACCTGCTCGACGATCACGAGATCGTGCGTCGTGGCCTGCGTGACGTGCTCGAGGTCGACGACGGAGTCCGCGTCGTCGGAGAGTCAGGGGATGCGGCGGTCGCGATCCGGGAGATCCCGGGTCTGTGTCCTGACGTCGCCGTCCTCGACGTGCGGCTGCCGGTCAGCTCGGGGATCGAGGTCTGCCGAGAGCTCCACTCCATCGCCCCGCGCGTACGAGCGCTCATGCTCACGTCCTACGACGACGACCAGGCGCTCTTCTCGGCCATCATGGCCGGGGCGGCCGGGTATCTGCTCAAGTCGATCAGCGGTCAGGACATGCTCGCTGCGATCCGCCACGTCGCGCAGGGGGAGTCGCTCATCGACCCGGCCCTGACCGCTCGTGTCCTCGAGAAGGTCGTGTACGGTCCCGTCGCACCGCCGGTCCTGAGCTCGCTCAGCGACCAGGAGCGGGTGGTGCTGAGCCTCGTCGCAGAAGGGCTCACGAACCACCAGATCGCCAACCGCATGCACCTGGCGGACAAGACTGTGAAGAACTACGTCTCGAACGTGCTGGCGAAGCTCGGCCTGCAGTCTCGCACCCAGGCGGCGGTCTTGGCGAGCCGGAGACCTGGGTGACGGGCTAGACCCTGCACCACGCACTCAGCCCTCGTGTCGCAGGCGGACCTGCCACACGACCCTCGTGCCCGACCCGTCCCCCGGTCCTGCGACGCAGGTGCCACCGTGCGCGGCGGCGCGGGCCGCGAGGTTCGACAGCCCGCTGCGCGTCGTCCCGCTGCGGATCCCCACGCCGTCGTCGAGCACCGTGCACGTGAGCAGGTCGAGGTCGGCCTCGACACGGACGTGCACGGTCGTGGCGTGCGCATGGCGCGCGACGTTCGAGAGCCCCTCGCGGAGGATCGCCACGACGTCGTGGTGGAGTCCGGCAGGCACGACGGTGTCGAGGGGGCCGTTGATCTGCAGCTCGGGCCGGAAGCCCAGGGTCTCGGCGTACTCGGTCACCAGCTCGCGGACCCGTTGGCGGAGCGATCGGGCTCGCAGCGTGGGATGGAGCCCGCCGATGGTGCTGCGGATCTCGTCGATGGTCACGTCGAGGTCGTCGATGACCGTCTCGACGCGGTCCTTGAACGGTGGCTCGACCCCTGCGCTGACCGACGTGAGCCTCAGGCCGACGGCGAACAGGCGCTGGATGACGACGTCGTGCAGGTCGCGGGCGATCCTGTCACGCTCGGCGACGACCGCCAGCTCGTGCCGTACAGTGTCCGCGCGCCGGCGGTCGAGCGCCGCTGCCGTGTGCTCGGTGTAGCCGAGGAGAAGATCTCCGTCGGCGGCGTCGACCTCTGGGTCCCGACCGCCCGGCAGCACGAGGACGAGCAGGGTGGTATCAGGCGCCGTCGTCAGGGGGGCGACGAGCAGGTGCTCGTCTCCGAGCGCGACCGACGTCGTGCTCGAGGTGCCGACCGACCCCGCTCTCAGCGGGACGAGCGCGGAGAGCAGGTCTGCGGCAGGGTGTCCGAGCGGCCCACCGTGCTCCGCGACGACGGCCGCGACGGGGGTCGTCGACGAGATCTGCACGAGGAGTGCGCACCGGGCCTGGGCGGCGGTGGCGGCGAACCGCAGGACAGCCTCGTAGCAGTCCCGTGGTCCCTCGACCCGTTGGACCTCGGCCCGCATGAGGGATGTCGCCTCGAACCATCGAGAACGACGCTCGGCGACGACCAGCAGGTGCGCGTGTTCGATCGCCAGGCCGGCGAGGCTGGCGAGCGCGAGGACTGCTTGCTCGTCGGCGTCGGTGAAGGCCGCACCAGACTCCTTGTCCGTGAGGTACAGGTTGCCGAACACCCGGCCGCGGACCCGGACCGGGATGCCGAGGAACGAGGACATCCTCGGGTGCCCGGGCGGGAAGCCGGTGGCTGCAGGATGGTGTGCAAGGTCGTCCGACCTCAGTGGTCCGGGGTGGCTGATGAGGTGCCCGAGCAGCCCTCTGCCCCGGGGGAGCGGGCCGATCCGATCCCGTTCGGCCTGAGTCAGCCCTTCGGTGACGAACTCCACCAGGTCGTCACCCGACGGCCCGATCACGCCGAGGGCGCCGTAGCGTGCTCCCGCAGTCTGGCAGGCCGACCGCACGATCCCGGCGAGCAGATCGCGGAGATCGACACCGGTCGAGAGCCCGCTGACCGCGCGCAGGACGGCTTCGTGCAGGTCTCCGCTGGTCTGGTCCACTAGCCCACCGTAGACCTGAGGTCGTCCGCCCCCTCTGCGCCGTCCCGTGCGAGGCGGTGGTCCGGGCGGCGTGCGGTGCGGCACGACGTCCGGGCTACCCGCCGACGACGGTGCGACCGGGCGGACGCGGTCAGGTGAGGGCGGGCCAGCGGGTGACGACACGGGTCTGCTGCCACCACGAGCCAAGACCGAGGTAGCGTCCGGCTCCCCCCAGGGCCAGGGCCACCAGCACCATGGCGTAGACGAGGTGGTCGTCCATGAACGGGTTGTTCGCCGGGGGGAGTACTGCGGTCCACATGAGGACGAGCATGACCGACCCCGCCACGGCAGCAGCCCGCATCCCGATGCCCAGGATCAGCGCGAGCCCGACCCCGAGCAGGCCGATCATGAAGAGCCAGTCGACCCATGCCTGCCCCGCGAGGTCTTGGTACAGCCCGGAGAACGGGCCCGACGTGGCGCCTCCGAGGAAACCGGCTGTCGGCTCGCCCCCGTTGATCCACGCCGACGACGAGGGGGTCTCGTGCCCCAGACCGAAGGTCTTGTCGAGGAAGGCCCACAGGAAGATCCATCCCAGGCTCAGTCGGATCGCACCCGCGACGTAGCGGAGCACCCGCTCGGACGTGGTGTCGGGCCGGACGAGCTCGGGGTGGACGAAGTCGGGGTCGGGGAGACGCAGGTGGCTCAGGTCGACCGGGCCGGTCCGTCGGGAGCTGTGTGACGTGCTCATGATGTACCTCCGAGGTGATGTGCAGCGTGGTGCGGATGGTGTCGAGGACCTCCCGTGCCGAGGGAGTCAGTGGGTGAGCTCGTGCGTGGCTGCTGCGGTGCTCGTGTCGGTGTCGCCCGAGGCCGGGAGTGGCACGAGCTCGACGGGACAGCGAGCGTGCTGGATGAGTGCTCTGGCGGTGCTCCCGGGGAAGGACATGACCATCCGTCCCCCGAGGCCGCCCGCGCCGTGTCGCCCGACGAGCACCACGTCCGCGCCGGCAGAACGCGCGACGAGTGACCTGGTGACGTCCGCGTACTCAAGGGTGGTCTCCACCGTGACGCCGGGGTACAGGGTGGTCCACTCGTCGACGTAGGCCTGGATGGTCGCGGAGGTGCGAGCTCTCCACTCTCGAGCCATCGTCGCGTCCGCGAACAGTGCGGAATATGCAGGTTCGAGCTCCCAGCAGTGGACGACCTCCACCGCCGCCGAGCTCTGGTCTGCCAGCGCGAAGGCGTGGGCGAGCACCGGGCGGGAGATCTGCGAACCGTCGATGGCCGCGATGATCCGCTGGTGGGGCAGGTGCCCGTTCCACTCGCGGGGGACGCTCACCACCGGGCACGAGGCGCGAGCTGCAACACCGATGGTCGTCGCGCCGGTGAAGACTCGTTCGATGGTCCCTGCTCCGCGGTGCCCTAGGACCACGAGCCGGGCGTGGATGCTCGCCTCGACGAGGATCGGCACGATCGGTCCGATCTCGGCGTGGACCTCTACGGGCACGCGGACCCCCGCGAGGCGTTCGACCAAGGTGTGTGCGTCACTGAGCACCCCGCGACCGGCGTCGAGGAGGCTGTCGTCGGTGAGAAGCGGCCACATCGGCGCGACCGGGACGACCTCGTGGACGGCGTTGATCAGGAGCAGGCCGCCACCAGACATCTCAGCTCGGTGCAGTGCGTACCGCACCGCTCGCTCGCCGTCGGGGGAACCGTTGACGCCGACCACCGTCGGTGCATCGAGATGGACTCTCATCATGCCCTCCAAGAACAGACCGGTACAGCAACTGGATCCCCACGGTCCTCGCTCGCCCGTCAGCGTGACAGAGCCTTCGGACCTAGGTCCCTGGGGCCCTATGGCACTCGACCGGACCCGTGCGGTGGGCCCTCATGGCACCACGATCTCGAACGAAGGATCGGGGGTGTCGAGGAGCGCGAGGAGCGTGCTCCATGCGGAGGCGTCACCCTCGGAGGTGATCTCCCCGGACGCGGCGAGAGCTTCGAACGCACCAGGGACGAGTGAGGCGTGGAGGAACTCCGACAGGCCCGCCGTCAGGGTGGCCTGCACGGGTGCGGTGTCGTGCGCTCCGCGCCTGGTGTGGGTCAGGACACCGTTCGAGAGCTGGACCCGGTGGGGCGTACCGTCGACCACCCAGTCGACCACGAGAGCGTGCGCGCAGGCGCGAGGACCGTCCACTCTGACCGCGAGAGCGTCCAGGGCCTGCTCGACCGTCAGTGCCGCGACGATGTCAGGTGCCGAGACCTGGGTCGGGGTGCCGAAGGTGCCGTGGCAGAGCTCGTAGGCGCCCGAGAGGTAGAAGTTCCGCCACGTGCCGTTCTCGGTCAGGAACCCGAGCTGGGTGAAGCACGCCGCCTGCAGCTCTCGGGCGGCCGTGTGCTGCCCGTCTGCGAACAGGACATGGTTGAGGATCGTCGCGGCGAAGCGCAGGTCGCCCTCGTCGACGAGGCGCTGGGCGGCGCGGACGACGGTGTCTGCTCCGCCCATCAGGGCGACGTACCGCTCGGCCTCCTCGACCGGCGGGTGCTCCCAGAGGTGCGCGGGATTCCCGTCGAACCATCCCATGTACCGCTGGTAGATCGCCTTGACGTTGTGGCTCACGCTCCCGTAGTAGCCCCGAGCGTGCCACGAGCGCTCGAGAGCCGGCGGCAGGACCATGCGCTCTGCGATCTCCTTGCCGACCAACCCCTGGTTGAGCATGCGCACCGTCTGGTCGTGCAGGTACCCGTAGAGGTCGCGCTGCAGCGACAAGAAGTCGACGAGCTCGTCCCGGCCCCAGGTGGGCCAGTGGTGGGAGGCGAAGACGACGTCAGAGTCGTGTGCGTACAAGGCGATCGACTCGGTGAGGTACTGCGCCCAGATATGCGGGTCCCTGACGAGGGCTCCACGCAGCGTGAGGACGTTGTGCAGCGTGTGCGTCGCGTTCTCCGCCATGCAGAGGGCAGAGCGGTCGGGGAAGAAGATGTTCATCTCGCTCGGCGCCTCAGTGCCCGGCGTCAGCTGGAAGATCATCCGGACATCGTCGATCACGACCTCTTGCCCAGTGCTGGTGATGTCTAGAGTGGGGCGGATGAGCGAGACGGTCCCGGTACTGGTCGTCTGCCCCAGGCCGGCCCCCACCTGCCCGGTAGGACCGACGGGCAGGGCCGCGCCGTACATGTAGCCGGCACGGCGGGCCATCGCCGTACCCGCGTAGACGTTCTCCGAGACCGCGTGCTCGGTGAACCCGATCGGGGCGATCACCTGGCACCGGCCGGCGTCGACGTCCTCCTGGCTGGTGACTCCTTTGACACCGCCGAAGTGGTCGACGTGGGAATGGCTGTAGATCACGGCGATCACCGGCCGGTCTCCCCGCTCGGAACGGTAGAGATCGAGTGCCGCGGACGCGGTCTCGGTGGAGATGAGCGGATCGATCACGATGACACCCGTCGACGCCTCGACGAAGGTGATGTTCGATAGGTCGAAACCGCGCACCTGAAAGATGGTCGGGACGACCTCGTAGAGGCCAGCGAGGTCCACGAGGCCGCTCTGGCGCCACAGGCTCGGGTGGACCGTCCCGGGATTTGCGTCAGCGAGGAACCCATAGCGGGCGCCGTCCCATACGACATCGCCGCTGCTGTCATGGATCTCGGTCGTCAGCGGCGGGGCGACGAACCCGCGGTGCGCGTTCTCATGGTCGCGTCGGTCGTCGAAGGGGAGGGATTCTCGTGCCCTCTGGTGGGCTGTCCTGACGCTGGGGTGTGCCTGTTCGGTCATGGTCGCTTCTCCGTCGATCTGGCGTTACTTCTTGGGGAGCCACCGGTAGCTGGTGCCGCCGATGGTGACGCATCCGGTCGAGCAAGAGCAGGAGCCGCTCGTGACTGTCCAGGTACCGGCATCCGAGGGGGGAGGAGCATGGTCGACCGAGCTCGAAGGCTCCGGGACAGATGAGAGGAGCAGTATCAACGCGATCACGGCTGCAGCGGCGTCAAGACGCTGACCTGGTGGGAGATCCATGAGAGTCCTCCCTGGTCTGATCGAGCGATAGGTCGTCCCGATATGGGCTGGCGCCGGTCCAGGAGCCTCGCAGAGATGGCGTGTCAGGTGCTGCCAGCGACGGCTCCCGCGTCGGTGATCGCATGTTCGTCTGAGAGTTCCACGATCCGCGCAAGGCTGGGCAGAGGCAGAGGTCCTCCGCAGGTCCCGACCTGTGGAGGCATTCTTCGGCGTACCCGTGCTGATTCGCAGAGCCCGCCCATGCCGCCATCGCGTGATCGTGCTTCGCGCCGGTGAGGTCACGAGCTCACGGCGTGGTCAAACGAATCGGCCCGGACCTCTCAGTTGGTGACTTTCGGCCCTACCTGACGCAGATTCCACCGTCCTAGCGTGGCGGCACACGATCTCGATGCCATCTCGGCAAGGAGGAACGATGCGCGTCCTGGTGGTCTACGAATCACTCTGGGGAAACACCGAGCGGGTGGCACGCGCCATCGCCTCTCGGCTCGAGGACGGTGCGGACGTAGCGCTGCACGACACCGACCGTGCGCCAGGGTCGGTGGACGGGTACGACCTGCTGGTCGCCGGGGGTCCCACGCACGCGTTCTCCATGAGTCGCGCCAGGACTCGCGCCGACGCGGCCCAGCACCACGCAGCTCCGCACCAGCCCGACCGTGGTCTTCGTGAGTGGTTGGAAGACCTGGAGCGCCCGACCCGCGCGATCCGTGCGGTCACCTTCGACACGCGCGTCGACAAGCCTCACCTTCCCGGGTCGGCCGCCAGAGCCGCCCGGCACGAGCTGCGCTTGCGCGGGTTCGACACGTCCTCGTCCCCTCAGACGTTCCGCGTTCACGGCTACGAAGGGCCGCTGGTCGACGGGGAGGTCGAACGGGCTGCCGCATGGGCCGGCGAGATGCTCACGCTCGGAGACCACGCCAGCACCTAGACCATGGACCACAGCTGTGTCAGCACATCGAAGGAGACTGTCATGCGAGTACAGCCACGTGCGTGGATTGCTCTGGCCATCGTCGGTGGCTACGCCGCCATCATGGGTGTGACCTGGCAGGTCACCGGTGCTGACTACGAGACCGTCGGGTCGACGGCGAGCAACGCTCTGTCAGGCATCGTCCTGCCGGTCGCGCTGGCGTCTGCCTCTACCGCGGTCACGACCTACGCGCTGGGGTGGTGGAGTCCGGCTCTTCGCGAGCCAGCAGCCGGACCACGGTGGTTGCGCCTGCTCCCGGTGCTGATCGTCCTCACGTCCGTGGGGACTCTCCTGAGCCACGGCTTCGAGGGAGTCGAAGCCCTTCTGGTGCTCACGCTCGCGCTGGGGACGCTGCTCGTGGGCTTCGGAGAAGAGCTGACCCTTCGAGGGGCGGGCATCGTGGCACTTCGAGGGTCCTTCGGAGAGGTGGGCGTCTGGTTCTTCAGCTCGTTGCTGTTCGGCCTGCTGCACGCGCTGAACGTGCTCTTCGGGCAGTCAGTGGCGGACACGGTGCGGCAGATCGTCTTCGCGTTCGTCATCGGCAGCGCGCTGTACGTGATCCGCAGGACCACCGGGACCCTCGTGGTGTGCATGCGTGATCCACGCCTTCTGGGACCTGTCGACCTTCGTCGCAGACGCGTCAACGGGAGAGGCCACGGTCTTCGCCGTCCTCGCTCTGCTGCAGTACGCAGCAATCATCGTCACGGTGTTCGGGCTGATCAGCGTCTTGCGCGGACGGAACTCCGCGCCCACCGCCCCGTCCGCAGCCTGAGCGCCTCACCTCCCCGTCACTTCTGTGCGCCTTCCAACGCAGCAGTCAACAGTTCCTGGACGAAAGGGCTTGTCGTGATCTACGAAGTCTCCGCTCGACGGACGGTCCGGTGGGCAGATGTGCCTTCGGGGATCGTGATGGAGGTTGCCAGGGATCGCCTCGATGGGCTGCGTCTCGATGTCAGGCACTGGCCTTGGCATCCTTCGAACCGCGTCATCGACGACACCGACCTGGCACTTCTGCTGCGGTTCGGCGCCGAGACCTCGACCGGGATCTTGATCGGGCCCGAGGACTTCGACCGTCCCGAATGGTCTCGTCCGGTGGAGAGCGCCCTTGATGCAGGAATGACCCATCTGCCGCTCACAGCGCCCGGCGTCAACCAGCAAGTCCAAGGATCTGACCGCGCTGACGCAGATGACGTCGATACCGCCCGCTCCACCGACATGGCCGAGGTGCACGCGCTTGACCACCGCCTCGCAGCTACCGGCCTCAAGACTGCCCTGCTCTCACACTGGTCAGCTCTAGGCGGGGTTGCGCCCTTGGGGCTGACCTAGATGGACGTGTCAGCGCGCTGGTCACCGAGTTCGGGGATCTAGGGCACCCGGCCTCCCGCTCCGGTCTCAACGCGCTCAACCTGACACCAGGGGGAGAGGGGCGGCGGCATCACCTGGTCGGAGCGGCCCAGACCACCAGCGGGGGTGTTTGATAGCCCCATGGCCTCGACACCGCGCACTCCTTCGGGCACCCACCCCGACGAGCCGCACGCCGGCGACCTCTCCGGACGGCTCAACTGGCTGCGCGCCGGCGTGCTCGGTGCCAACGACGGCATCGTGTCCGTCGCCTCGCTCGTCGTCGGGGTCGCCGGCGTCACCACGGACTCTGCGCCGCTGCTCACCGCAGGCGTGGCTGGTCTTGTCGGAGGTGCGATCTCGATGGCTCTCGGCGAGTACGTGTCGGTGAGCAGCCAGAGCGACAGCCAGCGAGCCCTCATCGCGAAAGAGCGCGCCGAGCTGTCCGAGCAGCCCGCCGCCGAGCTGGACGAGCTCACCGGGCTCTACGAGGCCCGGGGCCTCACGCCGGGAACCGCACGGCAGGTCGCCGAAGAGCTCACGGCCCACGACGCCCTCGCCGCGCACCTCGAGGTGGAGCTGGGGATCACCGAGGACAGCGTCGTCAGCCCGTGGGCGGCCGCCGGGGCCTCGGCGCTCGCCTTCACCCTCGGGGCGATCCTCCCGCTGCTCGCGATGCTGCTGGCGCCGGCGCACCTGCGGGTCGCCGTGACTGCCACGGTCGTGCTGGTCGCGCTCGCCCTCACCGGGTACACCAGCGCACGGATCGGCGGCAGCGCGCCGCTGCGCCCCACGCTGCGCGTGGTGGTCGGCGGGGCGCTCGCGCTCGTCGCGACGTACACGATCGGTACCCTGCTCGGCACGAGCGGGATCGTGTGACCTGGCCGTGGTCGGCTGACGGCTGGCCTCGTCGTACCCCGGTCCTCGACGGCCCTGGAGCCCACCCGTGACCGGCCAGGACGTCCGCCTGCTGCTCGTCGAGGACGACAGGCAGCTCGCGACCATGCTCGAGGAGGTGCTCGCCGACGAGGGCTACGTCGTCGAGACCGCCCGTGACGGCCAGCGAGGGCTGCACCTCGGTCTCACCCGCTCCTACGACGTCCTCGTCCTCGACCGCGGCCTGCCCGCCATCGAGGGCCTCGACCTGCTCGGCCGGCTCCGCGACCACGGCGTGACCGCCCCGGCTCTCGTGCTCTCCGCCCTCGGGAACCCGGCCGACAGGGTCGCTGGTCTCGACGCCGGGGCTGAGGACTACATGGCCAAGCCCTTCGACCTCGACGAGCTCGCCGCCCGGCTGCGCGCCCTGCGCCGCCGCGCCTCGGGCGCCGCGGCCGGCTCGACCACCCTGCGCTTCGGCGCGCACCGCCTGGACACGAGCGCCCGGCGCGTCACGCGCGGTGACGGGACGACGGTCGACCTCTCCGAGCGCGAGTCCGCTCTCCTGGCCTTGCTCGCCGGTCACCCCCACCAGGTGTTCTCCAGGGCCGACGTGCTCCGGAGCGTCTTCGACCATGCCGAGGACGAGGGCGCCGTCGACACCTACGTGTACTACCTGCGCCGCAAGCTGGGCCGCGACGTCGTGACGACGGTCCGTGGTCTCGGGTACCGGATGGGTACGTCGTGAGGCGGCCGACCTCGCTCACCGCGGCGGAGCAGTCCCGGCTGCGTCGCACCTCCCGTGCGCTCGGGCTGCAGACCGCGCTGCTCGTGCTCGTCTGCCTCGCGGTGGTCGGTGCTGTCGTCGTGCTCGTGGTCGTCCAGGGGCAGCGGGAGTCGGGCGAGAACCGTCTCGAGGCCGCCACCCGCTCGGTCGACGACGTGCGCGACGCCCCTGCGGGCACCTGGGTCGCGATCGACGGGCAGCGCGGGCTCGAGGTGTCGGACGGGATGCCCGAGGGTCTCCCAGACCTCGACGTCATGGCCGAGGTCACCCGGTCCGGGACCGAGGTCCGCTCACGGGTCGAGGCCGCCGGAGGCACCTACAGCGTGGTCACCGCTCCCTCCCGGGGTGGCGCCGTCCAGGTGGTGCTCGACCCGCACGAGGCGCAGGAGGAGCTGCAGCGCCTCGTGGCAGCGCTCGTGGTCGCTGGCGGGACCGGTGTGCTGCTCGCCGGGCTCGGTGGGGCCTGGCTCGGCTGGCGTGCCGTCCGCCCGACCGTCGAGGCTCTCGCTCTCCAGCGCAGGTTCGTCGCCGACGCGAGCCACGAGCTGCGCACCCCGCTCACGCTGCTGTCGACGCGGGCCCAGCTGCTGCGCCGCCACGTGCACGCCGAGGACGCTGTGCTGAGCGGGTCGCCGGTGCTCTCCGACGTCGACGGTCTGCTCGAGGACACCCGCGCCCTCACCTCGATCCTCGAGGACATGCTCGTCGCGGCCGACGCCCGCTCGGTCGACCGCTCTCCAGTGGACGTCGCCGAGGTGGCTGACGCCGTGGTCGCCGCGGCCCGCGCGACCGCGGCCGACCGCGGGGTCGACCTCGCGCGGACCGGGGTGACGTCAGCCGTGGCCGAGGTCTCCGCCGTGTCGGTGCGCCGCGCGACGACGGCCCTGGTCGACAACGCCCTGGACCACGCAGCCGCCGGGGTCCGGGTCGACGTCGAGCGGACCGGCGGCATGCTCGTCCTCCGGGTCGAGGACGACGGCCCGGGTATCCCGGACGCGCAGACCGACCTCTTCGGCCGCTTCGCCTCGCACCGTCCTGCGCCCGCGCAGGACGGGCGGACGCACTACGGGCTGGGCCTCGCCCTCGTCGCCGAGGTCGCCGCCCAGCACGGTGGGTCGGTCGAGGCGGGACCCCGGGCCGACGGGTCGCACGGGACCGTGATCACGCTGAGGGTCCCCGTCCGGGCTCCGCGGGACAGGTAGCCGACGCACCGCGAGACTGCCTCGGTCCCGGCGGAGGCTCCCCACGCGGGCGTCACCCGGGTGCCGCAGGTATCGGGCGCGACCGTCACCCGAGCGGCACCGGGACGCCCGCCACGCCCGCACGGGTGACCACCCGCCCGTCCGGCAGCACCCCGAAGGCCTCGCGCGCACCGTGGGCGAAGGCCCAGGCGACGCCCTCGACGCCGAGCACTAGGACGCAGGTGGCGAGCACGTCAGCCGTCGTGAAGTCGTCGGCGACGACTGTCGCCGACAGGAGCGCTGCGCCTGTCTCGCCCGTCCGCCCGTCCCAGACGTGCGCGCCGCGCTCGTAGGTGCCCGAGGTCGCGACGGCTCCGTCGCGCAGCTCGACGACCGCCATCATCCTCGTCGGGTCGAAGGGGTCACGGACGCCGGCGCGCCAGGCCCGTCCGGGCTCGGGTTCCCCTGCGGTCACGACGTCTCCGCCGGCGTTGAGGCAGAAGCGCCGCGACCCGTGCTCGCGCAGCACGCCCGCCGCCCGCTCGGCCGCCCAGCCCTTGACCACGCCGTTGGTGTCGAGCGAGCCGTCCGGCGCGCGGATGCTGAAGGCCCCGCCACTCGCCTCGGACGCATCCCGGGCGACCTGGAGGATCTCCTGCAGGTCAGCCGAGGGGGCTGTCTCGCCCCGCTCGTACCGCCGCAGCTCGCTGTCCTTGCGGTAGGGGCTGAAGCGCTCTTCGGCGGACCGCAGGACGGCGAAGGCAGCGTCGACAGCCTCGGCGGCGGACCGCTCGTCGGTGAGGTCGCGGACGTCGACCGACATCGGGATCCCCATGACCACCTCGGTCCGGTGCACGACTCAGCCCACCTGGTCGATCGCGGACTGCACGGACTGCCTGTACCCCTCGGAGGTGTACGTGGCACCCGAGACCGTGTCGATCCTGGCCGACTGCGCCGCGAGCACCTCCTGGGCGAGCACCGGCGTGGAGCGCTGGGCGATCTGCTGGCTCTCACGCTCTGCGCTCGGGGACTGGAGCGTCTGGACGTCGACGATCGTCGTCCCGGAGAAGGTCACGGACACCTGGACCGGCCCGTACCTGGTCTGGGAGACTCCGCCGGCCACGGTCACCGTGCTCGACGTGGTCGACCCCGCCGCAGGCGTGGTCGTGTCGGAGGGGCTCGGGGTCGCCGTCGTGCTCGGAGCCGCAGAGGCAGAACCGGACGTCGTGCCGGAGCTGCTCCCGGTGGTCGAGCCGCCCTGCGTGGTGGTCGCCCCCTGCGAGGTCGAGGTCACCGTGGCGGCTGTCACGGGCGCCCCCTGGTCTGCGCCGAGCACAGGCCCGAAGCGGGTGACGGCCAGCGTGCCGATGGTGGCCAGGGTGCCTGTGTAGATGAGGGTCCCGCGCCAGCGCGCAGCAGTCATGACAGGCTCAGTTCTTCGTGGTGGATGGAGGCACGGGGCACGCCGAGCGCTCGGGCCGAGCGCACGACGGTCGAGACGAGACCCTCGGGGCCGCAGACGAACACGTCGCGGTGAGCGATGTCCGGCACGATCTGCTGCAGAACCGCGGGGGAGAGCGGGTCGTGGCCGAGCTCGCGCCGCCGCCCCGGGAGTGGCACGTACCGCAGACCCTGCGCACCGCCGAGCTCTCGGCTCAGGGCGAGCCCCTCGGGTGTGTGCGACCTGTGCAGCACGACCACGTCGTGCCCTCGGAGGACGAGGTCTTCCGCGAGCGCCCGGACCGGCCCGATGCCCGCGCCTCCGGCGACGAGCAGGGTCCGGTCGGAGAGGGCTTGGTCAGCGGTGAAGAGCCCGAAGGGCCCTTCGACGACCACCCGCGTCCCGGGGCGCATCGCGGCGGTGCTCGTCGAGTGGTCGCCGAGGGCGGCGACGGTGATCCGCAGGTGCTCGTCGGTGGGGACCATCGAGAGGGAGTAGGGGTGCGCGGTCCACAGGTGCCCGCGGGCGAGGAACCGGACCAGGACGAACTGCCCGCCCCGCGCTGCGAGCCTGTCGACGTGCCGGCCACGGAGCCAGACGCTCACCATGCCTGACCCTTCGGGGACCACCTGGTCGACGGTGAGCATCATGCTGCGGTGCGCGAGCAGCGGCAGCACGACACGCCAGGTGACGAGCGCCGCCGCCGTCGCGACGTACATCGCGGTCCACACGGCCCGGGCGACGGGAGACCCGACGAAGTGCGTGCCCGCCGCGATCTGGTGACCGAAGGTGAGGTAGATGCCGACGTAGACGGACAGGTGCAGGACGAACCACACCTCGTAGCTCAGCCGCTGCCGAGCCAGCCGCGCGCTCGACATGCCGACCACGAGGAAGATCGCGGTCCCGACGAGGGCGCTGAGCATCTCCGGCTGGGTCGACAGGAGCGAGAGGGTCTCGGGCCACAGCGCCTGCTGGTCGAGCATCGCGCCGCCGACGACCATGAGCGCGACGTGCGTGAGCACGAGCAGCAGGACGGTCGTGCCGAGCGAGCGGTGCCAGGCGACGAGCCGATCCATGCCGACGGCCCGCTCGAACCACGGGACCCGCCCGACGAGGAGCAGCTGGAGGCAGACGAGGTAGGCGGCGACCAGCCCGGCGAGCTCTCCGGTGCTCGTGAGCGCACCGCCGGGCGTCGCGCCGACGGCGGGTGGGGTGCCCACCCACCAGAAGACGAGGACCGCGAGGACACCCGCGACGGTCACCCCGCGGACGGCGAGGTGACCGCGGTGCGGTGACTGGCGTCGGGTCCGGCGGCGCACCGATGGCGCGACGTCCGAGGAGACCTGCCCTGCGCTGCGTTCGGTGAGGATGCTCATGACGTCATCGTGCCGAGCAGATCTCAGAAGATTCTCAGAAGAGCGCTGGTGGCTCGAGGGCGATGACGACGACCGTCAGCGGACTGTCGTCGAGCTCGCTGATGTCAGTCGGTCTGTCGAGGCGACGAGACCGCCTCTCACCTGCGAAAAATGGTGCCCCGGGTGGGATTCGAACCCACACTGGATCGGGTTTGAGCCGA
>Ga0308165_1002074_pt1 | contig 25403 bp, 24 predicted proteins | sample PhyWR2_FD_201032 | JGI IMG/M metagenome (GOLD analysis project Ga0308165, IMG submission 201032) | Phyllosphere microbial communities from UC Gill Tract Community Farm, Albany, California, United States - DLSLW.R2 | ecosystem: Host-associated > Plants > Phyllosphere > Unclassified | place: USA... | reverse complement strand
CGATCGGGACAGGATTCCGCTAAACGACGCTCGCAGGCATCAATGGTTTTCGCTCGCGTCTCGTGATAGCTGGTACCAAAACTGATAATTAAAATGGCTTTTTTCATAGGTATTGGCTCTTTTTATTTTGTAACCAGTCGGCTAGATAGGGTTCAAGTTCAGCCAGAGAACTCACTCGAATCTGCCCTTCAGCCATAGGTTCTGAAGGACGATAAATCACGATGCAGGGAATATTCAGCGCCAAACAAGGGACGACTTTTTGCTGATATCCCCCTTCTGCACCAGACTCTTTGGTGATCACCACGTCAGCCTGACAATGCTGATAAGTTGCCTGATTCATCTCGGCGCTAAACGGCCCCTTCAGCGCCAGCACGTTATCTACGCCCAGCCCTAAATCCTGACACTGCAACAGGACGTCCGGCGTCGGTAATACGCGCGCAAAAAGGGTTTTGCCCGCCAGCAAACGCACAAAGTCAGCCAGCTGTTTACTCCCAGTGGTCAATAGCACCCGCTCACCTAAACGATGTGCAACCACGCAGGCCTCTTCCACGCTCGCCACTTTGTGCAGCAAAGGATGTTCTAAAGCATCAATTTCGCTAGGGCGTAAATAGCGCAACAGCGCAATGTTCTGAGTGGCGCAGGCGTGTGCGATATTGGCGCTTAACACGCCCGCGTAAGGATGTGAGGCATCAATAACCTGCGTAACCCGGCGCGCTCGCAGCCATTCGCTCATCTGCGCGGCATCCATACGCCCAACGATAATTTCACCGTTGATATTTCCCGCCAGTTCGCGCCCCGCATCGGTTGCAACCGAGAGGCTGTAACTCAGCCCCACCTCATCAAGACGCTGACAAATATGGCGCGCATCTGACGTACCGCCAAAAATGTGCAGAGTGGGTTTGCTTGCCGTTGTGGCCATATTGGCTTCGGGCGCATTGCTGCTAGAAATATCGTTATAAAACATAGCCGCGCGGCGTAATCATCAAGCCGTCCTGACAGTAGGTGGTTTTATTGCCGACAATCACCAGACTGGTCATATCGACATTTTCAAAGTCCATCTCACCGAAGGTGGTTAGCCATTTCTCCTGCTTTTTGCGCCCCGCCGCTTTGACCACGCCCACCGGCGTGCTGGCGGCGGTGTAAGGACGCATCAGGTCGAAGGCGCGAGCAAGGTGGTCAGCGCGGCCACGGCTGCGCGGATTGTAGAAACAGATAACAAAATCGGCCTGCGCAGCGGCAATCACGCGTTGTTCAATCACCGGCCACGGGGTAAGCAGATCGCTCAGGCTGATATGACAAAAATCGTGCATCAGCGGCGCACCCAGCAACGATGCCGCCGCGGTACTGGCGGTTACGCCAGCGATCAGCTTGACTTCAACGTCCAGCTTTTGCTTGGTCACCAGCTCAAGGATCAGTCCCGCCATGCCATAAATGCCCGCATCACCACTGCTGATCAAGGCAACTTTTTTGCCCTGTACGGCAAGATTCAACGCTTCCTGACAGCGCTCAATCTCTTTACACATACCCGTTTTGATCACCTCTTTATCGGTGGTCAGGGCTTTTACCAAGTGGGTGTAAGTTTTGTAGCCCACGATAATATCTGCGTCACGAATAGCTTCGATGGCTTCCAGCGTCATCATGGACTGACTACCTGGACCAATGCCGATTACATATAACATCAGAGAGTTTCCTGAAGGGTTAGAGCCAAAGTAAGGGTGACTCCCTGCTCTCGCAGCGTCTCCCCAATGATTTTTCCGCCGCCGTACTCTTCGAGCAGCAGACATGCAGCAGGTTGAGATACGCAGCCCACGCCGACGGTTTGACGCACAAAATTCGAACACGGGAAGCGATGTTCATGCACACGCAGCGCTTCGGGCGTAAACACATAGAAAGGAACGCGATAGCAATGCGCCAGCTGTTGTAGCGCGGCTTCATCCTGTTTCAACGTAATGCTACCGATGGCGCGTAGCGCGAGTGGATCGATATGCAGCTCGGCAAATTTCTGCAATAGCAGCGGATGCAACGTGGCAAACGGTGTATCTCTTCGACAGCCCACGCCCAATACCACACGTTTAGGCACCAGTTGGTAAACCGGGATCGCCGTTGGTGGCAGATCCGAGTGATAGCTAATGCATACCAGCACAGAAAGATCGGGCAATGAATGAAGATCGGCTACGGGAATAAATCCACGTTGATCGTACTCGGTGAGTTGCACATTAACGCGCGGATCAAGCCATAGCCCGACGCGATCGCCGCTCACCAGCATTTGGTTCACGCTCTTCACCGCATGTCGAAAATCCGCGATCTCCGCATCGAGCTTCTGCGCTAAAAGATCCAGCGCCGCAACACCGTTTACGTCGGTTGAGGTGGTGATCACCGGATCGGCGTTAATTAACTCGGCGATCTGCTGGGTGAGCCGATTCGCGCCGCCCATATGCCCTGAAAGCAAACTGATCGCATGCTCGCCGCGCTCATCAAGCACCACCACCGCAGGATCGGTTAGCTTGTCCTGTAACAGCGGCGCGATCACCCGCACCACGATCCCCGTTGCGCCGATCACCACCAGTGCATCAAAGCGTTTGAACGCCTGCGCCATCGTTTCGGCAAAGGATCCGCTAAACGCGGTGAAACCGGGCTGTAGCAATTTTTCGCTGGTAAAGCATTCGCTGATGGTGGATAGCTGCGGCAGCAAAGGACGCAGGCGCTGTGCCAGGCGAACGCCGCCCGGCGTCAGGCAAAACAACGCCAGCGATTCCACCTTCATCGGCTCAGGCCTGACGGTATTCATGGCTAAAGCCTGCGTCATACAGCTTGGAGTAGTGATATTCATCACCAAGGAACGCGCCCACCAGAATTAGCGCCGTTTTTCGAATACCTGCGTTGCGCACTAAGGGCGCAATGGTTTCCAAGGTGCCGCGTACCGTTTGGTGATCTGGCCAAGTTGCTTTGTAGACCACCGCCACCGGCGTGGTTGCCGGATAGCCGCCGCTCAGCAGACGCTCAACAACATCACCAATATCTTGTACCGAAAGGAAAATCGCCATCGACGTTTGGTGCGCGGCGAAGGATTCTAATGACTCACGCTCAGGCGTTGGCGTGCGTCCGGACATGCGGGTGATCACCAGACTTTGAGAAACCTCAGGCACCGTATATTCCACACCCAGCTGTGAAGCGGCTCCTAAGAACGAGCTCACACCCGGCACCGAGCTAAAACCAATACCCAGCTTGCCCAGCTCTTCGCCTTGCTCACGGATAGATCCGTACAACGACAGATCGCCGGTTTGTAACCGCACCACCAGTTTTCCGGCACGAATGCCCTGTTCCATCAGATCGATAATCTGCTGGAGGTTTAGCCCTGCGCTATCGTGGCATTCTGCCTGCGGTTTGCAGTAATTCAGCAGATCGTGATTAATCAGCGATCCCGCAAAAATCACCACATCAGCCTGCGATAAAATTCGATGGCCTTTCAGCGTAATAAGCTCAGGATCGCCCGGCCCTGCACCGATGAAATAGACCTGTGCGCGATCGATAGACTCAGCCATGCGTTTGCTCCTTACGGCAGGAAATCAGATAAGTAGGATTGTTAGGTTTGAAATAGTGACCGCTGCCCAGCGCGGTAAGGCGAGAGATCTGAATCAGGCTACTTTCCAGTTCAACTACCGCTCGGTTTTGCAGTTGATTGAACGCCTGCTGATAGTTTTCCAGCAGAATAAAATTCATCACTAGGCTGCCGCCGTCGTTAAGTAATGCCAGCGCCCAATCAATGATGTCGGGGAGATTGCCACCGCTGCCGCCGATAAATACCGCATCGGCGCGCACGTCTAACGCCAGTGGTGCATCCGCAGCTACAATATCAATATTCTGGCAGCCAAAATGGCGGCAGTTTTCCTCAATCAGCGCCAGTGCCGCAGGATTGCGCTCGATGGCGGTGATATGCAGATCGGGATAGCGGAGAGCGGCTTCCAAAGAGACGCTTCCTGTTCCTGCCCCAACGTCGATCAGACGTTTAGCCGTTCGCAGATTAAGCCGCTCTAATGCCGAAAGGCGCACTTCTTCTTTAGTCATCGGCACTTTATGACCGCGTAGAAACAGATCATCTTTCATTGAGGATCGCCACCACGTTCATTGCGTAAGCCTGCTGTACCTGCTGAGGAGGCAAAATGTGAATGCGTTCATCGGGATAAGAGAGGTTTTCGCCAATCACCAGCGTCCGTTTTGCCCCACGACGCAGAATTTGCTGGGCGATTTGATACGGCCCCATGTGGTGGTCAGTCACCATCGCCACTTTTTCGTGTTGCAAAACAAAATCAAAATCAGGCTGCTTGCCGTGACAGCTGGTGATGTAGATATCGTTCATATCCACGGCGATGCGCGAGAACAGATACTGTATTGAGCTAATGCCCGACACGATATTGAGTTTTTCCCGCGGAAGATCTTGTATCAAGCGTTTGCCAATGCCGTACAGCATCGGTTCACCCGAAGCGAGAACCACGATATTGCGATCAGCGTTATTCTGTAGCCACAGCGCCATCTGAGTCAGATCGCTGCCGATGGCCAGTTTCTCACCATGAAATTCGTGGTAGGCACTTAAATGACGTGACCAGCCCACCAGAACGTCAGCCTGTGAAATTAATCTTTTTGCCAGCGGCGTGATGTAATCCTGATGCCCCGGCCCCATGCCAACAACGTGAATCATGAAGACTCCTTTTCGCAGAGAATTTCTTGGGAAATTTCGGTACGTAAATCGGCAACAATGTCGTTAACTGGGCGATTACTGCCGAGCACAATATTGTCGAATGAAAACAGCACCGCATCGCATTGCAGCGGCTGTACCGCAAAGCGCAGCATTTGATTGATACGCGCGCAGATTGCCTGCGCGATATCGTTATACACAGCCTGCAAACCGTGCTGTTCTATCAGCTCCATCGCGGCTTCCGTAGTGCTGCATTCAAACACCGCTTGCAGTAATTCACGCGGAGCGCCCATCAGCGCAAGCCGCGTGACCAGCGTTTCCATGCGACCATCGGCAATATGGCTATGGGTATGAAAAATGCCGGCAGCCACTTTGATAAGTTTCCCTAAGTGCCCCACCAACACCACGCGGCGAAAACCGAGACGCTGAGTTTCTTGCAGCATGTAGCCGACAAAATTACTCATGGTGACTACGCGGTCACCGTTTAACTGCATCTGTTCTTGTACAAAGCGTTCACCATGATTACCCGGAACGAGGATCACGCTGGTCATCCCCTGAGCGCGCTTCATTTCAAGCTCTAAAGCCAGCGAACGTTTCCAGCTCTCTTCAGACATCGGGGTCACAATGCCGGTGGTGCCGATAATCGAGATCCCCCCTAAAATACCGAGCCGCCCGTTGTAGGTTTTTTGCGCCCGCTCTTCGCCTTCTGGAGCAAAAATAACAATCTCAGCGCCGCGTTCAGGCCCGATCACTTCACGCACCGCTTCTTCAATGGTATGCAGCGGCGTGCGGTTAATGGCTGAACTTCCCACCGGCAAACCAATGCCTTTACGCGTTACGGTGCCGACGCCTTCACCGCCGACAATGCCGATACTGCCGCTGTCGTTGAGCGCTACCTGAGCAAAAATCAGCATTCCATGCGTGGCATCCACGTCGTCACCGCCGTCTTTACGAATCGCTGCGCTGGCCTGCTGACCGCAAATCAAAGGTTGCTCAACGTTTAACCGCAGCGTAACGCCCGAAGGTGTAACGATAGAAATCTGATTGATCACCTGCTGGCGCAGCACCATCAGCGCAGCGACTTTCGCCGCCGCGGTGGCACAAGAACCGGTGGTGTAGCCCTTACGATAGCTTTTGCCGTTATGCCATAACGTATCCAGTCCGGTGTCGCTCATTGCGCATCTCGCATGTGGTATAAAATGGCGTTAACAATAGCCGCGGCAATATTGCTGCCGCCCTTGCGCCCTAAGGCTGCAATGCCCGGCAAATCGCTTTCTGCCAGCGCTTGTTTGGATTCGGCTGCGCCAACAAAACCGACCGGAACACCAATGACCGCAGTAGGCGTCATCACGCCTTGTTGATGCAGTTCTAATAAGCGGAATAACGCGGTGGGGGCATTGCCAAACACAAACAGCTTTTCCCCCTGCTCCTGCGCCGCGAGATCCACCGCCGCCATCGAGCGGGTAATCCCCTGAGACTTAGCGATTGCGACCGCGCGCGGATCCGAGATATAGCACTGCCATTGGCATCCTAACTGCTCAAGCTGGGTTTTATTGATGCCGGAAAGCGCCATGGTGGTGTCGGTGTAGATCGTGCAGCCACGACGCAGAGCCTGTGTAATACGGGATAAAACATCTGGCGAGAAATGCAGGATATCCAGCCATTCAAAGTCAGCGCTGGTATGAATTGCGCGTTTAATGATTTTTTCTTGCAGCTCATCGGCAAAACGGTAATCAGGGCGCTCGTCGGCGATAATCTGAGAAATGATCTCAAAGCTGTGCTGCTCAATGTTCTGGGGATTCTTGTTGTAGTTCATTGTTCATCCTGTGTGGTTGATCCAGCGTGACTTTCATACCTCTATCTTTTGCATTACCCCCTCCCAACCTCCCCCTTCTCAGGGGGAGGGGCATAACGGCGCCTCCATCGGCTTCCCTGTATCTCCTTTAAAAAGCCGGCTTGCCTTTATCTCTTGGCAAACGCAACGCCGAGCGATTCCCTCCCCTGCCAAGGGGAGGGTTGGGAGGGGGTCAAATTGGTCAGGTCAAAACACCACTGCCCATCTGGCGAATGCAAAAAGCGCCAACGCCAGCGCGGACGCCGTCATCATGAGTCGAATACTGAGGCGAATATCTTGAATGCTAATCTCGCGCTCTTCGTCGCCAATCCACGGTTTCTCAACCCATTCACCGAAGTATTTATTCGGCCCACCGAGGCGAACACCGAGCGCACCAGCCACGGTGGCTTCAGACCACGCGCAGTTGGGGCTTTTATGCAGATAACGATCGCGCCAGCCGATTTTGAGTGCCTGTTTGCTGTTAAGGCACAGCATGCGAGCGGCAACGCTCAGCAGCAGCCAGCTCAAACGCGCTGGAATCAGATTGGCAAGATCGTCCATTCGCGCCGAAACGCAGCCAATAGCGCGATATTTTTCCGTCCGATAGCCAACCATGGAATCGAGGGTATTCACCGCTTTGTAGGCCACCATCAGCGGCACGCCGCCGATGAAAAGAAAGAAAAGCGGCGCAATCACGCCATCCACGCTGTTCTCCGCCACCGTTTCAACCACCGCTCGGGTAATCTGCGGGCGATCGAGCTCAGACGTGTCGCGCCCAACTATGTATGAAAGCTGACGGCGGCACTCTTCAAGCGATCCATTTTGCAGAGCGACGTATACCCCCATAGCTGCATCACTTAGGCAGCGCCCCGCTAATAGCGTGTAAATAATCCACACCTGCGCCAGCCAGTTGAGCCATGGATTTAGCTGTGACAAAAGCTCAAGCAGTGCGTAGGTCGTCCCCCAGCACACGCCGACCACAATCAGCCATAAAAACGCCCCGCCGACGTACAGCGCACCTTCGGTGCGGCAAAGCGAGCGGATACCTTTCTGAACCCAAGTGATAAAATTACCGATCCAACGCACCGGATGCGGCCACGTTGGCGGATCGCCCAAGCGCAGATCCAAGAGATAGGCCACCAGACAAGCAGAGAAACTGATCACAACGCTCGCCCTCTCTTTAGCCAATGGCTTAGCATTTCTGGGTGCTGGTAAAAATGAAGATGGAGGTAACTGGCGAGGGTATTTCCCATTTGATATCCCCCCTGCCAACGCTGTTGCGTTACGCCGTCGCGTTGTTTTTCAAACTGGAAAACAGGCGGGAAATCGGTATGAAAATCTGAATAATGGAACTCATGACCGCGAAGGGTTTCCCCTTCTGCCGCCAGTAACGTGTCATGCACCGCGGTGGCTTGGCAGTAACCAAAACGCTTTAAACGCCCTTCCATGCGGCTTTCTCCGGGGAAAATCCCGGTCATCGCGTACGTGTTTCCAGACTGATCTTTTAACGTCGTGCCCAAATACATCAGGCCGCCGCACTCGGCATAAATAGCTACGCCACGCTGATGCGCATCACGCAGCGACTGACGCATGCTGCTGTTTTTCGCCAGCGTTTCTCCGTATAACTCGGGATAACCGCCGCCGACATAGACCATCTGGCACGCAGGCAGTGCCTCATCGCGCAGGGGGCTGAAGCGCACAATGTGGATGCCGAGCTGTTCAAGCAGCTGTAAATTATCGGGATAGTAAAAGTGGAAAGCTTCGTCGTCGGCGAGCGCAAGGGTTAGGCCTCGCCCAGATTCTGGCGCAGGTAACGTAGGCGCACAGGCATTCGGCGCGGGTTGTACGTCGCTCAACGACAACAAACGATCGAGGTCGATATGTTGTTCAAGGCTATCCGCCAAGGTGTCCCATATCGCATCCATGTCCTGCTGTTCATGAGCGGTAATCAAGCCGAGATGGCGTTCAGGCAAACTCACGCTGGGTAGAGTAGGCATTCGCCCGAGTACGGGAATTTTAGTGTAAGTTTCAATAGCTTGTTTCAGCAGTTGGTAGTGCGTTTCGCTATTGACGCGATTCACAATGACGCCCGCAATACGCACCGCCGGATCAAAATGACAAAATCCCATCACGGTGGCTGCCGCTGACGTTGAAACGGCTTTACCGTCGATCACCAAAATAACCGGACAGCCAATCTGCTTGGCCATACCGGCGCTGCTGCAATAGTTGGGGTCGGTGCCATAGCCATCGTATAGCCCCATCACGCCTTCAATCACGGCCACATCGGCGGCTTGAGCATGTTGGTTATAGAGCCAATTTAAAGTGGGCTGAGGCAGCATAAAGGCATCGAGGTTACGCGACGCAACGCCAGAAACGGCGCTGTGCCAGCCGGTATCGATATAGTCGGGTCCCACTTTGTAGGGTTGCACTTGTAAACCGCGTCGCGTTAGCGCTCGGAGCAGCCCAAGTGTTAGCGTTGTTTTACCGCATCCGCTACCGGTTCCACCAATAAGAAATGCCTTCATTCATCCGCCTGCCAAACAAAAAAGCCCGTCCTTGCGGGCGGGCTTTGCGTTGTCATAGCAGATCGATGCACGGCAGCAAAAGCGCAGCATGCAGGGAAAGAATGACAACTCGCTTCCCACCGAAGGAGCTGAAATAGATGTTGATATCCCAATATTGGGTTTTACAGGCTGGTCTTCTGGCTTAGCGTCATCCTTACCCACACCTTCCCGATGTTCATCAGTGGCGTCTTGTGGGCTCGTCGGCATCACAGCAGCGGGGGCTGCGGAGGAATTGTATTTGCACAATACGCACCTCCTTCCTGACGCCCTTACGGCGCGTCAAAAACCTGTATTTATACTTTTCTATAAATGATCTGGGTACATAAGTTAAAGCATTCATCACAGATATACCCATTGTGAGATCAACAAAAGCCTAGAATGGAGTGTGAATGAGTTAACATATCTCAACTTTTTAGGGACCAGTGAGAATACCTATGGCCATCAGCAGTCAGCACGGCGGCAACGTGCTAGAAACCGCGCTTACTCTGGGCGTTTCTCCGCACGACATCATTGATTTCAGCGCCAACATCAATCCGCTCGGCATGCCCGAGTCGCTCAAGCACGCCATCATCGAGCAAATGTCGGTGGCTGAAAAATATCCCGATGTGGAGTATCGAAAGCTACACGCGGCGCTAGCTCAGCACCATGGTTGCCCAGAGTCTTGGGTGATGGCAGGCAATGGCGAAACCGAGTTGATCTTTGCTTTAATTAACCAACTGCAACCCGCCAAAGCGCTGCTATTAACGCCCGGTTTTGCCGAGTATCGCCGTGCGCTAACGCGGATAAACTGCGACATCGTTGATTATGCGTTGCATGAGGACGACGGATTTCAGCCTGATACCCGTACTCTTGATGCACTGACGCCCGATCTCGATTGCCTATTTTTATGCACTCCCAATAATCCCACCGGATTGCTGCCGGATAAAAACCTGCTTTTAGCTATCGCCGATCGCTGCCGCACGCTGAATATTGCTCTAATACTTGATGAAGCCTTTCTGGATTTCGTCCCTACGGAAACCGGCTTTATTCCTTTATTAGCGCAGTATCCTCAGCTGTATGTGCTGCGATCATTGACCAAGTTTTTCGCTATTCCGGGATTACGATTAGGCTATTTAGTTAGCGCCAATGCGGAGTTAGTGACGCAAATGAAGCAGCAACGAGAGCCTTGGACGATCAATGCTTTTGCCGCGCTGGCGGGCGAAATTATCTTGCAGGATACTCATTACATTGAAGCAACCCATCGCTGGCTGGCACAGGAACAACCTCGGGTGTTCTCCGCGCTAGCGGCATTGCCACGGCTGAAAGTATGGCGTCCCGTCGCTAACTATATCTTTATAAGCTGTACCGACTGCCAGCTCGCATTGCAGCAGGCGCTATTGAAACACCATATTTTGATCCGACACTGCGCCAACTATCCGGGGCTAAACGCCGACTATTATCGTGTGGCGATTAAAAGCCCGCAGGACAACGATCGCCTGCTTGCCGCCCTAACACAGATTCTGCATCATGGCTGAAGCACGCTGTCCCGCCTCGTGCGGTGAGTTAATTCAAGGCTGGATCCAAGGCGGCGAAAAGCTGGTCTCTTGCCCTGTGAATTGGTTTAGCACGGTGGCAGTGAGCGATGGTGCACCGTTGCCCACCGAGCGCACGCGTATGCGCTTGGTATTGCGCGCGGTATTACAGCATTTATCGTTGCCCTCTTCGCTTGACGCCGGGTTGCGCATTGAGTTTGAATCCTCTATTCCGGTTGCAAAAGGGATGGCCAGCAGCACGGCAGACATCGCCGCCTGTGCAATCGCGACCGCACGTCACTTCGGTATGCAACTGACTGAAAAAGAATTAGCGTCGCTGTGCGTTGGCATTGAACCGACCGACAGCACGATTTTTCAAGCGCCGACGCTGTTCGATCATCAACAGGCACTGACGCAAACGCCGCTACACGAGCGATGCCCAGAATGGGACATGCTGTTGTTGGAAAGCCCTGATTGTTTGCGCACCGAAGACTATCATCGTCGCCCACGCCAAGCGCTGTTGCAGGAATATGCACCGCAGTTGAAACGGGCGCATCGGTTGCTCACCGAAGGAATGCGAGAAAACAACCGCCATAAAATTGGCGCAGCCACCACGCTAAGCGCCCAAGCCAGTCAGGCCTTGCTGCCCAAACCGGCATTTAATGACATTGTAGAAATTGTTGAGCAGCACGGTTTATTCGGCTTGAACGTCGCACACAGCGGCAGCGTGGTAGGTTTGTTGCTCGATACGCACCTTCATGACCCAGAAAAAATAATTCACGCGATGCGCGTGAAAAATATTCTTGTTTTTTATCCGCATGTTAGGCTGCTGCATACCACCTTAGGGGGCGTACGCTGAGCGGCATAAATGCCAAAAGCGTACACATTCACGTACATGAGAGGCAATAATTGTCATACATATAAAACTCTAATTTTGTGAGGATGATCTATACTGACTCGGTACTAAACAGTTACTAGACGGCAATTTGTGAATCTATCAAGACCTTTAGGAGATGATAAAGATGAGCACACCAAAACTGGAAAAAAGCAAAGTCGGTGACGCAAAAAAACGTCAGTTCACTCCTCTAGCCACCCCAAGTGATTTGGGCGCTGAGGCCACCAAAGACATTAGCGGTGCAATGAACGCCATCCTTGCTGATATCTATGCGCTTTATTTAAAAACTAAAAACTTCCACTGGCACATGAGCGGTCCGCACTTCCGTGACTATCATCTGCTGTTGGACGAACAAGGCGCAGAGCTATTCGCAATGACCGATGAAATTGCTGAACGTGTGCGTAAAGTCGGTGGCATGACCCTGCACTCTATCGGTCAGATTTCTAAAATGCAGCGCATTAAAGATAACAACGCCGAGTATGTTGAGCCGCTGGATATGCTGGCTGAACTGTGTGAAGACAACAAGCTGCTGGCCGCTGAACTGCGTGCGGCGCATGTGGTATGTAGTGAGCATAATGATGTTTCAACCACCAGCCTGATTGAAAACTGGGTCGATCAAACCGAACGCCGCGTGTGGTTCCTGTTTGAAGCTTGCCGCCAATCACAAACTTCTGGTCACTAGTTTTTCCTTTTGATAAACGCGAAAGCAGACCTTTGGGTCTGCTTTTTTATTTTCAGCACCTCTAATTCCGCTATAGTTACGGTTTACCTCCTACTCATTACCACTGTCTGTAGACCAGAGACTTGTTATGCACGGCGTTCCAGCCCAATTTATCGATGACCGAGATCGCGCCCAGTTTAAACACTTCGCCCATTTGCCCGGCGTTGAGGTGTATCGCGCGCATATTGAACATCATGAATTTGAGCCACATACTCATGAAGCCTATGGTATTGGCGCGATTGAGTATGGTGCCGAGCGTTTTCGCTATCGCGGTGTGAACCACGTTGCGCCAGCGGACTCGTTGGTATTGATGAACCCAGACGAACTACATACCGGCCAATCAGGTACCGAAGGTGGCTGGCGCTACCGCATGATTTATCTCACACCCGAAATTTTGTCTGAGGTGAGCGGCGAATCTGGCTGGTGGTTTAACGACGCGGTAAATCATCATCCTCAGTTGGCCCGAACTACCACTTCGCTGATAAATGCCCTGTGGCAAAACGATGAACCCCTCGCGCAATCCAGTTTGCTGAGTGAACTGCTGACATTAACGCGCCATTGGGCCAAGGCACCACAAACGCTGAAGCTTGATGCTCCGCAGCGTTTTACCCCGGTAAAAGAGTATCTTCGCGCCCATTTAGATCGGCGTATGACGTTGCCCGAATTGGCGCAGTTGGTCGATCTTAGCCCCTATCATTTTTTGCGTCAGTTTAAAGCGCAGTACCATGTCACGCCGCAGCAAATGCTGATGGCGTATCGACTCTATGAGGCTAAAAATTTGTTGACCCAAGGCTTACCGCCCGCACAGGTCGCCGCCGCCGTTGGCCTCACCGATCAAGCTCATCTTACCCGCGCTTTTAACCGCTTTTACGGCGTCACGCCCGCCCGTTATCAAAAACAGGTACGTTAATTTTTCAACTGTTTTTACCTAAACAGCAATCTGCTACAAGACGCTTTCCTCTTCGCCTTCTAGACTTGCTGCATAATCCCTTTGAAGAGTTAAGAAAGATGTTAATAGGCGTGCTATACGCGCTGACGGCGGGGCTGATGTGGGGGCTGATTTTCGTGGGGCCGCTCATCGTGCCGGAATACCCTGCCAGTTTGCAATCCGTCGGTCGCTATCTGGCTTTTGGCCTGATTGCGCTGCCGCTGGCGTGGCACGATCGCCATCGTCTACGTCAGCTGATACGCAGCGATTGGATTGAAGCCTTTAAGCTCACCATCGTGGGGAATTTCATCTATTACCTGTGCTTAGCCAGCGCGATCCAACGCACGGGCGCACCGGTCAGCACCATGATTATTGGCACCTTACCGGTGGTGATTTCCGTAAGCGCAAACCTGAAATATAGCCATCGGGACGGAAAATTATCGTGGCGTCTCCTAGCCCCCTCGCTGCTATTGATTGCTTTAGGGTTGGGATGCGTCAACGTGGCGGAACTACAGAGCGCGCACGCACCTACTGATATGTTCCGTTACGTCACCGGTTTGATCTTGGCCTTCATCGGCGTGGTGTGCTGGACCTGGTATCCAATGCGTAACGCAAGCTGGCTACGCACGCATCCCGATAAAAGCCCGACTACATGGGCCACTGCACAGGGATTAGTAACGCTGCCGCTGGCGTTAGTGGGATATTTGCTGGTTTGGGGGCACTCCGCCATAGCTGTCGATGATTTCCCTATGCCATTTGGCCCACGTCCGGCGGTATTTATTGGCCTGATGCTCACCATCGGTTTGCTGTGCTCATGGCTGGGAACGCTGTGTTGGAATCAAGCTAGCCAACGTCTGCCAACCGCTAAAGTCGGGCCGTTGATCGTGTTTGAAACTCTTGCGGGCCTGAGCTATGCCTTTATCTGGCGACACGAATGGCCTCCGCTGCTGACGCTGGTCGGTGTGGTGTGCTTGGTCATCGGCGTGATGAGCGCCATGAAAGTAAAACCCACGCCGGTGGTGATCGTTCCGTTGCAAACGTCGAATGAGAGATAACACAGAGCACTAGGCTTGTTTGTCGCTAGATGATATCGCTAGCACAGCAAGCCTTTCCTTCCTTAAATTCATACCTAAAATCCATTACCGCCTCTAAACATTAGCCTGCCTTACTTTTAACTTTAAAAATAAATTAAACATTAAAATACAAACAGTTAAAAGAAAAACCCTCATCAATAATTCTCACCCACCATCAATTCCAACAGTTATATTAATTCTTCGGAAAAACGCCCCCACTCTTAAAAATTAAGTTATCGAATAAGCAGGGATAACTTAATGATTTTCAGCGCTGGATGGGCATGGATTGAATTGAAGAAATACAGGTCTGTGATATGCATGGAAAGCAGCAGGATCCTCACATCGACATCGCTGAATGGATAGCCAACACCTCAACCAGTAGCTCGCGTCTTTATGCCGTGCTGGCTAGCACCAACGGCGCAGCAGGATTAAAAGCCTATTACAAACTCGACGGGCGGCGTACCCCCGATGGGTTGTATGCAGGTACGCCTTATGCCAACTGGTATCCCGTGATGCCTATGCTAGTTGAGATTTCACCCTACAGCGCTTTTTTATCATGGGTTAAAAATCAGGCTGAGCCGGGTTGGGGCTGGTTAGCGCTTTCTCCTTTGCCTGAAGAAACCATCGTGCAGCACATGACCAGCCTGACACAGGTATTCATGCCGAATGGCCAAACGGTATTTTTTCGCTACTGGGACGAACGTTATTTTCGCCCGCATCTTGAATTTTTAGGCGGCGACTGGCGCTACGTGTTACCGGTTTTTTCCAACTACTGGGTGGCGGGAAAAGCCTTTACTTTCACGCTGCCCTCGGATTACCCACTGCGTTCCTCTCCATGGTGGCACGTACCCCAGCCTTTGCTCAACCAGATACTCGCAGAAAACCCTGCGCCATTGGTGCACAACCTTATGCAGTTGCTGCGCGAAAACCACCCTGAAATATACAGCACAATGCCGGAGTCACTGCTGCGCCGCAAAGCCGAACAGCTATGCCGTTACAGCGATCTGCATTCAGGACAAATCGACCAGTTAATGGCCGCGCTGTTAGCTTCATTGATCTCTTAACTACATGCTTTGATTGATTTCACGGACGATACACATGGACTTACTTGCTGAATACGTTGCCAGTATCGATGAAGAACTGGCGATGTTTAAAAATAATACGCTCATCACTCAGGATTATCGTGAATGCGTCACTAAGTGGGCAAAAGAGAGCGCGATTTCAGGCGCGTTCGGCGGCCCAACGCTCGAAATGGAGCGCGTTATTAGCATTAACGGCACCAGCACGACCGCTTCACAAAATGATTCTGAATCTCTCAGCGCCGCCATCGTTTGTCCAAAAAATCGCAAAATCACCGTGGTGATCAAGCATGAGTCTACGCTGGATTTACCGATCCCCGATGTCAACGTTGAGCTGTTTCACAACGCAACATTCAGCCCCGATAGCAAAGTTGGTGCCAAGAAAACAGATGCCGACGGCAAGGCCGAATTTGACAATCTCACGCCAGGAGAACGCTATTACGCCCGCACGCTCGATGATAGCCTCGAGTCACATAATCAAGAGATGTTGGCCGCCTATGACGTGCTGTCACAGGATATCTTTGCTCAGTTATCCGCCTCGTGGGCCAGCGAAAAACCGCAATGGACGCTGAGCGCCATCGCGACATCGATAGCTGAAGCTTTTGCGACGGGTTTATGCAGCAGCGTGACCGATTTGTGGGACGACACCAAAGTGGCCTACAACATCATTTCCGATCCTGTCGCCAGCGCCGAAGCTCTCGGCCAAAAGGCCAGCGGCGTCATGGCCTGTATCGGAAACATCGGCATGCCGGATATCAACGGCATCTTGAGCGGCAGCAAAGATCTCGCTCGCGATCTTATGGCCTTCTTTAACGATGAAGCGGCACTTTATCTGTTTGCCCGTGCCGCGATGCTACGCCTTCGAATGTTTCCTTTCGGCGATTTGCTCTCCTCTATTGCGGGCATGATTGGCGATATTCTTTCCGGAATTATTTTTGGTGCCTTGCTGTCTATGGTCGCCGCTCCGGTAGGTGCCCTATTTTTAGCCTCCAAACTTGGGAAGCTGGTTTCTAAGGGCATAAAACTCGTTCAAGAGGTATGGAACGCGCTGAATAAAATCCTTTCCTCTATTTTCAAGCTGGTGGGCAAGTTTTTCTCGCCCTCACGCAAAAAAAACCATATTCGCCAAACCAATGCCAAACTGGGCGCAGATAAAGAAACTCATCTTGGCCCTAATGACAGCACTGAACTTCAAACCGAGCAAAAAACGCATAATGCTCCTTCGGAAGATAACAACGACACCCCATCGGATAACACCACCTGCACAGAGAGCAACGGCTGCCCCATTTCCATGGTTAACGGTGAGGAACTTCTCAGGCTAGAAGATGCTTCGTTGCTCGGTATCCACCCTTTTAGCTTTGTTCGCCAGTACCGTAGCAGTTCTGTTGAGTGTGATTCAGTATTCGGCTATGGCTGGAGCCACAGCCTACAACATAGCGTTCGATTTACCGATGAGCACATCATTTGGCTAAACCACGAAAACCTAACAACCACCCTGCCGCTTCCCGACCAACACATCCCTAGCGGCGTTAACCCCCTAGGCAAAGCGGCCGTTTGGCTGGGCAGCAGCGACGATGAATATTTATTGTCCTGCGCTGCGTTAGAGGGCTGGGTGATGCACGTTAAGCGTGCAGCCAACGGTGAAAATGGACTGATAACGGGTTTTTCTAACCAGCAACAGCACCTGAATCTGCACTACGAAAATGGGCTGCCAACTCGATTAGATAATCCGGCAGGTACAGCGTTGCAGCTTCGCTATAGCAAAACGCCGCACGGTATGCGACTGACCAGCGTGGTACGCGTACACAACTGCCATGCGCTGATGCCCGACACGGGACATAAATATTTCGTCCATATGCGCTATGAGTACGATACCAATGGGCAGCTTTGTGCCGCGATTAATGCAGCGGGTGAAACTGAACGCTACGCCTACCGCGACGATTACCTATTTACCCTACGACAGTTAGCTGGCGGCGCAGAGTTTTATTGGGAATGGGACGGGCGAGGGAAATCGGCGCGAGCAATACGCCATTGGAGCAATCTGCCCAATCTCGACCGCCGCTATCAATGGGATGTTCAAAACGGCTGCGTAACGGTCTGTTATGAAGACGGCACCCAAGAAGTTTGGCAGCACGATATCCGTACTGCGCGTTTGCTCAAAAGCATCAGCGCTGATGGCGGCACCACAGAGAATCACTACGGGCCTCAGGGCGAGTTACTGAGCACCACCGACCCGCTCGGGCAGCAAACGCAATACAGCTATAACCGCGACAATCAAGTCATCGCCGAGCATCTGCCGGATGGACAGTGGCTTCGCTACCGCTATTCTCGCGGACGTCGAATTGAAAAAATCCATGTAAGCGCCGATGGTTTGGCCAAACACCGTGAGCACTGGCGCTATGATCAGCACGGCAATGTGAGTCATTACATTGATGCTGAAGGGCATACCACCCAGTACCTATGGTCACAGGAAGGCGCCTTAACCCGAATTCATTTTCCTGATGATAGCTATGAAGCCTTTAGCGTTAACGCGCTAGGTCAGGTATTTGAGCATACCGCGCGCGATGGGGTCGTCACTCATTATCGTTATGATGAGCAAGGTCGGTTAGTTTTTCAGGGCGAACGCCCGCCGCAGGCGTCAGACTCGAACTTGTCACCTAACGCCACGCAGTTTGCTTGGGATAACGCTGACAGGCTGGTGGCTATTCGCTGGCCCAACGGGCAGATTAAACGCTGGCAATACAACGCCTACAATCAAATCACACTCGAACAAGACGAGCTGGGCAATCAAACTCGGTTTGAGTATCTGCCCCACTCCACTCTGCTCAAACATATCATCTACGCAAATGGCACCAGCGAAGAATATCGCTATGACAATATTCATGGACAGGTCAGCGACATTATTAACGCCCGTCACGAGCGCTATCACATTGACTACACGCCAGGCGGACTCGTCAGTCAGGAGCAAACCTTTGACGGGCGGCGTTTATGCTGGGAATACGACGCCAGCGGCAGCGTCACCAAGCGCACTGAATATGGCGATAGCCTGCGCACCGACACCGCATTAGTCACCACCTATCAACGGGATGTCGCCGGTCGGCTCAGCAGCAAAACTACGCCAGATGGCGTCACCGTGACCTACGGCTACGATGGTTTTGGGCGCCTCAATCTGGCCGACGATACGGCGTGGCCGCTGGCTTGGCAATATGATAAACGCGGGCGACTCACGCAGGAACACCAGTGTTTTGCCAGCCAACATTATGCGTATGACGCCGCGGGCAATCTCACCCAGATGCGTCTGCCAGACGGCCAACAGCTCGATTTTCTACATCATAACGGGCGCACTATCCGTATCGACCTTGACGGACAATTGCTCACCGAACACGGCTGGCGCAACGGGCAGGAAATCACCCGCCGACACGGCGAGCTGGTGAGTCAGTTTATTCATGACCCGTTGCAACGCCTGCAACGTCAGCAGGTACAACGTCAGGGCGAGCCTAACCTGCTAGTGCAGCGCGATTACACTTACGACGCTACCGGCAATCTCGCCAGCATCACCGATCAACACAAAGGCAGCAAAACCTTCAACCACGACGTGCGCGGGCGCTTCACGCAGGAAACCTATCGCCCGACACCGGCGCTACTTCAAGCGGGATACGCGGGTCACAACGAAATATTTGCCCCGGATGCGACCCATAACGTGTTGGGTGCTTCGGCGTCACCGGAGCTTCAAGCGTTGAAACGCACTACCGGTAACCGGCTAACGCTGCTCGGTAGCCATCACTATCGCTACGATGAATACGGCAATTGTATTCAAGACAGTTATGGTTCTGACCAATACGCCGTGCGCCATTATCGTTGGGACGGTGAGCATCGGCTGGTTGGTTTTCGTGAAACCCGCCACGGCAATGAAATAACGTCGTTTACCTACGACTATGATTGCTTTGGCCGACGCGTCCGCAAACACAATGTGCTCACGGGCGAAAGCCGGCTGTTCTTCTGGCAGGACGACCGCCTCATCGCCGAGTGTGATGAAAAACTCGCCTGCCCCGGCGGGCATCCCAGCGCATTCGGTCCCGAGCCACACACTGATGCCCACTCGGTTCGCACTTACATTTATGAACCCAACGGCAGCAGCTTTCGCCCGCTAGCGATGCTCGGCGGACGTGGCAAAAACACCAAAGTGTTTTACTACATTAACGACCACCTCGGCACGCCGCAGGAGCTCGTTTCCCCTAGCGGCGAAATCGTGTGGAGCGCGGTGTACCACGCCTACGGACAGCAGGCATTTACCCTCGCCAACCACATCCCGCAGCCACTGCGTTTTCAGGGGCAGTATCACGACGAGGAAAGCGGGTTGTCTTACAACCGCTATCGCTATTATGATGTCTCTGCCCTGCGGTATTTATCGCCAGACCCCATAGGTTTAGCCGGCGGCGTTAATGCCTACGCCTATGTGCCAAGCCCGCTGAGCTGGGTGGACCCGTTGGGGTTGAGTGCTCGACGGAGATGTATGGGGGCCACTCCAGGAAAGAGTTCTAAAACGGGCCGAGAAGTCATTGAAAGAATGCGAACTGAAGGTAAGATTCGAGGCAGCGGTGATAAAATACAATTTCAAGCCTCAGATGGAGAGTGGTATCCAATAGCTGAAGCTGATATGTCTCATACAACTGATGCAGTGACATGGTGGAATAAGACAGGAAGGTACTCTGGTGAAAAATCAGAGGAGGTCAGAGAATGGATGCTTAACCCAGATAATTACACTCTCGATCATTATTCAATAAATCGCTCAGCCGGCGCAAAATTAAGACAAATCTACTTATCAGTTATAAATATAGTAAGAGGAAGCAAATGAACTCAGAAAATGAAATTGTAAAAAAAATAGAGCTAGGAAACAGTTTAGAAGAGGAAAAAAGATATGACGATGCATTACACACCTACTTGTCAATATGGAATGAAGATATAGCATTAAAAAAAGACAAATATACTATTAGTGAGACTCGCTGGTTAATAAGTTGCATTTACATGCTATATATTAAAAAAAATGACTACAAAAATGCAAGGCAATGGGCTGAAGAAGTATTTAAATGCAAAATCCCCTACAGAGGCACATCTGAGCTAATCAGCCTAGGAGTGATATATCTTGAGCTTGGCCTGAAAAATGAGGCAATGGAGCAATTTGATAAAGCCTATCAAAAGGGAAAGATTAGGGCATTTCAGGGGTTTGATAATAAATATCTACAGTTTTATCTGTCTAATAAAAAATAAAAATATTTTCAATGACAATATCACGACGAAGAAAGCGGGTTGTCTTACAACCGCTATCGCTATTATGATGTCAACGCCCTGCGGTATTTATCGCCAGATCCGATAGGCTTAGCCGGCGGCGTTAATGCCTACGCCTATGTGCCAAGCCCACTGAGTTGGGTGGACCCGTTGGGGTTAACAAGCTGTAAATTACCCGAAGCCATGGAAGAGGCTGGAATATCAAGACCCGCTAACTCAGAAACGCATCATATTGTTCCAGAAAGAGCCCAATCCGCGGGGCCGGCCAGAGATGTACTCAATAAACATGGCATTGATATTAATGGCGCAGATAACGAGGTATTTTTGCCGAGTCGTCATAATACTGATGGCTTGCCGGGTATAGAACATAATGGAAGGCACACTAACGATCACATCAGTGATATAAATAGTAGAATAAAAGATTCAGATGATTTAGGTGGTAAATCTGAAGTATTAAAAGAGTTAGGAAAAATAAGAAATATTCTTCTGACTGCAAAACGAGATGCAAAATGGAGCAGTGTATTAAAATGAAAAAAAATATACAGACTAAAATCTGATTTAACAAATTCCTGTTCATTCATAGAAGTGTATTCAAAAGAACAAGAGAGCATCATCGGCAGAGCGATGAGGCAACGCTGGCAAAAATTTGGACATATTTATACTCCTATCACACTTAAACAATGTAGGAGTGATACGGGAAAAAAAACTTTCAATTTGATTTTAGTAGTATGCTATCTCCTTTTTTTGTGTTTAGTGAGGCCGCACTAATTGCATTGGAGGATATTCTTTTACCTAGAGGACAGGTTCTCCCTGTAATAACGAAAAGCAAAAAGAAAAAATTCTACGGTTACTATCCAACTAATTCGTTACCTGGTTGCTTTGATGAAAAAAAATCCGAGTATACTGTGGCAGAAAGAGGGCTTATGGTTGACAGGCCTGTTTTGAAAGCTAAAAACATCACCGATGATTATTTATTCACTATCGATGAAACTATGAGATGGGTTTTTATTACAGACAAATTCAAACAACGCGTAGAAGAAGCCGGTTTATTGGCTTTCGATTTTTCATGGGAAATACCTACATCATGATAGTGAAAAGCCGAAGAGAGTGTGTATTCTTTTTTGCTATTTTTTTCATTTTTATCTAACTGTTAATTCAAAAATTCACATGAGTTTCAAACTAAGAAATTTCATATACAATTAACAGTCCTCTTATCAAAGTCTGAAAACAGATAATTTAAACGCACCACCCATCACTATCGCTACGATGAATACGACAATTGTATTCAAGACAGCTATGGTTCTGACCAACACACCGTGCGCCATTATCGTTGGGACGGTGAGCATCGGCTGGTTGGTTTTCGTGAAACCCGCCACGGCAATGAAATAACGTCGTTTACCTACGACTATGATTGCTTTGGCAGACGCGTCCGCAAACACAATGTGCTCACGGGCGAAAGCCGGCTGTTCTTCTGGCAGGACGACCGCCTCATTTCTGAGTATGACGAAAAACTCGCCTGCCCCGGCGGGCATCCCAGCGCATTCGGCCCCGAGCCGCACACCGATGCCCACTCGGTTCGCACTTACATTTATGAACCCAACGGCAACAGCTTTCGCCCGCTAGCGATGCTCGGCGGACGCGGCAAAAACACCAAAGTGTTTTACTACATTAACGACCACCTCGGCACGCCGCAGGAGCTCGTTTCCCCCAGCGGAGAAATAGTGTGGAGCGCGGTGTACCACGCCTACGGACAGCAGGCCTTCACCCTCGCCAACCACATCCCGCAGCCGCTGCGCTTTCAGGGACAATATCACGACGAAGAAAGCGGGTTGTCTTACAACCGCTATCGCTATTATGATGTTTCTGCCCTGCGGTATTTATCGCCAGACCCTATAGGTTTAGCCGACGGCGTTAATGCCTACGCCTAGGTGCCAAGCCCGCTGAGCTGGGTGGATCCGTTAGGGTTGAGTGGGTGTCCGGAGACTGACGAATCCGGTATAAAATTAAGAAGAAAACAAAGAGCTCTGGAAAAAGCTCAAAAAACATCAGTTAGAACTAAGACTTTGCCTGATGGACGAATTCGATACTATGATGCAGAGGTTCCTGCTAGAACCGAAGGACCGACGAGAGGCCGGTCTCACGTTACAAAATGGGATCCATCAACAGGAAATGTAACCGTTTGGGAGGAGACATACGACCATTCAGGCCGAGTAAATAGAGTCCATCCAAAAATGAAAAACGGCGAAATTTTAGACTTACCTCATTACCCGCCCACTAAAGCAGATATAGATGCAGGCAAAGTAACTTTGTTAGGAAGAGCAATAAAATTGGTGATGAAAAAATGAACCAACTTAGGAAAGATTTTATTGCTGGATTAAGCGAAAGAATCCGTCACAGCTATACCCCATCTATTGTTGCAAGATATGCGTTAGAGTTTTATCTCGATCATGATGTTGTAGATAGTAAGCTAGAGTATGTAATTAATTATCTTAGGGGCATTGATGCAGGACCACAGTTTGAGCTAAGTAAAAAAGAAGTTATTCATTTTATTGAAAATGAATTAACTGATTAAATCGAAGAATTGAAGATTTTCTTCCATTCACGTTTCAAGCCCAAGAAAATAAAGTATTTATTAGCATATACATAAATAATAACCATATAATACATAATAATAATCCATAAATAATTATAGACTTAACTAAAAGTTATTGAAAGGACACAAACCGACAAGCTGAAGGAAAATTTTGAGGCACTGATGAAGACATAAAATCCCAAACTTCAGATAATAAATGGTATCCATTAACTGAAGCAGATATGCCTCATACTACCGACGCTGTCACATGGTGGAATCAAACAGGCAGACATTAAGGAGAGCGATCTGAAGAAGTAAGGAAATGGATGCTTGACTCAAATAACTATGTGCTTGATCACAACTCAATAAACCGCTCAACTGGCGCTAAATTGAGACAAGTTTACTTATCTGTAATTGTTAAATTAGGAATAAAAAACAAATGACAATACCTTACGAAATGATTGTAAAGCGGATTGAAAAAGGAAACAGTCTTCATGAGCAGGGTAAAAATAAAGAGTCTCTCGATATCTATTTTTCCGTCTTAGATGATCTTCGTAACTCTTATGAGAATATTTATAATATTGATGAAACTCGATGGTTAATAAGATGCATTTATAATGTTTATTTTTCTTTGAAGGATTATATTTCTGCAGAAAAATGGGCTAAGGAAGTATTTAACTGTAAAATTCCTTACAAAGCAACATCAGAATTAATTAATTTAGGGAAAGTATATGTTGAACTTGGCCTAGAGAATGAGGCAATGGAGCAATTTAAAAAAGCCTATCAAAAGGGAAAGATTAGGGCATTTCAAGGCTTTGATAATAAATACCTACAGTTTTACTTGTCTCATAAAAAGTAAAAATATTTTCAATATCAATAGAGTAACTTATCAGAGAAGATAACCATGCCAATATATCTTTGGTTGGAAAGGTAACTCATAAATGACGTCCATTAAAATTGAGTGTTTCTTCTCGTCACATGATGAGAAGAAGAAACTTATCATTCTAAATAAAATTAAAAAAACCATCACAGCAAATTATGAAAAAGTTACCCATGATGATAACCAGTATAGCTTTGTTATAAAAAAACTGATACCCAATGGCAATATATTATTTTTAATGCAATACAAATTTGCCAAGAGATAGGATACCAATGGATATTAACTGGAGATATAGAACATGAATATAATGCTTGGTCTAATCATCCGAAAACCACAGGAATTAAGGCAATAAATGTGGTTGTTGAGCACGCTTATTAAAATACCGATATTGTTCGAATACAAATATCACCTAGTTACTCAGCAGGGACGGCCAAGCTAAATGTACTCACAGGCAAAAATCTTGAGTTCTGCAGGCCATCTTCATCTATGGTACGAGCTGCGAGCTTATCCACCCTAGCAGTTTGATATCTTCAATTACATTATTTTTAAGAAAATGCCCCACAAACGTTACTCAACGTTTTTAAGAACGACATCTATGACGTGATTATTTTGCGGCAGCGTTTTTTGCCATTATGATGTCACTCACTTTTCTTGATAGGGCTTTCCATGATTTGGTTAATGCTGGCAACACTGGTGGTGGTATTTATTGTCGGCTTTCGGGTGTTGAACTCGGATGCGCGGCGCGCATCTCAGGCTCTGACGAAGCGATTAAACATTGAGCCGGTGTATGTTGAGTCAATGCTGAGCCAGATGGGGAAAACGGCGGGTGGTGAGTTTATCAGCTATCTGTTGCAGGATAATGAGTCGCATATGGGCAATGCCGCTGGCGTGTTGCTTATCTACCAGACATTTATCGTTGATGAATCTGACGAGAGCTTAACGTTTTGGCGTTCGGTTTTGCGCAAAGCCCATCTGCCCACTGAAATTACCCATAAACACGTACGCTTGGCCCTAACATTTTTGCGCGAACTTGAACCAGACCCTAATGAGATGGCGGCCTATCGTCTGCGTTACAACGCGAGATTTACGGCATTATCTACAGACGGCGGTGCAGCCAATAGCAATGTCTACTATATGGATGGTTCGTCGGATCACGACTAGTTCGATGCCAACCTCTGAATACTTCGCCCTAAGCTCATCACTGCGAGGGTGCATAGTTATTTCTGCTATGTATCCTCAGCTGTATATATACAATGCACATAAATTAGCCTGCGAATAGTTATTTTTCATTTTAATTATCCGCGGGACTATCATGCATGTATACAGTCTGATAATGTGATCGCCTTAACGATTCATACGTTTGTAGT
>Ga0308165_1002073_pt1 | contig 25421 bp, 18 predicted proteins | sample PhyWR2_FD_201032 | JGI IMG/M metagenome (GOLD analysis project Ga0308165, IMG submission 201032) | Phyllosphere microbial communities from UC Gill Tract Community Farm, Albany, California, United States - DLSLW.R2 | ecosystem: Host-associated > Plants > Phyllosphere > Unclassified | place: USA... | reverse complement strand
CTCTCACCCCGGCCCTTCTTGCCGGGCTTGGGTTCGAACGAGAGGCTGGGCGCATAGCCGGGCTCACCCTCCATCAGCAGGCTGCTTACCTTCAGGCCGCCGCGCTGCGCCGAGGCGCGGGCGACGAGCGCATCGGGAGACAGGCGCGGCGCAGCGGACGGAGCCACCGTGACCACGCCCGGGCTGATCGCGGCCATGATCTCATGCTCGAAGCTCATCATCGCGCCGGTTACGCCCATCAGCGCCAGCACGAGTCCCGCAGTGATCCCGAGAAACCAGTGAACCTGGAAGAGTATCTGCCGTGTCATCAAATCTCTGCTGCAATACGTTCGAAGCCGAAATGGCCGAAAGGCGCGCGGCCAGTGCGGGTACGAATAGGGGCGGCCTTTGCAGAACCATCCATTGTGCGCTGCACATATTGCTATTGCGAACGTGTTGCAATGCAGTTCACTGAAATTTGTGATCGCACCGTGAGGAAGGCCCCGGGTAGACTGCCCAAGCCAATTGCCTGAAGTGCAGACGCATCGTAACTCCATGCATTATGCGCTTCAGCAATGCTTTGTTGCATCAATATTGCGCTCTGCTGCACCAAATATTGCCGCCCGTTATATTGCATTTCCAGGGCGGATTTACAGCCGTGATGCAATTGACACCCCTGCACCGCGAACTCACTGGCCCTCATGCAAATGCGAGTCACTCGCAGAATATTGCCAGTTCGGGGGAATTCAAACGTGTCCAACTCAACCAATCGCCATGCCCGCCGCCCTGTTCGGTTCGGGGCCCGGTTCGGCGCCGCAGCCAGCGCCGTCGCAGTGTCGCTCCTTGCCCTGCCCGCTCTGGCAGATGACGCCGCCGACGAAGAAGGCGGATCGGCCATCGTCGTCACCGCCGCCGGCTACAAGCAGGACATCGTCGAAGCGCCTGCCAGCATCACCGTGATCGACCGCGCCGAACTGCAGGACAAGCGCTTCGGCAGCCTGGCGGAGGCACTGGGCGACGTGCAGGGCATCGACGTCGGCGGCGAAGCGGGCAAGACAGGCGGCCTCAACATCTCGATCCGCGGCATGCCCAGCGACTACACGCTGGTGCTGATCGACGGCCGCCGCCAGAACGCGCCCGGCGGCGTGACGCCCAACGGCTTCGGCGAAACCTCGACCAGCTTCATGCCCCCCTTCTCCGCCATCGAGCAGATCGAAGTGGTGCGCGGCCCGATGTCCACGCTCTACGGTTCGGACGCGATGGGCGGCGTCGTCAACATCATCACCCGCAAGGTCGGCAGCCGCTGGGTCGGCACCGCCTCTGCCGAAAGCACGATCCAGGGCGATGACCGTTTCGGCAATATCCAGTCGATCAACGGCTTTGCGCAGGGCCCGCTGGTGAAGGACCTGGTAGGCCTGACCCTGCGCGGCAGCGTGTTCCACCGCGAAGGCTCCAGCATCGACATTCCCGGCGATCCGGCACTGACGCTGGGCCGCAACCCGGTCCAGTCCGACGTCTACACTTATGGCGGCCGCCTGAGCATCACCCCGCACGCCGACCATGACCTGTGGATCGAGTTCGACCGCAACGAACAGTCCTACGACAACTCCGGCGGCCAGCTCGGCACGCTGGGTTCGGGCGGCTATGCGCCACGCCAGAAGTTCAACCGCACCAACTATGTCGCGGCCCATACCTGGCGCATGGGCGACTTCGGCCAGCTCGACACCACCCTGACCCGCAACGACACCGAGACGATCGGGCGCCTGATCCCCAATGGCACCCCCGGCGCCGTGCCCGGCAGCGCCCGCAATCTGGAGGCGCGCAACGATATCGTCGATTCGCGCTTTGCCGGCAAGGCAGGCCCCGTCGCCTTCACCGTGGGCGGCCAGTACTGGAAGGCCCGCATGATCGACGGCGTGGCCCCGGCGCCCTTCGAGTTCACCCAGTGGGCCGGCTTCGCCGAAGCCACCCTAACCGTGATCGACGGCTTCAACCTGACCGGCGGCGCGCGTTACGACGATCACTCCACCTTTGGTTCCAAATGGTCGCCGCGCGCTTATGCGGTGTGGAACGTCAATGACGACTTCACGGTGAAGGGCGGCGTCAGCCGGGGCTTCAAGACGCCGCGCGTCGAACAGATCGCCAGCGGCATCATCGGCTTCGGCAACCAGGGCCGCACACCGCTGATCGGTACGCCGGGCCTTACCCCGGAAACCAGCACCAGCTACGAAGCGGGCATCTATTACGACAGCCACGGCTTCTTCAGCGGCAACGTGACGCTGTTCAACAACGACTTCGACGACAAGATCGCCAGCGGCCCCGGCATTCCGAACTGCACGTTCAGGGGCTATGCGGGCAATCCGCCGGCGGGCTGCCTCGATGTCGGCAACTTCCCCAATGCCGAGCTGTTCGGCCAGTCGGTCAACATCGACAAGGCGCGCACGCGCGGCGTCGAAGCAGCGGGCCGCTTCGCCTTCACCCCCGCCCTCTCGCTCTCCGTGAACTACACTTATACCGAGACCGAGCAGCTCAGCGGCGCCGAAAAGGGCCTGCCGCTGGTGGGCATTCCCAAGCACATGGTGAACGGCAACCTGCGCTGGAAGCTGGGCGACAAGGCCAGCGTCTGGACCCGCGCCGAGATCCGTTCCAGCCGCTACCGTGGCAGCAACGCGCAGCAGACCGCGCTGGGCGATTTCCGCAGCTATGAGGTGTTCCACCTTGGCGGATCGTATCAGATCACCCCGGCGTTCCGCCTTGCCGCCACGGTCTACAACGTGCTCGACACCGATTATGCGGTCTATGTGCCTTATGCCAGCGGCACGGCCACGGTGTTCACTCCCGCCTATTCGATCAACCAGGAAGGCCGCCGCCTCTGGATTTCGGCAACGGCAGACTTCTGACCCGCGGTAGAAGCGGCGGCGGTGTTTCATGCACCGCCGCCGGCATACTCCGGCTTACCCTGCCAGTTCCGACAGTATCCGGCCGCGCGTCATGGAAAGCTGCGCGATCAGGTCGGTCAACAGGTAGGCGTCGCGGCGCCGGGTCCAGGGCTGGGCGGACTGCGGATCGTATTGCACGGGCAGCGGCACTTCTCGCGCCACTGCGGCGGCCAGGCCGTTTTCGCGGGAAACCAGCACGCAGCGCTTCACATGATCGCGGTGGCCGACGACGGCGACCTTGCCCAGCGCCTGCGCCGATCCGGCATGGGCCACCACGGCCTTGGCAACGCCGTCCGTGCTCAGATAGATCGTCTTGCCGCCGGGCCCCTTGGCGGGATGGATCGGCACGACATCCTTCATGCCGTATTTCCCGGCCAGGACCTGTGCGATTTCCCACTGCGCATAGACGCGCACGGGCCGCACTTTGGCAATCGCATGGGCTGCATCGGCCAACATCGCGTTGATCGGGCCCGGCTCCGGCTTTTCCGCCCCGTCCGACAGGCCGGTGTTCGGGTCCACCTTGCCGGTGGCCGAACGATAGCCGAATGCATAGGCGACCACGCTGTCCGCCTCGCGCACGGGGAACGTGGGATACTCCCAGCGAAAACCCGCTTCGGTGATGTGCGAGGCCAATTGGCGGGCGACGCCGCCGACGCCCAGTTCACCGGCCAGGGTTCTGGCCATCATCTGTTCAAGGGCATGGGTATCGGCGCCCGCGCCCCCGGCATCCCCCAGCGCCGCAGCCAGTGCCGAGGGGGCGAATACCGACTGGGTCGCCAGAAAGGCCGTCGGAGCACCTGCAAGAAGCGCGCGGCGCGTGGTCATGAACGTCTCCGATAAAATGCGTAGAAGGGATGATGGGCCGAACCGCGTATCCGGTCCGGCCCGGGCGATCAGAAGTTCACGTTGACGAAACCGCCAACCGTGCGCCGCGCATTGGGCGAGGTGTAGTGCAGCAGGCCCAGCGGTCCGTACTGCTGCCAGCCGGTGGAGAAGTACTTGTCGAACAGGTTGCGGGCATAGACGCCGACTTCGACATTGCGGTTGGGCAAAGTCACGCTAAGCCGCCCGTTGACAAGGCCGTAGCCCGCCACGTTCGAATAGGCGGGCTGGCCCACCACGGTCCAGTACTCGCTGCGGTAGGCGTAGTCGGCATGGGCCTTGAAGCCCATGCCCGAGCCGAATTCATGATCGTAATCGACCGAGGCAGTGCCCGACCATTCCGGTGAATTGGTCAGGCGGCTGCCGGTGTAGTTGGTGGCGGCGTTATAGACATAGTCGGTGAACTTGGCGTCGGTATAGGTCACCGCGCCCGAGAGCCGGAGCCCGCGCATCGGCTGCACCACCAGGCTGCCCTCCACGCCCTGCGTGCGCAGGCCGCCGGCATTGCCGATGACGGTGGCATTGATCATGCCGCCCGAACCGTCGGGGATCTGGGTCAGGATGGTGGCCTGGAAGTCCTTGAAGTCGGAGCGGAACACATCGACGTTCAGGCGCAGGCGGCGGCCGAACCACTCGGACTTGATGCCCGCTTCCCAGGCCTTGACCGTCTCGTCCTCATAAGGCGCGTACTTGTTGCCGACGAAGGCGATGCCGGCTGGCTTGTACCCGGTGGAATACGTCGCATAGAGCATGACGTTGTCGGTCATCTGGAACTGCGGGGCGATGCGGAACGAGAAGTTGTTCCCCTTCACGCGGCCATTGTTGAAGGCCGGGGCCGCGCTCGATGCCACGAAGTTCGGGGTGTAGCCGGCGATCGTCACCGGGTTGATCGTGACGTAATCGATGCTTTGCGAATTGTTGTCGTGGGTGTAGCGCCCGCCCAGCGACAGGCTGAGGCGCGGGGTGAAGTTGAACTTCAACTGCCCGAACGCCGCCATCGTCTCGTTGACGGAATCGAACAGCGAGGTGTTGCCCGCCTCGCCGATGGCGCCGGTGAGCGCGATCAGCGTCGGCAGCGGGGTCCCGGCCGCATTGTAAAGCGGCTGGCCGCCGGTCGACCACTGCAACTGCGTCTGGCGCGCATGAAGACGGTTGTAGAAAGCGCCGGCGACATATTCCAGGAAGCCGCCGGTAGGCGAGGCGATGTGCACTTCCTGGCTGAACTTGTCGGTATCCAGCTGACCCAGGTTGAACGGGATATAGGCATAGCGATCGTAAGGCGTGAGGCTGGCCGGGGTCGAATTATCGTATCCGGTGATGCGGTAGGCGGTGACCGAAGTCAGTTCATGATCGCCGATCTTCGCGTTGACGCGCAGCGAGGTGCCCCACTCCTCGGTCTTGATCTGGCCGAACGAACTGTCGGCGGTGTCGGCGCTTTTCGGGCCGGGATAGACGCCCAGCTCGTTGAGGATCGCCGTCACGGCGGCGGACTGTCCCGAAACCGGCGTGCGCACGCTGCTGTCCCAGTGATAGGCGTAGTCGCCCGAAAGCATCAGGTTGAAATTGTCCGAAGGCTCCAGATAAAGCCGTGCGCGGCCGCCGTATTCGTGCTGCGAGCCGACCTTGCGGTTCAGCGTCACATTGCGGCCGAAACCGTCGAACGCCTGGTCGAAGCCGGAGACGCGCAGCGCCGCGATGGGGCCCAGCGGCACGTTCACGGTGGCGTTCAGGATACGCTCGTCATGCTCGCCGAAGCTGGCGCTGGCGCGGGCAGACCATTCGCCGATCTTGGGCCTGGTGGTGGTCACCGCGATCACGCCCGAGGTGGCGTTCTTGCCGAACAGCGTGCCCTGCGGACCCATCAGCACGTCGACGCGCTCGATATCGACCAGGCCGGTGAGGCCGTTCGCACGCTGTCCGTCCATCACCACATCGTCGACGACGACGCTGACCGACTTGGCGTTGGAGAAGTCGAACGACGTGCTGCCCACGCCGCGGATCTGGAACGCGGCGCCCTGCGTCGGGTCGTACTGCACGCCCGGCATCGTGTACTGCAGGTCGGTGACCGAAGTGTAGCCGGTGCGCGCCAGTTCCTCGCCGGTCAGCGACTGGATCGCCAGCGGCACTTTCTGGCTGCTCTCGGCGCGGCGCTCTGCCGTGACGGTGATTTCGGGCAGCGCATCGGCGCCCGCATCGTCGGCGGCGGCGCTTTCGGCATGGGCGGCCATGGCCCAGCACGGCGCCAGCGCGCCCGCCAGGATCGTCGAGAGAAGGTGGAGAGAGCGCTTTCGCTTCAAAGCAGACATGTCAGTTCCGTCCTGTTGACCGTGGGTCTTCAGGGCGCGCCTCTAGAGGCGATTCATGACTCTTTCAGGACAATCGTGCTGTTATTGAGATCGCCTATTTATGCAACTTCAAAACAATCGTACCGTCATTCCTGAAAAGAGCGAACCAGGTCCGGCCCGGTTTGCGGCGGGCTTTGCGTTGCCATAGCCCGCAGCCGCGCACCGATCGATGCCATGACTGCTGCCTGCACCCGCGCCCGGTCGGAACCGGCCGGAATGCCCAGCCACTGCGCGAACTGGACGTGGACGTTTTCCGCGCGGCGGCGGCGCATATCGATGGCAAAAGGCAGGACCGCCGGATCCGTCAGCGCCGTCAAAGCGCACTCGTGAGTCAATCGCACGATCTCCGAATGGGCGGGCGTCGCCGCGTTGGAGGAGCGGATTTCGCTGCGCATCCGGCGATAGAGCGTCTCGACACCGGCAAAGAGAATATCGCGGTGCGCGGGAAAATGGTGCGCGACGCTGGAGGTCGCCGTGCCCGATGCCTGCGCGACGGCTCGGTGCGACAAGGCGCCGACACCCTGGCTGGAAATGAGGTCGGCGATATGATCCGCCAGCACGGCCTTGTTTCCCTCGGGAACTTTCGCGGTCGCATCGTGCGCGGGACCGGCGGGCACCGCCAACCGGTCTACCAGCGCCATGTGCCAGCCGCTGGCATCATCCGGGCACGCCTGACCCTGCCCCGATTCGCGCAGCATCCCCCGCACGGTCGAATGGCGCAGCAGCCGGTAGTCGGTCTCACCCGCCAGCAGGATTGAGAACGGCTGTTCATCGAGGCAATAGTCGGCAATGAACAGCGCCAATGGCCCTGCTTTCGGCGAGGCGCAAAGCAAGTCCCGCCACAGCGCCTCGCCTTCGCCCAGCAAGGCTGCCATCCCAGGCAATGCAGCCGGATCGCGGCTGGCGAGCAGCGCCAGTTCGCAGGTGACGGTGGCCGAGACGCGCCGTGCGCCCGCGCCCTCGTCCAGCCATTCGCAGATGAGATCGGCCAGAATGCCGGTCGCCACCGGATCGAGTCCGCCCAGCCTTTCACGCCATTGCACGCGGGTGGCGGCCATAAGCTCGATCTCGCGGCCGAGGATCGCGGCGATCAGCGCGGCGCGGTCGCCGATGCGGTAGCTGATCGAACCCACCGAAGTCCCTGCCTCTTCGGCCACGGTGCGCAGGCTCATCCCCGACAGGCCCTTTGTCGCCACGACCTTGCGCGCGGCATCGACGATGGAGGAATTGTCCTGCGCCGGCCGGGCGCTGCTGCGATCGTTGGGGGTCGTCATGGCGCTATCCATATCGCGCAGCGCCCGCCAGTCCAGCGCCGCGCGGTGGGCTGCTCAGCCAGCGAACGCCAGCGGCGCATCTCCCGGCGACCAAGGCGCGGGGCGCACCATGATCGCGGCGAACAGGTCCGATGCAAGGTGCCCCGCCAGCCATGCCTGCAGATGCGTCAGCGGCTGGGCGTCGAACCAGTCGCGGTCGACGGCGGCGAACTGGCGCACGAAAGGCATGATCGCCGCATCGGTAATGCCGCGCGCATCGCCGCAAAGCTGGGGTGAAGCGGCCAGCCGCGTATCGAGTTCGCGCAGGAACACCGCGCCGCTATCGCGGTGGACGGCCGGGTCGCCCTCATGACGCTCGGGGTACTTGTAGCGGTCGAGGTCGTGCTTGAAAGAGCCGTCATTGACGGCGATCAGCGCCTCGTCGTCGCGCGCCAGCCAGCCTTCGGGATCGCGGCGGGCCAGCGCCCAGCGCATGATGTCGATGCTCTGCTCGATCACCGCGCCGCCAGGCAGCACCAGCACCGGCACCGTTCCCTTGGGTGATGCTTCCAGCATCGCGGCGGGCTTGGCCGATAGCTTGATTTCGCGCAGTTCGCACCGCGATCCGCTGACCATCACCGCCAGCCGCGCCCGCATCGCATAAGGGCAGCGGCGAAAGCTGTAGAGGACCGGCTCAGTCAACGCCGCGCACCGCGCCCACATGGGCAACCCCGCGCATCGCAGCGAGGGCTTCCTGGCGGTGGCGTTCGCGGTAGGAGGCGCGCTGTTCGTCGCTGCGTTCGGCGTGGCAGGCGGGGCAGCTCACCCCTTCCTCGAACAGCGGCGAGGCCTGATCCTCGGCGTTCACCGGGCGGCGGCAGGCGTGGCACAAGGCATGGCTGCCCGGCGTCAGACCGTGGCCGATGGTCACCCGCTGGTCGAACACGAAACATTCGCCGCGCCACAGGCTGTCTTCCTCGGGCACCGTTTCCAGGTACTTCAGGATGCCGCCCTTGAGGTGATAGACGTCTTCCACGCCCTCCTGCTTGAGGAAAGCGGTCGATTTCTCGCAGCGGATGCCGCCGGTGCAGAACATCGCGACCTTGGGCGGCTTGCCCTCACCCAGCAGCCGCTCGCGTTCGGAGCGGAACCATTCGGGGAAATCGCGGAAGGTGGCGGTCTTGGGATCGATCGCGCCTTCGAAGGTGCCGACCGCCACTTCGTAGTCGTTGCGGGTGTCGATCACGATGGTGTCCGGGTCCGCGATCAGGGCGTTCCAGTCCTGCGGCTCGACATATGTGCCGACGACCGCCAGCGGGTCGATGTCCGGCTCGCCCATGGTCACGATCTCGCGCTTGAGGCGCACTTTCATGCGGTGGAACGGCATCGTCTCCGCGCCCGAGAGCTTGACGTCGAGGTCCGCGCAGTCCGGCAGGGTGCGGATATGGGCCAGCACCGCGTCGATGCCCTCAGCGCTGCCGGCGATGGTGCCGTTGATGCCTTCGTGGGCAAGCAGCAGCGTGCCGCGGATGCCATGGTCGCGGCACAGGCTTTCGAGGGGCGCGCGCAGGGCGGCGCAGTCCTCGAAGCGGGTGAAGCGGTACAGGGCGGCCACGCGAACTGGGTCTTGCATGGCGCGCCCATAGCGCGATTGCACGGCGATGCGAAGGTGTAGGCGTGCGTTTGAGCCGGCAGCGCCCAGCCGTGCTCAACTTTGCGCCGACAGCGCATGGATCGGCAGCAGCGCCGCGCCCAGCGTGATCGGCGAGCCGTGCACGTTCGATACCTGCACCGGAGGGCGCCGGTCATTGACGGTGGTGACCAGTTCCGCGCGGTGCAGCCGGTCTGCAAGGCCCTGCAGGATTTCGCCCGGCAAGGCGCCTGCCAGCACGATCGCACCGGGGTCCAGCCACGCGAAGGCAGTGTTGCTCACCACTTCGAGCTGGCGTGCGGCGCGGTCCATCCAGGCCTCGATAACCGGGCGCTGGCTGGCGGCGGCGGGGTCGATCTCCGCCACGGAAGACACATCGCACCCGCTCACCCGCAAGGTGGAGAGCAGGTCCAGCGGGCTGGGTCTGGGCCGGTCGCCGGGGAACAGGCAGCCCACTTCTCCCGCCACGCCGAACTGCCCGCGCACCAGTCGGCCGTCGACGATCACCCCCGCACCGATGCCGTAGCCCAGCAGCAGCACCACCACGGTCGAGAAATCGCGCATCAGCCCGCCAAGGTAGAACTCGGCGATGGCGGCGACATTGGCGTCGTTCTCGATCCATAGCGGCCAGCCCAGTTCGGCGCTGAGAATCTCGCGCAGCGGCGCGCCGCGCCAGCCGGGCATGTCGTCCACCACGCTCCAGCGGTTGTTATCGGGCGAAAGCGAAGGCCCCGGCACCGCCACGCCCAGCCCCAGCATCCGCCGTCCCAGCAGGTGGTGCCGGTCCACCAGATCATGTGTGACCATGCGCACCCGCCGCGCGAATTCGACCGGGTAGATCGGCGCGATATCCTCGCGGTGGGTGGCGATGGTGTCTCCGGCGAAGTCCACCAGCGCGATGTCGAGCACGCCCTTGTGGGCAGTGGCGCCGACCGCATAGCCGCCCTTCGAGGCCAGCCGCAGCGGAACCGCCGGGCGGCCGCGCCCCTGTACCTCGATGTCCGGCACTTCCTCGACCACGCCCAGGTTCAACATATCGCGCGAGATGCGGGTCAGCGCCGTGCCGCTGATCTCAAGCCGCGCCGCCAGCGCCGAACGCGACAGCGGCCCCGCCTTGCGCAGTTCCTGGATGATGCGCCGCTGGTCCTTGTCGAATGCGGGTATCTGCATGGCCTGTCTCCTGAGCCGGCCCGCTAGAACCTATTATTTATTTTCACAACAATAATTAAAAACGTCACATTGAGCGACCATTGGCGGCCCGTCGCCGATCAGGCGGCACCGATATTCATGAGGGGCCCCATGCTCAAAACCGTTCTCGCCACCGGAACCGCGCTTGCCGCGATCTGCACCGTTTCCATCGCGCCTGCCTATGCCCAGAGCGCCAGCGCCGCTCCCGCCGCCGAGGCCGAAAGCGCCGCGCAAGGCGACGACATCATCGTCACCGGCTCGACCCGCGCCCAGCGCCGCTTCGAGGCCAGCTACGCGATCAACACCGTGTCGCAGGAAGATTTCGAGAAGATCGCCCCGGTCAACTTCGCGGACCTGATCGGCCAGCTCCCCGGCTTCCAGACCGAGATCACCGGCGGCGAAGTGCAGAACATCTACCGCATCCGCGGCCTGCCCAACGACGGCGGCTTCGTCAGCTTCCAGCAGGACGGCCTGCCCCTGTTCCACGAGAACGACGGCGTGTTCTTCCGAGGCGACGCGATCCTCAAGCAGGATCTGATGACCGACCACGTCGAAGTGGTGCGCGGCGGTCCGGCTCCGGTCTACGCCAGCTATTCCGGCGCGATCATCAACGCCATCACCGTCACCGGCAGCGATGTGACGCGCGGCAAGGCGCAAGTGACGCTGGGCGACACCGGCCTCTACCGCCTCGACGCCTACCAGGCCGGCGCGCTGGGCGAGCGGACCTACTACGCCGTGGGCGGCTTCATCCGCCATCACGACGGCTACCGCGACAACGGCTTTACCAATGACAAGGGCGGCCAGATCCGCGCCAACATCAAGCACGAGACGGACAACGGCTTCATCAAACTGAACGTCAACTACGTCAACGATCACAACGCCTTCTACCTGCCGATCCCGACCAACAACCCGCTGACCGGCGAATCGCTGAACAAGTACATCGACTATTTCGAAGGCACGATGAACTCGCCCGCCTTCCGCAACGTCAACCTGAAGTACCGCGACGGCAACGGCGTGATCCAGAGCCGCAACAGCGACCTTTCCGACGGCCGCCACATGCAGATGCTGAACTTCGGCGCGCAGTACGAAGGCGACTTCGACGGCTGGCTGGTCTCCGCAAAGGCCGGGTACACGCAGGGCAAGCTGGACTTCAACGCGTTCTATTCGACCACCAACCCGACCACGATGAACGCCATGCTTGATGCCGGCGGCACCAACAGCCTGCGCAACCGCGCCAATACCGCATTCGGCACCGCCAGCCGCTTTGGCCTGGTGCTGGCCGGGACCGACACCGTCTACGACCCCAATGCCGCCTCCGGCCTCATCATGCAGGGGCAGTACCGCGACATCCACTCGAAGTTCTATTCGGCCCAGACCAACCTCTCGGTCGCCAAGAAGTTCGAGACCGGCTTCGGCAGCCACGACATCAAGCTGGGCCTCTATGGCAGCCTCTACGGCGAAGACAGCAAGACGCTTTACCAGAACTACCTGATCGAGGTGGCCGGCCAGCCGCGCACGCTGGACCTGGTGGCCTACAACGCCGCCGGCGCCGCGATCGGCACCGTCACCGACAACGGCGTCCTCAACTATGCCGCCACCCTCAACCAGGGCGATTCGGACGCGAAGATGTATGCCGTCTACGCCAACGACACCTGGGAGATCGTACCCGGCCTGCGCATCGACGCCGGCATTCGCCACGAACGCTACAACTACAAGGGCTGGGCCGCGCTGACCGAATCCGCCAATCTGGGCGATGCGACCACCCTGGCCGACGACACCACCCGCGCCTTCACCGGCGTGATCCTGAACCAGAAGCTCAAGACCCACGCCACCAACTGGACGGTCGGCGCGAACTACGACTTCAACACCCACATCGGCGTCTACGGCCGCGCCTCGCACCTTGAAACGCCGCCCAGCGTGCAGACGGTGATGAGCATCAACCCGACCATCATCACCACCAAGGCCGACCAGTTCGAAGTGGGCCTCAAGCTGGCCTCGGGCCGCTCGTACCTCTACGTCACCGGCTTCTACACCAACTTCGACCCGCTCAACGCCTCGTTCCTGGCGTTCGACCCGACCACGGGCCGCAACGACGTGAACATCCCCTTCATCGGCGAAGCGCAGGTCAAGGGCATCGAATTCGACGGTGCATGGTCGGTAACGCCTTGGTTCACGCTGAACGGCGCGCTGACGGTCAGCGATCCCAAGTACAAGAACTTCGCCAGCTCCACCGGCGCCGACCCTGAGCAGGTGGAAGGCAACCAGATCGTGCGCCAGCCCAAGGTCTACGGCAACATCCGCCCCAGCTTCGACTTCACCACGAACGGGACCGACGTGTCGATCTATGGCCGCTACACCTACATGGGCAAGCGCTTCGTCGACCTCTACAACAACACCGCGCTGCCTTCCTACGGCACTGTCGGCGCGGGCCTGACGCTGCGCCGCGGCACCTGGCAGCTTCAGGTGGTGGGCGACAACCTGTTCAACGCCCACGGCCTGACCGAAGGCAATACCCGCACCGACTCGCTGAGCGGCCAGGGCAGCGCCGAGGCGATCTACGGCCGTCCGATCTTCGGCCGCAACTTCCGCCTCGTCATCGGCAAGTCCTGGTGATGAGGGGCCCGGCGCGCGCCGCAGCGTCGATCATGGCAATGGCTGCGCTTTCCCTCACGTCGGCCCCGGCTTTTGCCGGGGCTGAAAGGGACACCGTGACGGAAAGCCTGTCAGGGCGACTGTTCCCGCTGCTGGACACGCTGGGCCGTAATCCTGCCGCTCTCGACGCGCTCAAGGCGCGGCCGGAAGTGGCGACCATGCTGCAAGCCCGCGCCGCGCGGCGCGAGGCTTGCGCGCAGAACCTCGTCTGCACCGCGCAGGCCATGGTCTGGACGGCGCCAGAAACCGAAGCGCTGGCCAGGACCCTGGCAGATGCGGCGCAGACATCCGCTTCGACGGCCGATGACGGCGCCGCCGCGCAGGCCCGCCGCGAGATCGAGGGCATCAACACGGTCGTGCGCACCTATGGTCTTGGCCAGCCTGCCAGTTACGCCCAGATCGACGGCGCCGGCATGGTCGATCCGCAGGAGATCCAGTCGCGCCTGCAGGCGGCCGTGTGGCTGGCCCAGACCCCGCGCGGCAATTCCGCGCAAGGCCTCGACCCCAGCGCGGACTTCGCGCTCGCCCTGCTCGACGGCAGCGACCGCACCGACGCGATCGGCTTCGAACCGCTGACCGGCGGCCTCAACGCCGCCGCCATGAAGCGCGCGAAGTCGCTCGACTGGAAGCGCTGGCGCTACAGCGCGATGATCGTCACCGGGGTCGGCCCCGAAGTGGAGGGCATGGCGCTCAGCCCCTTCGGCAAGTACCATCTGCGCCTTGCCGCGAACCGTTTCGCAAGCGGGGACGCGCCCTTCATCATCGTCACCGGCGGCCGCGCCCACCCGCGCGCCACGCCCTTCACCGAGGCGGTGGAGATGCGCAAGGCCCTGATGACGCGCTACGGCGTGCCCGCCGATGCCATCCTGATCGAGCCTTACGCCCGCCACACCACCACCAACATGCGCAATGCCACGCGCCTGCTGATGGCGATGGGCGCGCCGCTGGAGAAGAACACGCTGATCGTGTGCAATCCGGGCCAGAGCGCGGCCATCTCAAGCCCCCAGTTCGTCCAGCGCAACCTGACCGAACTGGGCTACGAGCCGGGCAAGGTCGGCCAGCGCCTCTCCCCCACGGAGCTGGAATTCAGCCCCTCCCCCCTCTCGGCCCGCGTCGACCCGCGCGACCCGCTGGACCCCTGATCCTGATCGAAGCCGCCCTCCCCTACCCTCAACCGTCACCCTGAACTTGTTTCAGGGTCCATCGTGCCGCGCAGCCCGCCGTGTGAACCGCGAAATGGGCCCTGAAACAAGTTCAGGGTGACGGTGGGAGGGTAAGGTCAGCGCCATCCAGCCAGCATCTACCTGAAAACGGAGCCTCTCATGCGCCTCACCGCCCTCGCCGCCGTCAGCGCCATCGCGCTTGCCCCCACCGCCGCGTTCGCCTGGGGCCAGACCGCCCATGCCGTGATCGACCGCGCCGCGATCGAGGCGATTCCCGCCGATGGCCCGGTGTTCCTGCGCAAGTATGAGGACTATGTCGCCGCCTCGGCCACCCAGCCAGACGCATGGCGCGGCGATTCCGAAAACTTCTCCAAGATCGAGGAAGACCCCAACCACGGCTGGTTCCGCGAGCAGTTCACCTTCGTGAAGCCGATCCCGCGCTCGCGCTACGAATTCGTGATCGCGCTCTACAAGCAGTACGAGAAAATCAAGGACAGCGATCCCGCCACTGCCGCGCGCACCAACGTTCGCTGGACCGGCACCCTGCCCTATGCCGCGATCGAGGCCTATGACCGCATCGTGGTCTGCATGCGCCAGGTCCGCGCCGCGCAAGCCTCGGGCACGGACGCTACGGTGGCCGAGCAGAACTGCGCCTTCGACGTGTTTCGCATGGGCCACTACATCGGCGACGGCGCTAATCCGATGCACGATTCGGTCAACAGCGACGGCTGGCGCGGCGCCAATCCGCACGGCTACACCACCGACCGCACCGTCCACGGCCGCTTCGAAAGCAAGTTCGTCGACGGCATCGGCCTGACCGTGGCGGACATCGCCCCGCGCATCCCCGCGCCCGGCCATATCGAGGGCGACATGTTCGACGCCGTGCTGGCCTATCTCGACCATTCAGGCGACAAGATGGAAGCGGTCTACAAGCTGGAAAAGCGCGACGGTTTCGCCAAGTTCACTGACAAGGACGTGCGCGAGATGGTCTATGAACGCACCAGCGCGGGCGCGGCGATGCTGCGCGATATGCTGTGCCGCGCCTGGGCCGAAAGCGCATCGCCGCCGGCCAAGGTCGTGCCCTCGCCGATCGATTTCGCCAATCCGAAGTTCAACCCGGAAACCGGCTCCGCGCCGGACTGAACGCCATTGCGCGTGCTCTTCCGCGAAAGCGCGGCGAGCACGCGGTCATGGCGGGCATGGCCGATGTCGAAGCGGCGCAGCAGGACGACAGCGGCCACGCACCCGGCAATCGGCAGGCCCAGCCCCAGCAGGACCATTCCCGTATCGACCAGCGCCGTCTGGTCCGTGCCCGGCACGTAGCCAAGCCAGCCCAGCGACCAGCCGATCAGCGCAGTCGCCGCCGCGCCGCTTGCCTTCACGGCGACGAGGTAGAAGGCGAAAAGTCCCGTCTCCAGCCGCCGCCCGTGGCGCAGCGTCACGAAATCCACGGTATCCGCCAGCAGGCCCCAGGGCAGCATATAGACGCTGGCAAACCCGAAGCCGATCAGTCCCGCGCACACCGTCAAGGCGCCGGGCCAGCGCAGGCACAGCGCGAACGCCGCCATGCCCACCGCACTGACGCCGTGGCCCATCGCCAGCAGCTTGCTCTTGTCGAACCGGCTGGTCAGCGACGTCCATGCCAGCACCCCCACGAACTGCCCGGCGGTCAACGCCAGCAGCAGCGTGGCGACAAGGTCGGGCCGGTCCACCACGTAAGTGGCGATGTAAAGGATCATCCGCCCGAAGGTCGGCACCGCAAAGCCGGTTATCAGCGCCAGCAGCCCCATGCCCAGAACCAGCCGGTTGCGCAGCGGCACCGAAATCGCATCCTGCGCTGCCGCCTCAGGCCGATCGGCGACGGGGCCGGATGTCAGCACGCAGACCACCATGGTCACCGCGAACAAGGCGCCCGCGACGATCCCCACGCTCGCCAGTCTCTCGAAGGCGCCCTCCCGCCCGGCCCCCTGCACCAGCGGAGCGAGGACCATCGCAACCGCCAGCGAACTCGCCGTGCTGAACAGCAAACGGTAGCCCGAGACGCGGCCGCGCGCGCGGCTGTCGGTCGTGATCTGGGCCATCAGCGCATTGTGCGGCACGTCGATCACCGCATAGGCCCCGCGAAAGACCAGCAGCGCGGCGGCCAGCATCCAGCCCTCGCGCGCACCGGCGGCAGGCATGGCGTAAAGCACCGCGAAGGCGGCCGCGCAGGGCACCGCGCCCGCCACCACCAGCCAGCGATATCCCCTGCCCGCCTGCCGTTGGCGGATCACCAGCCGCGCCGCCAGCAGATCGAACACCAGGTCTCCCGCAACCGCTACCAGCATCAAAGTGCCCGCTGCCGTGGCGGAAAGGCCCAGCAGGTCGGTCAGCAGAAACAGGATGGTGAGGTCGGCCCCGGCAAAGACCAGACCCTTGCCGAAATTGCCCGATGAGTAGGCGAACAGCCGCCCCTCGCGCGCCAGCACCGCAAGCGCAGGGCCGCGCCGCTCGGATTTCGAAGTCAGGAACCGCATGTGTAATACCAGCCAGCATGGGCGGGCAGCCGCCACGCTTTGAGGCTCCTAATGCGGGTTTCTTACATTGATGCGACTGTGAGCCGTCATCGCGGCACTGCCGGGCCGCAGCGCATTGACCCGCCGCCGCCCGCTTCAGACCAGCGGGCTGGCCCGGCCCGCGCGGTGGTGCAGCATCGCGTCCAGCACGCCCAGCGCCCGCGCCAGCCGCTGCCGGTCCAGACTGCCCCCGATCGAAACCCGCACCGCGCGCTCGCCGCAGGCCGGATCGACGCGGAACTGCTCGCTCGACACTACCGAAACGCCCAGCGAGCGCAGGGCGCTCACCAGTTCGAACGCGGATGTCTCCTCGCCAAGCGGCACCCACAGGTGATACCCTGCCGCGTCCGCGCGGTAGGACCCGACAGGCAGACCGGCCGCGACGATGGCCTGACGCGCTTCGCATTCCAGCCGCACCTCGTCCACCAGCCGCGCCCATGCCCCGCTGCGCAGCCACTGCGTGCACACCGCCATGTTCAGCGGCGGCGGCATTACCGTGGTCTCATGCGTGTCCGTAGCCAGCCGCAGGGCATCGCGCAGCAGCGGAGCCCGCAGGTACGCGATGCGCAGCGCCGGCGAGATCAGCTTGGAAAGGCTGGCGACGTGCCATGTCCGCTCAGGCGCAAGCGCGGCCAGCGAAGGAACGTCGCTGCGCCCAAGCCGCGAATAGGGATCGTCCTCGATGATGAGCACGTCATGCCGCCGCGCGATCTCGGCGATACGGCGGCGCCGCTCAAGCCCGAGGGAAACCGCCGTCGGATTGTCGTTACTTGGTACGAGGTAGATCGCGCGGATGGGCGATGCCGCGCAGGCCCGCGCGAAAGCATCGGGATCAATGCCTTCCCCGTCGGCCGCCAGCGGCACGATGGCGATGCCGCGCCGACGGCAAATCGCCGTCCAGCCGGGATAGACGAACGGCCCGGTGCAGACCGCATCGCCCGGCTCCAGCACGGCGCTGGCGACCGCATGAAGCGCCGTCTGCGCGCCGCTGGTGACCAGCACGTTGTCCTCGTCCGCCGCGATGCCCGATGCGGCAAGCCACGCCGCCCCGGCAAGCCTGTCCTCCGGCGCGCCGCCGGCCGGCTGATACTGCATCCGGTTCGCTGCCGCCGGTCCCTGCAACACCTCCTGCACGGTTGCCGTGAACAGGCCCGCGAAGGTGCTGTCTGCCGGGATCGGCGGCAGGTTCATGCCGGTGTCGAAAGGCGCGACTTCGGCGGTGTCCGCGGTCACGGCACGCGCCCGCACGAAGCTGCCGCGCCGCCCCTCGGCGTCGATCAGGCCCAGTCGCCGCGCCTGCGCATAAGCGCGCGAGACGGTTCCCGTATCGATGCCAAGCGCTTCGGCCAGATCGCGCTGCGGAGGCAGCCGGTCACCCGCATTCAGGCGGCCGCTATCCAGGTCCCGCCCGATCGCGGCGCAGATCGCCAGGTAGACCGGGCCATCGGCCTCGACAATATCCGGCAGCCACTTTTGCATTGATGTTTGCATTGACTTTGTATGCATACAAAACCCATATGAGGCAATAGTCGATTCCCGGCATTACCCGAAAACGGACGGACGCCATGACAGACGAACACCTCGCCCCCACCGCCCCTGCCGAGGCTGAAGCCGCGCCCGGCAAGGGCCGTTGGATATTCCACTGCGGCCTCAAGGGCCTGTGCCCGCGCTGCGGCAAGGGGCGCATGTTTCGCAAATGGCTGAAACTGAACGACAAGTGCCCTGCCTGCGATCTCAGTTACGATTTCGCCGCCCCGGACGACGGCCCGGCGTTCTTCTCGCTGTGCATCGTCGCGTTTCCGCTGACGTTCTTCGCGGTCTGGCTACAGGTCAAATTCGAGCCGCCGTTCTGGGTCCACCTGCTGACCTCGTTCCCGCTGCTGGGGATCGGGTGCGTGGTGCCGCTGCAGTATATCAAGGGCTGGCTGGTCGCCTCGCAATACGTGAACAAGGCGCAGGAAGCCGGGACGGAAAAGCTCTGGGCGCAGCTGAACGCCCGCGCCGCCCGCCCCGAAGACTGAGCGCTGCCCGCGCCGGCCGCCAGGCCACGATAACAGTGCGACGAACCGATGGTTTAATCTGCCTAGTATATTAGCCGTATATCGACGTTGGGGTCGATGTGCGACCGTCATGGCATGAACAAACCGCACCCGTCAGCCCGCCATTTCCAGCGGAGGAGTCTGGAAATTTCAACATTCTGATCGTCAGGAACGATCAGGACCGCAAGGCCTTTGACAGGGGAAGCAAGAACCCTCTCATGTGGATTCTGAAGATCGCACAATATCTCATCTTCTATCCGTTAGCGGCAATGTCGAGTATTTCGGCAATACTTCTCTATATCGGGTGGCTGTTCCGTTCATCCAATGTCGTGGCGAAGGGCGGACTTGTCAGTACAACCCTGCAGCGCATCCAGTTCATCTATGCCGGATGGCGCCATCAGGACCTGCTTGACCCCCGCGCCGACGCGCGCAAAGCCGCTCCCTTCCACCGGCGCATGAAGGCCCGGCCCAGCATGCTGGACGCCGTCATCAGGCCCTACCAGTCCACCAACTGGAACACGCGCACACGGCTGACCAAGCTGCTTGCCCACTACGAAGCCATGGTGAAGCTGCGATGGCTTTTCGATCCGCATGAAGACCGCGAAGTCACCTTGTGCCTGCTGGCCGATGTCCATCCGGGGCTGCGGCTGGTGCTGGATGAGGCCATCTGGTTCAAGGATGAGGGGCCGATGGTCATCAGCCTGTTCCTCGATGCCGACCGCATCTTCTCGATCGCCTTCGCCCTGCGCGAGGAGGATGGCGGCCTTGTCGCTCATGTCGGTGCGGTGCAGGGACGCAGCCCCCGAGACCTGCCGGGCATCCTCGAACGCTACCGTGAACTGACCCGCGCAGCCCACGGCATGCGGCCGCGCGATCTGCTCATCGAACTGTTCCGCACCTTGTGCGCCAGCCTTGCGGTGTCCCGCATCCTCCTCGTATCGGATGCGTACCAGCAGCACCGCGATCCCTACTTCGGCCAGAGCCGGAACGATGTGCGGGCCTGCTACGACGACGTCTGGCTGGAGCGCGGCGCCGTGCGCATCGACGAGACGATGTTCGAACTGCCGCTATATGCCAACTTGCGCACGCCGGACCAGATCCCGCCGCGCAAGCGCGGCCTCTATCGGCGCCGCTACGACATGCTGGCAACCATTTCGCGCCGGATGACCGAAACCCTGGCGCATCTGGCCGGGCGCGTGTGATCGCTGCGGCCGGCTCCCGCAAAGCAGGAAGGGCATATCATGCTGGCCGGCCTTCGTAACCGCAATCTCAGTGCAAGGCTGTTACAGCCCGCTGACGAATTATGGGACCGGCGCCTTGGCGTCAGTACGTTCGGGCACCACCCCGGCTCCGGCGCTCCGGGCGATCGGGAGTGGTATCTTCACTATATCCCCTCCCCCTACCGCGACATCTTCGACGTGCTTTCCCTGGCCTCGCTGCAGGAGGACGATACCGTCACCGACCTGGGCTGCGGGCTGGGCCGCGTGGTCTTCGCCGCCAGCCATCGCGGCGCCCGGCGGGCAGAAGGCGTGGAACTGATCCCGGCGCTGGCCAGCAAGGCGCAGAGCAACCGGACGACCAGCCACCTGCGCGACAGGGACATCGCCTTCTTCCAGCGCAATGTCCTGGACCACGACCTGAGCGGCACGACCCTGATCTACATGTTTCACAGCTTCGGCCACCAGATCGTCGCCGAAGTGCTGGACAAGGCAAGGCACAACCGCCGCACGGTCAATGCCGCCCGCCCCTTGCGCATCGCCTACGTGAACCCGGTATGCGATGACGTGATCGCGGATGCAGGCTGGCTGCGCTGCCTCGGCAGCATGCCTGAAAAGCGCCAATGGCTGTCCAGCGCGCTGCATTACCGCACGACGCTATGGATATCGACTGACTGCTAGAGCTGAGAGCTGGATGCTTCCCTGATCGACTTCGCGTTCGGCCGCATCTACCCTGCTCTCCATGAACATCGCGATCTACGGCACCAAGACGTACGACCGGCACTTCCTGGCAGCCGCCGGGCAGGACCGTTTCAACCTGCGTTTCCTCGAAGTGCCGCTGGGCCGTGACACCGCGCAGCTGGCGGCAGGCTGCGAGGCGGTCTGCGTCTTCGTGAACGATGTAGTCGAGCGGCCTGTCATCGAGCAGCTCGCCGCGCTGGGCGTCAGGATCGTGGCGCTGCGCTGCGCCGGGTACAACAACGTCGACCTGACGGCGGCAAGCGAGCAAGGCATCGCCGTAGTGCGTGTGCCCGCCTATTCCCCCCATGCCGTCTCCGAGTTCACCATCGGCCTGCTGCTCTCGCTCGACCGCAAGATACACCGCGCCTGGTCGCGCGTGCGCGATAACAACTTCGCGCTCGATGGACTGGTGGGGCGCAACCTGCACGGCAGGACCGCCGGCGTCGTCGGCACCGGCCAGATCGGCGCGCTGGTCGCCCGCGCGCTGCGGGCGGGTTTTGGCTGCGAGGTGCTGGCGAGCGACCCCGTGATCGATCCCGCGCTGGTCGACATCGGCGTGCGCTATGTCCCGCGCGAAGTCCTGCTGCGCGAGGCCGACATCATCACCCTGCACTGCCCCCTCACCCCGGACACCCGCCACTTGATCGACGCCGAGGTACTGGCGGCCGCGCGGCCCGGCGTGGTGATCGTCAACACCAGCCGGGGCGCCCTGATTGATGCGGTCGCCCTGATCGAGGCGCTCAAGCGCAAGCGGGTCGGCGGCGTCGCCCTGGACGTATACGAGCAGGAAGCAGGCATCTTCTTCGACGACCTGTCGAGCCAGATCATCGACGACGACGTACTGCAACGCCTCCTCACCTTCCCCAACGTGCTGATGACCGGGCACCAGGCTTTCCTGACCGAGGAAGCGCTTACCGCGATCGCCGCCACCACGCTGCGCAGCATCGGCGACTTCATGGACGGCAAGCCGCTGGCCGAGGGGGTCTGTCTGCAAGGATGAGCCGGCTCGCACCGCCTTTACCGCAAGGCAAGGCGCCCTTGCCGTTTCGCACTTGCACAAATTGCTGCGAGCGGCTCACGCTGCGGCCCGTCCCCCCCAGTTCGAGATTTCACGAATGCGCGCCTTGCACCGCCTGATCCTTGCCATTCTCCTGTTCGCAGGAGGCACCGCCGCTCATGCCCAGATCGCACCCACGGCGGAGCAGTCCAGCCAGATCAAGCAGGCGGAAACCGATCTGCGCGAAGTCGACCGCGCGCTCGACACCAAGGTCGCCGACGACGAACGGGCAGCGCTGCGCACCAAGGCGCTGGCCGCGCAAGCTGCGGTGCGTGCCGCCGCAAACCAGCTGGAAGACCAGATCGCCCAGGTCGATGCGCGCGTCGCCGGCCTTGGCCCGGTCACCGAAGGCGTGGCCGAAGCCCCCGAGATCCAGCAGCAGCGGGCCCGCCTCGCAAAGACCCGGGCAGCGGTGGATGCCGCCGTCAAGCGCGGCAGGCTGGCCGACGTCGAGGCCCAGCAACTGATCGAGGAACTGGACCGCGGGCAGGCCGAACAACTGAACGAAACACTCGCCACCCGCTTCCATTCACCGCTGTCGCCCACCTTCTGGAGCGCCCTGTTCGCCTCGGCCCCGCGCGACATGCGCCGGGTCGACCTGTTCATATCGCAAGGCTTCGCCCAGATCGGCGAGCAATGGCGCGGCGGGATACCGTGGCAGGTGCCACTGGGCGGTATACTGGCTTTCGTGCTGATGTTTCCGGCCCGGGTCGCGGGACGGCAGCTTGGGCAGCGCTACCTGATCGGCACCGCGCCCGGCCACCGCATCCGCCGTTCGCTCTATGCCCTCTGGCGCGTGGTCATCGGCACGGCAGCGCCGCTGCTGGCCGCCTTCGTGCTGGTTCAGGGGTTCCGCTGGGCAGGTCTGTTCCCCCAACGCTGGGACCTTCTGCTCGACGGGTTTATCGGCGCCTGCGGATTCGCCGCCTTCACCGCATCGCTTGGCGGCGCCGTGCTGATGCGCAAGCAGCCCTCGTGGCGGATCGCACCGATCGCCGACGAAACCGCAAACCGCGTCCATCCGATGATCCTGATCCTGTCGGGCATCGCCTTCGCCTGCATCCTGCTCGATGCCTTCAATCAGGCCGTGGGCGCCAGCCAGACAGCGCTTGCCGCCTGGCAGATGGCCGAGGCGCTGGTGCATCTGATATGGATCGGCACGTTCCTGCTCCTGCTCGGCCGCCTGCGCGCCGATGCCGCCGCGCGTGAGGAAGCCGAGACCGAAAGCACCAACCGGTCCTCCACCGGCGCGGGGCTGGCGGTAATCACGCTCATCGCCTGGATGCTGGTCGTCACGGCCCTGTTCGCCCTGGCCGGCGGCTACGTCGGGCTCAGCCTGTTCATCGCCCGGCTGATCGTCTGGACTGCGGTGCTCGTCGCCACGCTCTACCTGCTGCTGGGCACTGCCGACGACGCCGCAACCACGCTGTTCAGCCGCGAAAGCCCGCTGGGCATCGCCCTCACCCGCAGCGTGGGCCTGCGCGGCAGCCTGGTGGACCAGTTCGGCGTTCTGGTTTCAGGCGTCTTGCGCATCTTCCTGGTGCTCGTCGCGCTTGGCCTGCTGATGACGCCCTTCGGCGGCAGCGGCGGGCTTGGCAGTTTCTTCGGACGGCTGGGCACTTTCGCGCAAGGGATCGACATCGGCGGCGTCGCGATCTCACCCGGCGCGATCATTCGTTCGGCGCTGGTGCTGACGATCGGCCTCGCCCTCGTGCGTGCCTTCATGAGCTGGCTGGAAAAGCGCTACCTTCCAGCCACCGACCTCGACGGTTCGGCGCGCAACTCGGCCGGGCTGGTTGCCCGCTATGTCGGCATTGCGCTGGCGATCATCTGGGCGCTCGCCTCTCTGGGGATCGGCGTCGAGCGGATCGCGCTACTCCTCTCGGCGCTGTCGGTCGGCATCGGTTTCGGCCTTCAGGCGATCACCCAGAACTTCGTCTCGGGCCTGATCCTGCTGGCAGAACGTCCCATCAAGATCGGCGACTGGGTGCGCGTGGGCACGGACGAAGGCGACGTGAAGCGCATCAGCGTGCGCTCCACCGAAATCACCCTTGCCGATCATTCGACGCTGATCGTCCCCAATTCCGAACTCATCACCAAGACCGTGCTCAACAAGACCTTGTCGAGCCCGCTCGGGCGCATCCAGATCCAGTTCTCGGTGCCGCTCGAAATCGAGGTGGACAATGTCCTGGACATCGTTCTGAGCACCTTCGCGGCCGAACCGGCAGTGCTGGAGGACCCCGGCCCGGCAGCATTCGTCGATTCGATCGCGGACGGGCGAATCCTGTTCAACTGCTTCGCCCACGTCGCCTCTCCGCGCGATGTCTACCGCGCCCGCAGCAATGTGTTCCTCGTCCTGCTGCGGCGTTTCGGCGAGGAAGGCATCGACATCGGCACGGTCGCCCAGCGCCTGGAACTTCTCGCCAGCGACCGCACCGCGATCGAGGACGGCGACCGCAAGGAAACCGCGCCGCAGCCGCCCGCAGGCTGACGCTGCGATGCTGAGCCAGGCCCAGCAGGCAAACCTCAACCTGGACGAGGCGCGGGAGATGCGCGCGGCTGGCCTTTCGTACCGGGAGATCGCCCGCAAGCTGGCCCTCACCGGGAACCAACTTGCCCGCATCCGCCGCGCGTTGAAGCGGGCCAAGGCATCGCGCACAAGGCTGCGCGCAAAGGATCCGGCCGCCACCGATCGCGACCTGCTCATCAGCCAGTCGGTCCTGCCTTCCGGCCTGCGGCAAACCTTGAAGGCCGCCGGCTTCCGGACGCTGGGCGATCTGGCGCAGCGCATCGCCGACCCGGACTTCCCCGGCCTGGAAACACTGCCGGGCATCGGCCCGCACCGGGCGCGGGTGGTGACGGGGTTGCTCGACCACCATGGCCTCCTGTCCGGCCCCGAAGACCTTCAGGCCGCAGTGGAAGCCCTTTTTCCCGAATTTCAGGATACTGGGCGAAGCTGATACCGATGCTTGATGCGCTTGATTCATCGGCCATTGGCCAAGCCCGTGCGGCGCTTGAGCGTTCCCAGGCTGTGATGCGTCAGCATCTCGGCAGCGTGGTATAAGTGCATCCACGCCGCCGCGATTGTCGCGCTTCCCTCGCGTTTGCGGTAGGGGCCGGGGAATGAAAAATGCTGCCTTGCTGAAAGACCTGGCCGATTGCGCGTCTCCGGAGACGCTGCTCGCGGCGATTCTGAAGCACTATCCCCAGCTTACCGCACCGATAGACGTCGAAGCCATCGCGCGCAGTGCAGGCATCGCCGAATTCCGCAGTCTCGACGTCGATGGCGCTACGAGCACTCTCATGGCCGATATCGCCAAGACACAGGGCATCATTTCAGTGGCGGCAGGCTTCTCTGCGCCGCGCCGCCGCTTTGCCATCGCGCATCAGCTTGGCCATTTCCTCCTCAAGGCGCAGCGCGGCGATAGGCAGTGCACCGGCCGCGATCTGGCGGAGAACCGGCGCGATACCCCGCATCGCAAGGAAGAAATGCAGGCCAACCGCTTTGCCGCCGGGCTGCTTATGCCCAAGCCGCTGTTCGCCAGTTTCGTCGCAGACCTGGGAAAGCCGGCCATCGCCCACCTGCCCGCGCTCGCCGCCGCTTACGGCGTCACGCTGGAAGCGGCCGTCAGCCGCTATGCCGACCTCACCCAGACGACATGCGCGTTCGTGTTCATCAAGGACGGTACGGTGCGGCTCACCAGGCCGTCACGGTCTTTTCCGGCCCTCTCGGTCCGTTCCGGAGACCCCGCGCCAGCGG
>Ga0308165_1002072_pt1 | contig 25428 bp, 23 predicted proteins | sample PhyWR2_FD_201032 | JGI IMG/M metagenome (GOLD analysis project Ga0308165, IMG submission 201032) | Phyllosphere microbial communities from UC Gill Tract Community Farm, Albany, California, United States - DLSLW.R2 | ecosystem: Host-associated > Plants > Phyllosphere > Unclassified | place: USA... | reverse complement strand
GGTTTCAACCTCTCGGTCCTGCCGCTTACAGCAGCGCAGAGGGCAGAACTGGAGCAGACATCGTCTGTGACCAACATCTACAAACCCGCACTGATGGACAACTACGAGATCGGCCTGAAGGGTGATATCGTCCGCCGGTTCTCGTTCAGCGCTGCGGTGTTCCTTGGCAAGTGGAAAGACCAGGCGATCACGAATACGGTGGGCGTGACCAACACTGTACCAGGCGCTGCACCGATCTTCGTCGGGGTTACGCAGAATACCGGCCGCAGCACGGTCAAGGGCGCGGAGATCGAGGGCAACTACCGCGCCACCGATCATTTGAACTTCAACTTCAACGCCGGCTACAACAAGGTGACGCTGAACACCACCATCCCCTGCGCCGCCTGCGTAGCGATCACGGGAAGGAACACTATCCAGGCAGGGCAGCAGAACCCGGCGGCTCCTGTCTTTACCAGCAACGTCGGAGCGGAATATTCGGGCGAGTTTGAAGGCGGCCACCGCTGGTTCGTTCGTGCCGACTATGCGCACCGCAGCCGGATCTATACCGATTACCAGAACATCGCCTGGATCGGTGACGGCAATAAGGTGAATGTTCGTGGCGGCGTCACGCTCGGCCAGTTCGACGTGCAGGTCTTCGTGAACAATGTGTTCAACGACGATGCCTATACCGGCGTGCAGTCCACCACCAGCCTACTAGGCGGCAACGCCGTCGTTCTCTCGATGCCAGTCAAGCGCAACGGTGGCTTGCGAGTACGCGCAAGCTTCTGATTTCATCCTTCTAGGGCTGTTTCCGGATACCGGGAACAGCCCTTCTTTTGTATTCAGCCTTCGAAAATGAGATCGAAGGCGGACTTAGGGTGATGCTGCAGGGCGGCCCCAACCAGCCATCATCGGCGGTGCGCTTGTTCCGCTGGTGCGCGAGAAGATTGCGGCACAGCGCCACCCGGCCTGACCGCCGGGGCGGCATTGCAGGCTGGCGCAGCTTGGTTCTGGGCTGCGAAGCCGGGGGCCGTCATGAAGTCTGCAAGGTCGCCCGCTGCCTGCGGGGCTTCCAGCGGCAGGAAATGTCCCGCGCCGGGGTAGGCGATCAGGCGGGCTGGGGCCTTGGTGATCGTGGCCTGCACACGGCACGCGACCGACATCGGCAGCATTGAACCGGCGCCGCCCCACAGGATCAGTGTCGGGACACGAACGTCGGCAAGCTGACCGCTCGTCTTTCGGGAGCGTTGGCCATAGTCGCGTGCTTCGAAGCGCAGGTTGGCCGTGAACCGGTCCAGGGTCTGCGCATTGCCGGGCTTGCGATGCATGTCGTAAGTCTCGCCGATCAGCGCAGGCGTCACCTTTGCGGGATCGGCGATCAGCCGGTGCAGGAGATAGGAATAGAACGCGCGGGGGCGATAGACCGGGCGGAATACCCAGGTCTCCAGCGTCGCCATGTACCACGGGCTTTTAGGCTGGAGCGCTGGCGGTATCGGCACCAGCGGCGCATTGATGAGCACCAGCTTGTCGATCTGGCCCATGTGGGCCAGCGCATAGCGCATCGAAACGGCGCTGCCGGTCGACATGCCGCCGATGGCGAAGGTTTTGAGCCTGTAATGCGCCGCAATCCCGGCGATCAGCTGCTCCACACGCTGCGGGCTGTAGGCGCCCGACGGATCAGGGCCGGAAAGACCATAGGGCGGCATGTCGAAGCGGATGACGCGTACCCTGTCCTTCATCCGGCCTATCCATGGGTCCCAGATGCGCGCCGACTGGTAGTGTCCGTGGACCAGTATCAGCACCGGCGCATCGCGCGGGCCATCGTCCATGATGTGCAGTTCCACCCCGTCGATCCGCACGTAGCGTGACGATGGCTCCTGATACCGGGCGCGGAGGTCATCCAGCGGAACCGCGAACATTCCCGCCCGGGCCGACACCGCGAAGCCGATAGCAGCGAGGAGTAAGAGCCCCATGCTTCCCCAAAGCCACCTGCGCATGCATGTCTCCCCAACTGTCGATCGACGGATTATCGGCAAGCGCCCGCAGGCCTGCCAATTGAAAAGCCGCCACAGGCAATGCGTGAAACGTATGATGTCACTGGGCCAAGCCGCGCGTGATTTCCTCGAGCGAGAACCGCAGGGCACCCGTCATGTAGGAGCGTCGACGGGTGATCAGGCACAAGTCGGTAGTGACGGGGGGGATGTCCGTTTCCAGTTCGACCAGCACGTCATCCGCGGCCTTCTGATCGTTGATACGCGTCATCATGATCAGCATGTCGCTCTCAAGCGCGATCATGCGCAGCATGGTGGGCGCGACGCAGCGCAAGCGGATGTTGCGAAAGACTTCCTCCCCGCCCAGCATCTGCCGATAGTAATTGTCTGCTCCCGGTTGATCGAGGATCGCCCAGGGCATGCACGCCAGTTCCTGTAGTGACACCTTGCCCTTGCGCGCATACGGATGCTCGGGCCGGACCATCACCACCATGGCAAGCTTCGCCACCGCCTTGTAGCGCAGGTCGTCCACATCGAGATCGGGGCGACCAAGGTCGATGATCGCATCGAGTTCGCCTCGCCGCAATTTCGCCAGCTGCGAATCCTGAACGTCATAATCCAGTGAAACACGCAGATCCTCCCGCAGCAGCGACAATCTGCCGATGCTGCGGGCCACGGGCGCCAGCAGCGCACTTTCGCCAAGGCCCAGCCGGACATGACCGAGCCGTCCCGCCCTCATCGCCGAAACGTCGTCCTGTGCTTGGCGCGTACCGGCGATGATACTGCGGGCGTGCTCGGCGAAGGCTTCCCCATAGCGGGTGGGCATCACCCCGCCGTGGCTTCTTTCCAATAGATCGACCTTGAGCGTCAGCTCCAGCATCCGGATGCTGCGCGAAAGCGTGGGCTGGGTGACATTCTGGTCGCGTGCCGCCTGTGTCATCGACCCGGTATCGAGCGCTGCAAGGAAATGCCGCATCTGCCGCAACTGCATGGCCGCCTCCATAGAATTTCTGAATGGAGAAAGCGCCACATTGCATTGGCGTGTATAGCGCGGAACCTGCATCTGTTCGTCAGACAACCAAAGGAGGCGCGACAGGCATGCAGGGCAGCGGGATCGGCGCGACGGCACTTTCCACTGAACCCGGTATTGCCGCGGTCTCTGTTCCGACGGGCGACCACGCCGCGGAGACACCGCTGAGCCGCGGTCTTCAGATGGGCTGGGCCTTCGGTTCTGTGGGCAGCACGACGATCCTCTACGTCGTGAATGTCATGTTCCTCTACTTCATGGTGTCGCACCTGGGCATCGCGCCGGCCATCGCAGGGTCTATCATGATGTTCGCGCGCATCTATGATGCCATCGCGGATCTTCTGATCGGATACGGCAGCGACCGCACAAAAAGTCGCTGGGGCCGCAGGCGACCATGGATGGCGGCCGGCACGATCTTGGGTACGATGGGGATGGCCGCGCTATTCCTGCCCCCGCTTGCATCGGGGAGCGGCGCGGTTAGCGGCCAGATCGTGCTGGTGCTCGTGCTGCTGTTCACCGGTTATTCCGCTTTTTCCATTCCCGCTTCCGCCATGGCGACGGAGATGACGACAAGCTACCAGGGCAGGACCTCCCTGATGGCCTGCCGCACCTTCTTCATTCAGGTCGCAGGGCTGGTCGGCGCTTCAGCCGCGCCCGCCATGGTGGCCTGGGGCGGCGGGACCAGCACGGCCTATGTCGTCATGGGCTGCGTCATGGCGGCGGTCGTTTTCGTAAGCATGGGAACCGCCGTTCTGACGACCTCGTCGGCACGTGAGACCGTGCGCACCGATCATCGCCTTCCAAGCGGGCAGCAGATCGCCACCCTGCTTGCCAATCGGCCTTTTCTCGTGCTGCTGGCGGTCAAGTTCTGCGGCTACATCGCCACGGCAGCCATGGGTGCGGCAGGGCTGTTCTTCATGCGTGATGTCGTACAGCACTATGCTTTCATCAGCGCGATCGTCGGCATGGCTTGCGTTCCGCTGTGGCGCTGGATCGCACGCCTCGGGCGCAAGGAGCATATCGCGATCGGGGCTTATCTCATGCTGGCGATGACGAGCCTGAGTTGGATGGTAGCCAGCCCCGCCGAAAGCGATCTCATTTTCTGGTGCCGCGCCGCCCTGACCGGCATCGCGACGACGGGTGGCCTGTTGATGGCCCTGTCGATGCTGCCGGACACCATCGAGCACGACTTTCACCTAACCGGCCTTCGGCGGGAAGGCGTGTATTCCGCATTGTTCGAATTCTTCCAGAAGGCAGCTTTCGCCATCGGACCTTTCATCGTCGGGCTGTTTCTCAGCGCAAACGGTTACCAGGCCTCCACGGGAGCGGCCGTCGTGCAGGGACGCGATGCGATCGATGCGGTCCGCCTGACCATGAGCGTTCTGCCTGCCCTCGCCTACTGCGCCTCCATTGTGCTGCTCCTCGCCTTCTATCGCTTTCCGCGATCCGCCGCCTGATCCTTCCCGACCACAAGGATACCATTCATGCCGATCGAGATTATCGGGACGTTCAGCCATCGCGATTCTTCGGAAAGCCATCCTGCTCCCATAGGGCAGATCGACACCGATTTCATCCGCACCCTTACGCAGTCCTTCGAGCGCAATGGCTTCGACCGCATCCTGATAGCGCAGGCGGCAAGCTGGCCCGATGGCCTAGTCTTCGCCTCGCACCTGGCCGCATTTACCGAAAAGCTGAAGTTGATGATCGCGCACCGTCCCGGCTTCATTGCCCCGACGATGGCCGCGCGCATGTTCGCGACGCTCGACGGGGTGAGCGACGGGCGGGTCGGCGTTCACATCATCTCAGCGCCAAGCGATACCGAAACGCAGGCCGACGGCGATTTCCTTACGCGAGACGAACGCCACTTGCGCAGCGGTGAATACATCGCCCTAATGCAGCGCGTCTGGCGGGGAGAAACCTTCGACCATGACGGCACCTTCTTCCGCTTTCGCGGCGCCCATTCGGCCGTCACTCCTCGGCAGCAGGAAGGTATTCCCATCTTCTTCGGGGGTCTTTCGGAAAATGCGCTGACGGTGGCGGGCGCCCACGCGGATATTTACGCATTCGGTGTAGATACCCTGGATAACAGCCGCACCCTCATCGACCGCGTCCGGAGCGAAGCAGTGCGTGCTGGTCGCGAGATCGACTTCTGCATGTCCACCCGCATCATCCTCGGCGAAACCGAGGAAGCCGCGTGGGACAAGGCGGCAGAGGTGCTCGAACAGGTGACTGCGTCTGTCGCCGACCTCGACCGACGCGGCCTGGCGATCAGCACGCTCGGCAAAGCCGAACGGATCGAAGCCATGGCAGCGGAAGGCCTCCTTCTGGACGAACGCCTGTGGATCGGCATCAACAAGGCCACCCGCTTCCAGAAAGCCGCCACGACGCTGGTGGGTACGCCCGAGCAGGTTTCCGACGCGTTGATGCGCTACCATGCGCTGGGGGTTCGCCGCTTCCTGATCAGCGGCTACTCTCTTCTCGATGACATCGTCGAGTTTGGCCAAACCCTCAACCCTTTACTGAGAGAAAAAGCTGAGGTTGCCCATATACAGGCCTAGCGGATCCTGCGGATTTGTCCTGCCACAAAGTAATCCCTTCGACCTGCCAGATAACGCGGAAGATGGGGTCAGCAAGTCTGCCGCGACAGCGAAGCCGCACTTTGGACCGCGCTCAGTTGCAAAGCTCTCGGGACCTCAAAGTGTGATCCCGTGCGGAAAGGGCTGCGCATCGTGCGGCCAACCGTCAAATGCGGCCTTAAGCTGATCCCAGTCGCTCGAAAGTCGTACGTTAATGGCCTGAAATGTTTCAAGATTGCAGACCGTGGCGCTGTGGCCCGTACCCTCGCAATCGACGAATACGAAAGCGTCGCCCGGACGCCCGAGCCACTCGCGCAGGGATCCGGCGGTGACCTCGATCTTGATCGCGCCGCGCATCACGATCTGGACGCTGCCAAAACCCTTTGAGATGTGCACTGGGTCGGGTTCGCCGCCACCCTCTACCGACATGGTGCGCCAACCCGGCGAGGGAATCGGCGGCGTCCCGGCCACGTAGGTGTTTCGCGGTTCGATCCGCGCCATGTAGCTCTCACGGTCGGGACCGGCGTAGACGAGGAACATCATCGCAGCGACGCCTCAGGCCGTGACGATCTGGCGCGGAAAGGCGGCGGTCGCCTTGCGCCGCGCCGGTCCAATCTCGCGGCCGATCCACAGGGTGTCGCCAACCAGATCTGGCGCAGGACCCGTACATATTCGTGGCTGCGGTGATAGCGTTCGTGCTTGGTCAGGAAGTCGCTATCATTGCGCGTTTCGGCATCGCTTGCCGCAGTGATGATGTGCACCCCGCCGCGGCCCTTGCTGAGCTTGTCCAGCGTCGCGAAAATGCGCGCGGCCATGGTCGGCGCGATGAAGCCGGGGCTGTGCGCGATCATCACCCGCAGACCCTGTGTTCGGGCCAGCGCCCAGGACGCGATCGTGATCGGATCGGGCGAGCGGGCGTTCTGGCCGATCAGTACCCAGTCATAGCCGGCCTCGTCGTAGACCTGCGCGAACTCAGCCACAAAATCAGCATTGAGAGGATCGTTCGCCGGTCCTCGTTCTTCGGAGCCGCGGCCAGGATTGAGAAGCTCGACCAGTTCAATTGCCATGATTATCTCCCCGATCCGCGCCTACCGGCACAAGTCATTGAAAGCATGCGCGGTCTAACGAGCGTGCCCGCTTGACCGGCCTCCGAATACTCCAAAGTCGCGCATGGCTGGCGGGCGTTGTTCAGTTGCCTGGCGCCTTCCCGCGCCCGATGTCTTGCAGGCCTTTCCAAACCTGTTGTTCGAGCGCCAGCAGCGCGTCGACGCTGCCCGGCGCCGCCTGTGCAAAGGCGTTGGTCGGCCACAGCGGTAACTTGTGCGGATACTCGGCAATCTGGGGCTGGATCTGCGCGAGCAGATTGGCCGCCGGACTGGAGCGTGCCTTGCGCAGCGCTTCGATGTCGACGCTGACGAGCGTGAAGCGCGGATCGTCGGAGGGCGCTGCGATGGCCCTGCCCTCGAAATCCCAGGCCTCACTGGGAATGTCGCTCTGCACGCCGTTGACTGCCGCGAAATAGGCGACGTTCTCGAAGGCGCGCACGGCGCGAACATGATCAGCGCCAGGTCGCTTCATGTAGTCGATAACCGGCGCAGCGATCGGATTGAGGATGACCTCAGCGCCTTTCAGCGCCAGCGCGCGGGTGATCTCGGGGTAATGCGGTTCAGCGCCGATGACCACGCCTAGCGTCCCCAGCGGGGTGGGCAACACAGGCGTGAAAGCGTCGTGACCGAACACTTCGACGAAGCGGCTGTAGACGTCGATAGGGCTCAGCCGCATCGAGATGGAGTAGTTCTTTCGGTAAGTAAGCCCAAGCTCGCCCAAGGGCGTCAGGATGCCTGCCGAGATGAAATAGCGGCTTGGGAAAGCGGCGTGCTTTTCGGAGGCCGATAGAACAACGTAGGCTCCGGCCCGCCGTGCGGCCTTGCCGATGCGCTCCAGTTCAAGGCCCGGGAAGGTCAGGCTTGCGCCTTCCCATGCGGGGCTGTCGAGCGCGGTGTAACCGGTCAGGCCGAACTGAGGAAAGACGATCAGCTTGGCCCCGAACCTGTTCGCAGCCTGTTCGATAAGGTCGCAATAAAGGCCTACGTTGTGGTCAAGCACGCCGTCGCGGACCCGGCCCTGCGCGTCAAATACACTCGGTGCGTCCGGCCTGCACAGGGCAAGCGTGTAATGGGAGGGTGCCGTCACGCGGCGGTCTGAAGCGAACGCTCCCTCGCCATGAGCGCTTTAAGCTCAGGAACGAGTTCGCGACCGATGATGATTGCGTCGCGATCCTGGTCGGGGCTGCGCAGGAGGAAGCGGGTGACGCCCAGGCGCCGATACGCCATCAGCGTGTCCGCGACCTGCTGCGGCGTGCCGACAAGGACGCTGTTGTTACCCCGGCCCTTGTAGGCCTTGTTCAGACCGGTCCAGAGACAGTTGTCCAGGCGGTCGCCTTCCTTCGACTGGGAAAGCATACGCTGGAAAGCCCCGGCGGCGGCTTTCTCTTCCGGGTCGCCCGGCTTACCGCCCATCGCGACGTTGCCGACGCTCGCCATCTGCGCGGTGACCTTGTCGAACAGTCGATCGGCACGCGCCCAGGCCGCGTCCTCGGTGTCACCCAGCAGGATGACCATGGTCATCAGCACCTTGATCTCACGACCGTGGCGTGCTGCTGCCGCGCGCGCGCCGCTCGCCAGAGCCCCGGCCCGTGCGAAGGTGTCACCGCCCATGGCGTAGACGTCTGCAACGCGGCCACCCACGTCAAGCGCGAGGTCGGAAGTTCCGCCCCAATAGACCGGTATCGAGCCCAGGGTCGGCCGGATCATCGCGCTGGAGCCCCGGAACTTGTAGAATTCGCCGTCGTAGTCGAACGGCTCTGTCGCCGACCACATCTTGCGCATGACCTCGACGTATTCGCCGGCCAGCCGGTAGCGATCTTCCTTGGTGTTGAACGCGCCATCGGCCTGAACCTCACGGTCGTCGGCACCGGCGATGATGTGCACGGCCGCGCGGCCTTCGCTCAGCCGGTCCAGCGTGGCGAGATGGCGCGCTGCCGCCGTGGGCATCACCGGTCCGGGACGGTGCGCCAGCATGAAGCCGAGCTTGGTCGTGACGGCCGAGAGATAGGCGCCGATGGCGAAGGACTCTGGCATGATCGTGGTGTTCGCGATCAGCACGCGGTCGTAACCGGCGGCCTCCTGCGACATTGCCGCCCGTCGGATGTGTTCGAGATCGAAGTCCGGACCGCTGGGAGCGTCGCCCACGCCGCCGCCGCGGTGATTGATGATCCCTACGATCTCCAGATCGTCCTGGGCGGCAATGTCCATCGCTTTCGTCCCCTCGCTTGGAAACGGACACGCTGGCACAAAGCCATAGCAATTCCATTGCCAATTTGCGATGGGATATACGCTATTTCGATAACCCTTGGAGTGCGTAGATGGACATGCGCCAGTTGCAACGGTTCGTTGCGGTCGTGGACAACGGCAGCTTCAACCGTGCGTCGGAGGCGCTGGCGGTCTCACAGCCCTCGCTGACGCGAAGCATCCAGTTGCTCGAGGGTACGCTGGAGGCCCCTCTATTCGAGCGAGGACCGCGCGGCATCGTCCTCACTCCGGGCGGCGAGGAACTGCTACCCCGAGCCCGCTTGATCCTGGCTGAGCGTGATCGAGCCCTCGCCGCGCTGAGAAGTCTCACCGGGAAGCGGGCGCAAGCCCTCAGCATCGGGTCGGATGCCTCGTTCTCGATGCAGCGGCTGCCCATGGCGCTTGCCAGGCTGGCGATCACGCATCCCATGGTCCACGTGACCGTCAAGGAAGGACCGCTCAGCGAAATGCTGGATCTTCTGCGCGAGGGTGCCGTCACTCTGGTATGTGGCGCGCGCGGCCCGCTGCTCGATCTGGGAGAACTGGAATTCCGGCCGCTGGCGACAGAGCGCGCAGGTGTCATCCTTCGTGCGGACCATCCGCAGGCGCGGGCGCGGCGGATCCGGTTGCAAGATCTGATGGCCGACAGGTGGATCGTGCCCGATCACCCGGCGCTGGAGGAAGGATGGCGTACGATCTTTCGGGAGGCCGATCTGCCGGCACCGCCGATCGCACTGCGCACGTCCTCGCTGCACGTCGTCAAGGGCTGCCTGCTGTCGGGGCCATTCGTCTCGCTGGGCGACCCCAGCAGCTTCGCAGAAGAAATTTCAGCCGGCCGTCTGGTGTGTCTCGACACCGGGGCCCTGCGCTACGAGCGACCGGTGGGCGTGTTCAGACGACCCGGCATCAAGCCAAGCGAAACGGAACGTGCGCTCAGCAGACTGCTCCAAAGTTCCTAGCTGTTCCATCTTGCCAAAAAACGAGTAAATCCGGAGCGGGCACGCCGGTTGGCTGCGATTTTGCAGAAGTCATTTCCTCCGAACGCCGCGTTGCCAAGCCTCACGTGGAAGCTTTAAGGCGCAGCTTTAACGTCCCTTCCACTCTGGCACTCTTTTGGCGGAGAACGCTTTCGGTCCTTCGACATAATCCTCCGAAGCAAACATCGCCTTCATCGCCGGATAATTCCATTGGTCGGCGATTGCCTGCTCATAAGGTGTGGACAAGCCGAGCCTCACCGCTTCTTTCGTTGCGCGCACAGACAGGGGGCTGGCGGCGAGTATTTCGACTGCCCACTTACGCGCAACATCCAGCACATCGCCTTCGGCAATCTCGTTGACGAAGCCGAGCGCATGCCCCTCCTGCGCAGAGACGCGCCGTCCGGTCAGCAACATACCCATGGCGTGTTTGGTGCCGATCACTTGCGGCAGGATCTGGATGCCGCCGCCCAGCGCCGCCAGCCCGACGCGAACCTCGGGCAGCGCAAAAGCCGCATGGGTCGCCGCCACCACGATGTCGCAGGCCAGCGCCAGCTCTAGGCCGCCGCCCATCGCCACGCCGTTAACGGCGGCGATCACCGGCTTGTTCAGCCCCTTGCGCCCTGTCAGTCCGCCGAAGCCGTTGGGCGGCGATACCAGTTCCCCGCTCGCCGCCTGCTGCTTGAGGTCGTGTCCGGCGCAGAACGCCTTCGGTCCTGCCCCGGTGACGATGGCGACCCACTGATCGTCGTCCGCCGCGAAGGCGTCGAAGGCCGCGTTCATGGCGACCTGCGCGTCGTTGTTCAGGGCATTGCTAGCCTCGGGCCGGTTGATGGTGATGATCGTCAGCGCCCCTTCGCGCGTGACGGTGACGAGATCGCTCATGCCGTCACCTCGTCCGCGACCATGCCCGCCAGCCGCGAGACGATGATACCTTGTGCGTCCCGCACGATCCGGCCGACCAGTTCGGCGCAGGTCGGAATGTCATGGATCAGGCCCTGTACCTGCCCCGCCCACACGAGCCCGGCGTCGAGATCGCCCGTCTCCAGCGCCGTGCGGCCCTTCGCGCCCGAAACCAGAGGGCGAATATCCTCGAACACAGCGCCGTCGCGGGCAGAAATCTCCACCACCCGGTCGGAGACGCTGTTCTTGGCGACGCGGCCGGTATTGTGGAACTTGCGGAAGATCAGGTTCGTGCCGCGCTCGTCGTTGTCGACGATGAACTGTTTCACCCGTTCGTGGATCGGCGCTTCCACCGTGGCGCAGAAACGGGTGCCCATGTTGATGCCGTCGGCGCCCAGCGCTAGCGCAGCGGCGAGGCCGCGTCCGTCGCCGAAGCCGCCGCTGGCGATCATAGGGATCGTCAGCTTGTCCGCCGCCGCCGGGATCAGGATGAGGCCCGGAATATCGTCCTCGCCCGGATGGCCCGCACATTCGAAGCCGTCGATCGAGATCGCGTCCACGCCCATCCGCTCAGCAGAAAGCGCGTGCCGCACCGCCGTGCACTTGTGGATCACGGTAACGCCGTGTGCCTTGAAATCCTCGACATGCTCCTGCGGGCGGTGGCCTGCGGTTTCCACGATGGTGACGCCGCTGTCGATGATCGCGTGGCGGTATTGTCCATAAGGCGGCGGGCTGACCGAGGGCAGGATCGTCAGATTCACGCCGAAGGGCTTGTCGGTCATCCTTCGGCAGCGATCGATTTCGCGGCGCAGGTCGTCGGGCGTGGGCTGGGTCAGCGCGGTCAGGATGCCGAGACCGCCCGCGTTGGACACCGCCGCCGCCAGTTCTGCGCGGCCCACCCACATCATGCCGCCCTGTACGATTGGATGCTCGATACCGACAAGTTCGGTGAAGCGCGTGCGCAAGCCCATTACAGCGCCTCCAGGATGGTGACGTTGGCGATGCCGCCGCCTTCGCACATGGTCTGCAGACCATAGCGCTTGCCGCGCGCCTTCAGGGCGTGGACAAGCGTGGCCATCAGCTTGGTGCCGCTGGCGCCCAGCGGATGGCCGAGCGCGATGGCGCCGCCGTTGACGTTGAGCCGCGAGGGATCGCCGCCGAGCGCCTTGAGCCAGGCCAGCGGCACCGGCGCGAATGCCTCGTTCACTTCGTAGAGGTCGATATCCTCGATCCGCATGCCGGCGCGCTTCAGCGCCTTTTGCGTCGCGGGGATCGGTTCCTCCAGCATGATGATGGGATCACCCGCCGTCACCACCATGTCGACGATACGCGCGATCGGGGTGAGGCCGTAGTCCTTGAGCGCCCGCTCCGACACCACCAGCGCGCCAGAGGCACCGTCACAGATCTGGCTGGCATTGGCGGCGGAAATCACGCCGCCCTCCTGCAGCAGCCTGACCGAGCCGATGCTTTCCAGCGTCGCGTCGTAGCGGATGCCCTCGTCGGTGACGTGGAGTACGCCGTCGACGTCCAGCGGAACGATCTCACGCTCGAACGCGCCCGCCCGGGTGGCGGCGGCGGCACGGCGGTGGCTTTCCAGCGCGAAACGGTCGAGCGTCTCGCGATCGAAGCCGTACTTGGCGGCGATCATTTCGGCGCCGCCGAATTGGCTGAAGGTCTCCACGCCGAAGCGGCTCTGGATACGCGGGCTGAATGGGCCGACGCCGACGCCTTCCCTCGTGTGATAAGCCGTGTTGGAAAACATCGGCACGCGGGTCATGCTCTCCGCGCCCGCCGCGATCACCACGTCCTGCATGCCGGACATGACCGCCTGCGCCGCAAACTGCACCGATTGCTGGGAGGAACCGCACTGCCGGTCGATGGTAACGGCAGGCACGCTGACCGGCAGCTTGGAGGCCAGCACCGCATTGCGCGCGAAAGCGAAGGCTTGTTCGCCCGCTTGGGTCACACAGCCGAGGATGACATCCTCGACCACCGCCGGGTCCAGCCCCGCGCGGTCCACCAGCGCGTTGAGCACCTCGCCCGCCATATCGGCAGGGTGCCATCCCGCGAGCTTGCCGTTACGGCGCCCGCCGGCGGTGCGGACGGCTTCGACGATGTAGGCTTCGGCCATGTGTCAGACTCCCTTGAAGTTGCCGGGCTTGAAGTTGGGCGCGCGCTTTTCGAAGTATGCGGCAAGGCCCTCGCGGCATTCGGGTGCAGCGCCCGATCGGGTGATCGCCGCGACTTCGCGTTCCAGCTGTGCTTCGAGGCTGGTTTCGAGGCTCTGGCGCAACAGCGCCCGCGCCGCGCCGAGCGCACCCACGGCGGCGTCGGCAAGGCGGACGGCCAGCGCATCGCCCTCGGCGGCCAGCGCTTCGTCGTCGACGGTGCGGGTGACGAGGCCGATCGCCTCGGCCTCGTCGGCCTTGATGCGGCGATTGGTGAGGATGATCTCCTGCGCCTTGCGCAGTCCCACCAGGCGCGGCAGCCACCAGCTCATGCCGCCGTCCGGTGTCAGGCCAAGCGTGCCATAAGCGGCGGTGAAGTGCGCCGAACGCGCGCAGAGTACCACGTCGCCGCCGATCGCCAGGCTGAGGCCCGCGCCCGCCGCCGGGCCGTTGACCAGCACCAGCAGCGGCTTGGCCATGCGGGCGAAGCGGGTAAGCGCCATGTGCAGCGTGCCCGCCAGCTCGCTGAGCAGCGCATCGACGTGATCGCCCGAGGACTTGAACAGCCCCACGTCGCCGCCCGCGCAGAACAGCCGCCCCGCTCCTGTCAGGACCACGCAGCGGATGGCGGTATCGGTCTCGCAGCGGATGGCGATCTCGGTCAGGGCGCGGGCCATGGGCAGGTCGATGGCGTTGCCCGCCTCAGGCCGGTTGAGGGTGACGCGGGCGATGCCGCCCGCCAGGTCGAACAGGACGGGTGTCTCAATCACAGGCAGGCCTCCATGCTTTCCACCGCCAGAGCGACTATGCGTGGCAGGCTGGCGGCGCGTTCGCGGGCGTGTTCGGAGGCGGCGGTGCCCCGGAGCACCCGCCCCTTGATGCCATGGAAGATCGCCGCCAGCCGGAAATAATTGAACGCAATGCAGAACGCATAGTCCTGCTCCGAAATCGGCGGGCGGCCGACGTTGCGGCAATAGGCGGCAAGGTATTCGGCCTCCGACGGGATGCCGAGCGCGGCGATGTCCGCGCCGCCCAGCCCGGCGACGATGTCGGGCGGCATGCGGAACATCATCGCGTGATAGGCGAAGTCCGCCAGCGGATGGCCCAAGGTCGAGAGTTCCCAGTCCAGCACCGCCAGCACGCGCGGCTCGGTCGGGTGGAAAATCATGTTGTCGCAGCGAAAGTCACCGTGGACGATGCGCGTCTCGTCGCCCCCCGGGATCGCGGTGGGGAGCCACTCGATCAGCCGGTCCATGCCTGGATCGCGCCCCGCCTCGGTGTCCTCCAGATACTGGCGCGACCAGCGCGCGATCTGGCGTTCGAAGTAATTGCCCGGCTTGCCGTAGTCGCCCAGCCCCACCGCTTCCGGCTCGATGCGGTGTAGTGCGGCGATCGTCTCGTTCATCGCGGCGAAGTAGGCGGCACGCTCCGCGTGCGGGACATCGGGGAAAGTCGCGTCCCAGAAGATGCGGCCTTCGACCATCTCCATCACGTAGAACCAGCTGCCGATGACGCTGTCGTCCAGGCAAAGGCCATGGACATGCGCCACCGGAAAGCCCGTCTTGCCCAGCGCCAACAGCACGCGCGCCTCGCGCTCGACCGCGTGGGCGCCTTTCAGCACCTGCCCCGGCGGCTTGCGGCGCAGCACGTAGGCGCGGCCCGGCGTGACCAGCTTGTAGGTGGGGTTGGACTGCCCGCCCTTGAACTGCTCGACCGTGAGCGGCCCGGCGAAGCCCTCGACATGGGCGTCCATCCACGCCGCCAGCCGGGCTTCGTCGAAGCGATAGCCCTCGCGCACGGCGCCGGTGCCGGCATTGGCAGCGGCGTCAGTGCTGCTCATGAGCTGCCTTCCAGTCGCGCTTGATCTTCTTGGCGAGGCTCCACTTGTGGACTTCGGTGGGGCCGTCGTAGATGCGGAAGGCGCGGATTTCGCGGAACACCTGTTCGACAATGGTGTCGCCGGTGACGCCCGAACCGCCCATCACCTGCACGCAGCGATCCGCCACCCGCATCAGCGCCTCGGACACCGCGACCTTTGCCATCGAGCTTTCCGTGCCGCCCGCCTCGCCGGCGTCAAGCACCCCGGCGCACCAGTCGATGATCAGTTCGCTCTGGCGCAGATCGATCATGTTCTCGGCCAGCATGAAGCCGACGCCCTCGTGGTCGATCAGCTGTTTACCGAAGGCCATCCGCCGGTTTGCGTAGTCGGCGGCGATCTCATTGGCGCGGATGCAGGCGCCCAGCCAGCGCATGCAGTGCGACAGCCGCGCGGGCGCTAGCCGCACCTGCGCATAGCGGAACCCCTCGCCCGACTGCCCGAGCATCTGGTCGGCAGGCACGCGCAAGTTTTCGATTGCGACGACGGCATGACCGCCGGGCATCGAGGAATCGATGGTGTTGGGCACATGCTCGATCCGGATCGCCGGGTCGGGCAGGTCGACCAGGAACATGCAGGCGCCATCCTCGGACTTCGCCATGACGATGCCCACTTGTGCGCCTTCCGCCCCGGTGATGAAAGCCTTGCGCCCGTTGATGACCCAGTGATTGCCGTCGAGGCGGCAGGCCGTCCGCATCATCGAAGGGTCGGACCCGGCGCCGTTCTCTGCCGCCGGTTCGGTCATGAAGAAGGCCGAGCGCGCGCGTCCTTCCACCAGCGGTTTGAGGAACCGTTCCTTGATCGCCGCACTGCCGACCTTGCCCAGCAGGTACATGTTGCCTTCGTCCGGCGCGGCGGTGTTTACCGCCAGCGGCCCCAGCGGCGACAGACCCGAGGCGCGCAGCACCACGGCCGTCTCACGCTGCGTCAAATGACGGCCGTCAGGCAGGATGTGCGGCGTCAGGACCCCGGCGGCGCGCGCCTTGTCCTTCAGTTCAGCGACCAGTTCCTCGCTCGGGCAATCGTGGTGATCGCGGCGCGGGTCCTTCTCATAAGGCGCGACGACCTCGCGCACGAAGGCCTCGACCTTTGCGGCGATCTGCGCGGTCCGCTCGGGACCGGCACCCTCTCCCGTCCCGCTCACTTCGGCGCCATCCGGATCGCGCCGTCAAGGCGGATAGTCTCGCCGTTGAGCATCGCGTTAGTGACGATGCTCTCGACCAGCTGCGCATATTCGTCCGGCTGGCCCAGACGGCTGGGAAACGGCACCTGCTTCCCAAGCGAATCCTGCGCCTCCTGCGGCAATGTAGCGAGCAGCGGGGTCCAGAAAATTCCGGGCGCGATCGTCATCACGCGGATGCCGTAGCGGGCGAATTCGCGCGCCACCGGCAGCGTCAGACCTACAATTCCGCCCTTCGACGCGGCATAGGCCGCCTGTCCGATCTGCCCGTCGTAAGCCGCGACCGAGGCGGTGTTGACGATCACCCCGCGCTCTTCGCCGATCGGGTCGGCATCGTGCAGGCGGGCGGCGAACTTCGACAGCACGTTGAAGCTGCCGATCAGGTTGATCGTGACGATCTTCGAGAAATCCGCCAGCGGGATCGCATTGCCGTCGCGCCCGATTACCTTGGCGGGCGGGCCGATCCCGGCGCAGTTGACGAGGATGCGGGCCTTTCCATGCAGGCCCTCGGCCTCTTCCAGCGCGGCTTCGACGACGGCCTCGTCGGTCACGTTGACCGATACGAAGTGCCCGCCGATCTCGCGCGCGGTTGCCGCGCCCAGTTCGGCGTTGAGGTCGAACAGGGTCACCTTGGCCCCCGCCGCCGCCAGCCGCCGCGCGGTGCCCGCGCCAAGGCCGGATGCGCCGCCGGTCACGATTGCCGCCACGCCTTCGATCTTCATCAGGAAATCCTTTTTTCAAACCGCCCCCAGACCAACGCGAATCGCGTCTCCGGGAAGGCTTAAGAAACTCATTGGTTTCGTATGTACTCATGAGTACGTTGCATAACGATCAGTTTCTTGTCAATGTCGCCAAACAAGGAAAACCCGTGACGACACTTCCGCAAGATTTTATCGATTCCCCGTTCCGTTCGCCCGAGGACCGCCTTCGCGAGAAGGACCAGAAACGCGAGGCCGTACTTCGCGCCGCCGTGCGGGCCTTCAACGCACGCGGCTTCCAGGCCGCCTCGCTCGACGAGGTGGCCGCCAGCTTGCGCATCAGCAAGCCGACGATCTACCGCTACCTCGGCAACAAGGAGCAGGTGCTGCTGGAATGCATCACGCGCGGCCTCGAACTGCTGCAGGAGGCAGCGGCCGAGGCGCAGCACGAACCTGGCGACGGCCTCACCCGCCTGACGCATTTCCTGCGCCGCTATGCCGAGATCAACATGGACGATTTCGGCCGCTGCGTGGTTCGTACCGACGACAACGTGCTGTCCGAGGAAGGCCGCGCGCATTTCCGGGCGCTCAAGCGGCGGATCGACCAGGCGATGCGCAGTCTGGTGGCTGCGGGCGTCGAGGACGGCTCGATCGCGCCGCTCGACGTGCGGATGACGGCGTTCACGTTGGCGGGCGCGCTCAACTGGCCCGGGCAGTGGTACGCGGCCCAAGGCGAGCAGAGCGCTGAGGCGCTGGCGGCCACCATGGTCGACGTACTGGTGCGGGGCCTTGCGCCGCGTTCCTGAGCGCATGGTCAGGGAACCAGCACTGCCTTGATGCACTCGCCGCTCAGTTGCGCGGCGACCGCCTCGTTGATCTGCGCGAGGGGGTATGTGCGGATCAGCCTGTCGAACGGGAAGCGACCCTCGCGGTAAAGCTCGACCAGTTGCGGGATGAAGGTCTGGAGGTCGCTGTCACCCTCGACGATGCCGTGGATGCGGTGGCCGTAAGTGATGAGAGAGGCGAGGTTGATCGACAGGCTGCTCTCGGGCCGGGGCGGCACGCCGACGAGGCCGAGCAAGCCGTGGCTGGACAGCGATGCCAGCGCGGTTTCGACGACCGCCTCGCGCCCGCTGGTCTCGAAGGCGAACTCCACGCCATCGGGCAGGATCGCCCGGATCGCAGCCCCGACCTCGCCTTGTGCGGGATCGATGACGTGGGTGGCGCCCAGTTCCAGCGCCATGGCGCGGCGGGCGGCGAAGGGTTCGACGAGGATGATCGTCGCGCACTCCTGCACCACCGCACCCATCACTGCGGCCAGCCCTACCGGCCCGCCGCCGAAGATCGCTATGCTCGATCCCGCCGGGCATGCCAGCGAGCGCATTACCCCGCCCGCGCCGGTTTGGAACCCGCAGCCCAGGGGGCCGAGCAGTTCGAGCGGCACGTCCTGCGCCTCGATCCTCACGAGGTTGCGTTCGTGCGTCACGGCATGGGCGGCAAAGGAGGACTGGCCAAAGAAGTTCGCCGAGACCGGAGCGCCGTCGATGCTGATCGCGGTAGTGCCGTCACCGCGCGCGCCTGCGTAGTTCAACACCGGGAACTCGCGGCAATAGGAGGGCAGGTGCTCTTCGCAGCGGGGGCAGTGGCCGCAGCTGGAGAAGCCCAGCACCACCCGGTCGCCGACCGTGACCTTGCTGACGCCTTCGCCCACCGCCTCAACGATCCCGGAGCCCTCGTGGCCGAGCACGGCGGGCAGCCGGATCGGGATGAACTGGTCGCGCGCGATGAGGTCGGTGTGGCAAAGGCCGACGCCCGCGATCCGAACCCGCACCTCGCCCGCGCGGGGCTCGGCGAGATCGATTGGCTCGATGGTGAAATCGCCGTAAGCCTCGCGCGCAATGGCGGCGGTGGTGTGCATCTGCTCTCTCCTCAGGCTGCGGTGTAGCCGCCGTCAGCGGTGAATTCGGCGCCGGTCACGAAGGCGGCAGCGTCGCTGGCAAGGTAGGCGATCATCGGCGCGATGTCGCTCGCCACGCCGAGGCGCTTCATCGGGATCAGCGAGGCCCAGGCCGCCAGCGCGACTTCGGGCGGGATGGGGTTGCCCTGGGCATCGAGCGGCGGTTCCCAGTCGGCGCCGAGATTGGTCTGGACCGGGCCGGGCAACACGCAGTTCACGCGGATGCCCACGCTCGCCCACTCGTAAGCGACCGCCTTGCTGAGCGCCCGCACCGCGCCCTTGGTGGCGCTGTAGGCGGCGAACTGCGCACCCGCGACCTTGCCGTAGATCGAGGCCAGGTTGACGATCGAGGCCCCCGCCGCGCCCTGTGCGATGGCAGCCTTCATCAGCGGCTCGGCGGTCTGCATGCCGATGTAGACGCTTTCCACGTTGATGCGGTTCTGGCGGCGCAGAATCTCCACCGGCGCTTCCGAGAACGGGCGCGATATCATGATGCCCGCATTGTTCACCAGCACGTCGAGCTTGCCGAAACGCTCCTTCACAGCGGCGGCGCACGTCGCCCAGGCCGCCTCGTCGCTGACGTCGTGGGCGAGCGCCACTGCATCGTCGCAGGCCGCCGCCGTCGCCTGCGCACCTTCGAGGTCGAGGTCGCTGGCGATCACGCTGGCGCCGTGGCCAGCGAGCGTCAGCGCCGTCTCGCGGCCGATGCCCGAGGCGGCGCCGGTGACCCAGCAGGTCTTGCCGGTCAGGTCTAGGATCGGGCTGGGCATGGTCATTCTCCGATATTGGAACGGGCGTGGCGCTCTGCGGCCACGGGAGGGAGCCATGGCAGGCTGCCATCGCAGTAGGCTTCGAAGGCTGGCGTCCAGCGCCCCGGTTCGTCGAGAGTGCCGCCCTTGATGAGCGTCAGCCCCGGCAGCGCGCCCGTGATCGAGACGATGGGAGAGCCGCAGGTGCCGCAGAAATGGCGCGAAACGGACTGGCCGCTGTCGCCCATATCCTTGAACACCCGCGTCTCGCCCTGCTGGGAGTAGGCGGCATCGGTCACCGCGATGACCAGGGAAAAGGCGCTGCCGGACTGCCGCTGGCAATGGCGGCAGTGACACACGGCGGCGAGCAACGGCTCCCCCTCGAAGGCATAGCGGACCTGCCCGCAAAGGCAGCCACCGGAGTTGGTCGCGGTCGTCCCAAGCTCGGTCACAGCGCCATCACTACCGATTTGGGTTCCAGATAGGCGTCGAGCACCTCACTGCCGTTTTCGCGCCCGATGCCGGACATCTTCATGCCGCCGAAGGGGAAAGCCGGGTCCGCCAGCATGACACAGTTGACGAAGACGGTGCCCGCCTCCAGCACGGCGGAGGCCCTGTGCGCGGTGGCCAGATCGCGCGTGAAGATATGCGCAGCGAGGCCGTAGGCGCTATCGTTGGCCAGCGCGATGGCCTCCTCGATATCGTCGAACGGCGCGGTGGCGAGGACCGGGCCGAACACCTCGTCACGCATGACTTCGGCGGTGGCGGGGACGTTCCGCAGCACCGTGGGCGCATGGTAGTAGCCGCGTTCGGGCAGCACGGCGGCAGACGGCATCGCCTCGATCCCGGCCGCCTTCGCTCGCTCGACGAAGCCCGAGACGCGCGCATGCTGGCGGGCGCTGATGAGCGGGCCTAGCTGGCTGGCGCGGTCGGCGCTCGGCCCCAGCTTCTGCGCGCTGCCCACGGCGGCGATACCTTCGAGCACTTCGTCGTAGACCGAGCGGTGGACGTAGAGCCGAGTGCCCGCGTAGCAGACTTGGCCCGAGTTGAAGAAGCACCCCATCGCCGCCTGCGGGATCGCCGAGGCAAGGTCTGCATCGGCGCAGATGATCGAGGGTGACTTGCCGCCCAGTTCCAGCGTTACACGCCGCAGGTCCGGCACCGAGGCGGCAAGGATCGCCTGTCCGGTCGCGGTCGAGCCGGTGAACGCGACTTTTGCGATACGCGGGTGCGCGGCCAGCGCCGCGCCGGTCGCACCGTCTCCGGTGACGACGCTCAGCACGCCTTCGGGCAATCCCGCAGCCCGCGCCAGTTCGACAAGCCGCAGCGCGGTCAGCGGCGTTTCCGGCGCGGGTTTCAGGACGACCGTGCAGCCCGCCGCGAGCGCGGGGGCAACCTTCCACATCGCCAGCACCAGCGGGAAATTCCATGGCGTGATCGCGGCGACGACGCCGATCGGCTCGCGCCGCGAATAGACGTGATAATCTCCCGGCGTCGCCGACAAGGTGCCCGCCCGGCCAGCCAGCTTGGACGGCCAACCCGCATAAGCTCGCAGCCAGGAAATCGCGGCGGGAATGTCCACCGCCTCGACGATGCTGACGGGCTTGCCGGTATCGAGCGCTTCAAGCGCGGCGAGGCGCGGGAGGTCGGCTTCCATCGCATCTGCCAGGCGGTGCAACAACCGCTCGCGCGACAGCGGGGCGAGGCCGCGCCATGCAGGCGCGCGGAACGCCTGCCATGCCGCCTCCACCACCTGATCGACGTCCGAGGCCGACCCTACGGGGATATCCGCGAAATTGCCTTCCGAACACGGGTCTACATCGGGCAGCGTCGCGGCGGTGGCAAGCCGGTCCCCACCCGCCGTCAGCGCCAGATCGGGCAGTTCCAGACCATCGAAACCAAGCAAAGTCATCTCTCCTGTCACGCTGGTGCCAGCACCACGTCGAGGTTCTTGAGGCCGTTGATGAAATTGGACCGGAACCGGCGCGGCGGCGACTGGACGGTAAAACCCGCCACCCGTCCGGCCAGGATGCCGAAAGCGACGCGCAGTTGCATCTCCGCCAGCCGCGAGCCTACACAGACATGCTGCCCGGTGCCGAAGCCGAGGTGCTGGATATTGCCGCGCCCCACGTCGAAGCGATGCGGATCGGGGAACACGCTTTCGTCTCGGTTGGCGGCGATGTACCACATGACGACTTTGTCGCCCTTTGCGATAGCCTGCCCGCCGATCTCGGTATCGGCCATGGCGGTGCGGCGCATGTGCATGACCGGGCTGGCGTGGCGCACCATCTCGCGCACGGCGGTCTTGATGAGGTCCGGCTCGGCGCGGATACGGTCCCACTGCTGGGGATTCTCGGCGAAGGCGACGATGCTGTGGCTGAGCGAATTGCGCGTCGTCTCATTGGCGCCGACAAGGGCGAGGATCATGTTGCCGGTGAATTCGCGCAAGGTGACGGGGTTACCGTTCACCTCCATCGTCGCCAGCAGCGTGGCAAGATCCTGCCCCGGCGCGGCGCGGCGTTCCTCGAACAACTGGGCGCAGAATGCCAGGAATTCGCCGAGGATCGTGGCCATCGCCTCGGGCGACTGCCGGAAATCCGGGTCATCCTCGCCGACGAAGGCATTGGTCCAATCGTAGAGCTTCACCCACATATCTGCGGGCAAGTCGAACAACTCGCACAGCGTCAGCAGCGGCAGCGGCGCGGAAAGCAGCGGCACGATGTTCACCGGCTCGCCAAGCGGAATCTTGTCCACCAGCGCAAGGCAGCGTTCGCGGATGCGCTCCTCGATCCCGGCAAGGCGACCCGGGGCTACGGCAGGCATTATGAACTTGCGATATTGGGTATGCGTGGGCGGGTCGATCGAGATGAACGGGGTGCCGATGGCCGACTCCCCCGCCCCTGTCAGGCCTACCTCGTTCTCGTTGAAGATGCGGTGGCCGCCATTTTCGCTGGCCGACGAAAACAGCGCCGGATTGCGCGATACCTCGACGATATCGGCATAACGGGTGAGCGACCAGAAGCCCGCGCCGCCTTTTTCCGGGTTCCAGTAGACCGGCTGCGCGGTGCGCAGCCGGTCGAACACGTCATGCGGCGCCCGGTCCAGATAGAGGTCGGGGTCTTTCAGGTCCGGTGAGGTCAGGGTCGGGCTCATGGCGCGCACTCCGGTCAGAAGCTGACGCGCGCGGTCACGCCGTACGCACGCGGCGCGGCGGGGACGAGCAGATTGTAGTTGAAGCCCGCGCCGCGCAGATCGAGGCCATAGGCCAGCACCTTGCGGTTGAAGGCGTTGTTGATCCAGCCGCGCAGTTCGATGGTGTCGTGCTGCCAGACCAGCGCGGCATCGACTTTGGCATAGGCGCCCTGCTGTAGCTCAGAGTTGACCTGGCCTGTGCCCGCTACGTCAGTCGTGTTGAAGGGCGAGAAATACTGACGGCTGAAGTAGTTGACCGATGGCGAGAACGTCACGCTGTCGCGCCCGGTGTCGAACACTTTCCAGTCCACGCCGAACTGTGCGGTCCAGCGCGGAGCGAAAGGAAGCGCATTGCCAGCAAGATCGACGCCCTGCAGCGCAAGTTCCTTGTACGCGGCGTGGAGGTAGCCCCCCGAGGCGTTGATAGTGAAGCCGGGCGCTGGGCGAAGGGTGGCTTCGATCTCGCCGCCGTAAACCTCTGCCTTGGGCGCGTTGACGAGGAAGTTGACCGGGCCGGCGCGCAGGTCCTGCACCTGCTGGTTGGTATAGTCGTAGTAAAACCCGGCGGCCGAAAAAGTCAGCATGTTGCCCATCAGGCGGCCCTTCACGCCCGCCTCGTAGGCGTTGACGCGCTCGGGCTCGACGTAGTTGACGCCCGCCGACGACGTGTAGCTGCCGCCGTTGAACGCGCCCGAACGGTAGCCCCGGCTGTAGCTGGCATAGACGAGGATGCCGTTGTCGAACGTATAGCTCAGCGCCGCGCGTCCGGTCAGTGCGTTATTCTTGCCGTCGAGATTGAAGCGCGCGTCGGGATCGTAGGCGCAGGTGCCCGGCGCGCCGGTGCACGGCACAGTCGAGGCGATCGGCGTCATCGCATCGTCAACGCCGCCGGCGAAGAGATAGGCGTAGCCGTCGCGGTACTGGCCGCGATCCCAGGTGTAGCGCGCGCCCAGCGTGAGGACGAGCTTGTCGGTCAGGTCGTAGTCGCCCTGCAGGAACGCGGCGTAAGACCGGCGGCTCTGGCGGTAATGCTGGAAGAAGCCGCCGTCGACGCCCGCGCCCAGTGCGCTGCCGATGTTGAAACGGTTGTCAGTGACAGTGCGGTCCCAGCCGTAGAACAGTCCGCCGACAAGCTTCAGCGCATCGCCTTCGTAGTTGATCCGCGCCTCCTCGCTGAACTGGCGGAAGCCGGACTGCCACTTGATGTCGAGCACGTCGTTGGGCGATCCATCGGCCGCCTGGTCGAGATCGAGCTTGCCGCCGTCATACGACGTGATCGAGGTGAAGGTCAGCGTGGGGCTCAGTTCCACCGAGACGTTGCCAGCGATGCCCCATGCATCGGTGCGGCTTAGGCCGACGCGATTCTCGTTGATCTCGAAAAAGCCGAGGTTCGATGCGGCGCGTTCGCTGGGAATGCCGAGCGGGGTGGCCTGCGTGCCGCGATCGCGTCCGGCATAGGCGCGGATCTTGATGTCGACGGCGCCGTTGCCGGGCTTGGCGCGCAGGGCGACGCGGCCCTGCAGCGAGTCCACGCTGTTGGCGTCGCGGCCGCCGGGGTAGACGTTGCGGATTTGTCCGTCGCCCTTTTCGTAGTTCGCGGCGATGCGCAGGCCGAGTTCATCTTCGACCATCGTGGTTTCGATCGCGCCCTGCGCCTTGAACGTGTTGTAGTTGCCGTAACCGGCCTGGACGTAGCCCTCGGTGCCCTGCAGCTTGGGCTGGCGGGTGATGAAGTTGATCGCGCCGCCGGTCGTATTCCGGCCGAAAAGCGTGCCTTGCGGGCCGCGCAGCACCTCGACGCGGTCGAGGTCGAACAGGCCCATGCCATGGCTGGTGCGCGCGGCAATGTAGACGTCGTCGATGTACACGCCGACCGGCGATGCCTGGTTGGAGTTGAACTCGTTCGCCACGCTGATGCCGCGCAGCGAGAAGTTGGGCTGGGTGCGCCCGAACGAGCTGCTGACTTGCAAGTTCGGTACCGCCGTCGCGAGCGAGGCGGAGTTGGTGATTCCTTTCGATTCCAATGCATCACCGCCCAGAGCGGAGATCGCGAGCGGTACGTCGAGCAGCGACTGCGAGCGGCGCTGCGCGGTGACGATGATGTCTCCGGCTACGGCATTGCTAGCCTGCGGAGCCTGCGTCGCCTCTTGCGCAAGCGCGATGTTGGAAACGCCGCAGCACAGGATGACGGACGCGATTCCAGCCTTGGTGATGTTCATTGTACCTCTCCTCCCTCGCCCCGTTTTTAATCTCAGGGGCTTCGTCGGGTTGCCCCATGACTAGCCGCTGAAAGGCCCCATGGCTTTAACCGGGCTTGATCCCGTTTTTGTCATTTCTTGCGCTCGCCTTGAGCCGGCGCCCCCTTGCGGCCCAAAGTCGCGGCGACGGCGGATCGACAGAGTCCGCGCCGAACTTGCCCGAGAGAGGTTTCATCGATGCACCCCAGGCCCTTCGCCCTCAGCGTCGCGCAGCGCCCCGCCCTCGTCATCCCCGCGACGGGAGAAGCGGTCAGCTACGGCGAACTGGAAGCGGCCGCCAATCGCGGCGCCCACTTGCTGCGCCATCTCGGCGCGCGGCGCGGCGACGTCGTGGCGCTGCTGATGGACAACGAGAGCGCAATCTTCGACGTCGCCTGGGCCGCGCAGCGCACCGGGCTCTACCTCACCAGCATCTCGACCAAGCTGGCCGTGGTCGACATCGCCTATATCCTGCGTGATTCCGGCGCGCGCCTGCTGGTCTATTCCGACCGCCTTGCCCCTCTCGCCGCCGAGGCCCTGCGCGATGCGCCCGGGGTGGAGAACTACGATG